>WLWD01004458.1_pt1 | contig 70835 bp, 25 predicted proteins | sample 6712731 | NCBI WGS metagenome assembly WLWD01 (sample SAMN12718690, study PRJNA576275) | sponge metagenome | isolation source: marine sponge | host: Mycale hentscheli | place: New Zealand: South Island, Marlborough, Capsize Point | collected 2014-11-01 | reverse complement strand
GGGGGGAAAAAATTATAGTAGCATATTTTTTTTGTATAGCTAGGACAAAGTCGCTCTACACCTGAATCATCAAGTATAATTTGTTCCAAGGATTGTTCTTGTACTCTCTCCATAGGTACAGCTAGCTACTTCTTCTCATCTTGGTAGATAAGACTAACAAAAATAACAGCAACCATTATACAAGCTCCATGTGTTTATGTGAATATCAGTAAATTATGCCAGAAAAATAAATAGAATTTCCCATAAATATTGCAGTCAAGTACTCGTCGATAATAGGTGGCTTATGCTAACATATTCATTGATTTGATAGGTTCAGTGATAGCTGTTTTAATTAGCAAAAACTAATTATCTCCAATCCCTACTTGTGTTTATTATTGTTATCCTAGAATTCATATTTGGCAAATTTATTATAAAACAATTGTTATTGTTGTTTGTTGGCGAGCGAGCGAAGCAAGCGAGACTCTCTCAGGGGTAACACAATTGAAAATCGGGGATGTTTGTTTGTTTATATATGTGTGGGTGTACATATGTCATTTTGTACTTTGACCCTCGCGTATTTTTGTGTTCGCTCCGTCTTCGACCCTGTCCCAAAATTCACTAAACAGAATCCTCCAGTCTAGTGATCATTACCCGTATCACCCTAGAAATTGAATTGTTTACCGCTTTGAATTTTTTTGCGGGTGCAGTTAAAACTCAAAAACTTATGGGAGCTCCATTTCTATTTGAGTTAATGGTGGTGGTAAGTTAATACGCTATTTGTCACAGTTATAAGCCCTACGCAACAGTCTTTACTTGAAAATTCATTGTCCACTAGACTAACCACGAAGGTAAGTCTTGCGTAGGTATGTTCAGTTGTGTGAAAGTGTTGTGCGTTACAACTACTACACAAAGAAAAAGTTTAAATAACGTGACTTGATTTTGTTGCTTCTTTTTCAATTCAAACAGTTGCGGGGAGCGGTTACTATGGCATTGAATCCCCCTTTACCGTATATACGTAATTTAAATTCTTGACTTTATTTTAGTAGCTTGAGTTTTAGTAGCACACCACTAGTTGTTATTATTGTTGTTGTTCTGGTAGAACCTGGTAGCTAGAACCTCAGATTTATATTATGCACACTTGAGTAGTGAGCTTATGTAATTTTAAAGTGTATCTAAATCTCATAATTAACTCTTTTTTTTTTAAACCCTTTGAGTACGATCGTCACGAATTCGTGACCGCCGTAACTTAACGTGCGCGTACGATGGTCACGAATCTGTGACACACCGGGTGCGTCAAGAGAATACGGCTGTCACGAATTCGTGACAAGCTCTTTCCTGTTTTGTTATTACAGTTACAGAGCGCGTAGCGCGCTAAAACTTTCAGTAGCTGCTATTTACTTCTGTAGCAATATGGCTATGTTCTATTCTGCTGAGGATGTTTTGAAGGTAATGTCTGATGAGGATAGCAATAGTGACTGCTATGATGATAGTGTGACAAGTGAAAGCGATGATGAATATGCTGTAGAAAATAATGATATACTGTTTGAAGAATTATAAAGTAGCTAGAAATAAGCAAACTAAAACTAGAACTTAACACTTGGGTGTGATTTCTCCTTTCATAAATATAAGCTAAAAAAATAGCTAACAAACTATGGCCTCCTCGATAATTCCAACTAAGTTTGTATTCAAAACAACTCTATAAACTATAAACTAACGAATTACCATAGCTACAACGCTAGAGGCAGATTATTTGAGGCCTAACACAAAAGAAACACTCGCCCGTTTTCTTTTTCCACGTGTCGAACTCCAACTGGTAAAACGCCATCTCAGGCAACTAATTGGTTTTACGGCGTGCGCGTATTTAATTACATAATTGCTCTTCCACGTTCGTCCGCAAAGGATTAATAAAACATGAAATATGAGGCCAGTTGACTGATTTCTCCTCAAAAGCCACACTTGTATGATCCTTGCAGAGAGTTTGGCTGCTTTCAGAGGTTTTTGGTAATGCGCTAAATCATTTTGTTTCCTTCATGTTGGCTGTTGTTGAGAGTTGGTTTGTAGCTACTTTATATATTTGGAGGGAAAGCATACAAACAATAACCTTTGTTGTTGTTGTTGTTGTTGTTTTTCTCGTACTTCAATAATTGTAATTGTCTTGAACGCTCCTACTGAATGTACTGAGTCAGAACTTTCATTTTACAGTATAATTCGTCTTTTCGTAAAGGTAGACCAAGCTTGTATATGTCAAAGCAGAGAAAAACTAGGTCCTTTATTCAAGCTTCCTTCTCTTTAGTTGCCATTAATGAATGTTTTTTACTGGACAAAATAGAAGAAATGTGGAACTCTCTTCAGAGAGTGACAACGATCAGAAGAATTTACTCTAGCCATAATTAAGGGGTGTGGCCAAACATACTTTATTCAGGAAGCATTTACTATTGATTCTGAGTCTTCCTGGCTAATTTGGTATGTTGTCCGTTGAGAGGTGACTGCTGTGTGTGAGCTGCCGAGAGGTACAAACATTTTACATAGCTCAGATGACTATTCAATATCACCATGAGACAAACTTCAATAACATGTGATGTGGTAAGGTGTTGAACAAAACAAAAACATAAATGAGTGAGTTCAGTTTGGTAAGAATTCAATGTGTCCACCACATATTCTTATTGGACTTTCAGTTGGTATATAGACATTGTCTGGTATTGAGCGAATGTCTACTGGGGCCATCCATTAATGGAGAGTCTACTGTATTTTCAATTTTTAACCCTCGGTGGACGATAATCACGAAATCATGACATGCGTAACGTAACGCATGTTGAGAGTCATGAATCTGCCATTTTAGATCTTTCTACTAATCGTTGACGTAATGAGCTCAAACCTTCAGCAGCTTCTACTTACTAAAGGAGCAAGAATGCTATGAGACAAACAATGTTTGAGAACTATAGCAACTAATTGGCAAGTTTGAATAGTGAAAGTGATCATGGGTCCAAAGTTTACACCAACAGAAGCAATTTAACAATTAGTGACAGGTACTTGTATTCTCATTTTAATAACCAACAATTTTATGTTGGTAAAGTATCGTCATTGCTGTTCCCTTGTTTTGTAGTCAGTCATTTTTCTTGTCATATATTCAGAGAGCAAAAGTAAAAAATGATGTACAGTTGGTGAGGGTAGCTGGACCCTCCGGCTATTGCGCTCCAAAACAAGCTCCAAGTTATTAATTGAACACATGAACAATTGAACACATTCATGTAGTTACATAACCATGATACGAGCTAAGGAAGATAGTTCACTATAAGGTACAACCTTTTATAAGCGTAAATGATGCTGCATTTGATCACCTCTACTCAAAGATAGTGTTTAGCAGAACACAGAAGTCCAAGTTATATTTCTATCGACATGCTTGCTGTCAATGCGCACTTGCTTTTTTAGGGCACTGAAGAGAAGTGCATTTCTATCTTCTAGTTAGTGAAGGTATTATTCAGCAGCATTCTAAAGTCAGATTGTATCCCCATTGAACTTTCTAATTAACACTATTTGTTGTTAGTGGTTGATAAAGTAAGCTATAGTTCAGATTCTTTTACCAATGTTAGCCCCCTGCAGTTTCTATTGATGTTGTTGTTGTTGTTGTTGCTATTATTACTAGTACTAGAATCTAATGGCTGTGTTATAGGACTTTATTATTTTGGTATTGTTGGTATTATTATTTCTTTTTATTGATATTATTATTCCTAGATCACCAAGTCCCATGTCAAGTCCCATGTCCTCAAGAAGATGTTTATGAATTTATACAATCATAAAATGTCACTTTGTCATTCACGCACTATTTTGTTTTACATTAATAATTTCTTGTTAATAAATTTTCATTATGGATGATTCCAGGTTACTACTATAAATTATGTATATCTAATTGGACCACCTCTGTTGCTATAAAGATATTTTTAAAGCGATTTAATGTACACTGGTTTGTTTGTTTGTTACTGTTGTTGTTTTTTCTTTTTCTTTTTTTGTTTTTGTAGTTTTTTTTTTGTTTTGTTTTTGTTTTCACAGGATTTCATTCTGTTGATTTCTATTCTTGCTTAGTATTTTGCATATTCCGTGAAAGTGGTTGTCTTACATTCAAAATTAAGTTGCCTTATTTTCCATCAACAATAATAATCTTCATAGTCCTCTACTCACACTCTCTGACAACAGCCAAATTTAGCTTACTAAAAGTGTAAATACTATCAGCATTGATCACTGTGTTTGGTTTATTGTGTTAAAATTATTATAGTTGATGTTTCTCCTTTTGTCATTCTACTGTATATAGTGCATATACATAATTGTACACAATGTGCATGATACTGACTCCAGCTAAGATATGTCAGATGTTACATGGTAAGTTTTGTGACTGCCATCTAGGGAGGCAATCATCTCAATAAACAAACTTTAATGAGCACAACAAAACACAGACACACTACACTAGCTACCTATAGCCATCCTCCACTAGAAAGAAGCCAGAAATGGTTTATATAACCAACCACATTCAGGTTGGTGCATGCTGTAAGTGTGCAGCTCTTTAACCACTTTAGATAACTTGATATATGATATATTCTACATGAAATTATTCAGAATTAACTACGTTATATTTTAATGTCATTCAGTCACCACTATGCTTTATAAGTTATTATTGTGACTTTATTTTTATTGAGTCTACTTGATTGATGGGTGTGGTTTTTGAGAGCATGACATAATTTAATTGGTTGGTGTTGTTTGGCCCTACAGGATTGATTTTGGTTCCTACATCCCTGTCATCAAGGACAAAGAACCATACAAGGATGAAACTGTTCTTTAGATTCAAAGACAGTTAATGCCTATGATGCACCCCCACACACATTGAGTATATCTTCCGTCTTTTCATTACCTTCAAATTCCAGGAATCACACATGTTGCCAATGTCAAATTAATGTGTAACCTAACCTCAATTATTACGATGCCATATATTATCAGGACTAAAATGAAAACAGCGAAGTAGTATAAAATGAGGGTGATGGCCAAAAACAGTCTTGCCAACTAGGATAGATAATACGTTTGTTCGTAGCTTAGCTAAATGATAAATTCAGAGTGTTTCACTTTCTGCATGTCATAAAATGATGAACTTGGCATACTTCATACAAATTATAGCTCGGAGTATCTGCTATATTTGTCACCTATAACAGTGGCATAGGAATAGATGTTTCGGTATTGGGCTGGAGGGGGGCTCCAAGGTCTTTTGAAGTTTAGAAGTTGCTCATGTGAGGAATCACCTCGTTAAATTGTGCCCAAAATTATGGGGGGGGGGAGGGCTCCAGCCTTTGGAGCCCCCCTTCCTACGCCGCCACTGTACAAATTTCTGGAATCTTATCAAATATATGTCGTGTTTAGTGCTTTGAAAAGTGTCATGCTTACAGCTATTTATGAGCATAAAGATTCCAATTACAATAAAGTGAAAGAAAAAAAATTCCCTAAACTAGAGCTGAGACTTTTTTTTTCTTCAATTTTAACGTATGTATACATTCAAAAACTACAATGATATAACTAAACTAAAGGTCTTCTATGAGACCAAACATTACTAGTTAGTTAATGATAGAAATACACACTTCAGTGGAAGTCTTATCTATGGTGATGGAGGAGGAGTAGGAGGAAGATGAAGCTTGTCCACTAGCATCTCATTCATTTTTTTTCCATAGCTATTAGCTATTATAGTCGCTTAGCTAGCTCGGTTATAGTGACGTTTATCTCTCTGAAAACACCTGGAAAACTAAAGAGAAGCTAGCCTTTTTAAGAACTTAGTGTGCGCATGCGCTCTATCGCAGATGCCATTAATAAAACGACTGTACACCAGTTTCAGACGGTAGCGCCAACTTTCAAAGCCAGTAGGTTGAGTGAAAACCTAGTAGTGTTATACAGCATTAAAGGGTGACATTAAAAATACAATTCAAGCAATATCTGTGAATTTCTATTATGTTGTGTATTTATACTGAGATGGAGTAGGTCCATTGGGAGGCCATGTTTTCATCTTGTTCATTTCATTATCTGTTATTTTAGGTTCAGTTTTCCTATGAAACACATAAAACAACAAATAAAATGTTTTTATGGTTTTCAGGCAAAATTTTTATATCAACTACCTCCACTTGGGACATTGAATAATCGAGACTTTTTTTTCCCTCTCCACATTGATAGAGACTGTTGTCATCAGACTTCATCTAAGAGGTATGGTAAAGTGTTCCAATCCATGGATTGGGACACCATCAAAGTTGATTCTCGTTCCACAAAACAACAAGATAAAAGCTAAATGCCGTGAAAAAGCTATTGTTTTGCCGTGAACTAATTTCTAAAACTATAAATGAAGTGAATTTGGCAGGATAGCTGCAAAGAAGTATGCCCTCATCCTACCTTTTAGCTGTATTCCAATTTTAGGTTTTGGCTGAGCTGATTCTGAAAATCGAAGAGCATTTACTCAGAAATTAGCTTTGCGTGTTTCTCAAGACTGGTCAGCTAGCAGCAGTTTTTGGCCATTAGCTTTTTTCTTAACTGAAAGCTGAAAGCTGAATGCTCAGTTTTCTTACAGATTGTAAATCAGTTTTCAGACTGGATTTCCAAATTTCCACTAAAAAATTGGGATTTGGAAAAGCTGATTTCTGAAATTTGAGACGAGTAAATCAGAAATCAGGTTTTCATTTTTCTGAAAGCCAATTGGCTGGTAGGGCACTCGCCCTTTAACTTTCAACTAAGCTCAAAGCTGAAAATCGACTCCAAAAAATCATTTTTCAGCTGAATACCAAGCTAAAAAGCTGAAAGCTGAAACTGGCTAAATGAACGCAAATCCGTTTTCGGGTTTCGGCGGTCAAATAGATCAAAATCTGATTTCACTCATAAAATTCGGGATTTGGAAAATCTGGTGTCTGAAATTCAGAGGAAATAAATCAGAAATCAGGTTTTCATTTTTCTGAAAGCGGATTGGCCAGATAGAGCACTCACTGTGGTTGCTGTCTCTGGAGACTGTGTGTGGTTGCTGTTGATCAACCATGCCCAAGAGAATATCTGCCAAAAAGAAGCTACAAGTGGCTGAAGCCACCAAAAGGAGGAAACTGCTTTATACTTCAAGCACAGGTATAATCAACAACTGCTGTTTCTTTTTATCTCAACAAAACATATAACAAAATAATTATTATAGGGAAAAAAATCATTTTATGCTTGCACAACAAAATATACTTTGTTATAATACACCAAATAATAAAATTGCAGTAGTGGAGTCTCCTGAGCTTGACCTTGTAGCACCAGGGGTGTCGTGACCTGGGTTCACTCAATATAGATTTCAAATGTTTATTTCAATAGACAACATCACAACACTTTACAATAACTGACAACTCATCTGAATGAATGACTTTACATGATTTTGAACGTTCATTATATAACAAGGTGATTGTCACAGGACACAAAACTAAACCAAAGGAACAAATCCATAACGATCGACCGGTTTTCTCTCTCTCTTGGGATATTCCTTCCTGGTGATTGGTCTTGCATTATCTGATGAATTCTGCGGTGAGTTTTCATCTGTTGATACGATTGACGATGACTATTCATTTGTCTCGACTAATGGCTGAGATTGAGGTACTGCTGGAATCACAAGTTCCCTGTCGTCAGGAGGTGTATCCTGAATTGCTTCTGTTGATCTTCGACGAATCTGATCAAAATGACGACGATACTGACCATTCGATAATTGAACCTGAGCTGATACAGGTCCCGTCTTCTGATGTATTTCTCCTGGAACCCACTGTTCACCATAACGATAGTTCTTCACAAACACTTGATCACCAACCTCGAATCTCCTTTCCTTGGCATGTAAATCATGCTTCTCAATCTGTTTTCCTTGTTGATACTCCACTCGCTCAGCACTGTGTGGTTTCAGAAGATCCAGGCGTGACCTGGGACGACGACGCAACAACAGTTCACTTGGTGATGAACCTGTGGTGTTCTGAGGTACGAGTCTATAGGCAAATAAAACTTTGGTGATACGACTTCGAATGGATCCTTCCTTCACTTTCTTGAGGCCACGCTTTACCAGCTGTACTGATCGCTCTGCCAATCCATTCGTAGATGGATGATAAGGAGCAGATGTAACTTGTGTAATTCCATTTTTTTTTCAAAAATGATCTGAACTCGGCACTGGTGAAGCATGACCCGTTATCTGACACAATGGACTCCGGCAATCCAAACTGAGAATAAACACCTTAGTTCCTCAATCACCACTGATGAAGTGCTTCCGGAAGTGGGACTTGCTTCAATCCACTTAGAGTGTGCGTCAACCACAATAAGTATCATATGTCCTTCAACAGGTCCAGCATAGTCAATGTGAAGCCTGGCCCAGGGTCTGGTAGGCCAAGCTCATGGATGAAGTGGAGCTACTTGCGGAGTAGACTGATGTTGTTGACACTCTGTGCAATCACTAACCATGTCCTCGATATCCTTGGAAATTCCTGGCCACCACACATACATTCTTGATAGTCCTTTCATTTTGGTTACTCCAGGATGACCTTCATGTAGTTGAGTCAACACATGAGCTCGATAAGACTTTGGTATTACCACCCGTGCTCCCCATAGTAAGCAACCATTTAACACTGACAGTTCCTCCTTCCTCTGATAAAATGGATTCAAACTAGATGATACAGCTGACTTTCCAGGCCAACCATGCTGAACGTACTCGAATACCATTGCTAGTTCTGGATCACACATTGTAGATTGCTTAATCTGGCTTGCTGTAACAGGTGAGGAATCCAAATGCTCTACCAATAAAACTAATTCCGGAGGCACGTCATTCTCCTCGACAGTATCACTTAACGGCAACCGACTCAGCGCATCTGCATTCCCGTGGTCAGAAGTGCATCTGAACTTGATGTTATACTCAAACATTGAGAAAAACAGACCAATGACGAATTCTTGCCGACGCTTGAGCTGAAGTGGGTTTCTGTCCACTCAATAAACTCAGTAGAGGCTTGTGATCCGTTATAAGAGTGAAAACGCGTCCAAAAAGATACTGATAAAATTGTTTCACACCAAAATCACACGATAAACCTTCTTTCTCAATTTGTGAATAATTGCGCTCAGCTGAGTTTAGAGTTCGTGACGCATATGCTATTGGTCTCTCCGATCCGTCCGGAAAAATGTGTGCTAGAACTGCCCCAAGACCATATGCTGAGGCATCACAAGCTACTACTACCGGTTAGCTCTGGGTTGAAATGAGTTAAGATATCAGCTGCTGCTAGTACGTAATTTCTTTGATTTCTCGAAAGCAGTTTCCTGAGCTGATGACCATTTCCAGTCCACCCCTTTAGTCAGTAATTTATACAGAGGGGACAAACAGGTCGATAATTGCGGTAAGAACTTCCCATAGTATGAAATTAAGCCCAAAAATGATTTCAGCTGAGTTACGTTCATCGGCCGTGGTGCTTGCTGAACAGCACGAACTTTCTCAGGTAGTGGTCGAATTCCATCTTGATCAATAACATGACCCAAAAATTCAACTCTCGGCGACATAAATTTGCATTTACTTTTCTTAGCTCGAAGTCCAGCTGTAGCTAATCGTTTAAAGACCTCTTCTAATGCCTGTAAGTGTTCTGTTTCACTTTCGCTGGATATCAAAATATCGTCGATATATATACTAGCACTCCACGAATACCTCGAAGATCCTCCATCACCTTCTGAAAAATTCCCGGGGCGGAGGAAATGCCAAATGGCAGTCGCGTATAGCGAAACAACCCTTTATGAGTATTAATCACCACTAACTCTTTTGCTTTAAGGAAATACACAGTAAACCACAGATACTACACAATAAACCACAGATACTACAAGGGGCGAACGCTGAAGGTGATGCTATGAACACCACCATGTCCAGTGAGCACACTCACAGCTACAGATTTACCCCAGCTTGCTGGAAGTGATGGTGGAAGTGTTACCTTTGTCGTTGAGGAGTCCAGCTTGGTGTCAACTTCAGCGATTGAGGACCTGAGCGGTTCAATAAGTAAGTCATATGATTAAATGATAAAAAAAGTGTAATGCTATTCTAGCCATAACTACCAATTAAAAAAATAATTTATTGACACACAAATAAACTAGTGATGTGCTTGAGCACAAATGGCGAGCGAGCCTAAAGACTATACTATTTTTATATGAATGATTTTGACTTCTAACACTGAAGCTACTGAAAATAAGGTCCAGTTTTTAAATTTCGCATACACGGTAAAGGGATTTCAGTGCCATAGTAACAACTCTCTGCAACTGCTTGAATTGAAGGGAAAAAAACAACAACAAAACAATACACTTTATTTAAAAGTTTTCTTTGTGATATTCTTTAGCTAAGTAGTGGTTGTAACACACAATGCTTTGACACAACTGGAAATGCACCTACACAGACTTACCTTCGCGGTAGTCTAGTGGACAATGTATTTTCAAGTAAATACTGTTGCGCACAGCTTATAACCATGACAAAGAGCGCATTGACTTACCACCGCCACTAACTCGAATAGAAATGGAAGTCCCTTAAGTTTTCAAGTTTTAACTGCACCCGCAAAAGAGTTCAAAACGGTAAACAATTCGATTTCTACGGTGATACGGGTACTGATCGATAAACCAGAGGATTCTGTTTAGTGCAATTTGGGACGGGGTCAACCACATAACTAACACAAAAACGCGAGGGTCAAAGTACAAAATGACATACGTACGTCCATACATATATAAACAAACATCCCCGATTTTCAATTGTGTTACCCCTGTAACTAGTGATGTGCTTTAGCACAAATGGCGAGCGAGCCTAAAGACTATACTATTTTTATATGAATGATTTTGACTTCTAACACTGAAGCTACTGAAAATAAGGTCCAGTTTTTAAATTTAGCATACAGGGTAAAGGGATTTCAGTGCCATAGTAACAACTCTCTCAACTGCTTGGAAGGAAAAAAACAACAACAAAACAATACACGTTATTTAAAAGTTTTCTTTGTGATATTCTTTAGCTAAGTAGTGGTTGTAACACAATGCTTTGACACAACTGGACATGCACCTACACAGACTTACCTTTGCAGTAGTCTAGTGGACAATGTATTTTCAAGTAAATACTGTTGCGCACGGCTTATAACCATGACAAAGAGCGCATTGACTTACCACCGCCACTAACTCGAATAGAAATGGAAGTCCCTTAAGTTTTCAAGTTTTAACTGCACCCGCAAAAGAGTTCAAAACGGTAAACAATTCGATTTCTACGGTGATACGGGTACTGATCGATAAACCAGAGGATTCTGTTTAGTGCAATTTGGGACGGGGTCAACCACATAACTAACACAAAAACGCGAGGGTCAAAGTACAAAATGACATACGTACGTCCATACATATATAAACAAACATCCCCGATTTTCAATTGTGTTACCCCTGTAACTATTTGATATAACACCATTGTGAGAAATGACAGGGAAAGTACTATAGCAAAAGACAAAAAAAAGCCAATGGGTAGGATGATGTTGGAGAAATTTATTACCAAACCACAAACAAATTTAGTATACGCATACACACACACACACACACAATGAACTGGTTAGTACCAGTATATAATTCTGAGAAAATTAGTTATCAGTGCATCAACAAAAACTTTGGGTTAGTGTGTAGGATACGAGTCTCACAAACCGCTATCTGTATATCAACATGCCATGCAAGATTAAGATTCAGAAAATTATTATTTGGGTGCACTAAATATTTGCTTAGAATAGGCTTACCTACTATTCAAGCTTCAATTTACTATCAATACTATAAAAGTGAAAGAAATGCCATGATGATTGAACTATTGGTATCAGAACAAATAAAATGATTACTATATAGCTGTGTATGCACAAAAAAGGGGGGGCGGGGAGGGAGGGTGGTCTGAAAGTATCAAATAGGAATAACTTTTGTTCTTACTTACACAGATGAGGAAGCTCTTCTATTGGATGACCAGGACGGACGAAGAGAGGTATTGTTGGAGGCATAGTAGAGGAATTAGTGGAGGTGGAGTGGTCTACTGAGGTTGCCGAGGCAGAAAGGCTTGATGAGGCCGAGGGGCTTGCAGAGTTGAAGGGATTTGCAGAGGTGGAGGGATTTGCAGAGGTGGAGGGATTTGCAGAGGTGGAGGGATTTGCAGAGGTGGAGGGATTTGCGGAGGTGGAGGGATTTGCAGAGGTGGAGGGACTTGCAGAGGTGGAGGGAAGGATGGGCTTGCTGAGGTGGAGGCAGAGCTGCAAGACAATCGTAACTGTCTTTTAGAGGACATAATAGATCGGTTGTCAAGTGTAGCCAGCCAACTGAGGGTCCCTCAGGACAGTGAGACGCTGTTTTCATTGGTGTCTTCTGGTATTATAGGGCTGGAACATTCTCATGGACTGAAGATCCACAACTTTACTGGTAGCTGGAGTCAGTACTATCCAGTCTTGTCATTCCTGATGAATGGCCATCTTCATGCGGAGTACTGCAAGCTTAGTGGTATGCTAGGATTGCCTGCATGTTCACATTCCCAGTGGCAGAGAATTCTAGAAAGACTAGAGAAGTATGTGACAGAGCTTGCAGAGTGGTCTTGCGCTCAGGTCAGAGAAGATGTTGTTCGACGTGGGGATGGCAAACTCTGGACAGCATCATTTGATGGCTTTTATCTGACAAGAGGCCATTACTCTAACAGCTCCTCGGCTACCATCCATGATTTTGCAACCGGCAAAATTGCTTACTTCGCACATCGTACGAAACGTGGAAAAGGCCACAACTGGAACGGAACTTCTGCTGGGGCCGAAACAGACATGCTGGACGAACTTCTTGGTCGAGTGCGGCAAGATGGTCTTGTGATGGAGGAAGTGGTGGCAAACAAAGACACATCTGTCAACTCAACCTTTTGTCGCCACTTTCCGGAAGGAACTGTGACATATTGTTCCAACCACTCGGCAAAGGCACTGCACAAGCATTTGGAGAGCATAAAGAAGAATCCATGCAATGTAAGTGTGCTGGTATGTAATGTACATGTATGCTATAAATATATAATAATAAAAAATACACATTAGTGCAAGGCCACTCACTTCAAGTGCAAAAGGATGCCAGAGAGACTTCTTTCTCACTGCAAAACATCCTTGAGTGCTCTGATTACGTCAGATGCAGTGAACAGTGCCGAGGACCCTTTGAAGGCCTTTTCCGAAGGCATCAATAACTTTTATGCACACTATTGTGAAGACAACCACAGTTCAAAATGGTGTCACCATGACAAGGTTAATATATAGATGCAAACTCTTATTGAATAGTGTACAAAAAAATTGTAATGTGCATTAAATAGATAATGGTTTCATCAAACGGCTTTATTTAGCTATATTGTAACAGTGAGATGTTCGGATTAATGTACGTAAATTAATAATAATAATATCGTTACTTGTTATTGTGCCCTATTATTATTATTATTATTGTTTCCAAACAAAACTGAACTTCCGATAGTAGTGAGGAAACTTTTAAAGCAAAGTACCACACATAAAAACAGCTATAAAAAAAGACAAAAAATACAAACAACACATACAACATAATAATGATCACAAGAACAGCAATAGCACCTATAATAATAATAATAATAATAATAACAAAATAATAATAATAATAATAATAATAATAATAATAACAAAAATAATAATAATAATAATAATAATGCTCTGAATGACATCATTTAAAGAGTCTTGACATCTGCTCACATTCCTTCCAGTCTAGAACCATCAGGGTTAACGAGGTCAGATGGAAAGAGACCAGGAGCAAAAGTGTCTGGATAGGTTGCATCCCACACAAGCAAATCACCTGACTTCCATGGAGCCAGAGTCACATACAGACCCATGCAACCCAAGGACCAGGGTAAGTTGCTGAACAGCTGAGGAGACGAAGGAGGAGAAGTATAGCAGCCTTCCACCAATCATTGGTTCTCACCTATAGCCATTGAGACCATATGGGTGTTGTGGGTCCAAAGTCTGTGGCTTAGCTGAAGGGTGTGGCGCATAGTGGTGGAGACAGGAAACCCACGGGCTAGAGACTATCTTATCCAGCGTCTCCCAGTGGTTGTGCAGAGAGGGAACTGTGCCTCTGTCCTGGGAACCGATCATCACCTATATAATCCTTATCTCAATGATTCATTTTATTATTATTATTAATTTTTATTATTTATTTACTTGTTTTATTTTATTATAATTAGCTGAATAAATAAATAAATAAATAATTAGTAATAATAATAATAATAATATAATAATAATAATAATAACAACTATAATTTTCTCATAAATAAGCCAACATAAACTGGAGAACTACAGTTAAAAATTAAATATTCGTCATCATCTCTCTAAACTTCAATATTAGCTATTATTATTCTATGCTGGCTTGAGTATTGATAGTTTTGTCCTCTGTAACCTTGATCATCAGCTGGTTATTAGGACATTATTTGTATATTTTCTCTATACCCTACAGCAAAGCAAGTCCTGGGATTATTCATTGAATGGTACGTAGAGGTATAGTGTATATATTGATTGAACATGTAAATATATAATTAAAAAGAATTAAGAAATGATAATAGTGTACATTATATTAAATAACCAATCATTCTGATAGATACTTATTGTATTATTGTAGTAGGAAAGAGAATTCACTTGATCATTTCTGAAACATGTCTTAAAACTGACAACATGAAAAAAAAGCCACCAAAAAAAAACACCTGGCTATATGGCCTGCACAGGGAATCTATCTTAACCATACTGGTGTTTACAGCAATCTAGGAACATCTGTTTGTTTTTTAAGAAAATTTCACAAGCTATGGGCTAGTTATCAATCCAGAATGGTGAGAGTTCATTAGTTATCAAGATGGAATGGTATAAGTTCACATAACAGGCAGATGGTCAATTCATTGCTTATTTTGGTTGTAAGAATTAGGTTGTTACCCCAGGATACTTAGGTCAGTTACTATGGTTATGTGGTATAAAATTTCTGAAGAATCCAAATGAGTAGCTGAACATAATAATATTAATTTCATTAATGGAATATTAAGCAAATGTTAAATTGACATCAAGAGCTTCCTACAGCCCAATATTTTACAAGTAAATATAATTTTTCTTCAACTCTAAGTAATCATATATATATATTTATTGCAGCTTTGATATTTTTTCTTGAATATTTCCGCATCACGCGAGCGTTCTGTATTCTCCCATATTGTACGCTTGTTATTGAACGGTCCAAGTAGCACGCGCGTAGCGAGTAAAATCAATGAAAATTGTATTGTAACCGGTTGAGAAAAATTTCAAAGAAGCAATAAATCACTTATCACACTCGTCGTACAATATGGGAATGATATTTTACTGTCACGCCACATTTTCACTCGCCTTTGGCTCGTGAAAATATTTTGCGTGCTCGTAAAATATTTTCCCATATTGTACTCTGACTCGTGCTATAAGTATTATATATATAATGTATATGGGGTGGTGGAATAAATTAGGGTAATTTGAAATGAATGCATTATTGCAAGTAACCTTGAAACAAGTGCAATGTTACACAGCATAATGACAGATAATTGTACCATAAATTATATATGTTACACCTGCACATAGCTACTGACAAAGCTAGATAGGTAGTGATTGAATGGCATATATGACATGAATATGTAGTGATTCTATGAATAGTAATAATACGATCTCTTTAGTTGGGGCCTCCCATTTCTTCTCAAGAAGGCATGTCACACAGTACTTTGATAATAAAAAACAACAACAATATATATATATATATTTATATAATCTGCTGTATAACACCTACTAGGTTTTCACTCAACCCACTGGCTTTGAAATTGGCGCTTCCGTCTGAAACTGGTACAGTCGTTTTATTAATGGCATCTGCGATAGAGCGCATGCGCACACTAAGTTCTTAAAAAAGCTAGCTTCTCTTTAGTTTTCCAGGTGTTTTCAGAGAGATAAATGTCACTATAACGTGGAACTAAAGCATCAGTAATGCATATCCTCCAACTTACACACATTTCTACAATAAAACCAGTAGGACCTATGCATGGATTGTCCAAGTCGAGTTGTGATTAACTTATTCTCTAAATTTTGCCATAAATAGCTAAAGAGGAAAGACCTATAGCTATCTTTGTGTATGATGCAATACAAGTGGAGGTGCTTGTTTGCATTCTAGTAAATGTAGCTACTCATAGTAGCTACTCATATTGAATATACCCTTTCTTAATATATGGTTTAATGATATCAACCTAACATGAACTTAACCCACTAGGGATCTTTTTCATTTTGTTGCATCTGATAGACAACCACAAGTTGCACTTGATGGACTTCAACACAGTCTCCAACATAAACAAATACCTATTCACACAGCACATACACCACATTACATACGCTGCACGAAGAATCACACATACAACTATACAAATAATGTAGAGGGGACATCAGGATTTTCCTTTTCACAGTTGTTCTTGATCATTTCTTGTGAATTTTTTAGATCATCTTCATTAAGGTTGGGAATGTATTTTTTATATTCTTTGGGGCCACCCACAGAACAATTGCAGGAATAGCAGGCGGAGGAGCTGGGTATGCAGTGACTGTGCTATGTAATTGTGGTCAGCTACCACACTGGTTTCACAGTTTCGGAACTAAATATTCAGGACTAACTTTAGATACATGAGGTGATACCACCAGCAGGGAGACTTGAGGTCTGCTGCCACCAGAATCAGACCAGCACTAGCAGTTCAAGGCTATGTGGGAGACACTCAGAATTCCAACCCTGGGGACCTAACTCTTAACACTTAGCTATAGGGTTCCAGCTATGACAAGCTTATCAGTTTCTATGGTCTTTCCAAAAAAGGCTATGTGGGAGACACTCAGAATTCCAACCCTGGGGACCTAACTCTTAACACTTATAGGGTTCCAGCTATGACAAGCTTATCAGTTTCTAAGGTCTTTCCAAAAAATAGCACAAAAAGCAAAGGTATATAATACTTATTACATGAGTCAGAGTGTGATTATGGCAGAGATATTTCAAGAGCAAGCTAATTTATTTTCAAGAGCCAGGGGGGAGTGAAAATAAGCCTGAGAGTGAAATATCTCCCATAACACTCTGACAAGTGTAATAAGTGGTTTATTCCATACTAGATATCTTCACTACCTGTAGTCAGTACTAGAGGTAGGGTAACTCACTGAGTAAAATTGGTTGTAGGGGGTACCCACACCCCCAGCTGATATTTTAGCAGCTTACTCCAGTGTAGCCTACTCTACCCTGGTTAGAGCAGCTGCTAGCTAATATTCTTGGTTTTACAGCTTACCTTACTCAGGTGAATATGATGTGAACAGAGTTGTGGCAGTAATCCTGTCACCACTACCACCACACACGTAGTTTATAGTGCATATACATAATTGTACACAATGTGCATGATAGTGACTCCAGCTAAGGTATGCCAGATGTTACATGGTAAGTTTTGTGACTGCCATAGGGAGGCAATCATCTCAATAAACAAACTATAATGAGCACAACAAAACACAGACACACTACACTAGCTACCTATAGCCATCCTCCACTAGAAAGAAGCCAGAAATGGTTTATATAACCAACCACATTCAGGTTGGTGCATGCTGTAAGTGTGCAGCTCTTTTAACCACTTTAGATAACTTGATATATAATATATTCTACATGAAATTATTCAGAATTAACTACATTATATTTTTATGTCATTCAGTCACAACTATGCTCTATAAGTTATTATTGTCTTTATCTTTATTGCATCTACTTGATTGATGGGTGTGGTTTTTGAAAGCATGACATAATTTAATTGGTTGGTGTTGTTTGGCCCTACAGGGATGATACTGTTCTTTAAATTCAAAGACAGTTAATGCCTATGATGCACCTCCACACACATTGAGTATATCTTCCGTCTTTTCATTACCTTCAAATTCCAGGAATCACACATGTTGCCAATGTCAAATGTGTAACCTAACCTCAATTATTACGATGCCATATATCAGGACAAAAATGAAAACAGCGAAGTAGTATAAAATGAGGGTGATGGCCAAAAACAGTCTTGCCAACCAGGATAGATAATATGTTTGTTCGTAGCTTAGCTAAATGATAAATTCAGAGTGTTTCACTTTCTACATGTCATAAAATGATGAACTTGGCATACTTCATACAAATTATAGCTCGGAGTATCTGCTATATTTGTCACCTATAACAGTGGCATAGGAATAGATGTTTCGGTATTGGGCTGGAGGGGGGCTCCAAGGTCTGTGTTTGAAGTTTAGAAGTTGCTCATGTGAGGAATCACCTCGTTAAATTGTGCCCAAAATTATGGGGGGGGGGGGCTCCAGCCTTCGGAGCCCCCCTTCCTACACCACTGTACAAATTTCTGGAATCTTATCAAATATATGTCGTGTTTAGTGCTTTGAAAAGTGTCATGCTTACAGCTATTTATGAGCATAAAGATTCCAATTACAATAAAGTGAAAGAAAAAAAATTCCCTAAACTAGAGCTGAGACTTTTTTTTTCTTCAATTTTAACGTATGTATACATTCAAAAACTACAATGATATAACTAAACTAAAGGTCTTCTATGAGACCAAACATTACTAGTTAGTTAATGATAGAAATACACACTTCAGTGGAAGTCTTATCTATGGTGATGGAGGAGGAGTAGGAGGAAGATGAAGCTTGTCCACTAGCATCTCATTCATTTCTTCATGTCTTCCAGCAATGCCATGGTTTGGAGCAGCAACAGCAAGCTCAGCAAGAATCTTCTGTAACTGCATGTAGGGCTTGTTGGTATGCCCGAAGCCTCCCTTGGAGTAGAAATCTTTTCGTGGTATCAAAACATAGCGTGGCGGATGAGGCTCCTTCAAATCTTGGCCCTCTGCATACTTGTTGCGAAAGCTCAGACTGGAATAATATTTGATGAACTTGGATATAGCCAGGCTTTTCTTCTTCTCTCCAAAACGGCTATTGTTAACAATAAGAGCATCTGTGAAAGTAAGGAGGAAGTTGCTTTTCCCTAAAGGCGGTGCAATGATGCAGCTTGCATGGATGTGTTTCTTTTGAGTCATCTTGCTGGCCATGACTTGACTTAGCCACTCAGAGTAGCCATACATCATGATGTTATCTGAATCGGCAATGTCATTCACAGGTGGACCGTCCTTGTAGTCTCCATCTTCACCCTTGTTGCTACCATCAGGAGCATCATCTAGATCCATGAACCATTTCATATTTTTCAGAACCTTCCTACTTTTTGCAGAATCAATTGGAGCATCTACAGCCTCGTCTACTTCGTCTCTGCCGTAGGTGTCTACATAGGCATCTACGAACATTAAGGGCAAGTCCCACTTTCCTCGGAAGTTCCCTACCAGCTTACTAACGCCTTTGAAGTCTTCGTGACAGCGCCGCACTATTTTCTTCAGGTCTTGCTCGCTGTGGACACCCTTTTCTAAGGAACAGAGAAGATCAGATTGAGAAGGAGGAACTTCTCTCAGAAACTAGCTCCATGAGAATTGCCCACAGTTGAGCGTCGGTACTGCGTATTGCTTTCCCCTGTGGTCACTCCTTCTACAGAGCGGGCGGGAAGAAGGAACGCCGTCCAAATCCAATTGGCGAAATCTATTTGTGTTTCCACACCCTTTCACAACTATCTCCCAGACCTATCGTAGCTATGATTTCAAGATATCGCAAAAGAACTATGCGCTGCTTTAGATTTCCCTCTACTTTGTCGCATCGTACGAGCCCAATTAGTTACTATTGTAGCTGCACATCAGGATTTTCCTTTTCAAAGTCAGGCTGATCATTTCTTGCAACTTTCAGATTATCTCTGTTGCGGTCGGGAATGTAGGGTACATTCAACTTTTCAATTCAAGCCATACGGATTCACTCACTGCCATAGCTATTAGCTATTATAGTCGCTTAGCTAGCTCGGTTATAGTGACGTTTATCTCTCTGAAAACACCTGGAAAACTAAAGAGAAGCTAGCCTTTTTAAGAACTTAGTGTGCGCATGCGCTCTATCGCAGATGCCATTAATAAAACGACTGTACACCAGTTTCAGACGGTAGCGCCAACTTTCAAAGCCAGTAGGTTGAGTGAAAACCTAGTAGTGTTATACAGCATTAAAGGGTGACATTAAAAATACAATTCAAGCAATATCTGTGAATTTCTATTATGTTGTGTATTTATACTGAGATGGAGTAGGTCCATTGGGAGGCCATGTTTTCATCTTGTTCATTTCATTATCTGTTATTTTAGGTTCAGTTTTCCTATGAAACACATAAAACAACAAATAAAATGTTTTTATGGTTTTCAGGCAAAATTTTTATATCAACTACCTCCACTTGGGACATTGAATAATCGAGACTTTTTTTTCCCTCTCCACATTGATAGAGACTGTTGTCATCAGACTTCATCTAAGAGGTATGGTAAAGTGTTCCAATCCATGGATTGGGACACCATCAAAGTTGATTCTCGTTCCACAAAACAACAAGATAAAAGCTAAATGCCGTGAAAAAGCTATTGTTTTGCCGTGAACTAATTTCTAAAACTATAAATGAAGTGAATTTGGCAGGATAGCTGCAAAGAAGTATGCCCTCATCCTACCTTTTAGCTGTATTCCAATTTTAGGTTTTGGCTGAGCTGATTCTGAAAATCGAAGAGCATTTACTCAGAAATTAGCTTTGCGTGTTTCTCAAGACTGGTCAGCTAGCAGCAGTTTTTGGCCATTAGCTTTTTTCTTAACTGAAAGCTGAAAGCTGAATGCTCAGTTTTCTTACAGATTGTAAATCAGTTTTCAGACTGGATTTCCAAATTTCCACTAAAAAATTGGGATTTGGAAAAGCTGATTTCTGAAATTTGAGACGAGTAAATCAGAAATCAGGTTTTCATTTTTCTGAAAGCCAATTGGCTGGTAGGGCACTCGCCCTTTAACTTTCAACTAAGCTCAAAGCTGAAAATCGACTCCAAAAAATCATTTTTCAGCTGAATACCAAGCTAAAAAGCTGAAAGCTGAAACTGGCTAAATGAACGCAAATCCGTTTTCGGGTTTCGGCGGTCAAATAGATCAAAATCTGATTTCACTCATAAAATTCGGGATTTGGAAAATCTGGTGTCTGAAATTCAGAGGAAATAAATCAGAAATCAGGTTTTCATTTTTCTGAAAGCGGATTGGCCAGATAGAGCACTCACTGTGGTTGCTGTCTCTGGAGACTGTGTGTGGTTGCTGTTGATCAACCATGCCCAAGAGAATATCTGCCAAAAAGAAGCTACAAGTGGCTGAAGCCACCAAAAGGAGGAAACTGCTTTATACTTCAAGCACAGGTATAATCAACAACTGCTGTTTCTTTTTATCTCAACAAAACATATAACAAAATAATTATTATAGGGAAAAAAATCATTTTATGCTTGCACAACAAAATATACTTTGTTATAATACACCAAATAATAAAATTGCAGTAGTGGAGTCTCCTGAGCTTGACCTTGTAGCACCAGGGGTGTCGTGACCTGGGTTCACTCAATATAGATTTCAAATGTTTATTTCAATAGACAACATCACAACACTTTACAATAACTGACAACTCATCTGAATGAATGACTTTACATGATTTTGAACGTTCATTATATAACAAGGTGATTGTCACAGGACACAAAACTAAACCAAAGGAACAAATCCATAACGATCGACCGGTTTTCTCTCTCTCTTGGGATATTCCTTCCTGGTGATTGGTCTTGCATTATCTGATGAATTCTGCGGTGAGTTTTCATCTGTTGATACGATTGACGATGACTATTCATTTGTCTCGACTAATGGCTGAGATTGAGGTACTGCTGGAATCACAAGTTCCCTGTCGTCAGGAGGTGTATCCTGAATTGCTTCTGTTGATCTTCGACGAATCTGATCAAAATGACGACGATACTGACCATTCGATAATTGAACCTGAGCTGATACAGGTCCCGTCTTCTGATGTATTTCTCCTGGAACCCACTGTTCACCATAACGATAGTTCTTCACAAACACTTGATCACCAACCTCGAATCTCCTTTCCTTGGCATGTAAATCATGCTTCTCAATCTGTTTTCCTTGTTGATACTCCACTCGCTCAGCACTGTGTGGTTTCAGAAGATCCAGGCGTGACCTGGGACGACGACGCAACAACAGTTCACTTGGTGATGAACCTGTGGTGTTCTGAGGTACGAGTCTATAGGCAAATAAAACTTTGGTGATACGACTTCGAATGGATCCTTCCTTCACTTTCTTGAGGCCACGCTTTACCAGCTGTACTGATCGCTCTGCCAATCCATTCGTAGATGGATGATAAGGAGCAGATGTAACTTGTGTAATTCCATTTTTTTTTCAAAAATGATCTGAACTCGGCACTGGTGAAGCATGACCCGTTATCTGACACAATGGACTCCGGCAATCCAAACTGAGAATAAACACCTTAGTTCCTCAATCACCACTGATGAAGTGCTTCCGGAAGTGGGACTTGCTTCAATCCACTTAGAGTGTGCGTCAACCACAATAAGTATCATATGTCCTTCAACAGGTCCAGCATAGTCAATGTGAAGCCTGGCCCAGGGTCTGGTAGGCCAAGCTCATGGATGAAGTGGAGCTACTTGCGGAGTAGACTGATGTTGTTGACACTCTGTGCAATCACTAACCATGTCCTCGATATCCTTGGAAATTCCTGGCCACCACACATACATTCTTGATAGTCCTTTCATTTTGGTTACTCCAGGATGACCTTCATGTAGTTGAGTCAACACATGAGCTCGATAAGACTTTGGTATTACCACCCGTGCTCCCCATAGTAAGCAACCATTTAACACTGACAGTTCCTCCTTCCTCTGATAAAATGGATTCAAACTAGATGATACAGCTGACTTTCCAGGCCAACCATGCTGAACGTACTCGAATACCATTGCTAGTTCTGGATCACACATTGTAGATTGCTTAATCTGGCTTGCTGTAACAGGTGAGGAATCCAAATGCTCTACCAATAAAACTAATTCCGGAGGCACGTCATTCTCCTCGACAGTATCACTTAACGGCAACCGACTCAGCGCATCTGCATTCCCGTGGTCAGAAGTGCATCTGAACTTGATGTTATACTCAAACATTGAGAAAAACAGACCAATGACGAATTCTTGCCGACGCTTGAGCTGAAGTGGGTTTCTGTCCACTCAATAAACTCAGTAGAGGCTTGTGATCCGTTATAAGAGTGAAAACGCGTCCAAAAAGATACTGATAAAATTGTTTCACACCAAAATCACACGATAAACCTTCTTTCTCAATTTGTGAATAATTGCGCTCAGCTGAGTTTAGAGTTCGTGACGCATATGCTATTGGTCTCTCCGATCCGTCCGGAAAAATGTGTGCTAGAACTGCCCCAAGACCATATGCTGAGGCATCACAAGCTACTACTACCGGTTAGCTCTGGGTTGAAATGAGTTAAGATATCAGCTGCTGCTAGTACGTAATTTCTTTGATTTCTCGAAAGCAGTTTCCTGAGCTGATGACCATTTCCAGTCCACCCCTTTAGTCAGTAATTTATACAGAGGGGACAAACAGGTCGATAATTGCGGTAAGAACTTCCCATAGTATGAAATTAAGCCCAAAAATGATTTCAGCTGAGTTACGTTCATCGGCCGTGGTGCTTGCTGAACAGCACGAACTTTCTCAGGTAGTGGTCGAATTCCATCTTGATCAATAACATGACCCAAAAATTCAACTCTCGGCGACATAAATTTGCATTTACTTTTCTTAGCTCGAAGTCCAGCTGTAGCTAATCGTTTAAAGACCTCTTCTAATGCCTGTAAGTGTTCTGTTTCACTTTCGCTGGATATCAAAATATCGTCGATATATATACTAGCACTCCACGAATACCTCGAAGATCCTCCATCACCTTCTGAAAAATTCCCGGGGCGGAGGAAATGCCAAATGGCAGTCGCGTATAGCGAAACAACCCTTTATGAGTATTAATCACCACTAACTCTTTTGCTTTAAGGAAATACACAGTAAACCACAGATACTACACAATAAACCACAGATACTACAAGGGGCGAACGCTGAAGGTGATGCTATGAACACCACCATGTCCAGTGAGCACACTCACAGCTACAGATTTACCCCAGCTTGCTGGAAGTGATGGTGGAAGTGTTACCTTTGTCGTTGAGGAGTCCAGCTTGGTGTCAACTTCAGCGATTGAGGACCTGAGCGGTTCAATAAGTAAGTCATATGATTAAATGATAAAAAAAGTGTAATGCTATTCTAGCCATAACTACCAATTAAAAAAATAATTTATTGACACACAAATAAACTAGTGATGTGCTTGAGCACAAATGGCGAGCGAGCCTAAAGACTATACTATTTTTATATGAATGATTTTGACTTCTAACACTGAAGCTACTGAAAATAAGGTCCAGTTTTTAAATTTCGCATACACGGTAAAGGGATTTCAGTGCCATAGTAACAACTCTCTGCAACTGCTTGAATTGAAGGGAAAAAAACAACAACAAAACAATACACTTTATTTAAAAGTTTTCTTTGTGATATTCTTTAGCTAAGTAGTGGTTGTAACACACAATGCTTTGACACAACTGGAAATGCACCTACACAGACTTACCTTCGCGGTAGTCTAGTGGACAATGTATTTTCAAGTAAATACTGTTGCGCACAGCTTATAACCATGACAAAGAGCGCATTGACTTACCACCGCCACTAACTCGAATAGAAATGGAAGTCCCTTAAGTTTTCAAGTTTTAACTGCACCCGCAAAAGAGTTCAAAACGGTAAACAATTCGATTTCTACGGTGATACGGGTACTGATCGATAAACCAGAGGATTCTGTTTAGTGCAATTTGGGACGGGGTCAACCACATAACTAACACAAAAACGCGAGGGTCAAAGTACAAAATGACATACGTACGTCCATACATATATAAACAAACATCCCCGATTTTCAATTGTGTTACCCCTGTAACTAGTGATGTGCTTTAGCACAAATGGCGAGCGAGCCTAAAGACTATACTATTTTTATATGAATGATTTTGACTTCTAACACTGAAGCTACTGAAAATAAGGTCCAGTTTTTAAATTTAGCATACAGGGTAAAGGGATTTCAGTGCCATAGTAACAACTCTCTCAACTGCTTGGAAGGAAAAAAACAACAACAAAACAATACACGTTATTTAAAAGTTTTCTTTGTGATATTCTTTAGCTAAGTAGTGGTTGTAACACAATGCTTTGACACAACTGGACATGCACCTACACAGACTTACCTTTGCAGTAGTCTAGTGGACAATGTATTTTCAAGTAAATACTGTTGCGCACGGCTTATAACCATGACAAAGAGCGCATTGACTTACCACCGCCACTAACTCGAATAGAAATGGAAGTCCCTTAAGTTTTCAAGTTTTAACTGCACCCGCAAAAGAGTTCAAAACGGTAAACAATTCGATTTCTACGGTGATACGGGTACTGATCGATAAACCAGAGGATTCTGTTTAGTGCAATTTGGGACGGGGTCAACCACATAACTAACACAAAAACGCGAGGGTCAAAGTACAAAATGACATACGTACGTCCATACATATATAAACAAACATCCCCGATTTTCAATTGTGTTACCCCTGTAACTATTTGATATAACACCATTGTGAGAAATGACAGGGAAAGTACTATAGCAAAAGACAAAAAAAAGCCAATGGGTAGGATGATGTTGGAGAAATTTATTACCAAACCACAAACAAATTTAGTATACGCATACACACACACACACACACAATGAACTGGTTAGTACCAGTATATAATTCTGAGAAAATTAGTTATCAGTGCATCAACAAAAACTTTGGGTTAGTGTGTAGGATACGAGTCTCACAAACCGCTATCTGTATATCAACATGCCATGCAAGATTAAGATTCAGAAAATTATTATTTGGGTGCACTAAATATTTGCTTAGAATAGGCTTACCTACTATTCAAGCTTCAATTTACTATCAATACTATAAAAGTGAAAGAAATGCCATGATGATTGAACTATTGGTATCAGAACAAATAAAATGATTACTATATAGCTGTGTATGCACAAAAAAGGGGGGGCGGGGAGGGAGGGTGGTCTGAAAGTATCAAATAGGAATAACTTTTGTTCTTACTTACACAGATGAGGAAGCTCTTCTATTGGATGACCAGGACGGACGAAGAGAGGTATTGTTGGAGGCATAGTAGAGGAATTAGTGGAGGTGGAGTGGTCTACTGAGGTTGCCGAGGCAGAAAGGCTTGATGAGGCCGAGGGGCTTGCAGAGTTGAAGGGATTTGCAGAGGTGGAGGGATTTGCAGAGGTGGAGGGATTTGCAGAGGTGGAGGGATTTGCAGAGGTGGAGGGATTTGCGGAGGTGGAGGGATTTGCAGAGGTGGAGGGACTTGCAGAGGTGGAGGGAAGGATGGGCTTGCTGAGGTGGAGGCAGAGCTGCAAGACAATCGTAACTGTCTTTTAGAGGACATAATAGATCGGTTGTCAAGTGTAGCCAGCCAACTGAGGGTCCCTCAGGACAGTGAGACGCTGTTTTCATTGGTGTCTTCTGGTATTATAGGGCTGGAACATTCTCATGGACTGAAGATCCACAACTTTACTGGTAGCTGGAGTCAGTACTATCCAGTCTTGTCATTCCTGATGAATGGCCATCTTCATGCGGAGTACTGCAAGCTTAGTGGTATGCTAGGATTGCCTGCATGTTCACATTCCCAGTGGCAGAGAATTCTAGAAAGACTAGAGAAGTATGTGACAGAGCTTGCAGAGTGGTCTTGCGCTCAGGTCAGAGAAGATGTTGTTCGACGTGGGGATGGCAAACTCTGGACAGCATCATTTGATGGCTTTTATCTGACAAGAGGCCATTACTCTAACAGCTCCTCGGCTACCATCCATGATTTTGCAACCGGCAAAATTGCTTACTTCGCACATCGTACGAAACGTGGAAAAGGCCACAACTGGAACGGAACTTCTGCTGGGGCCGAAACAGACATGCTGGACGAACTTCTTGGTCGAGTGCGGCAAGATGGTCTTGTGATGGAGGAAGTGGTGGCAAACAAAGACACATCTGTCAACTCAACCTTTTGTCGCCACTTTCCGGAAGGAACTGTGACATATTGTTCCAACCACTCGGCAAAGGCACTGCACAAGCATTTGGAGAGCATAAAGAAGAATCCATGCAATGTAAGTGTGCTGGTATGTAATGTACATGTATGCTATAAATATATAATAATAAAAAATACACATTAGTGCAAGGCCACTCACTTCAAGTGCAAAAGGATGCCAGAGAGACTTCTTTCTCACTGCAAAACATCCTTGAGTGCTCTGATTACGTCAGATGCAGTGAACAGTGCCGAGGACCCTTTGAAGGCCTTTTCCGAAGGCATCAATAACTTTTATGCACACTATTGTGAAGACAACCACAGTTCAAAATGGTGTCACCATGACAAGGTTAATATATAGATGCAAACTCTTATTGAATAGTGTACAAAAAAATTGTAATGTGCATTAAATAGATAATGGTTTCATCAAACGGCTTTATTTAGCTATATTGTAACAGTGAGATGTTCGGATTAATGTACGTAAATTAATAATAATAATATCGTTACTTGTTATTGTGCCCTATTATTATTATTATTATTGTTTCCAAACAAAACTGAACTTCCGATAGTAGTGAGGAAACTTTTAAAGCAAAGTACCACACATAAAAACAGCTATAAAAAAAGACAAAAAATACAAACAACACATACAACATAATAATGATCACAAGAACAGCAATAGCACCTATAATAATAATAATAATAATAATAACAAAATAATAATAATAATAATAATAATAATAATAATAACAAAAATAATAATAATAATAATAATAATGCTCTGAATGACATCATTTAAAGAGTCTTGACATCTGCTCACATTCCTTCCAGTCTAGAACCATCAGGGTTAACGAGGTCAGATGGAAAGAGACCAGGAGCAAAAGTGTCTGGATAGGTTGCATCCCACACAAGCAAATCACCTGACTTCCATGGAGCCAGAGTCACATACAGACCCATGCAACCCAAGGACCAGGGTAAGTTGCTGAACAGCTGAGGAGACGAAGGAGGAGAAGTATAGCAGCCTTCCACCAATCATTGGTTCTCACCTATAGCCATTGAGACCATATGGGTGTTGTGGGTCCAAAGTCTGTGGCTTAGCTGAAGGGTGTGGCGCATAGTGGTGGAGACAGGAAACCCACGGGCTAGAGACTATCTTATCCAGCGTCTCCCAGTGGTTGTGCAGAGAGGGAACTGTGCCTCTGTCCTGGGAACCGATCATCACCTATATAATCCTTATCTCAATGATTCATTTTATTATTATTATTAATTTTTATTATTTATTTACTTGTTTTATTTTATTATAATTAGCTGAATAAATAAATAAATAAATAATTAGTAATAATAATAATAATAATATAATAATAATAATAATAACAACTATAATTTTCTCATAAATAAGCCAACATAAACTGGAGAACTACAGTTAAAAATTAAATATTCGTCATCATCTCTCTAAACTTCAATATTAGCTATTATTATTCTATGCTGGCTTGAGTATTGATAGTTTTGTCCTCTGTAACCTTGATCATCAGCTGGTTATTAGGACATTATTTGTATATTTTCTCTATACCCTACAGCAAAGCAAGTCCTGGGATTATTCATTGAATGGTACGTAGAGGTATAGTGTATATATTGATTGAACATGTAAATATATAATTAAAAAGAATTAAGAAATGATAATAGTGTACATTATATTAAATAACCAATCATTCTGATAGATACTTATTGTATTATTGTAGTAGGAAAGAGAATTCACTTGATCATTTCTGAAACATGTCTTAAAACTGACAACATGAAAAAAAAGCCACCAAAAAAAAACACCTGGCTATATGGCCTGCACAGGGAATCTATCTTAACCATACTGGTGTTTACAGCAATCTAGGAACATCTGTTTGTTTTTTAAGAAAATTTCACAAGCTATGGGCTAGTTATCAATCCAGAATGGTGAGAGTTCATTAGTTATCAAGATGGAATGGTATAAGTTCACATAACAGGCAGATGGTCAATTCATTGCTTATTTTGGTTGTAAGAATTAGGTTGTTACCCCAGGATACTTAGGTCAGTTACTATGGTTATGTGGTATAAAATTTCTGAAGAATCCAAATGAGTAGCTGAACATAATAATATTAATTTCATTAATGGAATATTAAGCAAATGTTAAATTGACATCAAGAGCTTCCTACAGCCCAATATTTTACAAGTAAATATAATTTTTCTTCAACTCTAAGTAATCATATATATATATTTATTGCAGCTTTGATATTTTTTCTTGAATATTTCCGCATCACGCGAGCGTTCTGTATTCTCCCATATTGTACGCTTGTTATTGAACGGTCCAAGTAGCACGCGCGTAGCGAGTAAAATCAATGAAAATTGTATTGTAACCGGTTGAGAAAAATTTCAAAGAAGCAATAAATCACTTATCACACTCGTCGTACAATATGGGAATGATATTTTACTGTCACGCCACATTTTCACTCGCCTTTGGCTCGTGAAAATATTTTGCGTGCTCGTAAAATATTTTCCCATATTGTACTCTGACTCGTGCTATAAGTATTATATATATAATGTATATGGGGTGGTGGAATAAATTAGGGTAATTTGAAATGAATGCATTATTGCAAGTAACCTTGAAACAAGTGCAATGTTACACAGCATAATGACAGATAATTGTACCATAAATTATATATGTTACACCTGCACATAGCTACTGACAAAGCTAGATAGGTAGTGATTGAATGGCATATATGACATGAATATGTAGTGATTCTATGAATAGTAATAATACGATCTCTTTAGTTGGGGCCTCCCATTTCTTCTCAAGAAGGCATGTCACACAGTACTTTGATAATAAAAAACAACAACAATATATATATATATATTTATATAATCTGCTGTATAACACCTACTAGGTTTTCACTCAACCCACTGGCTTTGAAATTGGCGCTTCCGTCTGAAACTGGTACAGTCGTTTTATTAATGGCATCTGCGATAGAGCGCATGCGCACACTAAGTTCTTAAAAAAGCTAGCTTCTCTTTAGTTTTCCAGGTGTTTTCAGAGAGATAAATGTCACTATAACGTGGAACTAAAGCATCAGTAATGCATATCCTCCAACTTACACACATTTCTACAATAAAACCAGTAGGACCTATGCATGGATTGTCCAAGTCGAGTTGTGATTAACTTATTCTCTAAATTTTGCCATAAATAGCTAAAGAGGAAAGACCTATAGCTATCTTTGTGTATGATGCAATACAAGTGGAGGTGCTTGTTTGCATTCTAGTAAATGTAGCTACTCATAGTAGCTACTCATATTGAATATACCCTTTCTTAATATATGGTTTAATGATATCAACCTAACATGAACTTAACCCACTAGGGATCTTTTTCATTTTGTTGCATCTGATAGACAACCACAAGTTGCACTTGATGGACTTCAACACAGTCTCCAACATAAACAAATACCTATTCACACAGCACATACACCACATTACATACGCTGCACGAAGAATCACACATACAACTATACAAATAATGTAGAGGGGACATCAGGATTTTCCTTTTCACAGTTGTTCTTGATCATTTCTTGTGAATTTTTTAGATCATCTTCATTAAGGTTGGGAATGTATTTTTTATATTCTTTGGGGCCACCCACAGAACAATTGCAGGAATAGCAGGCGGAGGAGCTGGGTATGCAGTGACTGTGCTATGTAATTGTGGTCAGCTACCACACTGGTTTCACAGTTTCGGAACTAAATATTCAGGACTAACTTTAGATACATGAGGTGATACCACCAGCAGGGAGACTTGAGGTCTGCTGCCACCAGAATCAGACCAGCACTAGCAGTTCAAGGCTATGTGGGAGACACTCAGAATTCCAACCCTGGGGACCTAACTCTTAACACTTAGCTATAGGGTTCCAGCTATGACAAGCTTATCAGTTTCTATGGTCTTTCCAAAAAAGGCTATGTGGGAGACACTCAGAATTCCAACCCTGGGGACCTAACTCTTAACACTTATAGGGTTCCAGCTATGACAAGCTTATCAGTTTCTAAGGTCTTTCCAAAAAATAGCACAAAAAGCAAAGGTATATAATACTTATTACATGAGTCAGAGTGTGATTATGGCAGAGATATTTCAAGAGCAAGCTAATTTATTTTCAAGAGCCAGGGGGGAGTGAAAATAAGCCTGAGAGTGAAATATCTCCCATAACACTCTGACAAGTGTAATAAGTGGTTTATTCCATACTAGATATCTTCACTACCTGTAGTCAGTACTAGAGGTAGGGTAACTCACTGAGTAAAATTGGTTGTAGGGGGTACCCACACCCCCAGCTGATATTTTAGCAGCTTACTCCAGTGTAGCCTACTCTACCCTGGTTAGAGCAGCTGCTAGCTAATATTCTTGGTTTTACAGCTTACCTTACTCAGGTGAATATGATGTGAACAGAGTTGTGGCAGTAATCCTGTCACCACTACCACCACACACGTAGTTTATAGTGCATATACATAATTGTACACAATGTGCATGATAGTGACTCCAGCTAAGGTATGCCAGATGTTACATGGTAAGTTTTGTGACTGCCATAGGGAGGCAATCATCTCAATAAACAAACTATAATGAGCACAACAAAACACAGACACACTACACTAGCTACCTATAGCCATCCTCCACTAGAAAGAAGCCAGAAATGGTTTATATAACCAACCACATTCAGGTTGGTGCATGCTGTAAGTGTGCAGCTCTTTTAACCACTTTAGATAACTTGATATATAATATATTCTACATGAAATTATTCAGAATTAACTACATTATATTTTTATGTCATTCAGTCACAACTATGCTCTATAAGTTATTATTGTCTTTATCTTTATTGCATCTACTTGATTGATGGGTGTGGTTTTTGAAAGCATGACATAATTTAATTGGTTGGTGTTGTTTGGCCCTACAGGGATGATACTGTTCTTTAAATTCAAAGACAGTTAATGCCTATGATGCACCTCCACACACATTGAGTATATCTTCCGTCTTTTCATTACCTTCAAATTCCAGGAATCACACATGTTGCCAATGTCAAATGTGTAACCTAACCTCAATTATTACGATGCCATATATCAGGACAAAAATGAAAACAGCGAAGTAGTATAAAATGAGGGTGATGGCCAAAAACAGTCTTGCCAACCAGGATAGATAATATGTTTGTTCGTAGCTTAGCTAAATGATAAATTCAGAGTGTTTCACTTTCTACATGTCATAAAATGATGAACTTGGCATACTTCATACAAATTATAGCTCGGAGTATCTGCTATATTTGTCACCTATAACAGTGGCATAGGAATAGATGTTTCGGTATTGGGCTGGAGGGGGGCTCCAAGGTCTGTGTTTGAAGTTTAGAAGTTGCTCATGTGAGGAATCACCTCGTTAAATTGTGCCCAAAATTATGGGGGGGGGGGGCTCCAGCCTTCGGAGCCCCCCTTCCTACACCACTGTACAAATTTCTGGAATCTTATCAAATATATGTCGTGTTTAGTGCTTTGAAAAGTGTCATGCTTACAGCTATTTATGAGCATAAAGATTCCAATTACAATAAAGTGAAAGAAAAAAAATTCCCTAAACTAGAGCTGAGACTTTTTTTTTCTTCAATTTTAACGTATGTATACATTCAAAAACTACAATGATATAACTAAACTAAAGGTCTTCTATGAGACCAAACATTACTAGTTAGTTAATGATAGAAATACACACTTCAGTGGAAGTCTTATCTATGGTGATGGAGGAGGAGTAGGAGGAAGATGAAGCTTGTCCACTAGCATCTCATTCATTTTTTCATGTCTTCCTGCAATGCCATGGTTTGGAGCAGCAACAGCAAGCTCAGCAAGAATCTTCTGTAACTGCATGTAGTGCTTGTTGGTATACCCGAAGCCTCCCTTGGAGTAGAAATCTTTTCGTGGTATCAAAACATAGCGTGGCGGATGAGGCTCCTTCAAATCTTGGCCCTCTGCATACTTGTTGCGAAAGCTCAGACTGGAATAATATTTGATGAACTTGGATATAGCCAGGCTTTTCTTCTTCTCTCCAAAACGGCTATTGTTAACAATAAGAGCATCTGTGAAAGTAAGGAGGAAGTTGCTTTTCCCTAAAGGCGGTGCAATGATGCAGCTTGCATGGATGTGTTTCTTTTGAGTCATCTTGCTGGCCATGACTTGACTTAGCCACTCAGAGTAGCCATACATCATGATGTTATCTGAATCGGCAATGTCATTCACAGGTGGACCGTCCTTGTAGTCTCCATCTTCACCCTTGTTGCTACCATCAGGAGCATCATCTAGATCCATGAACCATTTCATATTTTTCAGAACCTTCCTACTTTTTGCAGAATCAATTGGAGCATCTACAGCCTCGTCTACTTCGTCTCTGCCGTAGGTGTCTACATAGGCATCTACGAACATTAAGGGCAAGTCCCACTTTCCTCGGAAGTTCCCTACCAGCTTACTAACGCCTTTGAAGTCTTCGTGACAGCCCCGCACTATTTTCTTCAGGTCTTGCTCGCTGTGGACACCCTTTTCTAAGGAACAGAGAAGATCAGATTGAGAAGGAGGAACGTCTCCAGAAACTAGCTCCATGAGGACATTGCCACAGTTGAGCGTCGGTACTGCGTATTGCTTTCCCCTGTAGGTCACTCCGTCTACAGCGGCGGGAAAGAAAACGCCGTCCAAATCCAATTTGGAGAAATCTATTGGGTGTACCACACCCTTGTCTACAACTTCTCCCAAGACTATCGTATCTATTTCAAGGATATCGAAAGAATCTGATGCGCTGCTTAGATTTCCAGCTACGTTGTCGACATCGTAAGGATCCCAATTAGTTACTATGGTAAGCTGCACATCAGGATTTTCCTTTTCAAAGTCATTCTTGATCATTTCTTGCAAGCTTTTCAGATTATCTCTGTTGAGGTCGGGAATGTAGGGGTACATTCCAACTTTCAAGCCAACTACGGATTCACTCGCTGCCATAGCTATTAGCTATTATAGTCGCTTAGCTAGCTCGGTTATAGTGACGTTTATCTCTCTGAAAACACCTGGAAAACTAAAGAGAAGCTAGCCTTTTTAAGAACTTAGTGTGCGCATGCGCTCTATCGCAGATGCCATTAATAGAACGACTGTACCAGTTTCAGACGGAAGCGCCAACTTCAAAGCCAGTGGGTTGAGTGAAAACCTAATAGTGTTATACAGCATTAAAGGGTGACATTAAAAATACAATTCAAGCAATATCTGTGAATTTCTATTGTGTTGTGTATTTATACTGAGATGGAGTAGGTCCATTGGGAGGCCATGTTTTCATCTTGTTCATTTCATTATCTGTTATTGAAGTTTATAAAGTTTTACTTACAATTCTTTCATTGCAAGGTTTGTATGTACATTTTAACATTAGCCTGACATAATAACTACATTTGACAGAGATGCCTAGAGTTATCAGCCAGTTTATGTGAGTTTTTTCTTCTGGTAAGATCACCACCACGGGAGACTCCCACTGGTCTTATAAATGGATATAATTTCTACTTTCCTGAGCATGCTAGTATTCTGGAAAAGCAATTAGGCACTTACTTTACTCATGCGTGTGAACACGGGTGACTCCCACTGGTCTTATAAAGGGATATAATCTCTACTTTCCTGAGCATGCTAGCATTCTGGAAAAGTAATAAGGCATTACGTACTTTACTCATGAGTGTGAAAACTACATTTAAAAAAAAATAAGGTGTTGTAGCTATCTTGATCAGTTCTATGGCACTAATAAATTCCATACCAAGACTTCTGCTTACACCTGACTTAAAGGCCAATAACAAAAGGAAAACAACTAGCTACTTCTGTTTGCTAGAATGAGTTCCTGACCTCAGATTTCTATTTGACTCCCACTTAAAAAGACAATATTTGGTAGTCTCGCGAGCCAGACTACCAACCGCGCGGTGAAGGCAAGGGTCTGGTCACCATCCATAGAACGTTTCGTTCCATTCCCCACGATTCATGGGGAACAATACTTTAGCGTGTATAGCATATGGGGTGCGGTTTGTTTGTTTACATCTGGTTGAGAGCAATTTAACAGGCAACCACTGGTATGTAGATAGAATTGCGCGGCTGAAGCTCTGAAGGTGAAAAAGCCCTAGCTTGTAGAAATTTCAGCTCTTCCTTAGTGAGGTGCCCAGCTCCCCACCTCTAACAGTGAAAGTTTGGAGGCATATAGTGATCTGCTGATGACATAGGCTCCAATTTTTTGAAAACCAGTTCCAGGACACTGGCCACACCCCCTGTCCACGCCCAAATCATCGCTAACCACACCCAAATCACACCCATCAAAACCACACCCATCAAATTAATGTAAAAGCGCATAACAATTAAAATTAGTAGTTACTCTTTGTTGAGTGACATTATGGTAGCTTTCTTGCACTTCTTAAGAAGTTCTTCGCTGAAAGAAGAATCATGGCAGCATTCCACACCACTGTTGAACTTGAGAGTCATAAGAGAGATGATAGTGCCATTTACTCAAAGAATAAGAAGGCACCAGATCAAGCAAACACTACTGTAACTGAAGTGCACTCTGACTCAGAACTTGCAGTAGCTACCAGCTGCTTTTTTGCTGCTGATTACTGATAATGTATTTTTATAAGGATGCTGACTGTGCATGCATGTACTCTATCTACTGCAATGTCAACAAGTCTACAGTACAGATCTAGTAGGTTTTCATAGCTACCCAGCATAATAGCACATAAAACTCTACTACTCAACTCCTGCATCCAGGACAAATGGCAGGTGAATCCAGGACACAGGACAATGTCAACAAATCCAGGACTGTCCTGGACATTCCAGGACAGTTGGAGCCTATGTGATGAGTGAAATTAAGTTTTGGGACATATGGTGATGATGAAAGTAAATGAATACAGGATGCTGCTGCTGGGCTAGCTAGCTACAAATTAATTAATGTGAAAGAATAATTTTATAAAGGAAAGGGATTATTTAAACGTTGTATGGATGGTGACCAGACCGCGCGGTTGATTGACGATACATTCCAACTTTGAGATTAGTAAAATTGGTCAGGCCACGGCCTGACTGGCCTGACCGGTTCCTACGCCCTGGGTCGTATATCTATGGTCACACCACACAGACGTTTCGACTTCTTGCAAGATTTCTGGAGGGTACGCTTACTGTTTATTATATCCTGGAGGGTGATTTGCACGCAGCATGGACAGCCAGCATCCTGGAAGCTCTAAACCTATGCATCTGTTAAACTTGTTGTTGTCAGGTGTCATCTGTATGTGTAGAGCTTCCTTGATCTTCAACTCACGATTCTTACTAGCTCTGTCTACAACTCTTACCTATAGAATCGTGAGTTGAAGATCAACGAAGCTCTACACATACAGATGGCACCTGACAACAACAAGTTTAACAGATACATAGGTTTAGAGCTTCCAGGATGCTGGCTGTCCATGCTGCGTGCAAATCACCCTCCAGGATATAATAAACAGTAAGCGTGTCCTCCAGAAATCTTGCTGTTTACTTTGTGTGAATATCACCACGGAGAGTTCGACCACAGTTGACCCCTGAAGAGGACTTCGCAAGAAGTCGAAATGTCGGGTTAAGTTATTGGCTGTTAAAAAGAGAAAAAAAATTCCAATTATTTCAGCCGAGAATGATTAAATCAATATTATAAAGTGTTCTCACTGAAACCCTATCCTTACTCCACCCTCCTTGGTAAATTTTACAGTCAATTTTTACTGTCTTAGGTCAAGTCAGTCGCTATCTGCATATTATATTTAGTATAATGTGTACAATATTGTATGTATGTGAAGAACCACTCTAGGGAATTAAAATGATTTAAAATAGACATAGATATATAAGTGGAACTAAAGCATCAGCAATGCATATCCTCCAACTTACACACATTTCTACAATAAAACCAGTAGGACCTTTCACCATCAACAGTTTTACTTTAGTTGCATGGATTGTCCAAGTCGAGTTGTGATTAACTTATTCTCTAAATTTTGCCATAAATAGCTAAAGAGGAAAGACCTATAGTTATCTTTGTGTATGATGCAATACAAGTGGAGGTGCTTGTTTGCATTCTAGTAAATGTAACTACTCATATTGAATATACCCTTTCTTAATATTTGGTTTAATGATATCAACCTAACATGAACTTAACCACTAGGGATCTTTTTTCATTTTGTTGCATCTGATAGACAACCACAAGTTGCACTTGATGGACTTCAACACAGTCTCCTACATAAACAAATGCCTATTCACACAGCACATACACCACATTACATACGCTGCACGAAGAATCACACATACAACTATACAAATAATGTAGAGGGGACATCAGGATTTTCCTTTTCACAGTTGTTCTTGATCATTTCTTGTGAATTTTTTAGATCATCTTCATTAAGGTTGGGAATGTAGGTGTACATTCCTACTTTTAAGCTAACCTTAAATTCAGTTACTGCCATAACTGAGTTACCTTGCTAAACTATCATGATGACCGTGGAAAACACATGGGGCCACCCACAGAACAGTTGCAGGAATAGCAGGGGGAGGAGCTGGGTATGCAGTGACTGTGCTGTGTAATTGTGGTCAGCTACCACACTGGTTTCACAGTTTCGAACTAAATCAGGACTAACTTTAGATACATGAGGTGATACCAGCAGGGAGACTTGAGGTCTGCTGCCACCAGAATCAGACCAGCACTAGCAGTTCAAGGCTATGTGGGAGACACTCAGAATTCCAACCCTGGGGACCTAACTCTTAACACTTATAGGGTTCCAGCTATGACAAGCTTATCAGTTTCTAAGGTCTTTCAAAAAAATAGCACAAAAAGCAAAGGTATATAATACTTATTACATGAGTCAGAGTGTGATTATGGCAGAGATATTTCAAGAGCAAGCTAATCTATTTTCAAGAGCCTGAGGGGAGTGAAAATATAGCCTGAGAGTGAAATATCTCACCATAACACTCTGACAAGTGGAATAAGTGGTTTATACCACACTAGATATCTTCACTACTGTAGTTAGTACTACTAGAGGTAGGGTAACTCACTGAGTAAAGTTGGTTGTAGGGGGTACCCACCCCCCAGCTGATATTTTAGCGGCTTACTCAGGTGTAGCCTACTCTACCATGGTTAGAGCAGCTGCTAGCTAATTTTCTTGGTTTTACTACTTACCTTACTCAGGTGTAGTGGTGGTGAATATGGTGTGAACAGAGTTGTGGCCAGTAATCCTGTCACCACTACCACCACACCTGGGTAGTTTATAGTGCATATACATAATTGTACACAATGTGCATGATAGTGACTCCAGCTAAGGTATGCCAGATGTTACATGGTAAGTTTTGTGACTGCCATCTAGGGAGGCAATCATCTCAATAAACAAACTATAATGAGCACAACAAAACACAGACACACTACACTAGCTACCTATAGCCATCCTCCACTAGAAAGAAGCCAGAAATGGTTTATATAACCAACCACATTCAGGTTGGTGCATGCTGTAAGTGTGCAGCTCTTTTAACCACTTTAGATAACTTGATATATGATATATTCTACATGAAATTATTCAGAATTAACTACATTATATTTTTATGTCATTCAGTCACAACTATGCTCTATAAGTTATTATTGTCTTTATCTTTATTGCATCTACTTGATTGATGGGTGTGGTTTTTGAAAGCATGACATAATTTAATTGGTTGGTGTTGTTTGGCCCTACAGGGATGATACTGTTCTTTAGATTCAAAGACAGTTAATGCCTATGATGCACCTCCACACACATTGAGTATATCTTCCGTCTTTTCATTACCTTCAAATTCCAGGAATCACACATGTTGCCAATGTCAAATGTGTAACCTAACCTCAATTATTACGATGCCATATATCAGGACAAAAATGAAAACAGCGAAGTAGTATAAAATGAGGGTGATGGCCAAAAACAGTCTTGCCAACCAGGATAGATAATATGTTTGTTCGTAGCTTAGCTAAATGATAAATTCAGAGTGTTTCACTTTCTACATGTCATAAAATGATGAACTTGGCATACTTCATACAAATTATAGCTCGGAGTATCTGCTATATTTGTCACCTATAACAGTGGCATAGGAATAGATGTTTCGGTATTGGGCTGGAGGGGGGCTCCAAGGTCTGTGTTTGAAGTTTAGAAGTTGCTCATGTGAGGAATCACCGTGCCCAAAATTATGGGGGGGGGGGGCTCCAGCCTTCGGAGCCCCCCTTCCTACACCACTGTACAAATTTCTGGAATCTTATCAAATATATGTCGTGTTTAGTGCTTTGAAAAGTGTCATGCTTACAGCTATTTATGAGCATAAAGATTCCAATTACAATAAAGTGAAAGAAAAAAAATTCCCTAAACTAGAGCTGAGACTTTTTTTTTTTCAATTTTAACGTATGTATACATTCAAAAACTACAATGATATAACTAAACTAAAGGTCTTCTATGAGACCAAACATTACTAGTTAGTTAATGATAGAAATACACACTTCAGTGGAAGTCTTATCTATGGTGATGGAGGAGGAGTAGGAGGAAGATGAAGCTTGTCCACTAGCATCTCATTCATTTTTTCATGTCTTCCAGCAATGCCATGGTTTGGAGCAGCAACAGCAAGCTCAGCAAGAATCTTCTGTAACTGCATGTAGTGCTTGTTGGTATACCCGAAGCCTCCCTTGGAGTAGAAATCTTTTCGTGGTATCAAAACATAGCGTGGCGGATGAGGCTCCTTCAAATCTTGGCCCTCTGCATACTTGTTGCGAAAGCTCAGACTGGAATAATATTTGATGAACTTGGATATAGCCAGGCTTTTCTTCTTCTCTCCAAAACGGCTATTGTTAACAATAAGAGCATCTGTGAAAGTAAGGAGGAAGTTGCTTTTCCCTAAAGGCGGTGCAATGATGCAGCTTGCATGGATGTGTTTCTTTTGAGTCATCTTGCTGGCCATGACTTGACTTAGCCACTCAGAGTAGCCATACATCATGATGTTATCTGAATCGGCAATGTCATTCACAGGTGGACCGTCCTTGTAGTCTCCATCTTCACCCTTGTTGCTACCATCAGGAGCATCATCTAGATCCATGAACCATTTCATATTTTTCAGAACGTTCCTACTTTTTGCAGAATCAATTGGAGCATCTACAGCCTCGTCTACTTCGTCTCTGCCGTAGGTGTCTACATAGGCATCTACGAACATTAAGGGCAAGTCCCACTTTCCTCGGAAGTTCCCTACCAGCTTACTAACGCCTTTGAAGTCTTCGTGACAGCGCCGCACTATTTTCTTCAGGTCTTGCTCGCTGTGGACACCCTTTTCTAAGGAACAGAGAAGATCAGATTGAGAAGGAGGAACGTCTCCAGAAACTAGCTCCATGAGGACATTGCCACAGTTGAGCGTCGGTACTGCGTATTGCTTTCCCCTGTAGGTCACTCCGTCTACAGCGGCGGGAAAGAAAACGCCGTCCAAATCCAATTTGGAGAAATCTATTGGGTGTACCACACCCTTGTCTACAACTTCTCCCAAGACTATCGTATCTATTTCAAGGATATCGAAAGAATCTGATGCGCTGCTTAGATTTGTTGTCGACATCGTAAGGATCCCAATTAGTTACTATGGTAAGCTGCACATCAGGATTTTTCTTTTCAAAGTCATTCTTGATCATTTCTTGCAAGCTTTTCAGATTATCTCTGTTGAGGTCGGGAATGTAGGGATACATTCCAACTTTTAAGCCAACTTTGGATTCGCTCGCTGCCATAGCTAAAAGTCGCTTAGCTAATGCGGAGAGTGTTATAGTAGCCGTCCTTCTGTCTGTCACGCTCTGATTTTGGAGATTACTGACAATTAACCGTTGATTTAGGTATGCACTTACTTATAGGACGAAGATTTAGGACCTTTTATTGTGCTACTTTTTTTATTTCGGGCGAATTGTTGAGAAAACGCGAAGCTTTCTGCTCCATGTAGGTACATGTACCAGCTTTTATGTGTAACGCCCCCTAGTGTCACATCATAATCACGTGAGCAAATAATTTCTTGCAGTCAGCGGTGCAGTTTGCTTCCTGCTCAGGGAAGGAATGAAGTGAAGTTCCGTGTTGAAAATGTATACCAGTGAGTGTTTTTGGCCTGTTAACCTTCTTCTCTTATGAAGACAGCGTTTTCATTTACCATTTTCATTGCTCAAGCTATATTGATGCCTCATTAAAATGGCTAACAGATTGCTTGTTCTTTTGGAAGGAGATTGTATTTGTAACAGTTATAAAATAGTGCTTAATAGCGCTGGGGGTTCGCACCTTTGGTGCTTCATTAACTTAGCTAGTGTGCGCATGTTCTCTATCGAAGATGCCATAAAACGACCACCCAAGCGCTAACCTCAAAGCCAGATTTATGGGTTGAGTGAATACCTAGTAGGTGTTATACCTAAAGGGTGACAATAAAAATTTTCAATTTAGCTAATCAATAACTGTGAATCTCTGCTGTGTTGTGTATTTAGTTATACTGAGATGGAGTAGGTTAGTTGGAATACCAAGTTTTTTCTTTTTGTTCATTTTCTTTTTGTTCCATTAGTATTTATATCTCCTTCTTGTTGAAAACTTAGGTACCTTCATGTAGTTTTAGTTTATGTCAAAGTTATACTTACAATTCTTCCATTGCAAGGTTTTGTAAGTGCATATTTCAACACTAGCCTGGCATAGTAAGTTTAGTGCACATGCCTAGAGTTATCAGTCCATTTATGTGAGTCTTCCCTTCTGGTAAGAACCAATGGTTAGCTACATAGAACAGTAGCTTTTATTAATAATAAGCTAAAGCTGCTTCCTACTACCTTCCAGTGTCTCTCTCTACACATTATAACTAGCTTTGAAGTTAGCGATTCCATCTGACGGTGTTTTACATACTATAATATTATTAAGTATGCTCACTGAAGCCCCATCCTTCTGCACCACACCCTCCTTGGTACTTTTTGCAGTCAATTTTTTTTACTGACTTGGGATAAGTCTGTTTAGTTAAGTTTTCTCTTCTGGCAAGATTCCATGCATTACATGTATAATGTGTATAATATTGTAGATGTGTGATGAACCTCTCCAAGGGAATTAAACAAAGAGAGTGAGTTAATCACAACTCAACTTGGACAGTCTATGCCACTAAAGTAAAACTTTCGATGGTGAAAGCTAGCTAAATAGCAAGTCTTACCGGTTTTATAGTAGAAGCTTGTGTAAGTTGGAGGATGTGCATTGTTGCTACATACTTTAATTCCAGTTGAATTAGTTGCCTGTCTATTTTAAATACATTTTAAGACAAACTGCAATCAATAACCAAGAGGAAAGACCAATTGCTATCTTTAGTGTTAGATGCAGTAGAAGTGGAAGTGCTTGCTTGCATTCAAGTAAATGTAGCTACCCATATCGAATATATCCTTTCTTTTGATTAAATCAATTCAACCTAACAGGAGCCTAGCCACTAGGGATCTTTTCCATTTTGTTGCATCTGATAAATAACCACAAGTTGAACTTGATGGACTTCAACACAGTCTCCTACATAAACAAATACCTATTCACACAGCACATACACTGCATTGCACTACTCAAGGAAGCACATATAACACAATATATAAAGAGAACATCAGGATTTTCCATTTCAAAGTTTTCCTTGGTCATTCTCATATAATTTTCTGATCATCTTCATTAAGGTCGGGAATGTAGGGGTACGTTCCTACTTTTAATCTAACCTTGGGTTCAGTTACTAGCTACCCATAGCTGAATCACCTTGCTAAAATATCAGGATGGCTGTGGAAAACACTAGATAAATAAATTATTTTTTATATCCTTCTAGTATAGCTAATAGTGAGATGCCATAGAATATGTCAATTATTAGATAGTGAAACTCTCACCTTCAAAGCCAGTTATATGTGTACAGTGAAAATCAACTATGTAGGTGTTTGTTTAAGGTCACAGCACATGTTTCATAGTGTAGGGAATTATAATCCTTTTACTTCTTCTGACTCGACTACCGTCGATCAAGTTAGCTAACAACAGTCTAACTTTTAAGTTGTTTTAATATTGGTTGCTAAGACAGAACTAAACTGAGAATAATGATACAATGCTTAAATAGAATGTGTGAGTATGACGTAGTTATTCAAATGTCCAATCAAATAAATACAGGTGATGGAGCGAGGACGAAGTTGTTCGACGAACATCGTACCCTGCAGCAGAAGTGCCCGATTCACGGTGTGCAAACTAAAATACAATAATAATGATAATGATATAAAACATAACCAGCTAAAATAATTATGTTCATGTGGAGTGGTTCTCCACACATAGCTTACATAAACAGAATACATTCCAACATACACATGCATGCAATTTGAAATCATCATATTTCCTTTTCATTTTAATTTAATTCTCTTGAATGAGTAAACATATAAAGAATCTTTTTCTACACACAACACACACACACACACACACATTTCACACATGTGCGTGCACACACTTACTGCTTTATAATTTGAAGTTAGTGGTTACCTTGCTCAGGATCTATCATCCACAGGAACAAGTGGTCATAGCTACTCATGCAATACTTAGTAAAGATCCATAGACAACAAAACTGCACCCAACAACAACAAACAGCAAACGACAATGGGAAAAATATCTAAAAAGAAACCAGCAAATGCCCTGATTAGGGCCTGCTGAATTATGCTTGAAATTTTTAGAATTATTTTTATTCTAAATAATTGTGCTATTATTCCAAAAGTATATTATTCCATAAATTTTCTTATTATTCTCTTATTATTCCAATTATAAACAAGTAAATTGTAATGATTGCAGTAGCTATATAAAGTTGGTACGTTATGAAATGAATGAGTAAAAGAATCAGTCTCTCTTACTGTTATACTGAAATGACTCAATATATAGGATTCAATATAGCTAGCTAATCTTTCAGTGAATAGCTCAAACGTCCCCGTAATAATGTTCAATGAATGGAAAAAAACATGCTCAATGAATGGAAAAAAACATGCTCTGCAGCAGCTGAAAAAAAATTCAGTTTGAGAAACCTATCAGATATTTGGGGGGAAATGTAGATTAAGGAATTAAAATTTTTTAATATGCTCAGCAGTGGATGCACCCTCTCTTCCCTTCAAATTTGTAGGTCGGCTGGTAATTTTTTTGTCAATTGTGATGCATAGTTGAGTTGCTTAAGAAGAGAAACTGTTTAGCATAATTCTCCAAATGACTTGCTGACTCTGAGCCTGAGCTGACAGTGTTCCCAGTGTTTCAAACTTTTTTTTTCATTTTGGAAGTACAATAACAGAGTGGCCAATACTAACCCTGGCTGCTATAATCAAGGAATAAAGATCTACCTTATAACCACACTTCTGAATGTTTATGTTCTTTAGTTGTAAAAGAAAGAGAGGGGAAATTAAAACACTATTGATTTTCTTTTATAATTAAGGATTATATGGACTGATTATTCTCATTTTCCCTTTATTATTCTCATAAATGCTTATATTATTCTAGAATTATTCCACTATGCTATTTCATGTCTATTATTCCAGAAAAAATGCTAGCATAATCTGGCAGGGCCTAGTCCTGACCAACCAGAGTAGTTAAGTAAAGATCCAAAGTCAAGTTGCAAAGATTTTATGGTGTGCATGCATGTTAATGGTGTCAGAAGATGCACTGAGCTTATGAAATGATGTATGTCTTTACAATAGGTACCCAACCATCCACTGAAAAAACCAAAAGTACTTGTATATATATGCAAGAAAAAGGGAGGTAATTTTAATTTAATTTGTTTGTACAGCCTATAAATATGTATTTGACACTTTACTTGATATTTTTACTTCCGCTATTACTATATTACTTTAGTCGAGAATGACTTAATCCCTGAAAGAAGGATGATTACATAGAGATGAATGTTCTGATAGCATTTATGAGAATAATACTAAATTATGTGCATGTATCATTTTGCGGGTGGCAAGAAGAGAAATATCTTTACTCAAATGACATGGGATTTTCTTAATATCAATCAATTTAATTCGCTATTTGTAATTCTATTAAATAATCAGATATATTAAAATTGAGCATTATAAATAGCTACGCTAATTGGGATATGTGTCTATTATTGAAGAAATGCTCTGAGAGTTTATTTTAACATGACTCAACTGGGCAGTACTTTGAGAGATATGCACAGGAAAAAGTAAATTTCCTATAGTAATGTATTTCATACTTTCACCATATTTCCAGTCCAGTGCAGGATAGGGCTAAATGCCCTGCATGTTATGACATTTAGCCCTATCCTCTACAGGAAAGGTGGTGAGAATATGAAATTTCCTGTGATGACAGGAAATTCCACTTTAGCCCAGTGATGGTTTTATAATGCACTTGTTTGTATGATTAACATTTACATGTATTTCTGCATTTGACAACAAACAAGATAAGCCCTTATTCTCTTGCAATACCATCACTATTAGCAGCATGGTCTTCCACAACAAATTAAGCCTCTTTTGTTTAGCGATAGTTGGCAAGCACTAATTTAACTCATTTAACTAATATATAACTTCCTGAACTATGAAAAGGTTAGCTAGGAGCAGTAGATAAGCGTCAAGGATAACAATGTGGAGGCAACACCTTAACAATTTATATAGAGTAATTCTGGTGGCAGCATACCTGCTTGGACTGTGATTTCACCTAGGCTACTAACGTGGGTTCAACTACTTGTAGGTCTTAATTCAAACATCCTCATATTCCCACAGTCTCACTATTTTATGGTGCAGTAAAAAAGTATATATATATATATATATATATATATTTATTGCAGCTTTGATATTTTTACTTGAATATTTCCGCATCACGCGAGCGTTCTGTATTCTCCCATATTGTACGGTTTATATTGTACGCTACTTGTAGCGCGCGCGTAGCGAGTAAAATCCATGAAAATTGTATTGTAACCGGTTGAGAAAAATTTCAAAGAAGCAATAAATCACTTATCACACTCGTCGTACAATATGGGAATGATATTTTACTCTCACGCCACATTTTCACTCGCCTTTGGCTCGTGAAAATATTTTGCGTGCTCGAAAAATATTTTCCCATATTGTACTCTGACTCGTGCTATAAGTATTATTTATTCCACCCTAGATATCTTCAACAATGATATTTTTAGGTACATGACCCAGGAAATAACTCAAGATATTCACGCTGTTATTTCACGCTATACTGCGCAAGCTCATTACCCCTGTAGTTATAGCAACAGGCCAAACTTTTCAATTTTCTCGGTTTTACGGCTACCTTCCTCTGGTGTACCCTACTCTTTACCCTGCTCAACAGGGTTAGAGCAGCTGCTAAAATATCAGCTGGGGGTGTGGGTAGCCCCTACAACCAACCTTACGGCTGTGAGTTACCCTTCCTCTAGTACTAACTACAGTAGTGAAGATATTTAGAGTGGAATAAACCACTTATTACACTTGTCAGAGTGTTATGGCAAGATATTTTACTCTCAGGCTTTATTTTCACTCGCCTCTGGCTCGTGAAAATAAATTAGCATGCTCGTGAAATATTTCGCCATATCACACTCTGACTCATGTAATAAGTATATACATAATATAAATGTATATACTTATTACATGAGTCAGAGTGTGATATGGTGAAATATTTCACGAGCAGGCTAATTTATTGCGTATTTTTTTGCTTTGAGATAAAATACAAATATCATGATTAACACCAACGTAGCTAGCTAGGCTGTTAGTTCCACTGTAACCGATGGATGGTCTGAGAGCTGACTAGGACTATTTTCAAATTTTCAAATGGTAAATATATTTATGTGACTTAATATAATTGTGTAATAATTGGTCAAATTCACTACAAAAATAATGCTAAAATTAAAGTGGCATGTAAGTGTAATTAAATTGTATAGAAAAGGGTACTCACACTGAAATAAGACTTTAAATTTGTATTAAATATAACTCATAAATTAAAAACGCTTTCGCATCTGGTGATTTGCTGTACATTTTTTGGTAAGATTAATTAACTACACTGATGAGTGTGGTATTGGCTTCTGTATCCTTCATACAGCTACTTGTGATTGACCAGGACTTGCTGGTTAACTTTCCAGTCGTTCTATGTCAGAATATCTCTAGACAATACATTCTTTGTGATCGTCATTTGTCAAGGCCAATGTATTTGTGTAATAACAAAAAAGCTTAAAGAAAGTCTTTAGTTTGATACTCTTAGATGTAATTCTTCCAGTTAAATAAACTCTATTATACAATTATTGAGCAACTCCTTGGATGACTGAAAACCGAACACTAATTATACAATTCTTGTTTTGCTTGGAGTAGCTGTGTAAAATTTCTGTGGTGGTTAATAGTCAGTACAACACAACAGCCTTGCTTCACAATAGTCACTCCCACTACCATAGATAATCTGTCCAAGTTTAGTCGGCCAAACACACACACAAAAAAAAGAAGAATAAAAGAATGAATTACAATTACAATAGAATCAGTATGCTACTGTGGTAGCATTTTGTTTGAAATATTGAGATAAACTTTAAACAAATTGAGACAAAAACCAGACTTAACTAATTTTCCTCATTCATTTATGGCAGAAAAAATGTCAAATATTTGTCAAGGTGAAACATTGTGTAAACCACTCGAAACTCAAGTCATTAAAACAATTTTTTGGCTGCTAATTGTGTATTATTTGTGATATTTCTCTCACACCAACATAAAGTAATGTCTACATAATTAATTGATCATTATGTGCTTGGCTTTATTACCCTGCAATATAACTTAGATTAAAATATAAAAATCCTCAAGTTGAAGTTCTTTGCTTGACTCCAATGTATAGGGTGTTGTCTTGAAGTTTCACTCACGTTATAATAGCTTACAAATATACATGATGACTAAATTTAGGTCTCTGGTTTCCCAATTGCATTTTTGTGAGTATACCATGTACATTTGAACTTGATAATTTTTACTTCAACCAAAAGTTTCTATATGGCATTTGTGTGCATGTGTGTATTGTTTGCTGTTTCATGCTGCTAGATTTCTGTGTGAAAAGGAATGTGGTTGTATGAGCACTGTGGGAAGCCAGATTGATTTGAAGTCCATCAAGTGCAACTGTGGTCATTGTCAGACCACCCCCTCCCCCCATAGCTATGTTTAAATGAATTTAAGCTTTAACATAAATTTCCTTACCCAAGAAAAAAATGACAACTTTTATGTATGATCTTATTACTGCGATTACCCCACACATCTACACACAACACATCAACATGCAGCACACATGCACACACACACTACAAATATCTATATACACACAAACACATTCCACAAGACAGGAAGTACCCTTTTAAGCAGTTAAAGAGCTGCATACTTTCAGTATGTACTAACTTGAATGTAGTTGATTATATATAACATTGCTGGCTTCGTTCTAGTAGAGGATGGCTACGAGATTTATCAACTTCTAGTGTAGCTAAAGGAAGAGAATGAGAGAGAAACTTAGAAATGAATATAGTGAGGACATGGTCTTTTACGGTACGCACGTTTTTAGCTGGGAAGTAGGAAAGAGGATATTTTTGGGATGGTGGTTAGAGGATCCATGTGGGGCCGAGTTTTGAAAAAATTATAAGGACAAACGTACTAATCATGCAATACAGTTTACAGCACAACTGCATGCTAACATGTGCTCTTCACTCATAAATTTATATTGAAATCATATACAATCAATCTTTAAAATTTTCGTGACTTTGGCCTAAATATATTTGGGCCCCTCCCTTTCACTAGTGCTGAATCCACCACTGGCTACTATGGTGACAAGAGAATTTAGGATTAGCTTGAAATTTAGAATGTACTCCTACATTCCCTACCTCAATGGAGATCAGCTGAAAGCTTGCTAGAAATGATTAAAAGAGACTTTGAAAAGGAAAATCCATCCCCCCCTTTGTTTTTGATCAAAAATTACCCACCTGGCTGTACAATAATTACTAGAAAATTTTTGTTCAGAAATTAGGAGACTTCAGCTCATTAAAATGAATTCACAAATAGTGGTGGTACTAGCTTTAATAAATTCTATTTTTTGTACTTGTTTGTGTGTAGGATATAATCAAAACATTGATGAGTGTGCAGCAATTTTCATAAATCCATTTGTAATTGCCTAGGGCCTGGTATTATTATTTGTAGAAAGGTTATTTTATAACAGATTAATTTATTATATTCCTCGTGACTACAATGTTGATACTCTAAGATAAAATACCACTAGTGTGGTAGACACTTCTAGCACAACAAAAATTGAAATTGAGAAAACCAAGAACAAAAGAGGGAATGGGTTATGAGGAAATAGTTGTTCAGACAACAGCCAGATTTATCTTACTAAAGTGTCTCCAATAAATATTAGCCTCTGTGGATTGGTTCTTGCTCTGGTTTATTGCTCTATAAATTAATTAGGTGAAAGTGAAAATATTTTTTCCTCACTATGTAATGTATATAATGTTGGTACTGTGGTATGTGATTATTATCAGATGCAGCATAATAAAAAATATGTCATTTGAATTTGTTTGGTTCAGAGCAAATATTTTCAATGATTTAATCAATCATTCTTACCAATAAAGATCATGAATGTGCCTTCAATTATCTTTTAAGTCCTTCCATTGTGTAAAGCATTCAAGCAAATAAAAAAAATGAATCTTCACTTCATATTAGACATCAGCTGTAAAATATGACATAGCTAGCTACAGTAGCTCTTTCTTCTTCACTTTTTTTTTTATATAGTGGATACTAATACCTATAAAAGTTCAAAAGCTATGTAATTTATAAATACTGGAAATACAGTAACATGGCCAATTGTTCCTATAGTATGCCATACAAAAACATTTGTGTACTAGCAAAACAGAATAATGTTATAATTTAGATTGTATCCTTACACATGCATATCATGTACGTTATCATTATATTTTTCTTCTGGTGCATTTTTTGTCATCTGCAAAATGTATCAATGAATTATAAGTGTTTATTATTCTTCTGGTGCTTTTGTTAAAATTCATGATGCTATACAATGATTGTTATCACCTGCAGCCATATCAATGAAATCATGATTCTCTGTTTTGTTAGTACACCTTGAATTATTATTATCCTTACAATAAAGTAAAAAAGAGAGAGCTCAGAGCTACACCTCAGTAGAAAGTTAAGAGGAACACCGCAAGAGTTTCCAAGTAGTTTCTCTCCTCTAGTTTATTAAAATCCCTATACTGTCTACCACCACACTGATGTTGAAATTCAGATAGGTAGGAGCAAAGGTGAAAAGGGGGTGGGGAAAAAAGGGGGGATGGGGTGAGGGCAAGAAAGTGGGGAAGCAGTCTTGCCCCTTTTACCCATTTTAATTTTAACAATGAGTTCCAAGTGCACTTGCTATTTAACATTAATGAAAGTAAGCTATGAATTGTTAGTTGATAAATTAAGCAACAATTCATGTGTTTAGGTTTGCCACAAGAATATCATCCTTCTCTTTTTTTTCAATGCACAAAAAGTAATTATTAAGTGGTTGACAACATTGCTCAGTTCAGTTGTGGTTTCTCTGACTTACATTATGCAATTATAAACTCATGGGAAAGACGAAGTTCCCATGTACCAAGCATAATGTTAAAATCTCTCGCTAGATTCAATAAAAAGTCACTCACGTACACAAATCTGTACACAAAAGGGGGTGGGGCCTGTCCCTCTGTCTTGAGACATGGGATGGGGGTGGGTCCCTGGCCCCCCACCCCCCCGTCCTACACTAGTATATATATATATACACATATAATATATATATATATATATATATATATTATATATATTTGTAATATATACTAAACAGGGCCTAATAACTGTTGCCACATGGAAAATGCATAATAATCAAACAGGATGTGGCTTAAAGGCAATTATTTCTCCATATCTCCTGTGTACAGAGTTATCACGTTGGGTTATTATGTCTCCCAAGGTTATTTATACAGTGTTTACTGCACCAGAAACTTATTAGGATTAACACATGAGCAGTACATAATAAATTTATTATATTCATAAGATACTGCAAAACTTCACTCATCATATTGGCTTTATTTATGATCATGTCTGCAGAACTCGTGTAAATACTAAGCCATCAGATTTGTGATTATTATTCTCCTATATCAAATGAATAATATATATATATATAAATAATTATATATAATACTATTGAAACATGAGATTGCAAAATTATGCTAAGTAAGGGTGCTTCAATTCACACTATGGTAAAAGGGTGTCAGCTGCCACTCATTTTTGACCACTGAGTGGCAGGGGGGATTTAATGTCTGAAATAAAATAAAAATGTTTAAATTGTAGTAAACCTTAATTGTTTCCAAAGTGTCATGGCAGCTTAATTTCATCATTGGCCCTATATCATTGTCATCAAACTATGAAAAATTGTGTAATCTAAAAGGTCAGCTCCACCCCAGTCTTACACCCGTATATATTAGCTCATAATAATTCAATCTGAAACAATGAATAATAAAATTACATGCACAATGGTCAATGTGTAAAGAAGTAAAGAAGCAAAGCATCCCTGAATCAATGCAATGATACATCGTAACACACACTTAAGCATAATAAGATTCTCTGCTTTGCTAGTGAACAATTTATTCTAATGGCATAGTGTGGTGAGTGTGTGTGTGTGTGCGTGTTTGCTGTGTAATGTTGCTAAATGTGCAATGATAGAGCTTGTGGTGAATATGTGTGTGGTTGTGTAAGAGTATACTTACTTGATGAGCCAGATAGATAGAAGTCCATCAAGTGCAACATGTGGTTGTTATCAGATGCAACAAAATGAAAAGGTCCCTATTGGGCTTAGGTCTGTTTAGTTTGAGCCTTTATTAATTAGTGGAGATACTGACAATAAGGTAAATTATGTCTTAATGTGCTGTTATAATTCCTTTGATTTGATGGAATGCAATACATATTGAACAAACAGGCACTCAACTCCTACTGAATCTTGCAGTAAAAAATGACATGCATACACCTTATTTCCACATGGCTTTGTTTCTTGCATAGTTTTATTGGAAGTTTAAAAAAAAGCATAATTTGTACATACTAGAAATAAAGTACATACAACAGAGACCTCATTATACCATCATTATGAACCACTGAAAAAAATTAAATGACTGGAATTATGAACATGTCACTAGGAGCTGAAAACTCATCTGTTACCATTACACCTACTACACAACACATCATACACGCAAAAGATTACACACTTCGATTATATATAGCCACCTCCTGGCTTCATTGGTTACTAAATTCTTAAATACCAATCTTGATTAAGTGTGGAGTCAATTCTCAAAGCTATAATATCACAGTTTCTTTACTGGCATTGCCTTCCTGGATGGTTGCCAGGCCAATTAAACTAAGGAATAATATAGTACGTATATCATAATCAAAGCCTGCCAATTATTACTTTATATGTAAATAAAATGGTATTCAACTTGTTTATACAACAAGATTCATAAGCTGCATTGAGACTAAATTAAGTCACAGGATGCAGCTTAACTCTGTATTCCAAAGAAAATGCCAGGCAAATCATAACTTTATATATTGTGTTATATGTGCTTCCTTGAGTAGTGCAATGCAGTGTATGTGCTGTGTGACTAGGTATTTGTTTATGTAGGAGACTGTGTTGAAGTCCATCAAGTTCAACTTGTGGTTATTTATCAGATGCAACAAAATGGAAAAGATCCCTAGTGGCTAGGCTCCTGTTAGGTTGAATTGATTTAATCAAAAGAAAGGATATATTCGATATGGGTAGCTACATTTACTTGAATGCAAGCAAGCACTTCCACTTCTACTGCATCTAACACTAAAGATAGCAATTGGTCTTTCCTCTTGGTTATTGATTGCAGTTTGTCTTAAAATGTATTTAAAATAGACAGGCAACTAATTTAACTGGAATTAAAGTATGTAGCAACAATGCACATCCTCCAACTTACACAAGCTTCTACTATAAAACCGGTAAGACTTGCTATTTAGCTGTAAAATCCTATGTGATCAGGTATTGTAGACATATATTATATTTAGAGAGAATCACTGACCAAAAAACACAAAAAAGTTAAAATAGACAGGATTAAACAGTGAAGCATAATTCCAATAGAACATTATCCACTACCGTTTTTCGTAAGAAGACGCACACAGATAAATACTTGTCTTTTGCATCCCACCATCCCATAGCTCATAAAATAGCTGTCATCAAGACTCTTTTTTGTCGAGCCAACTCCATCTGTGGCTCTGATCAGGACAGAAATATAGAAAGGGCACATATCCGATTTGCTTTGAAGATGAACGGCTACCCTTCACGTGTCATCTCAAATGCCATGCGAGCGAGACCAGCATCTAGTAGCAGGTGATGATGAAACCCAAGGCAACAGTAGTCTTACCTTACATAAAGAATGTGTCAGAATACATAAAGAGAATTCTGTTACCATTGGATATAAGGACTTGCTTCAAGCCACACACTACCCTCAGGCAGCTTCTAGCTAGTTCATCCAAAAGATCCCATTCCAGTTGAGTCACAAACAGGAGTGATATACCAGGTATCATGTGGAACTTGTCACATCTCTTATATTGGGCAAACTGGACAAACAATAACACATAGATTAAAAGAACATAAGCAAGCTCTAACTTCACCTTATCATTTTTCAGCTGTTGCAGAACATGCAATGAAAGAGAGTCATGTTATTGATTGGAAGAGTGGTCTGCCATCAATTATACCCTCGTTGTTATTTGGAGTCATGGTACATTAAAACTAAAGGGAGCAAAATCAACAGAGATGAAGGATTGTTGCCTCAAGTTTATGGTAGCCTAGTGAAACATATAAACAAAAAAACAAAATAGCTAACCCTCAGGACTCATGGTTACCAACCAAGTGCTTTAACATGTACCACCCTTAGGCTTTCACCTGTCATAGTAACTATTTATTTTATTTTTGAATCATTACCACTGATGAAGGCTACAGTCCGTAGCTGAAACGTTTGGTGTTTTAACTTTTTTGTGTTTTTTGGTCAGTGATTCTCTCTAAATATAATATATTGCTATTTAGCTAGCTTTCACCATCGAAAGTTTTACTTTAGTGGCATAGACTGTCCAAGTTGAGTTGTGATTAACTCACTCTCTTTGTTTAATTCCCTTGGAGAGGTTCATCACACATCTACAATAATTATACACATTATACATGTAATGCATGGAATCTTGCCAGAAGAGAAAACTTAACTAAACAGACTTATCCCAAGTCAGTAAAAAAATTGACTGCAAAAAGTACCAAGGAGGGTGGTGCAGAAGGATGGGGCTTCAGTGAGCATACTTAATAATACTAAGTGACTTTGAAAAGGAAAATCCTGATATGCAGCTTACCATAGTAACTAATTGGGATCCTTACGATGTTGACAAAGCAGCTGGAAATCTAACCAGTGCGTCAGATTCTTTCGATATCCTTGAAATAGATACTATACTCTTGGGAGAAGTTGTAGACAAGGGTGTGGTGCACCCTATAGATTTCTCCAAACTGGATTTGGACGGCGTTTTCTTTCCCGCCGCTGTAGACGGAGTGACCTACAGGGGAAAGCAATACGCAGTACCGACGCTCAACTGTGGCAATGTCCTCATGGAGCTAGTTTCTAGAGACTTTCCTCCTTCTCAATCTGATCTTCTCTGTTCCTTAGAAAAGGGTGTCCACAGCGAGCAAGACCTGAAGAAAATAGTGCGGCGCTGTCACGAAGACTTCAAAGGCGTTAGTAAGCTGGTAGGGAACTTCCGAGGAAAGTGGGACTTGCCCTTAATGTTCGTAGATGCCTATGTAGACACCTACGGCAGAGATGAAGTAGACGAGGCTGTAGATGCTCCAATTCCCCCCCCCCCTCCCACAATTATTAACAAGGTGATTTCTCACATGAACAACTTTTGAACCACAAAACCAATGCCCCTCCCCCATACTGAAACATCTTCCTACATCACCATAGTAGGTGAGAAGATACCCTATGAAGTATGCTAATTCATTGTTTTATGACATGCAGAAAGTGAAATAACCCTGAATTTATGGTTCAGCTAAGCTACAAACATATTTTCTATCCTGACTTTTTTTTTTTGCCATCACCCTCATTTATACTACATACTATTGCCCAATTTGAGTCGAACACGTAAAAACAACTTGAATAAATTTCAAATGGAAATAACTACATACAGGAGTGGGGATTTGGCACACATGTTTTGTTTAAAATACTTTTTTTTAAGTTGCAGACAAAAGCAAATCGACAGTTTATTGTGCCCTATATTAGCTTAAAGTTGCAAATGTATGACCAGCTTACAATCTGGTTTTATTTCTTTTATTTTGTGTGTGTATGTGTGTTTGTTTGTTTTTGTTCTTTTTTGTGTGGTATTTCTCATGTCTCAGTAGTTCAAACAACTGCAGCCAGTTTATCTGAATAAGATTTTGGACACTACAAGCCCTTGTCACTGATTTGAGTATTTAGCTATAGTTCTTCAAAATATATGGCAAAATAAGTCAAAATATGATTGATAAGTTAATGTTCCTGCCCTATTGGATGTTCAATGCTTGTCTTGAAGTTACACTAACCTTTTAATTGCGCACAAGTGAATATGGTACATGTTAATTGCACACAAGGTAGGTACATTATAACACAAGCAAATGTAAATGGCTTCTTCTTTTGCATATGGTTGCATAACTTCATTGCAATGTAAGAAAAATTTTTCATGATAGATTATTCCAATTACTGTAAATGAATATATTGAATATAATATGAATTTCCTTTTCCTGATCACTAATCAAAGAAACAAAAGCTGCACGCTTGAAAGGAGTGGAACTACTTCATCAGCCCATTTAGAAAGTAATGAAAAAATTTGGTTGACGTTGTTTTGTTTTTTGTTTTTTCATTTTCCAGTTTACATGGCTTCGTTGGTTGCTACAATCCTAGATCCAATAATATATATAGTCGTGGGACGTGCAGATAAGTGAGTGCTGCAAATCCCGCCAGCTCCACTTCAGCGGTTCGGTAAAGGGTCTTACAACAACCCGCAACCAACAGTTTCCTTGGTACGGGACGTCATTGATAGATTGTAACGACTCTTTACCGACCCAATCGCTGCAAAATAAACGCCGGAAGTAATTGTAATCATCGGTTAGAGCTGAAACAAAAGGAGTAACAAACCTTGACACTGTGCTGCGTGAAGTCAATTGAATGGCGATTGTTACCCCTTTCTCTGACAAGGAATTCGAGAAAGCATTGCGGGAGAGCGAAAATCCTGACCTAATGGGTTATGAATTATTTGCAGATACGCACGGTACCAAGATCCACCGCCATTACATTGAGGTAAGAAGCAGATGCTATTATGGTCGGGTTGTAAGTGATGGTTGATCACAAGTCTCGGTTAGTTTAGTTTGCTAAACCGCTGATAAGGTGTCAATTACTAGTTATGGGGGTGGGGCTAGCATAGAAGGTGTAGTTCATGAGCTCTATGTAAAAATGACCCCTGAAAATCTATATTGTGTTAAATAATGTATCAATCAGCCATACCTTTGTAGCTAACAAAATAAAAGATGGACAATATAACCTCGGCATGGTCAAATCCACTTAATACCTGACAGTTTGTCTACAAATATTGCTTGAGTACATCTCTACCTAGTGTTCACTTACTTGAGCTGGAGGAAGAGACACTTGTAAGCTATCCAGCAAAGTCAGTCAGAGTTCCTGTGACATAATGACTCATTTAGAACCCTCACAGCTGGGACAAAGAAAGAATGCGGAGTGAAAACTAGCAATATTGTCTCTGAGTGTTTGTTATTCTTATAGTCTCTTGTACACAAAGCACCAATGGCTAGCCCACTATAGTGTGGTAATAATATGAGTGTGTTTGATAATATTGGTACATTTGGTACTAACACTCATTGCATGTATTAATGGAGTATGAGAAAGTGAGCTTGTAGCACTTAGAGGTCATCCTAGTGCCAGGTTTCCATAGCAATTCAGCTGCTAGCAATTTTGGTTTGACACCTTAGCATGACCAAACTATTTACAATAATTGTGCAGCTTTCTAAAGCTGTGGTTGCCAAGTTTCAGTTTGACCTTCATTGTAACTTAACTCGGGCTCCAGAGTATCACATGGGAATATCAAGTGATTCTTAAGTTAGTAGGTGATGTAAATGCCTTCATTATGCTGCTGGAATAAATCAAAGTTAGGTCATGTAGAGAAGTTTGGAACAGAGTTTAGTATTGGCTGAGGGTATGGAACTAGCTAGAGTGTTTTATTAGAAACCAATCTTGTATGGACATGCATTTTAAAGAGTATCTACAAATCATTTCGTGCATCACTGCAGTTTCAATATGGACATTTTCTTTCAATAACTGCCTATTTTCTCTGCAACTGCAGTTACCAGTTTTCTCCCAATTTATGGAATTCTCACTGTTTTCTATTGATTCCCCTTAGCAGTTTTACATGTCAAAACAATTTTCACGACATAACTAACATACAATGTAGTGTCACTATGTTATGACTTCCAGTAGAGGTGATGACAATGTACGCAGTTTGACATCACACAACTTTCCTTAGTGAGGGGAAAAGCCACCATTGCTTCCGCAGTGTTATCAGTCCAATTGGTGGGTGTGGTCTGGTAGTTTTATGTTCTAGAAAGTCGGCAATTATGTTCTTAACATGAGCAATTGTGTGATTAGTAGTCTGTATGTGGGTTGCACGTGCTAGTAATTGAGGGAATATTAGAGGTGGTCCCAATATAGACATGAATTAGATTATATTACTGTTGAAATGGAGATTAGAAATAAAGTTAATTAATATGATATAAGATGCTACTCTTTTAGAAACTTCTCTCTAGTCTACATTACATTCAGTCTTCTTCTCACCCATGCATGGGAGATGGGAGAGGGAGGGGAGGTCCTATCCATCTTGAGTTTCCCCCCACCCCCTTCTCCCATTGCCCCTGGTTTTCCAGTCACCCGCCATGTGTAATTGTTTGTTTCTTTATTTATCTAAAGTTATTGTAATTACTCTATTTGGGGTAGCTTTCAGACTGTGTGTAGTTGTTAAATACAAAATACAGAGTTTGCTAATGATTTCTTTGATGGAAAAGCTTTTTATTGGGATTTTGTATTCAAAACGACCTTATTTTGTGCTCCATACGAAGAGGTAAATGCTTTCAAAACTCAAAACATTTGAAAAATTGCGCTGTTTTTGTTTTGTTGCTGTTGTTATATTTTTTTCATTTTCAGTTTTTAAACGTAATATTTGAATGTTCCACATCATCAGTATGTTTTTGGTTGGGACTGAAGAAATACTTTTTTTTTTTTAACCGGGTGTTATAGCAACAGTTGTACATGTGGCAACCATGTGCACATGTGTGAAAACACATGCCCCTGCCAACTGGCAGTGTTTTATCAACAACTGAAGAAGACTGTTTGTGTGTGTCCATTTGTAAAAACTGGTCACTGATGCAGCTCCCAATACTTCTGAATGGCAACCATGAGATTTATTCTACATTATTCAAATAATAAGTTTAGATACTCACTACTTTAAATTGAGGGAGTAATGTCTCTTTATTTCTGATGGGGCTTAAATCCACCACAAGCGAACAGGTCGATTCAAGGGAGAATAGCTGAAGGAACAGCTCTGGGTTCCCTGAGCAGTAGAGGAGGAGGAATCGTGGGAAATTTTGGGCAGGGCTTCGCCTGGCACTATGCAGTAGCTAACAGTGAACTCAAACGCTGGTGCGCGCATGGCAGGGAGTTGCCCGTAAATCATAATAGCATAGTGAAGCAACCAAAGGGTGGCCACATAAATAGGAACGACATGGCACAGATAGCAGTGGGTTTAGAGGGAGGAGTTTAGCAATGAAAACCAGAGTTCAGGGTTTAGAATTAACAGTTCGCTTCCACACGGCAACTTGGATGAGTGGATGACTGTGTTGGAGGAGGGGCTACTGGTGGGAGTGGATGACTGTGTTGGAGGAGGGGCTACTGGTGGGAGTGAGTGTTGATCTGTCCCACACAATTTCTGTTTGTTTGTTCGTGAGGTTTTGTTTAAAAAATAGATGGCAAACAAAAATTAGAAATTAGCAAAAAAAAATTAAAATATGAGATAGATTAGCTAAGTTATGGCAGGTTTTTGGGGGAAAATTGTTAATTTATTTAAACTGTAGCACATTTAGTTAAAATGATCAATGATTAATTCTTGTGTTTGTGTAGTCGTCAGGTTTGTACGACTACAAGAGTTGTGGAGTTCTGGCTGATCTGGAGGCGGAGGTGTGTGCACATGTGTTTGTGGACACTCTGTACAGGAAGAAATGGGACAAGTATATGCTCGGTAAGGGGTTAGAGGTAATAATTACTAGCTAGTAATGTTAGTCTACCTGGTAGGATATTATATAGATGATTATAATATCAATGAGTGGGACTTAGCTACTTAGGGTGTCAATTATCTTCACGCAGCAATATTGCATATGGCAAAAAAAATGCATTTGTTCTCAATGTACTGTCAGCTAATTATCATCAGTCTAGTTGGCCCTACTTTACCAGATTTGAGGTCATGTAATTGACGATTATTACCCACTTATGCAGTGGCTACAGTACTGGGGTGCTTACAAAGTTAGTGGGTGCTTTCGTTTGGTGAAGAAACAGGCAGGGTGGGTGCTTACCCAGGTAGTGAGTGGGTGCTTGTGCGGTAGACTACAGATTATGTTTATTATCATAATCATCATAATCATCATCATCATTATTGTTGTTGTTGTTGTTTTGTTGTTTTATGCCATCACAACCATAGTAGTAACCACTTTACCACAAATTGGTAGCTATCTATATTTGGTGACATATGTATTAGATCAAAACAATTCCATTTAAATGTTTTGAAGTTGTGTGTGTACTTACTTTGTGTGCCCAGATGCTCATATTATAGAAGAAGATGGCACTCTGGGTCACCACTGGCTGGTGGATTATCCCTGGCCTCTGTCTGACAGAGATGTATCCTTTACATGTTCATGAAAGAATGACATTTCATTGTTTTATGTGATTGAATAACTGACTACTACCGACTGATTGACTGACTGATTAATTAATTAATTGAAAACTGATTGATTGATTGATTGTTTGCTTGATTAAGTGACTGATTCATTGTGATCAGTCAATTAACTGACAGATTCATTTTTTGATAAATTAATTGGTTTACTGATTGACAGATTGATTGATCAATGAATTGGTCAATTGATTGACAAATTAATACCTTTATATTTTTACATGTCAATTTGTTAGTATGTTTGGTATTTTAGATGCATAAGAGTCGATAATCCATATATTTATCTTTCTTTCTAATATAATTTTTCATTCATTTTATAATTAAGATATATCGCCACGCCTCTCTAGTTGGTTTCCATAGTAAGTATGTTGCATTGTCCTTGACTCAGTGACTTATGCTTGCCTCTAGTTCACGTTTGTGCGTGACATGAAGGTAATGGATGTCAACGGTGTGAAAACATGGGTAGTGTTGGCAAGGTATCAAGAGTTCGCCGGGTACCCGCCAAATAGCGGCGCCATTAGAGTCAATGAATACCGGCAATCGTGCGTCATGCAGCCTCATGAAAGAGGGACCAAAGGTATGGCCTCTAATCCATGAACCTTGACCTCGGGCATTGCATGTGCCGGAGTCCATTTAAGGGTTAAATTATGGGGACAATAATTTATTGTAGACTATAAGTTATTTTATTGACTAAAGATTACTAAAAAATATTAGAACCCGTTGCTATATTGTTACTAGGTGTACTAACTTGGTAAGTGTGCACTATTTTTTGCCTTTAGCCATTTCTGCGAAAATGCTGATAAACAAAGTTGCTAGTGGAAACTGGGCATGCGTAAACGGGATCTAAAATAGTTAGAGCATGCGCGCTTAGGTACTGGTGAATTTAGTGTGCACAGCCCTCAGGCCTACGGCCCCTGGGCTTCAGTGCACTAAATCCACCAGTACCTAAGCGCTTATGCTCTAACTATTACTTATTAAATGTTGCCTTACGCAGCGCATATGTCATGTGAAAGTGCTCTCATTTTACTTTCAATTTTCACAACCACAATATCTTCCTATGGAAGTGAGATTATGTTGATTAATTAAAAAAAAATTGGTCCATCAGAATGGGTACTATACAAGATGATGAAGTGAAGTTTTCTCCACTAAGCATCAGCTTCAATAGCTCCATATGCTTCATCCTTCCATTTGCTGTTTGCCAGTGAATCCCAGATCCAAAATTCTCTATTGAGGGTACTTTCAGCTTTTTAAGCCTATTTGATTAAGTCATCAGAAATATAGGACTCCATCTTGTGGGACAATCGACAATCAAACAACTTCTATCCACTACGTGATTATAGCTTTTCAGTAGCTTTAGAAGACCTCACCTTTTTCATTAATGAATAAACATGTTTCTTTAGTTTCTGAAGTGTTACATTTGTACTTTAGCTTGTCCACAACTAGCTCAAGTCTGTGAGCAAAACATCTGATACACTCTTGACATCATGGACTCTCTCCCTGGATTAGTCTTCTTCATAACAGAAGTATTGAGTTCCTTCACTACCTGCCAATTCATTACTCACATCCTCCATATTGACATTCTCACCCTCAATCCAGTGTTCTCAAAATCTTTGACTAGCTATTGCTACCATGTATTGCCAATCAAAATGGCCTGCACTTTGTCTGAAATAGTCATTACGGCTTCAGCAATCTCAAGAATATAAACTGTTGTATGTGTGGATGTTGGAATACTCCTAACAGCAAGCACTATGTAATGGTGATCTTTATCGTGCCAAGAAATAGCGTGATGCCAAGGTATGATAGAGACATTCCTCTTTTTGTCCAAATATCAGCACTACCTTGTGTGGCGGTGAAAAAAAAACAATCATTCCAATTCTGAACCTCATTTTATCTTTATTTTTAGCTGCATTAGCTGCAAAGAAAAAATACAGACAAGATAATTTCCATTCCATATGTAATCACCGTACATCCAAAGCTTTAAAATAAAATAAAATGCTGACTAATTTAGCTATTTTTGACATTTTTACTACAAAATATAACTAACTATAACTAAATTGGGGGGGGGGGGGGGGAAAGTTGGTTATAAACTATAACTATGACCAGTAAAAATCAGTAAACTATAACTAAAGAAAATCATTATAAGCTAATAACAACTAGAAGTAAATACTAAAAGTGAAGCACTGATGATGTCATTAGAAATATAGTGATGCCAAATGTATTAGAATTCTGTCAGCTAGCTTAGTTCACTCATAATCGCTGCTCTACTGAGACACTTAATTGTTGTTTGTTGTTGTTGTCTTTAGTATACATGTACCACTATTTCAACCCAGGAGGCCTTTTACCCACGTGGCTCATAAACTGGGTGGCAAAGGTGAGATAGAAACTCATGACTTAACTTTGCCACTTCTGTTAGCTATCTTGGAAATAGAGTAAGAAGACAGACAGATCTAAAGTTTATTTTTGCTGAAGTGTGCAATTGTATGTAATCTCAAACTAGTCACTTTGTTATTGTTTAGGTTGGATTGCCAGCATTTATGGAGAACATGAGAAAGTCCATACTTGGATACAAGGACTATTTAGAAGAGCTGAAAAAAGAATCAGGCAATTTTGACAATGAGGAGAGACTCAGAGAGCTCTACAGATTAAGTCTTTAGAATTTGTTTTACTACATGACATTTTTATTCTATCATATATTTTTTTATCACATAATATTATTTGAATTAAGTTGTGTGGTTATTTATTTGATTCAGCCTCTATATATTATTTCTACATGATGTGCGGTTCATGGTTTACTTATATACCAGCAGAGTGTTTGCAGAGTGTTTGGGACCACTGAAACGATGTAAAGAAATAGCAATTGCTACACTCCAAATTAGTTAGGTACTGCGCAGCCACCGTGGCGTATCCTTGTTTGTGGTCTCTTGAAGCTAAAGCAATGATGGTCAATGATCGTGAGGCATATATACAACTGGTTAAAAGAAAAAGACAATAAATATACAAAAAGTTCAGGCTACACCGTCCAGGGAGGGGGGTATGGTGGGGAGACGGTGGAGCCACAGCGATGCATTGCCCCGCCATAAAGCAATTGCCACGCGGCCAAACAGGTGACTGGTAGTTGGGGTGGAGTCAGAAGTGCCGCAGCGATTCTTGATGGCCCTGCTGATGATGGTGATGGTACGGATGGCGTCCTCAGCCAACCCACCTAGTGTCTCAGCCACAAGAGGGACGAAGTCCATCCCGGAAGAGCGGCAAGCTGAGAGGTTGGCTGCAAGCTTCCTCTGCACACCAACTTGGAGGGCATGGCCAGGTGTTTGGGCAGCCTGAGCGATGGTGAGCTCCTGTAGCGGGCTGATGACAAGCACATCAAAGGCGGTCGGACGTCCAAGGCTCCAGCAAGGAATGAAAATGTCGCCCGGGCGAGCCTGCGAGCCAGGCAGTAAGCCAGGGGTCTCCTTGGAGGGAGCAAGAGCAGCGGACTGGGCAGCAGCGTGGATGGCGTCACGGACAGCATTGTGACGGGCAATGCGATCCCTATTCCCCCCGCAGCCGACCTGGTGATCACCGTACGCATCAGCAGTAAGGTGGCATTCCGGGCAGGGGTATGACGAGCTGTGGAGGGGAACCCCAAGCCAGTAGCGCAGGCAACACCGGAACTCTCGGTCGTGGAGATGGAGGCCGAGGGTGGTGGAGGGGATGATGTTCAGCCAGTCTCCGGCATGGGGGAGGCTGGAGGACAAGGCAAGGGCCCGCGAGCGGCAGGTGGGAGCCGAGTCAAGGAGCTGCTGGAAGCAGGCCTCGTCAACGACATGACTAAGGCATTTCTGCCGGAGAGGGACGTCAATGTCATCTAGGCACTTCCAATCTGGGCGGGCGGCTTCTGTGGCCAGGCGCGAAACAGTCGGGGTGATGTGTGGAGAGGGGGCTGGTGGGCTGGCGAGGATCTGTAGCACCAGAGACTTTGTAACTGAGGTGGAGGCGAGAAAGGCGGCTGGTGAATGGCGTAGCGCACTGCGAAGATTGAGGCCCCCGTGACTACACCGGAGAGACGCCTTCAACCAGGACCAGTGGGAAACTGGGCCACCTACAATGGTCTCCAAGGTGCAGCGGATGGCTCTATCAAACTCGGCAGCGGTGCGTTGGATGTGACTGGGAGGGCAGGCGCGAAGGATGAAGGAGACCTTGGGGAGGGCAAGGCAAGAGCGCAAAAGGGTGCACTAACGAAGTGCGCATATTATTTATGCGCGCGGCGTTGGGCTTCCTGAAAAATATTGCATGTAGCTAAAAAACTTGCTGAATTTCTGTCGCGAGGACAAATAAATAATGGCATCAGCGACTCATGCATTCTCTGAGGAGGAATTTCGGGATCTAGCGGAGAAATTGACTGAACCTAGCTTCGATGGATATAAATTTCTTACAAAAGCTGAAGGAATCCAGATTTATCGTCGAGCTAAGGTATATAGCTAGCTTCAGTGTAATTATTTTAAGCTAGCCTCTGTAGATAGTATTATTAAAACATAATCAGTCCAATTATTATTTCAGTATGTCTTGAATATATGTGTTACTGTATGTAGGTATGCTTGCATGTGTATATGATATTATTGTTACTGTTAATGCTAGTATTATTAGCTATTATTATTATTATTTATTTTTATTATTTTTATTTATTTTTTTATTTTTTTATTTTTTTACTGTTACGGTTATCTACTACAGTCTTCTGACCTTTTTGAGTATAAAGGTTTTGGTGTACTGAGCAATCTAGATCCAGAGACGTGTGCACATGTGTACATAGATATTGAATACAGAAGAGAATGGGATAGCACAGTGAAAGGTAATTAACTTACTTAAAATGGAAAGAGTAGTGCTGAAATTGATTGTACTGGTTATAGTTATTCATAAATAAGTTTTGTTTTGTAATGTTCAATAGCCTGTGTGGATTCATTTAGAGTGTAGCCTGCCAGTGATAATGGGAAAGACAATAGAAGCTTGAAACCTTTCCTTGATACTAGCTATACTGAAGCTGGGGTCTTTCTCTACTTCACTATGCTGCAAATTAAATTATAGAATTACTTTGGCATCTATAAATATATCTGGGGAAAAAAAGTCGTACTAATCTCAGCATTGTCACCTGTTAGATACATAGCTGCTTGTCTATAGCTAATAATTCACTAGTGATTACAGCTTTGGTAATAACCTGGAAGTATTGTCAAAGTTCAAGTTTGTAAGACTGCCCAGGTGAACTTGCACATGTAGAATGTGATTCAAGAACATGCCCTTTTTGCAGATCTGTCCGTCATTAAGGAACCAAGTGGGCTCCGTGGGCTTTACTGGCTTCTGAAGTATCCACGGCCACTAGCCAACAGAGAGGTATCCTTTGTAGCACACATGACTGACCTTTTCTACATGTTTCAATAAATAAACGGTAATAAATTGTGGCACATGCTATGTAGACTCCTGAACGCTGTCGGAGACATTAATTTAGTGCTTTCACAATGTTGGTGGTGGTCCATGTATGTTCTAGTTGGGATGCTTTCAGCAATAGTATTGTAATCCTTCAGGTTAATTGCACACGGTAGTTTTCTATGTTTAAATTTTTTTAATTTAAATGCTAGTAATATTTTTTAAAAATGTAACTATATGATAGTACGCTTGCCTGTCAAACGACGACGGTATGTATATGCATTCATGATTAACTCACGAGCTGAGCCCAGTTTGGTAAGGCATCGTCAGGTCCACAATCCTTATAGAAGGACTGAAGGGAAAAGAGAATCCATGACTACTCACGAAGAAAGAGATGAGTAGAAGAAAGGTTGTATGTGTATGCATGTGTGGTGTAGTGGTTGTGTCCTGGGCTCAGGGCCTGATGTTCTGAGTTCATACCCAACTCAGGCAATTTTTCCATCTGGTTTTCCATCTGCCTCCCACCAGCCCCACCAGTCCACCCTGATGTGATTGGGTACCTGACACTTGCTGAGGTGCAAATTCAAAGCCATTTCTCATGAAACGGCAATGGTCCAGGTGGGACTTCAGGTGCCCACACTACTTGCTGTGAGGAAAGGCCTGTTCTCATGCGAGTTCCTAGCCTGGGTCCAGGAGCTTTGCTTGCATGGCTCACAGTGCTTGCTTAGTGCACAGGCATCCTGGCTCTGCCAGGTCAACATGACTGCTAACAGTTGCAAGAGAATTTGCATGTATGTATGTGTGAAAGAGATTACTTGCAGGAAGTAACTTCGGTTCCACTGAACATACATACATACATATATACATACATACATACATACATACACATATATACATACATACACACATACATACATACATACATACATTGAGCTGAAAATGAGTTTCAGTTAGATAGTGCTGTATTCCTTGATGATGTCCACAATTGACTGACTGATCAGCTCACTTGTGTGAGTGAGATGCGAGTGTTTGAGGTGGGCGGAGTCAAGACTTGGGCAATACTAGCCAAATATCATAAATTCCCAAGCGTCAAACCGTCACATGGTAAGATATGGACCAAGGACTTCTTACAGGAGTGTGTAATTCAGAGTGATGGTCACGGGGGATCTAAAGGTAACCATAATTATATATTTCTTCGTACGGTATGTATTCATGATGGTTATTTATGATGCAGTGTATGTTTATTTCTTGGACAGTCATAATGGGCAGCTTACTGCTCAGTTTTTAAATTGGGTGGCTAAGGTGAGTTTCATCTTTTATAGATCATGTCCCTCTTGGACGTAAAGAAGAATAACAACACAAGAGTAAACACTGAAACTATCTGGCAAATGAATATAAACAAGCAAATGAATAAACAAACAAACATACAAATTAATTAATTAATTAATTAAATGCTTGAATGAACAAACAAAAGCAAACAAATAAGTAAATAAACTAGTGATGTGCTTGAGCACAAATGGCGAGCGAGCCTAAAGACTACACTATTTTTATATGAATGATTTTGACTTCTAACACTGAAGCTACTGAAAATAAGGTCCAGTTTTTAAATCTCGCATACACGGTAAAGGGATTTCAGTGCCATAGTAACAACTCTCTGCAACTGTTTGAATTGAAGGAAAAAAACAACAACAAAACAATACACGTTATTTAAAAGTTTTCTTTGTGATATTCTTTAGCTAAGTAGTGGTTGTAACACACAATGCTTTGACACAACTGGACACGCACCTGTGTTACACAGACTTACCTTCGCAGTAGTATAGTGGACAATGTATTTTCAAGTAAATACTGTTGCGCACGGCTTATAACCATGACAAAGAGCGTATTGACTTACCACCCCCACTAACTCGAATAGAAATGGAAGTCCTGTAAGTCTTCACGTTTTAACTGCACCAGTAAAAGAATTCAAAAAGGTAAACAATTCAATTTCTAGGGTGATACGGGTACTGATCGATAAACAGAGGATTCTGTTTAGTGAAGTTTGGGACGGGGTCGACAACCGAACTAACACAAGAACGCGAGGGTCAAAGTACAAAAATGCCTTACGTACGTCCATACATATTATACAAATCACAAACATCCCCGATTTTCGATTGTGTTACCCCTGTAAGTGTCTCGCTCGCTACGCTCGCTCGCCAATAAGGAATGTTTCTGGAAAAAAAGATGGCTCCACATTTCTAGTTTACTTGCGTTACGAACATTAAACTTATAGTGGTATCTCGAGTGTCACTCCACTACTGCCAAATTGTGTACACCTGATCAGAATTGGTTTATTCTCGTACTGGCTCTGTTTTATTTTATTTTTTTGTTATCTAAAGTGAATCTATAACAAGGCATTAATATATGAAGCTTTTATAAATACACAAGAATTCAAAATAATTATGTTAATTAACTTTTGTGGTTTGTTGATAGGTTTGTGGTTGTCAAATCTATGTAATAATACACTTGTGTGTCAGTAACGACGATGACCGACGACAACTGATGACCGACGGTGTGTATTCATGAACAATTCATGAGCTTGTGTGGTTTGGTAAAGCATCATCATGTTATGATATGTCTACCATTTGGTTTAGTTGCATCAGTCCGCTTCACACCACAGTAGTCGTCAAGTAACCATCGTTACTGACGACGCTTTACCAACCCTGCTCGGCTAAAGAATTATATAAATACACGCTGTTATCGGTGCCTTTATTGTATACTTTTCTTGACACCTGTCACCGGTACTAATGACCCTTTACCAACTAGACTAAGCTAATGAATTATTCATGAATACAAAGACTGTCACTCTTGTCATTTTTACTGACAGACAAGTGTATTATTTTTTCATAACTTTATAAACTGGTGTATTATTCTCTCCTTAGTATGGTGTCCCATCCTTCATAAAAGACTACAAACAAGCTGTGCTGAGATATCCACAACACCTTGAAAGTATTAAGAAGAAAGAAGGAAGGAAGACATTTGACAATGAGGCAAGGATCAGAAAAATGCATGGAGAACATTAACCTTGTCTATTATAAATTCTTACAATCTTATAATTATACGAAGAAATTGCAATTATTCTCACTGTATGTTGTATTACATTAGCAGACAATCCTTCAAATTTTCATTAATATTGCTCACATATTTTAACTTAAAAGTATCGTGAAACAAATTTGTGCATAAATGATAAATACTACAAAAAAGGGTTTTATTATTATTATTATTATATTGTTGTTGTTATTATTGTTGTTGTTGTTATTATTATTATTATTATTGTTGCTTTATTCATACTACCCCAGCATTGGCTATGTCTGCAGGTATAAATTTGTATCCTTTTGATCAAAAACAAACAAACAAACAAACAAAAATCAAGCTTCAAAATCAGGTACATTCTTCCAGGAATAGTTTCTGACTGTTTCTGCATTTCATCACTGCACAACTAAGGGATATAACCTTCAATCAAACTAACCAGTTATTAAATACATACACCAATATATTTTAATGATGTATTGAAACAGCATTTACATGTACATATGTATCTTCAAACTACACTTGTCTCAATCACAGTATAGCTGACAAAAGTAGTATTATCACGAAACATAACTCAATACGGTAAACCCTCACTAATCCAACAGAGACTAAGGGTGTCCCAATTTGTGAAATGTTCGGATTAGAATAATTATTAATCTTAATTGTCAAAAATTATTTACACATTTTTTGCGCCGTAATTTTTTCATAGCCATTGTGGCTGATTACACTTGCCTAACCTCACCTGGTCAGAATCGGCAGGCAAAAATTTTAGACTAGCATATACAATGTTACGCGCCCACATAGGTATTAAATTAGTTTCAACATTGGGATAACATTCCCAAACTGTTCGGATAAAGCGCAACAGTCTATTGTATTGGAGGGCAAAGCCTAGGTTCTGTGAATAGGAATCACAGAGTGTGTGAGTTTTGTGTGCAATAATAATATTTGGTAAGGAGACATTATCTTCATATGCTACTTTAGCACTCGAAACTACCAGCAATACTTTACTTTTCCTGCTATCCATAAGTTACACACTATAAATAAATATCCTTTAACATTTGAATAATTATTTTACTTCTTTCCGTATAGATAAATAATTAAAATAGTTTGAAGTGACACTAAAAAGTCATATAATATTATGAAATGATAAAAGTGCGTTGATGATCGGATGTATAGTGATAGAGCCCCTGCCCACGTAGTCCACAGCAAACCCGAGGCTCAAGATGTATATATGACTATGTTGTTGTAGATACTAAGAGCGAATGTTTGGAAGTTTAACATCTGAGAAGTAGGAATGCCGCAAGCAGTTTAATGCAGACACTCTCTTGGACGGCTCATATTCCAACATTTTCTATGTTCAACAAACATAACGAATCAAGTAAACTACAACATTAAGCTGCCCATTACAAAAACAACAAACAACAACAACAACTGTTTAATCAATTGTTTTCGGCACCACCACACAAGCATGTGGTAGAGGCCAGTGTAACACTACTAGAACACAAGGACTGCCCTACACTAAAAATGAGGCTTGAAGTCCAGCTATTCCCCCTACAGTGCATACAACACTAGCGGATACTTCCCTCATTATACTAGTACTGAGCCAGGAGGTTGCAAGAACCAATAACATAAATACTAGCTACATAAATAATCTTCAAGTTGCCTGCAAGAGACTTAATTATTTTTTGATGGGGCCTGTGTTGTGTCTGACTTTCCTATGCCAGGTCACATACGGTGTCAATCTGTAACTTGATATTGTAATAAGCTAGCAAGTTTGTAATCATACTGCCTGTGGTAAAGTTCATCATATTTATCACCACTTAATGACATCACACTTCCTTTATGCTAGCATTAAATTTGTATGTTTTTCAGTTCAGTCAGTCTGTTAAGTTGTAGTGTATATCACTTGCAACAATAATATACATTTTTATGTAACGAAGTGAATATTGCAAACTCGGTCATTACACTGCCATTTAAAGCACGCTAAGTCAATTTCTCCGTATCAGTATAAAAGACTTCCTGTAGCTGCTGTACCTGCAGAAGGTCCACTCCTTCACTGTCAATCCCCTTCATGACATTGTGGAGCTTCTGGC
>WLWD01003967.1_pt1 | contig 70840 bp, 47 predicted proteins | sample 6712731 | NCBI WGS metagenome assembly WLWD01 (sample SAMN12718690, study PRJNA576275) | sponge metagenome | isolation source: marine sponge | host: Mycale hentscheli | place: New Zealand: South Island, Marlborough, Capsize Point | collected 2014-11-01 | reverse complement strand
AGGTTTTAGATAATTATTATGTCATCAAAATAATATTATGAGTGATCAATACCTGTCTGCCGAGAATGAAGCTCCATCACAATACATGAAGAACGCCATATTCCAGTTGTAGAAGGCAGGGGTTAGCTGTCTTGTTGGTAGAGAAAGCTCCCTCTACTACAAGAGTACTGGCCCACTTTGTAGATGATCCTAAATCACCAAAGCTGCGATTATAGCAGTCTTCTACCCCCTTGATGCACCATCCTCCGCCCTTCAGGTACATGAGCCATTTATTGGCCCCAGAACCTGTTCCTGGACGAAAGTAGTAGCCTGGTGGGGATCCATCCAGGCACACTGCACCCTGAACATACCGTATCACCATGATCGTTGTTCGCTTCTTGACTAAGTGTAGCTATAGTTTAGCTAACAATTCACAGCTTTACCTTGGAAACTGCTTCAATCAGCAGGGTGAGCTGTGCAGGCACATCTTGAGTAATAGGAAGAGCAGAGGCTGCGTATACGGACAGTAGAAGAAGGAATTTCATGTTAGTAACCCAGCCACTCCCACGCTCTGTAATGAATGCAGAGCGAGAGAGAGGGGGAGACTCAGTCAGTTGGCGACCCCGCCCCTCACATCGTGTTGGCGATTCTTTACCATTCTTTATTATTGTTACGGCATGAATATCATTTCCTGGCAGACCCCCAACTATCTGCCCTGCATCTACTTTATTAAAACTCAGCTCTGGCACTGACCTTGCTAACGGTGCCCTTCAGCAATAAACTTATTAACTGAACAAGTTAAACTTGCCTTTGCAGAGTCAATTTAGAATGTAATGCAATAATTTTGATAAGTAGAAGATAGCTTTGACCCCCACTATCCTAACATATAATAAGGAAGCTTTAAAGCTGATATTCTTTTACCAACATTATAAACATACCTAGCTAATAACTTCCACTGTACTTTGAATATACATATGAAGGAAATGACACACAATCAATAAAGCAATACATTGTAGAAACATGTGTCTACAACTTCTGTCTCAGTGGACTCGTTGGAGGGTATTTCCCGGGGCAGGAAGGGTTACACGGGTAGTCACAATCCTTTAATTTTGTCACAGTGGAGTTGTAGTACCAGTCAAACACTGCCTGGGACATGGACTTCCCTCCTACTTTGAATGTTGTCCATGGAGACGAACTCATAGTTTGGCAATGAATTAGACAGGAGTCTAGGTAATATCCACTACCTGGTATTTGGCTGTTCATGACCACACCCACTTGATCCAAAAAGGTCTGCAGAAAAGCACCAAAAACAAATATGATTATAATATACATTCAAAAAGTCTCTCCAACAAACGCAGAGGAATTATCCATTGCAATGGCTACAGCTACTTAGAAATGACTCCTTCAATCAATATAGCTAACATGTAACTGTGCAGCAATTGCCTCATCCCCTCACAAACACAAGTTTATTGAATGACAGGAATAAGAGAATTGTGGTTTATTTATTTGTAAGTAAACACAAACAATAGTAGCACAAAAACAAATATGAGAATTATTAATTTCAAAAGACATCATAGCTAAAGGATTGTCAGCACATAAATTATAACCATCATAATAAATCACTTATGGGTAACTAATACATTATGATCACAATTTTATAAGAAAACAATTATTACTGTTAAAGTGCTTTTTTTTTTATTAGCATAGCTATCTTTTCTGGATTTTACTTGATCAATTTAGATTGAAAACCTCACTTTTTCAAAGAAGTGGAAAGCATCCTTTTCCGCGAAGTATAATTTGGAGGAAGGCATTGTAATCCAAATAATTTGAGGATTTGTGTTGTGTCATCAAGAGAGTTGAGCACAAGAAGAGGAGCTTTGATGTACTTGTAAATATACTGAATACAAATAATACACTGAGAGTACAAACACTGAGAGTACAAGTAGTATACTGAGAGTACAAGCAATATACTGAGAGTACAAGTAGTATACTGAGAGTAAAAGTGATATACTGGGAGTACAAGTAATATACGGAGAGTGCAAGTAATATACTGAGAGCACAAGTGATAGACTGGCACAAAAGTTAAAAATAAAAATAACATCATTTCCCAATTGCTTTGCATATGCATTCCCATTCTACTAAGAAATACTCTTAATATACATATATTCCCTACTATCCTGACAACAATCTAAATAGCTACTATACATGCTTGTCAATGATACCACAAAAATGAAGCAATAAAAAAAAAGAACACATGATATCTCACCTATTTGATAATCTGGAATTTTTTCTTCTAGATCACGTTTTTGCTCTTTAAACCCTTTCTTGGTCATCTTAGCATTAGGTGTATCAATAGTTTCAGCATTACTTCTGCATCTCTTCCTTCCTTGTGAAGAGGCTGAATCGTTAGACTAAATTGAGGTGTCTCCATTTGTGGCTTCATTGATGAAACTGGTGATACCATTTGTCTTTGAAGATAGACTGGCACAAAAGGTATTCATATCTGAAAGATAAGGAGCCATTTCTGCACAGAAATCATTAACATCCAATTTGTAAAATTGGCAAGTCGGAATTTAAAACTAGATTTGTTGCTCCCATCTTTGTCATGACCTTTAAACTGAGGAAATAGTATTACGACATCTGCAATCCTAACAGATGTATGTAGAACAGGTCCACTGGAAACACCTTTGGTTAATTCATTCAACTTCCTTTTTTCCAAGGAAAAACTTGCTTGTCTTGTGTGAAGAAAGTCAAATGCCAAAGTTTTGAAGAAATATTTACACATTCTAAGCTGCAATTTTTACTGCCTGAACTGAAGCCATTTTACTGAACACTGAATTCTATTGGCTACAGGCTATAAAAAAACCACATGGTGTTAATTACTTCCTGAGCTTCTAGCAAGCTCATTGGACAATAGGCAAAATTCAAGTTCTTGAATGGAGTTCAAGATGGAAGTTGATGAATGCTTATCATTTAGTTCTGATTGCAGCAATGGTTCTTCAGCTTGTGGCCTGGAGATGCTTCCCTTCTTGGCTAACCCCACAAGAAACAGATCAAGAGGTAATAAATATTTTAGTTGTATTGGTTCAGATAGCTAGCTAGTTTTATAATCTATAGTGTCATTATTTTTTAGCTATGAGTTCTTGTAACTTCTGAATATTGCATAGTAGCCCAAATCTTGTGTTATCAAATAAAAAAACATTTATTTCAACTCTGAGTTGTATTTCGAAGAATAATATATTGTGCACTAGCTTTGTACAAGTAATGAATATTTGTATCAGACAGAGTAAGTTAGAACCTGTCTTTTTTTGGAAAAAAAAATACAGCACGGTGTGTAGCTTAAGGACTTTACAATAATTTCAGGCATTTTTGGTTATCATGTGACAAGACAATCTTACAGTAACACAATTAAGCTTTCAGAATATTACTATAGGTGTTTACATAGGACTAATTATCTCACTGTACATGAAACTGCCACAAATATTATATTATGGTGAACTTTGTACCACATGCACAGCAAAATTAATTCATGACATGAATGTCTTAAACCTATGAGCCCTCAGAACCCACTTCCCTACCTCCCTGGACTAGCTTGCTCCCCATTTGTGCTATATATATATTATCATTTCATATACAATGAAGTCGACTGTTGCAGGTCAATCAGAGTTTCCAACTGCCTGTCTAATGTCTCAGTATTGCTGTCAATGTAAGCAAGTTACTTGCTTCAAATTGCTAGCTATCACAAGGTACAATAGAGCGCATACGATTAACAGTTTATTCGTTATCGGAATCTTAGCAGACTCAGCAGAACATAGCCAAACTGAAGGCATTGTTAATTCAGTCGGTGGTCACCAGGTGTGTGAGACATGCTTCAGGAATGTGTATGGATTCCGATACAATAGATTTGTAGCAATGAAAGCCAAATTTCATAATGGCATATTTGTAGCTTAGCATGGTAGGACAGGGAGATGTGAGATTACCAACTCCAGCATTCAGAGTTATTAGTTGGCTCCGTAGTACATCTAGTAAAGAGTTGGAGACCAAATGCCTACTTCATCAGCTATTCATTTGCCTTCTTGTCTCACTAAAGCTGATGTTTATACTTTAGTTAAGATGACTTACCACAAGGAGACATGTAAAGCTGTAGTATATCTATTTTTTATGACATTTAGAGCACACGTTTCCACCATGTCAAGATTCCTAAGGTAATTGGTATTTTTTAAATAAATGGCATTGATGGAATTTAACCTTGCATGGCAGGAGAATCTTCTTTCAGAATGTAATGTATGCACTGTAATCAAAGAAGGTCGAGAAAAAACATTTAATGATGAAATTAGAAATATTTACACGGAGGATGTTATATATAACAAGCACACTTTAGGTGTGCTATCAGGAGGAATACTTGTTAAGAACTCTAAACCTACATCCATGGAAAACAGCTCAAGGATAATCATACTAAATCACTTTGACTAGTGTGCTTCCATGAGAGAACATGACCTTCTAGAATAAGCAGTTGTGTAGTTATGCTCTTCATTTTGTCACTGTGAAAATGTCCTGTTTACCACAATCACCAGAAATATGGCATGGCTATAGCCTATAATATTCAGAGAAATTACAATACTGTACATGCATATAAAATCCATAACGAACATATAACCAATTATTAAAAGAGAATATGAAATATTCTTCTCAATACTTCTAAAATATTTATAATACAAAACAAATTGTGTTATATTAAAAAAAATCACCAGCATGAGTTTTCTAAACTATACATTCTACTGAATTACCTATTATATACAGATTTTGTGGGTCATTCACTGTAGCAACTGGGATATAGAGCTAATGTGGCACATTAATGAAAAAGATCTCAAAAAATTTACAAAACCCAACAATTTTACATAGCTACAAAACTAGCTATTTCCCATGATAAATATGTGAAAGAATTCAGACAAATTTAGTTACATGTATGAGATAGATAGCAGTTCTAGGTACTAAATTAACCATTGATTAGTATTCTGGTCAATAGAAATTAGTATCAGCAACGTTATTAAAGAAAGGCACTCTCACTGATTCATCCACTGCATATACAATCACAACAGAGTCTTAATCTTTCTACTTACTGGCTATTCGAAATAATGGCAACATGTGATGAGTCATAATATAGATTTATCTATTAGCATCACTCTGTCAGTCCTTAATTTTGGTATGTGTTGGAAGGTAGGGTTGGGAAGTGTCTCTGAATGATGTAAACTCCTTTACCCACCAAGACTTCCTGTTAGTATAAATGCTGCATAACTGGTCCCCACTGCCCTGCTCTATGGAATTCATTAAGAAATATATTCATCCTGTTTGTGCCCAAAAATGAATACAAAAGCTAATATCAAAACTCTTAACTTATTGAGAGCATTTATTTTACTCTTTGACATTGATTTTCACCAGAAGTAAGATACATAGCTAAATTTATTAGAAGTAAATATAGTAGCTATTAAAAAATAATAGAGACTTAGTTTATTTTTTTTAATTATACTGTTAATTGATTTAGATTACAACTATATATTGACCAGCTCTATAGTAATTGTAATGACAACAACAATTAACATAAGTGTTAAAAATAAAGATATATAGAGTTGCTCAAGAAGAAATTTATCTCAGGAGCTAAATTTAAATACTTCCTGGATAGAATATTATATTCACATTCTTCTTGCGTTTCCAAATCAGTGCCTAAATCATGACTCCAACAGCCTGCTGTAGTTGCAGCTGATATATAGCTTATCATACAAAGTAGGACTGAGTGAACAATTGTGTAAGTACCCAGAAGGGTAGGAAACCAAGCAGGTGCGCAAATATAAGTCAAGAGATAGTTCAATTCAAATTCACTCCGAGGCCCCGCTCCATGTAATTAAAGTTGTTTTCGTGGGTAAGATTACAGTAAAGTCTCACTGTAATTCCATTCACTTCACTCTTATCACCTACTCATTAGCAACAAGGCTGCTCTACAAATTCCTAAGTCATTCACTTCATGTCCACCTAACTCATTATCACCTCATCATTGGGGCATGCTCACTGACCACCTCATGTATTCTTTGTTCATATAACAATAGCCTTCTCTGGCCCTTGTAATTCATTTCACTAGAAGGTCCACAAGACCAAGAATTTATGAATTTGAATTGAACTATCTCGTGACTTATATTTGCGCACCTGCGTGGTTTCCTACCCTTCTGGGTACTTACACAATTCATTAAGAAATATATATTCATCCTGTTTGTGCCCAAAAATGAATACAAAAGCTAATAACAAAACTCTTAACTTATTGAGAGCATTTATTTTACTCTTTGACATTGATTTTCACGATACATAGCTAAATTTATTAGAAGTAAATATAGTAGCTAATAAAAAATAATAGAGACTTAGTTTAGTTTTAATTATACTGTTAATTGATTTAGATTACAACTATATATTGACCAGCTCTATAGTAATTGTAATGACAACAACAATTAACATAAGTGTTAAAAATAAAGATATATAGAGTTGCTCAAGAAGAAAATTTATCTCAGGAGCTAAATTTAAATACTTCCTGGATAGAATATTTTATTTACATTCTCCTTGCATTTCCAAATCAGTGCCTAAATCATGACTCCAACAGCCTGCTGTAGTTGCAGCTGATATATAGCTTATCATACAAAGTAGGACTGAGTGAACAAAATGTGACTTTCAATTGAAGTATTCAATGCTATTTAGTTACACAACTCTGTAAGCCAAATTTATAAAACCAAAGTGATTCTAATTTATTTTATGAATATTAGAACAGCAAATAAATTCTAGTTGAACATGGTAAGTTCGTTGTAGTAAAAAAATCAATGAATAAAAAGAATCTTCGAAAAAAATATATGGAATGTGACCAATATTTGATGGTAGCACAAAAGAAACCATCCTCTGTCATATGAGATCAAAAGAAGATCCTGTTAAATAGCCAGTATCAATATTAATATGTGCAAAAAAATGTTTTACAGTTCCCAAGTTAGGCATAGGGTCAATTATTAACATTCTTGGTGCATCAAAGAGCGGGTAAACAGTAGCTTCAGAGAAACTTCAAGGCTCACGCTCAAAGTCATGTCAGCGCGCGAGGAATCTAGTGTTTGAAGAAAGAGCGTGTGGTCTCATTTTCGGTAACTATAAAAATGACTCGTTTCAGCAAGCCAAATTAGTGAGAGAAATACTCTGAAGGTCGTGTTGGTGATAAAGAAGATAGGCTGTTTGAGCTCTGGTGCTGGTACATCAAATAAGGATAACTCAATAAAACTTGGATCGAGTTATTCAAGCAATTGTAGACTGAGATAAATTAAAGACTTCACCAATTTGAGAAGAAGAAAGCCATTGGCATGGTTTCTTCAGGGGAAAATAATCTTTCATCGTGTCTGGTATTATGTAGTACTTAACTGATAACTGATAGTATTGTGGAACCAAGCTTGGAAGAGCTGGCCTGTCAAAGTAGCACTGATAACAGTTATTCTCTAATCACAACCAAATGTATAAATTGTTGGCTTAAATTCTAGTATATCACATCAATTGTAATTATGTGTTTGGGTATTCTACAGATGGTCTGAAAAGTTTGATGAGGACGAACTGTTACAGCTGATAGAAGATAGTGAAGAATGTCTAACAGAATTGGAAGTCATGAAAGGTGATGAAGAAAGCAGTGACAAGCTAATTTTCCATGGAGACAACAACCACAAAAGAAGACATATACTTGTATAAGGAAGATTTTCCACCATCCTTTTGTATCTCCAAACAGACAGTCCTTAGCTCAGCAAGTCAAGACTACAAAGAACTTACTAAAACCATATCATCTTGTTGGAATGTTAACCTTCAGACAAAACAGTGACAATCCTGTTTGGAATAAAGACACTAAAGATATAAAGGCATCTTTGAAAGCTATAACTTCATTGCTGAGTACTGTTATTGAGAGAGTGGACGGGATAGAAATAAAATACAGCAACCAAAGTTTAGTTCTGAAATACCTTCAAGTTCACAAGTCGCACTGTTCCACTTATTCTTCTAGCAGAAATACCAGTCTAACCATTGTTGTCTGAATGAAATGTTAAAATTTATTCGTGCTTCTTGAAGGTAAAATTGCTATTACTTACAACAAGAATAAACAATTATCATTTTTCTTAGATACATAACATTTTAGTCTGATTTAGTGACTGTGAATGTGATATTTAGTCACTATGTGGCTTGTATACAACCAAGTTTCTAATCTTTATCATAATAAATACATGATATTAATCACTCTCAAAAGAGCAGTTTAAGTAAAGCTGCTCATTCTCTTTCTTCGAGCAAACTTTTGTATGCTTTAATATTTTACATCACACTTTCCTTGTTTCATAGATATGAAAGTATAACATGGATATACTATACTATAGACCCATATTTAATATAATTATGTGTATCATACTTCAGAAAATAAAATCATTCATTATCACAACTATCCAAATGTGCTTGGAAATCCAGATCTAGACTTGAAAATGGAGACAACATAATCAAATGGTTCGGAGTAGTAGAAAGGATGAAATTTTACAAACAAACGAAATTGAATTTGTTTTCTTGTTGCCATGATTGAAGTCACATAATGCCAAGTTTTCCTAAGAACAAACCACAATATGACATCAATTTATAATATCTTACACATTACAATGTTTTGTGATGAATATTAAAGTGATCCTTTACCATTATTTATCACTCAACCAAAATCTATAAACTAACCTGGATACAGTTAAATAATCCTTTACCAATATAATGTGTTTATTACCAATAGCTATTGTGTGGTCAATAAATTTTACAAACTCAGATATGAATACATTCAAATGACCCTATACCAATTAAAGTAGTATGAAGTGACCTTTAAATATTTCTCTCATATAGTCCACATATTTTTGATCCAGATACATGTAGCTATAGTAACAATAGCTATTTGTAATTATGTGTTGCAGAAATTACACGAAAGAATATTTTCAGCATTTCAGAATGGAGCAGGAAAGTAAAAAAAAAGTGGTTGAAAGCTTTGAAACCTGAGATGATGAGCAGTGAAGAGAGTGAAGAGGAAATTATCATGATAAAATATTTAAGTTTTTCTTCATGGTGGATAAGTCAGTGCACTGTCAACCAAAAGGTGTGTGGTTCACACCAAATTAAGCGTCAATCACTTGTAACAATAGTCACACTAAAATATGGTGTGATGTGCAGTGCGAGTCTACAATAAATTCAATGTGAATTCACACCAAATTCAGTGTGAATTCGCACCATAAACGGTGTAAACTCATACTTAAAATAATACTTAATTGGCGAGCGAGCGAAGCGAGCGAGCAACTCTAAGATGTAGTCTATGGAAATCCTGAATACGTGGTCGTTTTGAATACGTATACGTTGTCGTTTAAACGCGCGCGCGCATTCCAGAACTTCGCTCGTATGTAGTCTATGGAAAAATCCTGAATACGTGGTCGTTTAAACGCGCGCGCATACGTGGTCGTTTAAACTGAATACGTGGTCTGTCAACTGTGCCAGGTGTGAGCCCTTTCAGATACAACCCTGTGAGTGAAGTTTGGCGACGATTCACTTGCGATGCACTAGGACTCGAGTATGTAGGGCCAAATGGTGTCACGCCTGGTGGTCAACATGTCCCACTGACTAGACCCTGCAGGATCCTGAATGTGCAATCTGATGGCAACTGTCTATTCCGTGCCCTTTCCCAATTCATCACTGGCTCAGAAGCGCAGCATATGAATGTGCGCCGCCTAAGCATTGTGACTCACATGAGAACGATGGGCCACCTTCTGTTTCAGGAGGGTCACCTTGCACAGTCTGAGTACAGTGGGGGGATAGAGGACTACATTGCCTCAACGACAATGGAGCAGTCCACAGTGTGGGGTACTGATGTGGAGATCTTCACATTTGCCCACTTGCTGCAGATTGACATTCAGTCATATTCACAACTCAACACTACCTGGCAGAGGTACTCTCCCACTCTCAGGATTGAAGACACCATAAATATGATGCCAGGAGAAGACAGCAACACGGCTTTATACATCAAGCACATCCCATCTCATTTTCAGGTCGTGCAATCTGTCCTCTAATTTTAGGGTACTATCTCTATGCCAATTAGCTATGGCCAGCTTCCAGTATTATGCGTCTGTAAAACTGAGACTTGAATTACTGTCATGCTTAGCATGTGGACACTTCAGAGTATCCCCCATCCCCATTTCTCCCTTTACACGTTTCCCCCCTTTACATGTTTCCCCTTTACACGGTTCCCCCTTTACATGTTTCCCCTTTACATGTTTCCCCCCTTTTCCCCTTTTCTGTACTTTACACATTATTTTGTTATCATTGTTACTTTATCATGAGGAGTACCATTCTTTACCCTTTACCAATCATCATTTCCCCCTTTACATGACATTACATATTCTACTACTAATAATGAGATGTGAATTCAGATTTGGCAACCTGCAGGAAGAAAACCAATGCAAATTCAAATCAAACGACCCCAATGCAATTGAAAGTGTCAACATTTCCCCAGAACTTCGCTCGCTCGCCCAACCAATGCTACACGAGCATTTTCTAGTTATTTTATAACGGGTTAATTCTAGTATTATATTAATATATATAGATTTTTTTCAAAAAGAGATTGGTGTATGTTCTGTACATGAATCACAGATCTATTAGATCAGAGGACTTATATCTTTGTCAACTCTCTTACCTAGCACACAAGTACAACACATTTACAAGGTATAGATTATAGCATTGGTTTTTGCCTGCACATTAATATAATTAATGTGTCCAGATTAATCTCTTACTATCACTTGTAGTGTTTACATGAACGTTAGACATCATGACGTAAAAACTGTAAATAGAAAGTAATTAGCTACATTGCAGGTATAATTTCCTGTGTAGAATTTAAGTTGACCATAGTATTTGCTGTAATCAATATAAAACAATTTATACACCCATCATTGTACTATTAATAATATTCAATTCCTCCCAAGAAACTTCGTAGTTGATTAGTTGACGAAGATTACTTAATGTTTGAATATCTGACTCTGGACACTGCTGTTATACCTCGTTAACTTTATGTTCCAAGATCGACAGACAAAACAAACGCTGTAAAAATAATCTTTGCATTTTACTAGTCAGTCATGTGCATACACTGAAAAAGTGTATTATAGGCATCATCATGGATGTGTTCAACACTGTAGCAGTGATGATTGTTTTATGACAGCAGCTAATATACCAAAATACATCACTATGGTCGACAAACAACTTCACACAGTCATTCACAACATTGATCTTACAAGAAGGTAATAGGACATCGTATTGCTGCATTAGCCATTTACTTTTCTGAACTTTCAAGTTTGATACCATATACTGACCAGTGACACAGGAAGTGTGGGGGACTGTGGGGCTGGAGCCTCCCATAATTTCTGGCACAACTGAGAAAAGTGATTTCTTGCATAATGACCAGCAAACCACAAAATCAACATGCCTTAGGTGCCCAACCGTACAAAAAACATCTTCCTATACCAATCTGAGAGCAGAACATCTCATATAATCTGAAAGAAACACATTCTCCTAATGGAGGTTAATTTGGTATCATAGCAACTGAAATCTTTACTTCAAACATCAAAGTCCACTGAAGTCTACTTTGAGGAAAAATTAGCTTTGTTTAAACATTTCATTTATTATTTTAGCTAAAAGTTTATTAAATATTATTAACAGCAGTATTAAACATAAACGATAGTTTGCAATGTTAATAAGGTGCATTGTAAGCATGATATTGATCATGATTGAATTACGTACAAAAAGTATTTCTGAAGAACAGGGTAAGATTATGAAATCTAAGTCACTTGAGAAAGTATTAGTTATCAAAGAGGCCCTATAGTAGAAGTACAAGACTATTTTTATCACACCCCGCAACTACAACCTACTGCGTCTCATCTTTGATTAGCAGGTCCTTCAGTCCTGAACAGCACTTTCTTACTTAATAGCAATATTACACATTAGCCTGATATATATAGTAATTGATGTGTAATGTGTATCCAAAACCTGCACAGAATTGAAGCAAAGTATCCTTGAATTAAAATAATTTTGATTTTTCAAGACTCTCTCCCCATGGCTTCTATTGTAATAATTCTATTGTTTTGGACAGTTCACACATAAAAAAAATACAAAAGCAGGTGTCTTACTACCAGTGTTGGGTCAAGCCCAGTTGAGCTTAAGCCTTTTTGAGCTTAAGCCCAGGTTTGTCAAGGGCTTGAAGAGGCTTGAAGCCCATTTCACAAAAATGGTCAAGAGCTTGAGCTTGGACTTAAGCTCTATCACAAAATATTGGGCTTGAGCTTAAGCTCAATTGATTGATAGTTGTTTGCTGAATGGAAGCAAAGAATCAATATTAGTAGACAATAACACTTTCCCATTTTACCCAATAGGCTATTAGCCACAGCCAATATTAGTAACCTTTACTAACCTTTTTGTTTATTGAATTATGTAATTTTCAATGTTTTTTCACAATAAAATGATTAACAAAGTCATTTTCTGTTTGTTAATTGAATTATGTAATTTTCAATGTTCTTTCACAATAAAATGATTAACAAAGTCATTTTCTGTTTGTTTATTGAATTATGTAATTTTCAATGTTCTTTCACAATAAAATGATTAACAAAGTCATTTTCTGTTTGTTAATAGAATTATGTAATTTTCAATGTTCTTTCAGAATTTCAACTTCTGAATACAGCTTGAGCTTGGACTTTAGCCTTTAAATGTAGACTTTAGCTTTGACATAAGTCCGATTCAAAATTAATGGGCTTGGGCTTAAGCTTAAGCTCTAAAAATCTATAAAGGCTTGAGCTTGGACTTAAGCTCTTAATTACAGGGCTTGACCCAACACTGCTTACTACTGAAAAGCTCTTAATTACAGGGCTTGACCCAACACTGCTTACTACTGAAAAGAACTTCAGCATGAAGTTGAAACATTGTGTATATTCCAAGTTTGAAAGTTTATTAAAAAAGAAACAAGTATGTTATAATAAGGATTATAAGTTAAAACAAAAAACATATTGGTATTACTGAGAAAAACAGTAGTACAACAGGAGACCTTGAAGAGAAAATTGGTATTAAACGGAAAAAAGTTTGGTATGAAAATCATAAAATGATAAATAAAGTCATTTCATTTTTGTTTATTGAATTATGTAATTTTCAATGTTCTTTCACAATAAAATGAATAATAAAGAATTTCAACTTCTGAATAGAGCTTGAGCTTGGACTTAAGCCTTTAAATAAAGACTTGAGCTAGGACTTAAGTCCATTCGAAATTGATGGGCTTGGGCTCAAGTTTAGTGCTCACTTCCGCTTGAAGAATCGAGCGATATAACTGGCTGACTCTCTTCTGTGCTGTCGAGTGAACAATAGATCTTGGTATTCTAATCGTGTGTTGAGTGGAACCTCATTCAGTTATCTTATAGTTCGCCCAGGAATAGCTTATGAACGGTGTTGCAGCTACTATACTGGATCTTTGAATTTGGTGAGCTATAAACATTTATATAGACAGGTAACATTGAGTCATTTGTATACAGAATTAGGTTAGTACAACAAAATTGTACATTTTTGCAACTAAATATTATATAGATAAGGAATATTGAGATGTAACTAAGGTCACTTCTATAAAAATAGTATGCAAATTATGACAGATCATATATACTTCTTGTCTTGCATAGTTCAAGCCTTTGTCTACCGCTAATCTAGGGAAGAGTTCTATAATAGTGGCATTAGTAAATAGTACCAGTTTAAAACATTCCATATCTCAAGGGGAAGTTGTGGTTCCAGTTGTGGTTGTTAATATACTTAGCTGACCACATCCTCTCTATCAGCCCTATTTGCAGTCTCATGGGACTTTGTTGTGTACAAAGTACTCATAAAATTGCAGTGGAAATTGCAGCAAAGATGGTGGTGAAAAGTTAGGATAGGGATTTGAATTGCAGTTAGGATTATACTATATGCCAGCATAATTTTGAGCACAAGGATTGTTCTTAGCATAGAAGCATAATGCTAGCATAATAACTGAACAATGCAGATTACATACTTCAATTTGATAAACCTTTCCTTTAAGGCAACATCATACCATCTTGCTGTCCTTCAGATAGATTTTTATTTAAATTAGTGTGTTCATGAATATCAGTTGTGTAGTGATTTGTTTCTGATTTTTCAGACTGAGCGTAATTAGTTTCCTATTTCACTGCCAAAATATCATCTGAGATTTCCTTAATCTACTCATCAAGCTTAATACGCTTTTTGATCACTCCAACCAAGAACAGATTGTATTTTTTTAATGGCATTCTAATTATTATTCATGCCAGGCAGATTATGTTCCTGGCTTGAATATATCCAAAAGAAAATCAGAAGAGTAGTTACTGTAAAATTATATGCATGGATTTTTCAGATGGAGCTTGAGTATTTCAAGATAGTCATGATGACCAATAAGAAAAGCTTGTTGTTATGTAATGCACTGCATCACAGTTTCACTGCTCGTAATCATCACCATAGTTACAATACATAATTAGGAGCATAATGATATATTTTAGGTGGCATCTTTGCTGCAATGTCAAGCATTTCTGAAACCACATAAATGCAGGAAAAAAAAAAAGAGCATAATTCATAAATCCCTAATTACAGCTAGAACTAATTATGGACTCACAAGTGGAGAAATGTTCTTCGAATACAATCAGCTGTGTAAAAAACAGTTGTCTGGCTGCTTACCTTGGGTCTTTCCATGAGATTGGCAATTTTCCTGAACTGTCTTCAATGGTTTTTGTAGAGTTAGTCTTCTAACTGCAAATATTGAAGACCACGTAAATACGTAAGAATAGACAGTTAGATATTGGAATTGTCGATGTAACTAAGTAAGAGTAAAAGTTTAGAAGCCATTAAATGATCAATCCTTTCAACATTGAAGCCATAGTTGTATGTTGATGCAGCAGCAATGCAACTTTAGCCAAACTTCAGAGTGCTGTATTTTTAAATTACTTAGGCTACTATGTACTGATGCCAGCCTACCCCTATATTGTGTACTTCTTACACCTCATGTAATTTTAGTTTGGCAAATACAACAACTTCACTCTCTGTGAAGCCATATTGTGACATTTAAACTGCATAATTAGTTATTATGGAAAAGATGTATGTCAGAAACATTAGCTTAGATGATATTGTAACATTTTCTATTCATTTAGCATATTATTTTGCAGCAATCAAAGTGGAGCAGCTTAATCATGTAGAGAACAATGCGGCAGCTGAGCAATGCTCAAACTATCAGGGTAATTCACCAAGCAGTTAGATGTTTAAAGAGTCATCATGCATTACAACAAACTATTGCAACTGTATGTGACTGAAAGACTTGACATAAGACAACAATAATAATATATATTAAAATAATAAATCATGCCACTCTCATGTTTTGAATACAAGTATCAAAATGAAATGGAAGTGCTGCAGCTTATTATAGACTCCATAGGATGTTGTGCAAGACTTCAGCTAATTAGTTACTCCTTGAAATATGAGAGTTAGTGCGAGATATTGCAACAATTGACAGCACAATGAGGCACCGTTTAAGAATAATATACTGCTATATGATGTAAAACACTACTGTAAAAAACCATACTAGATTAGTAATGGTTTATTAAATACATAATAAAACAGCATATTGAAGTGTAGACACCATTCTTTTATGTTGTAGTTTTGTTTTTTTCATAAGAATTCTTTATTTTTATATAATATAGCTAAGCAGCTATATTATATGTAGCTAAGCAGTATATATTCTGAGAAAGTATTCTTCAAAGTATTTAAATTTGTTTCTTCTAAACCTATAAAGACAAATAATATCTGACACATGGATAGACTTAATCAATGGTTTATAAGTCGCCAAGTTGCTTCGCAGCACTGAATGCGTAAGAAGAAAGACAAAAGGGTGTGGTCACACGAACCCAAATTGAGCACTATAACTGAACAATCCTCTCAGTAGTAAGGGTGTGGTAGTAGGCTGCCAGTTAAGATTGCGCTCACTTCCTGTTGAAGAATCCAGCCATTTAATAGTTGCCTGGGTCTTATCCGTGCTCAAAAAATAAAAAAAGGACTTGTGTATTCTAATTGCGCGCTGAGTGGGACTTCTTCCAGTTATCCTATAGTTCCCCTGGAATAGTTTATGAGCAGAGCTACAGCTATTATACTGGATATTAAAATTTGGTGAGCTATAAACATTGATATACATTATATAGATGAGTAAATGATACACATTTAGTTTTTATTGATATAGAATAGTCCAAACAAAGGTTGCATATCATATTTACAGCTAAATAATTATAAAGATTTGATAGCACTTTAATAAAAAATATGATTGCCTCCTACGAATATGACAGATCAATCTACTCTTAGTCTTGCATAGCCTAACCTTTATCAACTGCTATACTGGGAAAAATTGTCAGGTGGCATATAATACGTGGCCTTCGATGAGATTTTGGCAACTATTCTAACCTTTTAAAACTAGATGCTGCAGTAATGTGCATTTAGTTGATCTCTGAATTGCGGCATAGTAAAAATGACTTAAGTTTTATCTGTGGAGCGTCCAGGTATGACTAGCTACATTACTTTTGAACTGGTAGTACGTACTGATGCCACCAGAACTCTTCCCAGCACAGTGGTGGATACACAAGATCAAGCCTCTACATCCTGACTTAATGTAATAGAAGGCTTGGCTTAACACTTTTAGGATTACAATGGTATGTTACAGCTGTGAATGCTTAAAAACGTAATTGTTCAAACTTGTTTGCTTATTTTTATAACTTAAGATTGTTATGTCAATTTTTGGTTTGGCTTGGGATGAAGTCATATATATAATATATATATATATATATATTATATATATATAAGTGATAAGTATTACTTTTGCTAGCAGACAATCAAGGAATGTATCATATTACAAAGGCAAGAGAGCCACATATCCATATAAGTGATATGTAGCACTCTAGCACTGTAGAGATTTGATGAATGTATCATATTACAATGCCTGAAGTAAACCACATATCCATATAAGTGATATGTAGCACTATGCATGAGAGGTTTGATATATGCTTCATATTAGCATACACAGTAATAAATCGGGCATTCAACTGCATTTCTTAAGGGTGCAACAAAACACCTCTGTTTATTGGAGTGTTGTGCTACACTTTCAAAAGATAAGATAATATACTTCAGAGTGTAGATTGACAGCACAGTGTTGAGATGCAGTTTCAAAAAAGGGGTGGAGCTGAGTTAGTAGGCTGTGGATGTTTCATGACAAATAGTTAAATGGCTCAAGATTTTAGTTCCTTATGCGTGTTTTCCCTAGTTTGCTACAGCGGGGTAACTACAGTCAGTGAAAATATATTTAAGTATTGACTTTTGACTGGACAAAAGTATTGATAAGTCTCCACGTCATTTATGGAATTACTTTATCAATAATGGTGGCTGGCATGACCTCTGGAGACTGAATGTGAGAGAAATTCAATTCCATTTCTTATTGTCTAGAATTGCAAGCAACTGATATCTATCAAGTATCAAGGACTATTCTGAAGTACAATACACATAGCTGACCATCATTGCAAGTTTGGCAGTGGCTTGCACATTTGTATCACTGGTAAGTGTAATTAAGTATGTAGATAAACTAAATTAGCATTCAACTGTAGATATGTGTGTATCAGTAGCATGTTTGTGAGATGAATTGCTAATACTCAATAAATGGGTTTGATATAGCTATAGTATGTCCACGTTGAGTTGGCGCGACCACAAATGTGGCAAAAAAGGAATGCACCAATTAAGGTCACATGAAAGTAGTAGCGAAAACGTTGACGCCCACAGTAAAAATGGGGCGGGTCCCAAGGTGCGCATTATTACCATACTTGTTGAAATGAAAAAGAAGCTATGGCAGTTTTTCCGCGGCTGTATTCAATATATGCCCAGTTATAACTAATCACCCGTAGTTTATAGTTTGTACGAGCTTCTAGTTAGGCTTACTGTTTTGAATTCTTTTGCGGGTGCTTGTAAGTTAAAGAAAAGCAGTCAACCTTTGCACAACTATATTTTTAAGCATCCTCATTTGTAATATACCTATTTGAAGTGTACAGCTAAGCCTTCTATTACATTAACTCATGATGTAGTGATTGAACTTGTGTATCCACCACTGTGTTGTTAAAGTGTCTGGTAGAATCAGTACATACAACCAGTTCAAAAGTTATGTTGTTAGTCCTACCTGGATGCTTTGCATATAAATCCTGAGTAATTTTTAACTATGTCACACTTTAGAGTTCTACTAAGAGTGCATTACTACTGCATCTAGATACCGCAATGGTTTCAATTTTGAGAGGTTAGATAATACAGTGTACTGTTTGATAAAGGGTCAAGCTATGCAAGACTAGGAGTAGCTATGATATGTCATAATTTGTAGGAGGCAATAATATTTTCATTAAAATGGCATCAGTTACTATCTCAAGGTTTCAAAACTTGGTACACGTAAGCTTTGTGCTACATTAGTAGCTCCAGATAACCCTACTGCTTTTCTTTAACTTACAACTTGAGATTAAGTCATACATCCATATGTAAGTGATATGTATTACTCCGGCATGGTAGAGATTTGATGAATGTATCATATTACAATGGCTTAAGAAAGCTACATATCCATATAAGAGATATGTAGTACTCGGAATAAGAGATTTGATGATTGCATCATATTAGGCTATACAGATGACAGGACCTTAGTATGGCTGTTGAGGACTTGAGGAAACATAATTCTCTAAATTGCAAGTTTAGAGACAGCACAGTTATGTGTACAACTAGACTGCATATCCCTATGTAAGCATAACCATTGAAACGAGCTAATATACTAGTTGTAATAGTATAACTTCTCTATTGAATTCATAAAATTTCTATCAGTGCTCATTAGAAGTGTCTTACATTTTAGCTGCACATGATAGACAGTGTTTTCCTAATATGTGACTGTCTATAGGAAAACCAGGCACTACGCGGCACCCTTCGAAAAAAATTTTTTGCACTTACGGAGTTGTCGCGTCCAGATATTGAGCTCTTCAAGTTTTATCGTCGTAGCTCAAGTCGTTCCCGCTATAATAGACCTAACCGTTCCCTTCCGTCGGCTTGAAACAATACATTTTTAAGAAATCGACCAATCTTTTCTCGATTTACGCACGCCGCGTTGTGCCCGGTTTTCCCGTAGATGGTCACATATTAATTATAATGAATGAATGTTGAGCAACGGTGACTTGAATTGAATAGAGCGAGGTTACACCAGTCAGTGAGAATACATTTGTGGGTGACTTTTGAGTGGAATATATTTTAATTAACAACTTGTTTGCAAGATAATTAGTTCTAAAAGTTTGATCCAGATTTTCTTCAAGGCATTTTTATATCATTACAAATTTTCATCCCCTCTTTCTGTATGTTTTACACTTCCTGCACCATTGTAAGCTCTGCTTCTCACAGTGGTAAAGAATGTCAGTAAAGTTTGAGTATATCCAGACTCTGCAGCTTCTAAATATAATACCTACCACTTCCATTCCCGCTTCCATTCATGAAGGGTCGCCAAGAAACTAGGCTGCATGCATACTTACGCTTAAAGAAAATGTAAATCGTGTTCCAAAGCGTTGTTTTAGCAGAGTTAGGTTTCCAGAGCTTTCTGCAAGACAGAGAGTGCTTTGAATGTTGTAGTGGGCGTAACAGTAGGCTACTCTTAAGATCAATACAGTCATCTAGTTAAAAAAACCAACACTGAATGAAGCCAGTACACAAACTACAGAAGTCCTGGCAAATTTGGTGAAGGCATGCAAATTTATGTGCTACCGTTATTCGAGCAGTCTAAAAAAAGGGGTGGACCTCAAATAGTAGGCTGTGGACGGTCCATGTCATTTAGCTAAACTGCGCAAGCTTTATGTCCATACGGTGAGTTTTCTAAGTTAACTAGAGCAAGGTTGCAACAGTCAGTGAAAATGTATTTAGGGGTGACTCCATGAGTGGGAAATGTTTTGATAATTATTAGCATGAAAGTTTAGCTCTAAGATTTGATGCAGTGTTCAGAATTTATAAATGCCAATTAACGCGATCTAAAACGTTGAGCTAATAGAGCAACCCTTTCTTGGGCTTCCAAGGTTTTCTGCTAGACTGTCAAAGCTCTGAAAATTGTTTTGAGTATAACAGTAGTGTGGGCGGAGGACAAGAGAGAGAAGCAGAAGGAAGAAGTAGAGAGAGAAAAGGAAGAGATAAAGATAGACAAGAGACAAAGAAGAAGAGAACATTCATGTGTGTGTCATATAAACAGTTATAATTTATTAGCAGTGTATTTTCATCTTATCATAATGTAAACGTATGTAGTATAGTTTGTGCCCGGATATCCGTAGATCACTATTCACTTATATTATGTGCGCATGCGTGACCCGGAACTTATAAACTCTGGTCTCGCATGCGTCTATCAGTTCCCCTTATAATCCCATGCTTTTAGTACAGATTTAATACTCTGTCAAAAGGGTGCAGTTGGGAGAACTCTGGTGGCAGCAAGTCACCAGAGAGCATTAGTAGGCTGAGAAGATAGCGAACCTTCTGCCTCTGGCGGCTTTACCGTTTCCTTTGTCAATCCCTCAGTTGGTGGCAAGCAGTGGAGAGAGACCGCTCCCACAATTGGAGGTAGCGGTGGTGAGACGAGTTTTCCTACGTTATCGATTGAGCTAATACTTGGACATCTACTGCCGATTTCAAACTTGGGTGAACCGTTCCTGTGCGTTTTCTGTGGCCTAACGTGTGCGTCTGACTGCTGCTACCGACCGATTTCAAACTCGGACTACGTCGCGGCTTGATTTCGTTCGCCTATCGCCTCTGGATCGCCATTATCTTCTTCTTCATCCCTATCTGGAGCTCACTACACGTGGCGCCTAATTGGATTTCGGCTGAGTTGACTTGTCAATTTCCGTGTTTATCACTTTGTGTACTAATAGGCTCTGATTGTCATTTGTGGCACTTTGTTTGTGTGTGCGTTTTACAGACAGCTTAAGTTTCATACTTCCTTATTTGGTCTTGTGTTGATTATCACTTTGTCATTCGTTGTGTCGGAGTGTTTTTGTTTGCTTATTTGGCATTTTGGACTTAGTCATTTTGTGCTGTTGTTGTTGTGTCCCCTGTAGGATATCTCCTCCTTTGGATCATTTGGATGACCCGGAGGGAGCAACCGGATAGAGAGTGCAAACGTGGAAAGCAAGTTGTGGTTTTGAATGTATTAGTTCTGGTGAGTCTTTGTCTGACTTAGTAGGTACAGGGACCTTAATTCAGTCTCCTCTTGGCTTGAGTGATAGTAGTATTTCGGAGCATAGTTTAGTTACTCCTGTTATGACTAGCCCTTTGATTGGCAGTACCTCTCTTTGATAGTATAATTTCCAGTGACTCTAATCCTGATATATTAGGGATATCTCTAGGTTGTCTCTTGCTTCACTTGAGAGTGAGGGTAGAAGTTCTGTGAGTGAACAGTCTGAACCTAAACCAATTTTGTCTTGGCTCTATTATTGATAATTTTAAAGTTTGTGGATTTAATCTTTTTGGTGAGTCTGACATTGATACAACAGTGACATATAACGTTCTGATGACGAACGGACAGCTGAGAGTGAGAGTGTGGACAGGCATGCCAACTCTAGTTCCCTTAATCCTGAGGTACGAACCTTGTTTAGGAAATACTTTTCTGAATTTAGTCGATCTGGCCTTGTGTCTAGTAGGGATAGGGATACTCCCAATGATTCAGAGATGTCAAGACAGATAAATGCTTTGGCCCCTCATACGGATGGTGTTGATATTTCAAAGTATATTTACAAACTGGAGGCTGACCTAAACGACTTTGGTTGCCCCAGAAGGTGTTGGAAAACCATTCTGCTACAGAAATTGCAATCTAAAGCAGCGACTTCTCTTGTCTCTGGCCTTGATCGCCATAGTACCAATTATGAGCAGTTGAAAGAAATACTTATGGAAGGGCTGGGCTCTAGCTTAACTTCGCTGGGTGCCAAGTTAACAAACAGATTTTGCTAGTTCCACGAGAACGATGAATCCCCTTGAGAACTATGTTCATTTGAAAGGTCTGATGGACTCAGCAGATTTGATGTGCAGGAGCAAGGAAGAATTGTTACTCTTTTTTGCTTGTGCCACGTATAGAGCGTCTAGAACCACAGCGCAAAGGTCTCACATGGACCAACGTGTGTTCACATCCTTTAGGGACCTCAACAAATTCGCCCTCTCCATTACAAATTCAGAGCCGGAGAGACCCTCTTATAATAGTGGTAGACTTAATAGGTCCAGTGGTTATGGCCCTGTTGAATGTTTTAAATGCCATAAAATTGGTCACAGATTTTTTGAGTGTAGAAGCCAAGTCCCTAGTAGTAGTAGTAACAGTAGTTTGTGTCAGGAAGTAATAGTGGTAGGTCATTCGGAATTGTTTGTTTCACTTGCCACGAACCCGGTCACAAATCACCGGATTGCCCAACCAAAAAGAACAATGATAGTGGTAATTCTGACAGTAGATCTGAGAATAGTAAGAAAGCTGGTGTGCGTAAGAACCGTACATACAATACCAACTGGGTTTCTGTAAGAAATGGTGCCCCTCATGTGTTTGGGTTTGTCAACGGTACCAAGTGTAAAATTGTACCAGACACTGGTGCTGAGATCTCTATTGTCCCTGGATGTCTGGTCTATGGTGATCAGCTCACAGGTGAACAAGTTGAGGTGAAAGGATGGGATGGTAGACCTGTTACATTAGAGACAGCTATTGTAGATTTCATGTTCAAAGGCAAACCCTTTAGTTCGAGAGTTGCTGTCGCGCATGACGACAGTTTGTGTGGGTGTGTGTTGGTTTCAGTACCTATGGAAACAGCCACTGCTGAACATCTCTTGTTGGATGCCGCTTCCAAGGCGGATGTTACTGGCCTTGGGGCGGGTAACTACGTGAAACCCGTAGCATTCAACCTTCCACTCATGTGGATGCCTGCTCTGGTGTTGTTGCGGAGGAGGGTTCCTCTACCTCCTCTGCTCCAGCTACTACTCAGGAAGAGACATTGACTGTCAGAGCAGTCACTAGAGGTCAATCTAGAAAATTAGCTGAGAATAAAGTGCATAACGAAGATGTGCATGTTAGTACTTCTGACCGCCAATCTTTTGATGATGATGACAGTGAATTTGGTAGATTAGCAGCCATAGACATGTCACATACACCTCCGTCTGTAGGAGCTGGGTCTGTTGTTAGTAGTGCTTCTGGTGATCCATTTCAGGGTTCTGACGAGGATGGGAATAATGAGGGTGGTGAAGGCAGTGCTGATAGTGACGGGCAACTTGGTGTTTCCCCTCCCAAACTTGATTGTAATCTTTTGCCAAATACCACAGTCTCCCCAGAGCCTTGTATAGTAGTGGTAATTCTGCAGATGAGTTGCTTTTAGCACCTCCTGAGCTGGCTGAGGTGTTAACGACCTCAAAAGTGCCCTCGCTGCAGATGAGTCTCTGGCTAAGTTCAGAGATCTGGGTACTAAGAATTTAAATGGTTACTCATTAAGGATGAGTTGTTAGTTCACACAGTGATGATGAATGATATTCTTGAAACCAGAATTGTTGTGCCCACTAAATTGAGAGACAAGTTACTTTCCTTAGCCCATGATGAGACGGCTCACATAGGCGTCAGGGGCATGAGGAGTGTACGACGCGCAAGAAATTGGCAGTTGAACTGGGCTGTATTCAGCAAAGCAATTGAACTAGAAATCGAGAAAACATAAATTTAATTTCCACTTCCCGTATAATTAATATTTCCGTATACTTAACGGCATACTGAGGTGGATTAGGGAATTGGAAAGGGATGACACAAGGAATTGCTGGTACTGTTCAATGATCAATGTAGACCGGCTACTTTACGGATCTTGGGCGAGGGCTTCTTCTTGGATTTCTTCTGCCTGGACGGAGGTCCCAGATGTCTGGACAGAGGTCCCGGACACTAACCAAATATAGTGGGAGGAAGCCTAAGAAGCTAGAATAATAGATTAAAAAATAAAAAAATGAAGCTGATACACTTATTATATGCTTCTAAATATTCTTAATTATGCAACAAATATAACAAACTACATTCTCATGCATACACTTCCACACACAATACTTCTTTTGTGACTTGACATATTAAATGAGTTCATCAAGTAAGAACTGTTATGACCAACAGAAGAACCAAGGTAATGTACCACCGAAATGAATGTAAGAAAGTTAATCCAGTTAGTTTGTAAGACCTAATTGCTTTTACAAAATTCAGAAACAGTCTAATTCCAAGCACTTAAAAAATAAATATCTTTGGGTAATAAGGCTAAAGATAGGTAACAAACATATTCTGTGTAGTGGTGTTGGGCACGGTATAGACAACCAAGAAAACAAAGGATCCCTGATAGTATCTCGCTCACTTCACTTAGCTTGTTATTTATGTATTCATCATTTTTGAGTACCCATACACTTCATATTTGTACTTTGATGCAAACGAACGGAAATAATTTCAGTGAATTCATATTAGATTCTATCATTTCAGAACCAATCAGAGATTAACAATATAATTGCGAAGTACACAGGGAGTTACTTATCTACAGATTAAATTCATAATATTTTTAAGCGGTTTGAATATTTAATTAACTTCCATCCTGTCCAGTACCCTTACACAACGTAGGGTCTGAACAGAGTAAGGCCTCCCCCATTAATGAAGTAAACGGCCCCAACAGTAACTTACTGCCGTTCAGCTGAGTGCCACCATTTTCCAAGCATAAATAAAAGTAACATAACCAGTAGTATGGACTTCCGGTTTGATTACAGAATTCAACGTTAACTTCGCCAGAAATTGAACAAGAAGTTTTAATTGCAGTTTTCTCGAAATAACTGTGCTCAAGTTGGTTAGATTGCCGCTCGTATATTTAGTGAACCAAGCAGCACCTGCCTATAAACTTGTTATCATGTACTCCATAATGAAGTCTTAACTCATTTTTCAATTTTTAACACAATTGGTCCCTTTTCCTAACTACTGTCACATATTGATAAGTTGTAACAGATCCATAAGAGTGTTGGATACAAACAAGCACTAGCTTACACAATATTATTAAATATTAGGTGGACACAGTCAAGAAGAGACAGTAAGTACTCTTTTAGAAATAATCAACTAGCTTAGTTTGTTAGTTTACTGGCTAACTAAGTTTAGGATAATATTTGTCTTAAGTGAGAGGCAGCCAGCTTGTTGCCTGTTTTGTAACAAATGAACAACGAATAATAATAGGAATCTCTTTAAATCAATGAACAAAAGTGATGGACTTTCAAAATGTGTTGCCTTCTCTTGTTGCAGTGTGACAGAAGTCCTCATCCCCAGTCAAAGACTTGCTGATTCTTCCAGAATCTTCACAGTAATAGTCCCAGGAGAGTCTCCTAGTGTGCAGACTCCAACTACAAGACTCCATAAATAGCAACCACAACTTATATAGCTGATTATTCATGTTTATTTTGTATTTCTGTTGCTACAAAGCTAGAACAAATACTTATAAGAATTTACCCACAATTTTCCGAGGTCGAGGTAGTTTGCTGCTAGGCAACAAATTGAATTTACCCAAAATGTTCAATTACTCGTGGTTTGGATTTCCATGCAAGCACGGAAGGTAAAAAAAAAAGAGTAAAAGGTGGATGTGTTTAAACGGGGTGCTTGGACCTTTAACAACGGTTTCAACCACTCAAATTCGGTGTCAGTGTAGCTAAAGGGTAGGAGATACCAGTGGGACAATAAAAAGAAAATCAAAAAAAAATTGTTGGTTTTTGGGCTCTACTGTACATTTTTTTTATTTTAAGCAATTGGTCCCTTTTCCCAAGTACTGTCACATATATTCAATTGATGTACTTCTAAACTAAATACAAGCTATGTTTGAGTATGTACATTTCCAACAAATATATCAGCATGTTTAACCTGTTGTGTATTCCTTATTTTATGAGTTACAGTAAATACTAAATATTCTATTGATTGCATGTACAATATTTGATTAGAGTATTATTAAGGAATTCATAAATACTAATAATGAAATAGTATAATATAGTAGCACTTGTCTAGAGGTTGACTGTAGCAATTATTAGTTTTGACAGCTGATTCTGAACTTTAAGGGTGGCAGCTGCTTGTGCTAGGCTAGGATGATACAATGATTGTAGTTAATAAAAACTATTTCTGAAAGGTAGTTTTTTACATTGGGAACATTTTTAATCAAACTACTCATTGAATTAAATGAAAAATTTATCAAATTACTGCACTGGCGATAGCTTTAAATATACTATTAAATAATGTTATCAACATAATCTGAATATTAACTTTTTAGTAATAATTTTGTCATTGTTAGAACAATGTTGACGAAATTATTTATTTATCTAAAATGGCAAGTTTTATTGTAATTTGTGTATTTTATCTAAAGCTTCTGCAATGGGTCGCCATCGTTATCCAGCTGCACACTGGGAAAATACCAGCAGAAGACTATACAGATCAACGCTCTGGGAGACTCGTTGTTCATATATCAATCAACCTCAATGTTTCTCTAACACTCAATATCTGTTAATAGCCATCATAATGATCTGGATTTTTAGAAGGAAAACAAAAACTAACTCGAATAAACTCCTCTATGCTGTAATAAAACAACCAAAGACAAATTGCAAAAAAGAAATGCAATCTCTCCCACTTATCTGGTCCATTTGGAATGGCTCAATAAATATCTTAAAAGAAATTCATTCCAGAACTACTTCACTAAAACTGAAACTATTATTACTATGTGGAGATGTAGAAGCCAATCCTGGCCCCTATAATAAAGGTAATTTAAATTAAACCTCTATCCAATGTGATGTTGAAATGCAGTCAACCTCAACTAGCCACTTGATAGGCAATCTATTATTAGGTTAACAACTCTTCTGTTTTTATCTATTATTTCTATTGAGATATAAATATTCAGAATAGTTCAAATATAAAGATGTTACATATCTATTGAATTTGTTGAGAATACATTGTTATATGTAGACATATGCAAAACAGTAAAAAACTGAAACAATGATCTGTACCTCATAGAACTTTTATCCAATAAGCAATATATTTCTGGGCAATGCTTATTTAGCAAATGAATATAAAGTATAGTTGTAGGCGGAGTAAGGATGGAATACATTTTTGACGACTGCGATTTTAATTAATATCACTCGTGTTTCGAGAAATTTTACTTGTCCATTTTTTTCATTCTTCTCTCACTGCAAATTTCAAATTTTCTATTTTCTGTCCTATTTTATCTCCTTATTCTGTAATTTTCAAGAATTATTTTGACCTAATTCAAGCTATACTCCCTTATTTCATTGCATATCTAACAACTTCACTGAAACATAATTAACAGAATGTGTATTATTCACTGATGTTATAATGAACATACATTATTGCAAATACTAAATACCCAGTTAAAAACAGGCACAAATTTAAATTTTATATTTTATTGGAATTCATAAAGTAGTACAAGTAGAATTGTTTTAACACCACTTATCTGCATGATATTATTTGTTTTGACAGCTGCTCTTGCACTTTGTGGTTACTGGCTGCATGTGCTTGGAGGTAGAGAAAATGACTACTTGTTTGACAACTGATACCAGTGAACTTTGAGATAAACTGAGTACTTTTAGGAGATATTAGTACCATGAAGATGCTGGATAATAATCAATTGTAATATATTTTAAATGTAAAGCCAATCAAAGATCAAAGTATAGAAACATAATGTTACGAAGTAATTAAATATATTATTATTTATTGTAAATATTACTATTTTCTGTGTCAATGTAAATGTATATTCTATTATTACACTATTGTTTTATTTTTAGATCAGCCTCTCAGTCATTATGAACCTTCACCTCGAGCATCAGCTAATGCCTCAGCAAGTACTGACCAACTCTACATTCATGGAGGTGTTGTTGACAACTTCAATAACAATAAAAAACAACTGAAGATGGTAGTTCAAATCTATGAGTGCTCTACAGAATCCTGGAAAGAACTTGCTACAACTGGTACTCCACCTCCTGGAATATATGCCTGTGCAACAGCTTATTCCGATCATATTCTCTACTTGTTTGGTGGTCATGATGGTACATCATTCCATGCTTCATTACATCAGCTAGACACAAGATCTATGACTTGGTTGCAACTCTCACCACAACATGATAGTGGACCCATGAGGAAATCTGAGTGTCAAATGATACATCATAATAATACATTAATTGTCATTGGAGGCTATGGAATACCATCAGGTGAACTGCAGTCTGGATCACTATTTACTGAGAGTAAGAACTATCAAGATGGTCGTGACTGGACAAATGAGATTCATATGTATAATATATCACAAAGTAAGTAATAATCATATCAAATTACAGGGTAGATGATAAGTATGTGTTACATATATTTTCTGAAATAATGTATTTTTATAGTTATTAGCTGTAACAGACATGGTTATTTCCACTAAATTTTACTATAGTATGTATGTATTAATATTTTAATTAAAGTGGCATAAAATATTTTAATGCAAAAGTATGCTACAACATTGAATAACCTATTCATAAAAAATTGTGTGTTTAATAGTTTGATAAAATAACTAACATGTGTTTTGTCAATGAGAAATAATAGTAAAAATGTAAGCAAAGTTAGTATAGAATCATGTCTCAATTGTGTCAATGCTTTGAAATAGCCTGAAATTACAAATGTAAATAAGAACAACACATTATGGTTCAATTAGTTGAATTGGATACTCAATTTGTTTAGGTAGTATTTATAAAATTCGATTTGCTTGTGTTATATTTATTACACATTTGGAATTGAGTGAAGCGAGTAAGACACTCATAAGTAAAACTTGAATAACATTCAGATACTGTGTACAAATATAAATATAATATGGTACATAGGACATCTTGTTTCACTAGATCATAGATTGTGACATGTGGAAATCTTACTTAAAAACAGAGCAAAGTACTAGCTGGCTTGACTTTGCTACATATGAAATTCTATGATGAGTTCATTAAAATAAGTGCTTTATAATTTTCCTACCCAAATAGCTAAGAGTGGAGTCTGCTAAATTGTGGGAGAGGGAAGAGGAGGTGAAACTATGTGGTTGGATAAAAAGGGAATTTTTTATTTATGTCTTTTGCACTACCATAGGAAAACATTAAAGCATGAAATTTGTGTTTATTGGAGAAAATGACACGAAATAAAAATATCAGACAAACGTACACTTGCAACTTTACAATGTGTCATCATATGTACATGAAATTTATTTTCTATGTTTATTATGTCTAGTTCATTAGTAATTCTTTGTGAGCATGAATGATTAAACTTTTTTTTATCACTTCAATTAGTATGTTTTCAAAATTAATGTAGAACTTGCCCTTTGTGATGTTGCAGATGTTATTGATGGAGGATCAATAATTATGAATATCTTCATTTTAAAAATGAATCTAAAATTGTAATAGCTATTTGAGGTTACTTATTTAATTTGAGAAGTGCACATTTAAATTACATCAGAAAGTGCTTGCAAAACCTTTCAAAATCCAACATTTAGTTTTTTGGTGATAAGATTGTGTGAGAATTATACCATGTGAGTTTTGAAAGTTACCGGCAGAATTACAATGTAAAAAGAAGGTGGGAGTTCTCAATTGCAAAAAATAGAGTAACAAAGTTGATCAAAGAGTTGACCTTTCAGCTCAGCATATAAATGGTGTTTATGATTATAACCTAAGCTATTAAGTTGTTTAGTATTTACTTTAATTAGTTCGTGTCTACACTATTTTAGGATTATATAATTCCTATTCCTTTAATATGTGAATTAAGTAAACGTTTATTATCATTACTCTCAAACAAGTTTAGCCAAGATTACATCTGTGTGTGTGCATGTGTGTTTACACCTCCAAATTAGTTACAGTCAAGCAAACCATATGGGAAGCAGTTAAGTTAAATACATATTTTCATGAAGGATCATAGTTTCTCTAAGTCCAGTCTTTAAAAAAATCAGCAAAAATTTTTACGAATTGTTGGTTCATCCATTAGTACAAAAATGTATTATTTGAAATTAGGTACATGGTCTTCTCCCTTAATTACTGGAACTCGACCTTCTCCAAGAGCTTCTTTTACTCTCACCTGTATTAGTCCTACTCATGCTGTCTTGTTTGGTGGATATGATGGTACTAGTAGACTCAATGACACATACCTCATAGACCTGACACAGATGGTAAGAATTGTTTAATGTGGCAAGCATAGAAAATACAACATTTAATTTTTCAAGAAATATATTTTGTAACTAGTCTATACTTTCACAGTTTCGGCACTATAACATAAGTTACTTTATATATAGTACTGAAATTTACTCACATTTATGAAGAGTTCATGTTATGGACTAGTAGTGAACTATTGTTAGTGATTAATTAAGTGGTTTATACTTAATTGACACTGAGGATGTGATGTGTTCATTCCCAAAAAAAACTAGTGATTAACATGTACTATGAAGTAGTTGTAGTGGGTCAAGTGTTCAAGAAAGGATAAGTTAATAGCTAGATTGCAGCCATCAAAAAAATGAAGCAAGCAGAATGAGCCCTCATTTTATTTAGCAACTGTATTTCTTTCCTGTAACTGGAAATACAATTATAATAACTAGTGGTGTGCTTGAGCACAAATGGCGAGCAAGCCTTTACACTATTGTTAAATGATTGATTTTAACAACTAACACTCAAGCTACTAAAATAAAGTTGAGTTTTTAAATTAAGTATATGCGGTGAAGGGGATTCAATTCCATAGTAACCGCTCCCCGCAACTGTTTGAATTGAAAAAAAAAAGCACAAAATCAAGTCACATTATTTAAATCGTGGTTCGTCTAGTAGACAATGCATTTTCAAGTAAATGCTGTTGAGTAGGGCTTATAACTGTGACAAATAGCGTATTAACTTACCACCGCCACTAACTCGAATAGAAATGGAGCTCCCATAAGTTTTTTGCGTTTTAACTGCACCCGCAAAACAATTGAAAGCGGTAAACAATTCAATTTCTAAGGTGATACGGGTAATGGTCGCTAAACCAGAGGATTCGATTTAGTGAAGTTTGGGACGGGGTCGAACGCCGAGCGAACACAAAAATACGGAGGGTCAAAGTACAAAATGACATACAAATATCCAAACATGTATCTAAACTAGTGGTGTGCTTGAGCACAAATGGCGAGCGAGCTTATACTATTTTTATATGAATGATTTTGACTTCTAACACTGAAGCTACTAAAAATAAGGTCCAGTTTTTAAATTTCGCATACACGGTAAAGGGATTTCAGAAGGAAAAAAACAACAACAAAACAATACACGTTATTTAAAAGTTTTCTTTGGGATATTGTTTAGCTAAGTAGTGGTTGTAACACACAATGCTTCGACACAACTGGAAATGCACCTACACAGACTTACCTTCGCAGTAGTCTAGTGGACAATGTATTTTCAAGTAAATACCGTTGCGCACGGCTTATAACCATGACAAAGAGCGCATTGACTTACCACCGCCACTAACTCGAATAGAAATGGAAGTCCCTTATGTTTTCAAGTTTTAACTGCACCCGCAAAAGAATTCAAAACTGTAAACAATTCAATTTCTAGGGTGATACGGGTACTGATCGATAAACCAGAGGATTCTGTTTAGTGCAATTAGGGACGGGGGTCGACAACCGAACTAACACAAAAACGCGAGGGTCAAAGTACAAAATGACATACATACGTCCATACATATATCTAACTAGTGATGTGCTTGAGCACAAATGGCGAGCGAGCCTAAAGACTATACTATTTTTATATGGATGATTTTGACTTCTAACACTGAAGCTACTGAAAATAAGGTCCAGTTTTTAAATTTAGCATACAAGGTAAAGGGATTTCAGTGCCATAGTAACAACTCTCTGCAACTGCTTGGAAGGAAAACAAAAAAAAAAAACAATACACGTTATTTAAAAGTTTTCTTTGTGATATTCTTTAGCTAAGTAGTGGTTGTAACACACAATGCTTTGACACAACTGGACATGCACCTACACAGACTTACCTTCGCAGTAGTCTAGTGGACAATGTATTTTCAAGTAAATACTGTTGCGCACCGCTTATAACCATGACAAAGAGCGCATTGACTTACCACCGCCACTAACTCGAATAGAAATGGAAGTCCCTTAAGTTTTCAAGTTTTAACTGCACCCGCAAAAGAATTCAAAACGGTAAACAATTCAATTTCTAGGGTGATACGGGTACTGATCGATAAACCAGAGGATTCTGTTTAGTGCAATTTGGGACGGGGTCGACCACATAACTAACACACACGAGGGTCAAAGTACAAAATGACATACATACGTCCATACATATATACAAATAAATAAATAAATAAATAAACATCCCCGATTTTCGAATGTGTTACCCCTGTAAGTGTCTCGCTCGCTACGCTCGCTCGCCAAATAAACAAACATCCCCGATTTTCAATTGTGTTACCCCTGTAAGTGTCTCGCTGACTACGCTCGCTCGCCAACAATCACTTATGTCGTCAATGTTTATCCTCATACTCCAATAACTAGTGATGTGCTTGAGCACAAATGGCGAGCGAGCCTAAAGACTATACTATTGATTTTGACTTCTAACACGGAAGCTACTGGAAATAAGGTCCAGTATATAAATTTAGCATACAGGGTAAAGGGATTTCAGTGCCATAGTAACAACTCTCTGCAACTGCTTGGAAGGAAAAAAACAACGACAAAACAATAGCTACACGTTATTTAAAAGTTTTCTTTGTGATATTCTTTAGCTAAGTAGTGGTTGTAACACACAATGCTTTGACACAACTGGACATGCACCTACACAGACTTACCTTTGCAGTAGTCTAGTGGACAATGTATTTTCAAGTAAATACTGTTGCGCACGGCTTATAACCATGACAAAGATCGCATTGACTTACCACCGCCACTAACTCGAATAGAAATGGAAGTCCCTTAAGTTTTCAAGTTTGAACTGCACCCGCAAAAGAATTCAAAACGGTAAACAATTCAATTTCTAGGGTGATACGGGTACTGATCGATAAACCAGAGGATTCTGTTTGGTGCAATTTGGGACGTGGTCGACAACCAAACTAACACAAAAACGCGAGGGTCAAAGTACAAAATGACATACGTACGTCCATACATATATCTAAATAAATAAATAAACATCCCCGTCCATACATATATCTAAATAAATAAATAAACATCCCCGATTTTTTCATTTTTACCCCTGTAAGTGTCTCGCTCGCTACGCTCGCTCGCCAATAACTATTTTCTAACGAATGATCTCAACTTATTGATATGCTGAGTCCGAATTTTGACTATTTGTCTGGATGACATGGTAGACTAAGTTTGTAGTATACAAAAGCAGAGTAAGTATAGCAATTATTAATTCTGGAGAGAATATTATTATTTGATAGTTGTTGTTCATTCAATAATTTTCTTCATGGTTGAATTTGACAATTATAGAAAATATTTTCACCATTAGCTAAAACATCTTAATATTTTCCTTATTTCTCATAAATCAATTTTTTTTTTCATGATTATATGTACCTTGTGCTGGAATAATTTCGAGCATAATAAGTGATTTCATAAAATAATACTAGCTATTGCTAGCATGATTAGTCTATAAGTATAATGAGGTAAGATTTTGGCAAAAAAATAAGCATTTTTATTGTACTATAACAATAGAAATTTGATGTAGTCTTCAAGAGACTGTCTTTGGGACTTTTTACAATGATTTTTTGACTTTACTAAATACCCTCTATAGAGGTAATTCTATTTGAAGATTTTAATACAGCTTACTTTGGGAAATAAATACGTTCAGATCCAGCACTGTTGCCCATCAGGATGCAGATCAACAACTCACATATCAACAGTGGCCATACCAGGATTCTTTTTAGTCATGGGTAGTGAGCTTATAGTTGTGAATGTGGTTAAGGTGATCTTTGAGATCTGTAAAGGAGCATATTATTATGAGCATAATAGGAAGTTTGAAGTAGCATAATTACTAAAATGATGAGCATTTTGATTTGATTTTTTTTTATTTCCTGATTTTAGCATTTCATCCATTTAGTTCTGGAGAGTCACATTATAATGCTAATTACTATACAGATGAATATTAGAATATAATCTTGTAGGAAATGCATTACAACATTTTTCTGTCAGTAGCTGTAGATATTTCTTCACTTCTTAGAAAGAGCCCCCCTCACTAATCCAAAATCTGCTCCTGCATTACTGAGACATATGTTTTATTTATTTATTTTAAATCTAATCCTTCTTTTTTTAATTAATTATACAGTGCGTCCAGCTTAAAGAGTGAACTTTTTTAATTTATCATAATATAGAAACAAAATACAGCCTTTTGATATGCATGTACCTTATTGTTACTCCTCCAAATATTGTTTCCAACTGCTACAAAATCACTTTAACTCATAGAAGGTAGAGAACCGCGCATCACCCATAGACTGCAATACATTATTCGCCATTTTATTTGACGTCAAACTTTCGTCTACGCGTCGTCATTAATCGTAATTGGTTTGTGCCGCGCAACGCTTTACCCACCGGTAATACGGGTATTCCCCTTTATAGTCGCGCTTGCATGCTTGATATGGCTTCTGGTTCGACCACTATGGCGTTGCTGGTACTACCAAGCGTAGGCAAAGTGAATAGCAGTTGCTGCAGGACACCACTAATTGTGCTACTCCTTCCAAGAGATCTTCCTATTTTAAGGCTGAAGGGAAGTTGAAGGAACTGAAAAAACTCAATACTACAAAAGCCCCTAGAGGTAGACATGTTATGTCCCCACAACCACAGCAAGTAGTCCCACATTCTCCCTTCAGCCTCTCCTTCACCTGCCCAATAACCCTCACCCTCACCTGCCCCATCACCCTCCCCATCGAAGGATGTGTTGCATGCTGTAATAAAGCAACGTTCATTTGTGATTGAACAAGGCATGCATATTTTACAGTCACTGGTAGAACGCAACACAACATTTGCTATCCAAAAGGCTATAGTCCTTCAGGTGTTTGGTGCTGCTGTTAGTTCGGGGATGGGAATACTGGAAGCATGCAACTTGTCTTCAATGGCCACTGGATTCAATTCTCGGGTAATACACATCGGTGGGCAAAGGAAGTTTTTGTTGACTTCTTTGGAACCATTTCCTCTCTTGAGGATGTAACTGATGAGAAGTTGCAGGATGAATTGGAGTCAGGAAGAGGCAGACATCCAAAGTGGTCATCATTGATCTCTGACGAGAACTTCCAGAGCGAATGTAGAAGTTTTGTTCACCTGAATGCAAACGTGAAGGGGAAACCAAATCTGACGTTGATGGATGTTGTTTCGTGGATTAAGGCCTCACATGGAGTTGAAGTGAGCAAGTCTACCGTTTCCTTATGGCTACATGATCTAGGCTTCTCGTATCAGCAGCATACTAAAGGTGTTTATTTTGATGGGCATGAAAGGCCAGATGTAGTTGCTGATCGTGAAGCCTACTTGGAACGTTTGATGTTGTTGGAAAAGCGAACATGGCACTACCACTCTCCATCTCCAGATCCAGCCTTAAGACCAGTTATTCGGATCTATCATGACGAGTCCACTTATTATTCGAATGCGGACCAATCATTCCATTGGTCAGACGGCTCCCAACTGGTCCTGAAGCAAAAGTCGCTGGGACAAGCCATAATGGTATCTGACTTTGTGGACGAGGTTGGAGGACTGCTGGAGCATGAGGGCGAGAAGGCTTCCCTGCTTTTGGAGCATCAGACGGACGGATACTTCACAAATACCATGCTCATCTCTCAGGTCTGAAACAATGTAGATAATATTGTATAAATTGTTTTAAGCATTGTGCATTAGTTTTACAACTTGGTGTTAAATAATTAGCTAGTGCACTTTATTAATGCTCACTAATTATAATACGACATACAAAATCATTTTTTAGACTCACAAGGCAATTTCCTTGTTTGAGAGGAAGTATCCGCAATGTCAAGGCCTGTTCATCTTCAACAATGCTCCTTCGCATATGAAGAAGCCAGAGAATGCCCTAAACGTAGAGCACATGAACGTGAAGGATGGAGGGAAGCAACCATTCATGCGGGACACCACATGGAATGGGCAGGTGCAGTGCATGGTCACAGACGAGGGCATTCAGAAGGGCCTGAAAACTGTACTTCGGGAGAGGGGGGTGGATACGTCAGGGATGAATGCTTCCAGAATGAAACAGGAGCTTCAGCAGTTTCCGGCAAGTTCATTACATCTAATTAGTAATAAGAAATCAACAAGAATACACAACAGAAGAATTGTGCATAAGAAATGAAATAAATAATTAGCATGATCATGCAATGGCAAGAAAAAAAAATCTTTATAATAAAAACATAAGTAAATTTTCAGTTATTTTAAATTAGATCTGACCACACTCAGTATTTGAATCCCATTGAGAAAATAAAATTATTATTATATATTATTATTATTGATTATTTGCAGGACTTTCAGGATCGCACCACAATTTTACAAGAAGAAATTGAGCGACGCGGGCATATTTGCCTCTATCTGCCCAAGTTTCACTGTGAACTAAATCCCATAGAGTCAGTGTGGTGCCACTCCAAGAAGTACACTCGTGGGCATTGTAATGGGTCTATTGTACGGCTGCGCAAAATTGTTCCCGAGTCACTCTCACTGGTGACAAAGAACACCATTGGATGTTTTTTTGCCAAATGTTTCGACTACGAAGCTGCATATCGAAACGGCCACACCTGTGCCTCGGTAGATACAGCAGTGAAGAACTACAAGTCTCACCGAAGAGTGACCGGGAAAATCGACTAGAGGAAGCTGCTGATATTGATTAGATTTGTGTGTGTGTGTGCGTGTGTGTGTGTGTGTGTGTGTGTGTGGGGGGCAGGGGAGGAGGTGGTTCAAATTTTTTTTTATTACATGCTAGTTATGCACGCGTCAGACAGTCTGACTTGCAAATTCTACAATGTGTTTTATTTCATGCCAGTTATGCACGCGTTGGACAGTCCAACTTGCACCATATTTATTATTATTATTTTATTAGTTATTTTTTGAGCCACCATATTCTATGGAAAGGGGAAGGGGGGTTTACGTGCTGGTTATGCATGCGTCAGACAGTCTGACTTGCACAGTCTACAATGTGTCTTATTTCATGCCCGTTATGCACGCGTTGGACAGTCCAACTTACACTTTTTTTATTATTATTTAACCGGCTCTTTTCAGAGCCACCACAAAGCAAAAGATTTCAACTTATTTTAATTATTATTTAACTGGCTCTTTTCAGAGCCACCACAAAGCAAGATTTCAACTTGCTTAAGAAGAGAACATACTCACCTATTAGTTTGCAGTGAGTCAATTGCATTACGTCTTCCTTCAATGTTACCAGGATGGTAGTAACATCTTCCATGTTGCACCCAATCACGTGGAGAAGCAAGCACTGTTCTTGATGATGCATCATGCATGGCGTAACCTTGTCCTGATGGAAGTTGAGGCGTCCAATTATTCAGTATTTATGGCTAGATGTTACAGCCGAGTGTGATGTAGTGTTGGGTCCATCAAGTTCCTGGGAAATTGAATGCCCCATGTGGTTGTTATATTTGTTTACGTTATCGTATTTGTAGTAAATATTTGTTTACGTCGTATTCGCATGTGCCGTTTGTTACGTTTCTTAAGTTGTATTCGCATGTGCCGTTTTCGTTTAAGTGTTGATGTTAATTCGTTTTCGTCTTTCAATGAGTTTTGTTGTGTATGTATTGGGGGTGTTTTGTTTAAATATGTTTTGTCTACATGTATGTCGGACTTTCTGGGGGTGGAAGATGTAGGAAGTGTTGTGTTTGAGTCACATGTCTCGTTATTGTCAATTATATTTTGTATGTCACTGTCAGCGTTTGAGTCGTTATTGTCAATTATATTTTGTATGTCACTGTCAGTGTTTGACTCGTTATTGTCAATTATATTTTGTATGTCACTGTCAGCGTTTGACTCGTTTTTGTCAATTGTATGTTGGTTGTCACTGTCAGCGTTTGACTTGTCAAATGCATCTTGGTCGTCACTGTCAAAGTCTGAAATAGAGTAGGGGCAAGCCTGCTGGAAGGGACTAGAGTAAGGGGAGCTGTTATTGTTTTCATTGTCACTGTGAGATGTCAAATCTGTTTTGTCATCTGGTGTTTGGTCTGGAGTTATGTTCAGTGTCCCTGGTATTTTGTCTGATGTTGTGTCTGGCGTTTTTAGTGTGTGGATGTTATAAGTCAAGTTTGTACCACATAGAGCATCAACAACTTGCCCAACACGACTCTGGCAGCCACAGATGAAAACCTTGATGGAGCACACTCTTCCAGCATAAGTGGCGCCTGGATACCCCACTCTCGTGAATGATCCTGATGTAACTAGACTGGGATGACAAAACAATAACAAAAGCTATGAGCATGCACAACAATGTGCTAATAGATAGCTTTAAAGTAGTCATAAAGCAGCACACATTTATGTCTCTATATAGAGCATTTGCCGATTTATGCATTTTAGCTTTACTGCACATTTCTTGGAATACTGTGTATTTTTTCTAATTAAAACAAATTCTAATTAGGAAATTTCAATCATCAGAGAGAAAAAAAGTATCGACATCTACTGGTTCTTAAAATTCTACCGTCAATATGACTTTGTGTGCTAGTGTGTGTGCCATTCATGGGGCTACAGCTAAACTAAGGATTTAAGGCTTCAGAAGGTAATGCCTTAAGTAAAACCAGGAGGATTAGTGCTAGGCCTGGAACTGAGCAGGGATGGGACTTCTAGGTAATTGCTTCTTACCCAGCTAAATCATGACTTCAGCTATACAAATAACCTATATGATAATTTACAGAAGTTAAAGAGCACTTAGAATTGACTTACCCATGAGCTTGAAATCCAGCCCTGAGAAGAGGAGCCAGTAACTGGGCTGCTTCCCTGGCAAGATGGCCGAGCATCTTATGCCCTGGCAACATCAAAGCGACGCAGTTGACGTCGTAGGGGTTGTAAGGCTCAAGGCAGCAACTGAACGCTTGTCCAGTCAACGCGAAAGCGTCGTAAAACATGATTCCAGCCTGGGACACGAAGGAAGCCAATGTCACTGAAGCCATACTAAGCATAGAATAAAGTGCGGTAAAATGGCGCCACCAGCTGGACCTATCGCAGCAATACGCATGCGCACATTTTAGACGTCACGCTTACGTAGATCTGCCCGCGTATTTTTACCTCAAACGTCATCATTTGGAGACCCTTACCATAAAAATGTAAATTTAATGAAAAATTGGCCATAATTCAGTGATTATTAAAAATGAAGCTATCAAATTAATACACATAAATTGTATCATAATTTTATACCATAGAACAAATGTATAGAGATATAACCCAATAAATTCAAAAGTTTTTTCTTAAACACTTTTTTTCATAAAACGTTAAATATTGGACGTAAAAAATTTCACCAACTTACAAAATTTGGTTCAAATGAAAGATTAGGAGCTTAACTATCAGTGAACCAAGTTAGAAAGATAAGGACCAATAATTTCTCTTTTTTTTTCTTAAAAACTACCAAATTCACTGCCCAAAAGCTCTCCGTTGTATCACCTGTTACCACAAAACTAACCACAAAACCACAAAAATAATTTGAGTGCAGCTTTGTATGCCAATAATGTGTAACTTTTCCAAAATTTAGATATTGATCATGCATACTTCATATATTACAGTGGTTTTTGTGATAGCATCATAAATTTCAGAAAGTTCACTCTTTAAGCTGGACGCACTGTATGTATAGTAAATTTTTTTATAAACACATGAATGACAGATAAAGCTCATGTTAATTCTGTGGTTGACTACTTCATAATAATATAGACCATTGATTTCACTAACGACATTCTTAGTTGGTAATTGTGGAAATACTTTAAACATGAATACGTTAGGCAAAGCAGTATTCAATATTGGCTAGTTTCAGAATTAAATTAAATGATTTCATGTTTAAGTCAAATTTGTATATGACCATTAAATATTAAAATACTAGCTCTAGCCTCAGTACATAATTGTACTAATAGTTTATACACATCAATCAGTTCATACAAAGACTATGTTATGTGATGATAAATATCTACCTTTTAGGCCATGAGCCAGACCCCCAGATTTTGGCTATCAGTACCATTTGGGGTGAATAATATTCATAGTAATTTTTGAGAAGGTATATACCCCTAGAGTTGGAAAATGCATGATAGCATCGTAGCCACGGTAGCTTGTGGTTTTTATGCACCCAAATTGTAACCGGACTTCACTATAACCGATAAACACATAGTGCTCATATTGTACACATTGTACCTGTCAATGAAACACTCTTACTGACAAAATGTTGCCACACCACTTCTACAAGTGTGGTTGCCAAAACCACACCCACAAGATATTGCTGAGTCATCAAGTAGAGCACATGGTTGATTCTTTTAAGAGCCATTTTAGAAGATGAAGTGAAGACCAACTACAGCCAAGCTAACATCTATTAGAGAAGGTAACAATTTTAGCTAGCTTGGTCAAGCAACTAATAGCTAACGGACTACTAGCTTTGATAGTGTGTGAATCATGATTGATTGTGTTTTTAGGCTATTCAGTATTGTCTTTTTGGTAAAGAATGGAAAGGACCACAGCAAAAGAGCAGTGTATCATACATCAGACCATAAGTACAGAAGATGATGACCATTTAGTCAGTCCACAAAAGTACAATTCATGGCTAACATTGTTAGAGGCGGCCAAAGTGAGAAATTATAGACCTGTCTTGAATGTTGCAGAGCAAGTTGGGGAGTGTGAAGTTCCTAAAATCTTCTATCACAGGAAATGCAGAAGCATTTTCACTATGAAAATGATATGCTTAGCATTGACGCTGGCTGTACTTCAAAGAGGCCATGTAGGAGGCCAACATCAGAATCCAGGGTATACAAGGCTATCTGCATTTTTTGTAATAAGGATAGGTTCCTTAAGGGGTCTAAGTCACGTGAAAAGCTCACACAAGCTGTTCAACTGAGAGCAGACAAAACACTCCGGGAATGTGCAATCCAAAAGGGAGATGAAAAAATTATAGGTATAACAAGCAGAGATATAGTTGCTGCAGAGGCGCATTACCATCTTTCTTGCTACAAAAAGTACACCAAACTCAAAACCAAGGGCAAAGATAATGAGAAAGGAGGAGATGAATCGTATCAAGTTATTGAAAGAGAAGCTTTTGTAGACCTTTTCAAGTACATACGCACTAAAATCATTCCCAACAAAGAGATAGTATCAATGGTTTCTTTGATGACACGGCTTGAATCCTTTATGCTTTCTAACAATAAATTGTTGAGTGAGTCCACAAAAAAACATATTCGCAGAAAACTGGAAAATGAGCTTGGGGATTCAGTTAAGGTATGTTCAGATGACAAAGGAAAGCTGTTGGTGATTCCTGGCAGTTTGTCATTACAAGATGTTGTCCTGGAAAATCAAGCTATACACAAGGAACTCACTGTCTGGAAAACGAAGATGAGCACAGTGACCACAATTGTAGGCCAGATTAGTGAAGACATGGGGTTTGATAAAAGCTGGAAGAGCCACTCTCTGGTTGAGACCTGTTGCTAACTTTTGGAGGCACAGAGCAGTCTCATTCTCCTCTAGGTGGGAGTAAGATACGCTATGCCCAAACTTGTTCAGTGTACGAATAAGCTCTGTGTTACCAGTTAGAGTTTTGACAGCATATGGAAGTAGCATATGTTTTGATGGTTTGTGCTTACTGCATGTCACAGCATAGATCATATCCTGGCTAAGAGACTGAATTAAAGTGTTGATCCTGTCCGAGTAACACTTACCTCCAGGATCTCCAGTAAGAAGGCCAACAAGAAAACGTTCCAATAGATGCGGGACATTGTAGTAAGAAGCAGCATCGGATGGATGGTATGGCCAAGGAGTGGGTAGCATGTCCTGTTTGATGACAGATCGAATCTGTGAGGAAGCCTGACATGGGATAACATAGACAGACTAGAGGAGACTCTCTCTGGAAAAGGTACATCACATCGAGTGAATGGCATAGTTGTACAGGCCAAGGTTTATGGACCTGATCTTCCCCGGTCTGAACTTCCACTAGTAGCAAAGAAAAAGTAGAGATCAATCAGTGTTGAGCATCAAGAATTGGATGTTTATGTAGCTGGTACACGAGTTGGCCCACAGCCTATTCAAACCCGAGAGCGGCACTTTTTAGACAATATAAAAGTAGCTCAAGTGGCCCACCAGAAAAATTTATTATGGATTCTTACTAGGCAAACAGATCAAGAAGTCCAAGCTATACCCAGCTGGACTGGGTTTAATATCTTAACTCGAAAAAAAATTCAGATTTCGGAAGATGTTGTTGGGTATCTCCCTACTATAAATGCTCCAGCCACTGAGTTGAATACTGTGTTTGAAATCATGAACCAGTCTGAATTAGTCAGGGAAGAATTGCAACTAGAAACAATTGTAGTAGTTATGGATCAAGCTGTGGGCCAGCCCAAATTCGTGAGCAGCATGGAAGAGGAGAGAGCAAGCAGAGAGACAGAGGGAAGAGATCAGAAGGAAGAAGACGAACAGAGACAATAGAACTATGTTTGTGTTGTGCGTCACTCAGAGTATTTGTGTGCAGAGTAGTTGAGTGTGTAATCATTTGTGCGCAGGTCACCTGCAGATATTTTGTTTGTGTAGCATCGTGATTGGTCAGCTATGCGAGAGGACTCGTCTCATAAGCCCACTCGCCACGTGTTGTACTTTTAGTTCAGTTTACTGAGTGATTTTAAGTAAGAACTCGAAGTGAGGTCGCAGGCCTCTTGCTGAATTCTGGTGGCAGCGTAATATAAGCTGTCTCCGGAAACTGTGGCGAATCCGCGCACTGTTAGCAGACCGGACCCACAGAAACCTCTATGCAAAAGCTGCTGAAATAGCTTGGAAGCATAAGGAAAAGTTTTCCCATCTTATTCTCAGAATGGGAACATTCCACACTATCTGTAATGCTCTTGGTATCATTGGAAAGCGGTTCAGAGATGCGGGGCTTAATGATATTTACATAGAATCTGGGATAGTTGCTGAGGGGTCTGACAATGGTGTTCTGGATGGCAAACACTACAATCGTGCTGTGAGGGTCCACAAATGCATTTATGAAGCCCTGATGAGACTGGTATGGGCAGAGTACACAGTTTGGCTGGACCTAAATCACAAAGATCAAACTGCTTCGATTACATCTTTGTTGTGCAAAGTAAGTGATATGGCATGCACGGTAAGTCAGCAAGAATTTGAAGAGTTGCTTCAAAATCCACTTCTAGTTCAGGTGATGACTTTGTGGAATAATTTTCTGGAGCATCTCCGCCACAATAATGGAGAGCTATCAGCCTACTGGATGTCGTATATTGACATTGTAGAAGATGTTGTACTTGGCCTTTTACGCGCTTCTCGTGAGGGAAACTGGAGTTTGCACCAAATGCCATTAGAGTCATGATTCCATGGTGCTTTGCTTACGACAAAGTCAATTATGCAAGATATCTTTCAGCATACTTTGCTCAGATGACAAATCTCCCGGAATCCAGTTCTTTAGTATATGAAGCCTTCAAGGCAGGCCAATTTTCTGTGCAAATGTCCAGTAGCAACAGAAGTGACAGTGAACAAGGATACTCAGACACCAGGAGGCCCAGCTCGATTCAGCCTGAAAGCAGGTGCTGTGAGGCGTTACTACTTGACAGCAGAACATCGAAGTGCATTCTTAGGATGCCTAAGAGACATGGTTCAAGGTAAGAAGTAGTCTGGACTCAATCATGCAGATTTACAGAAAACAAGAATCCAAAAGGATGAAGAAGCAGTATCAGCAGTAGTTGACTTGATTTAAGAAATCAAGATCTAGTTAGCATCTCCACTGCAAAAACAGCCCCCACTGATGTTTCATTTGACCTGGTGCAAGCATATGATATTGGAAAGCAGAGTTACGCCACTTTTAAATGTGAGAGACTCTCCCAAGACACGCCAGAAAAGAATTTTTATGCAACAATAAGAGCTAACAAACTTAAGACCTTTAGCAATTTGTGCAAGAAAAAGCAAGTAAAGTCAAGCGGAAGAATGATTATCTTAAAAGCGGATAGATCCTTTTTGGTCGAATTATTGTGATGGCTCAAGGACGTAACCTACAGATCGAAAGTATCCTCTCTCATCCTCTTGGACCATTGCCCTGGTCTCTGTCCACACCGGATGGACTGTTGCAAAAAACAAACAAAGCCACTTTAGCCTCTGCTTTACAAAAGGATGTGCCAGTAGTAGAACAGCTACCAGGAAACTGTGCTTCAATCATTGATGGAATGAACTTAGTTCAAAAAGTAAAAGGTGATCAAGCTACATTTGGTGATGTTGCAAGCACAGTTTTGTCTATAGCACTAAGTGAGGGACGTCAGAGTAGCAGAATTGATGTTGTCTTTGACACGTACAAGGACAACTCTATTAAGAACAGTGAACGAACAGTGCGAGGTGGAGAAACAGGGCACCAGTTGCAGAGCATTACAGCGACGCAAATCGTGAGGCAATGGAGGACTTTCCTGTCAAGAATTGCGAATAAGAACAGTTTGATTTCCTTCATAGTTAATGAATGGAGAAAGGCATGGTGCAGAGAAAAACTTAATGGTAAGGTTTTATATGCCACTGCTGATGACAAATGCTACAAAATCACCTCTCAAGGAAGTGAAGAAGTGGCAGCACTACATTGTACTCAAGAAGAAGCTGATGGACGTCTACTTGTACATGCTTCCCATGCTGCTAGTGAAGGCTATCAAGGTACAGTGATCTGTTCAGAAGACAAGGACGTCTTCATCATGTCCTTGGCATTTAAAGACAGAATAAGAGCTCAGCTATTCCAGAAATGTGGCACAAAGAACAGGAGAAGGATTGTTGACATTCAGAGAATTGCTGATTCTGTTGGCATAAATGTGTGTAGGTCTCTCATTGGCATGCACGCATACACTGGCTGTGACACTGTCAGTGCTTTTGCAGGCAAAGGGAAGGCAAGGGCCCTGAAGTTGTTAATGAGCAATAGTGATCACCAAGAGACGTTCATTGAATTGGGGCAGGAGTGGAACCTTTCTCAAGAACTCCTAGAGAAGTTAGAAGCATTCACTTGCCTCCTATATGCTCCTAAGGCTTCCACCAGTCAAATTAACAAACTCAGATACCATCTGTTCTGTGCGAAGAAAGGAGAAATTGAAAGTCATCAGCTGCCACCATGCAAAGAATGCTTGACAAACCATGCCCAGAGAGCAAACTATCAAGCTGGAATATGGAGAAGATGTTTGGAATCAAATCCTCAAGTGCCAAGTCCTGTTGGAAAAGGATGGAAAATGGAAGTGGAAGAAAACAGCGAACACCCGGTTTTAATTATAGGGTGATAGAAACCAAAAACTACCATGACAGCACTGCTATCATACATTTCTCAACTCTAGGAGTGCATGGCTTGCCAAAAAACACTGATAGCATTATTCACCCCAGATGGTACCGACAGACCCTCTGGCTCATTGACTATTTATGTCAATTACACTTATCAATTTAATAATTTTATGATATGCAAAATGACTAGCACCATCAAGTTCAGATTAGAACTATTCTATCACATTCATTTCTCATCTCAAGTAGAATGACTTCAATATGTTGTTGTTTTTACAAATATAAAATATAATACTCCAAAATAAATATTAATATAGAATGTGGTTTATGTAATATGAGTTATATCGAACTGGAATCTATTAATCATGCTAACAATATTAGTACCATCTGATCAGTTTATAGGAATCAGTGAGTTTATAGACATTTTATAATGATGAAAAGGGAGAGAGATTGTACTGTTGAGCATACAAGACAGGGTGTAGTTTGTGCTGATAAACGGTCAGGAGTCAGCTGCACTCACAAAGAATGTTGCACTAAGAGGTCACTTATGTAATAGCTTACATTGAGCAGACTTATATAAGTAGACTAAATAAATATCCTATTATAATTTTATTAAGCATCTAATTATATCATTAATATATATTTTTCTTTTCAATCTGCAAAAATTCACTGGTTTAGCTATCTTTTTTTTCCAGTTTCTGTCAACCTTCCAATTATACATTAATCTTAATTATGTAATATTATCATTTATATATACAGGTATTTGTGTTTACTTTACCATATTATATTTTGAAATATTTTTACATATTTTTTATTTAAGTACTTCACCTTTTTCTTGTTGTACATGTAATTATGACTGTAAGATGCAGTGATATTGTCTGTTGTTTTAATAGGTACACAACTACTTCAGTCTGATGGTGTTAAAATTAAAAAAATTTAGGTTTATTAGGTATTTTTTGTTTCACTATTTTCTAGGTGTTTACCAAACTTGTGTATGCTGATGGAGCCCCACAACCATCTCCTAGAAGTAGTCATGCAGCTGTTTGTCTAGATTATAATACCAACAACCCACAGTTGTTAGTAATTGGTGGTTCTGATCTCAAGGCTTTCAGTGATGTTTGGTGTCTGGATGTACCAGCACAAATATGGCACCAGGTATATTTTATAATTATAGTTCAGTTGAAATAATTCAAATAATTATGTACTAATAATTTAAAGCCAACAGTTAAATTTAATTATATAAATGAGGTAAACAAGTTACAGTCTTCCAAGTATAATAATAATAATTAGGACCTTATTGCATTACATATTTAATTATAAGTATTTTTTATTTAGACATTATGCTAGTTACTTAAAATTAAGTGTAATACTATAATCATTTAATACATGATACAATTATTGACTTGTGATAATTATCAACCACTGCAGCATTTCGCATTTTTAATTTACTGCATTAAATATGTTTACTAGAATTAATCAATAATGAAATGTTTTAATCAATATATTTATGACATAACGTTATGCATCAAACTGAGGTAGTCACATCAATTTAATAAAAATTACGTGCTGCAAACCATAAAAAACATAATTGAAATAGTTGAGTCCTTCTACATGTATATTAATCTTTCCACGTGACACATTGAAGTATTCATAAACTCTGTTATTGTCAAGATAGCTTCAGAATCTGGCCATTTTAAAGATTACATAAAGTAATAGATGTGGAATATGCTACCATAAATGAAAATAATTTTATTCTCTCTTTTTCTACTGCGAACATTTCAAACCTTTACCAATTGTATTGTTGCTCTCATTATATAACATTATTGCAAGGAAGTGAGTGAGGTTTTGTTCTATCATTATTCATTATATTGACGTATAATTCAGCGAAGCGAGCGGAGCTGACTCTCTAATGAGTTCACGATATATAATTATATATTTAGGTCTAGAAATTGTTTTTGTTCTTGAGTGGGCGTACGTGTGTACCTTTTTTCCTACGTGCTTGCACGGGCCGGGTAACCTTCTTAGCAACATTTTGTTTTGTTTACCCGCCGTACGAAGTAGCGATGCCCAGTAGACAAAACGTTAGAAACGCTCGGTCAAGAGCTTTGAGGGCGTTAGAAACTCCTGAACAAAAATTAGTAAGGAGAGCGATAAGAAATGAAAAAGACAGAGCAAGGAGGAGGAGAGCTAAAACGAAACAGAAACAGGTAGCAAAGTAAAGAATCTTTCTTTTTGAAAAGCCATTAAATGTTCCTAGCCACACCAAGCATGAGCTGCAATTACAGGGAACATGCATCGCTCGCTTCGCTATTTTGTGCTATTAGAGCACATCACTAGTATAATGTAGGTGAATATTATTCTGAAATAAAAATAGCAAAATCTCCATAATGATCTAATGTCATCTAGCTGACATTATTCACAGACAAAACAAGGAACGTTCTGGGAAAAGGAAATTTTAAATCTGTTAGAGTTGGAGCCTATGAGTATTACTAAAGAGTGTAAGAGACTACTAGTGACTCATTGCTAATATATTTGCACTAAATAAAATAAAATAAATAAATGAAATACACTAAACATTCATACTAATACTAGTTGTATAGCTCAGAGCACAAGATAATTAACCTAGGTACTGTTTCAAAGAACATAAGGTGTTTACAGATATGCCCATATCTATAGGTGATCACAATAAACTTCAATTAAGATTATTAAAATATTTTGCAAATTTTAATTATTAATACATCACAGGATACGTAGATGCATCATATTAAAACAAAGCAACAGCTTATAGCATAATGATATTTTCAGTTTAATCAAGAAGTATTCAGACCAGATTGTTTTAATATTTAGATTTATAATAATTGTATTAATCATTATAACATGTGAAATAACAAAATAAATGAAGCCATTGCAGCTATTGCGATAAATATTTTTATTTTAGATTTTATTATAACAGAATGTACTTTAATTACAAATGATAGATTTATACAGTAAAAGTAAATTCAACATTCTAACAAATTTAAATATAAGATAATTGGCGAGCTAGCGTAGCGAGCGTAGCGAGCGAGACACTTACAGGGGTAACACAATCGAAAATCGGGGATGTTAGTTTATTTATTGGCGAGCGAGCGAAGCGAGCGAGACACTATCAGGGGTAACTCAATCGAGATTTCGCTATATTTATTGGCGAGCGAGCGTAGCGAGCGAGACACTTACAGGGGTAACACAATCGAAAATCGGGGATGTTAGTTTATTTATTTATTTATTTATTTATTTGTATATATGTATGGACGTACGTAAGGCATTTTTGTACTTTGACCCTCGCGTTTTTGTGTTAGTTCGGTTGTCGACCCCGTCCCAAATTTCACTAAACAGAATCCTCTGTTTGTCGATCAGTACCCATATCACCCTAGAAATTGAATTGTTTACCTTTTTGAATTCTTTTACTGGTGCAGTTAAAACGTGAAAACTTACAGGACTTCCATTTCTGTTCGAGTTAGTGGAGGTGGTAAGTCAATGCGCTCTTTGTCATGGTTATAAGCCGTGCGCAACAGTATTTACTTGAAAATACATTGTCCACTATACTACTGCGAAGGTAAGTCTGTGTAACACAGGTGCATGTCCAGTTGTGTCAAAGCATTGTGTGTTACAACCACTACTTAGCTAAAGAATATCACAAAGAAAACTTAACGTGTATTGTTTTGTTGTTGTTTTTTCCCTTCAATTCAAGCAGTTGCAGAGAGTTGTTACTATGGCACTGAAATCCCTTTACCGTGTATGCGAAATTAAAAAACTGGACCTTATTTTCAGTAGCTTCAGTGTTATAAGTCAAAATCATTCATATAAAAATAGTATAGTCTTTAGGCTCGCTCGCCATTTGTGCTCAAGCACATCACTAGTTTATTTATTTATCTGTTTATGGGGTACGTGAGACCTCTGTTTTCGCCCGCGCTTTTAATTACGTAAGTTAGGTAAAGCGTTCACAGTTCCAGTATTTTAATTGGCGAGCGAGCGTAGCGAGCGAGACACTTACAGGGGTAACACAATCGAAAATCGGGAATGTTTGTTTATTTATTTATTTATTGGCGAGCGAGCGAAGCGAGCCAGACACTATCAGGGGTAACTCAATCGAGATTTCGCTATATATATTTATTTATTTATCTGTTTATGGGGTACGTGAGACCTCTGTTTTCGCCCGCGCTTTTAATTACGTAAGTTAGGTAAAGCGTGCACAGCTCCAGTATTTTTCAATTAACAAGCTCTGAGAATCCTTAGTGGCGGTGGTAAGTCAATGCGCTCTTTGTCATGGCTATTAGCCTTGCGCAACAGTATTTTACTTGAAAATACATTGTCCACTAGACTACTGCGAAGGTAAGTCTGTGTAGGTGCATGTTCAGTTGTGTTAAAGCATTGTGTGTTTACAACCACTACTTAGCCAAAGAATAACACAAAGAAAACTTTTAAATAACGTGTATTGTTTTGTTGTAGTTGTTTTCCTTCCAAGCAGTTGCAGAAAGTTGTTACTATGGCGCTGAAATCACTTTACCCTGTATGCTAAATCAGTAAAAAAAAAACTGGACCTTATTTTCAGTAGCTTCAGTGTTAGAAGTCAAATCATTCATATAAGTCTTTAGGCCTGAAAATACATTGTCCACTAGACTACTGCCAAGGTAAGTCTGTGTAGGTGCATGTCCAGTTGTGTCAAAGCATTGTGTGTGTTACAACACTATTAGCTAAAGAATATCACAAAGAAAACTTTTAAATAACGTGTATTGTTTTGTTGTTGTTATTTTTTTCCTTCAATTCAAGCAGTTGCAGGGAGTGGTTACTATGGCACTGAAATGCCTTTACCCTGTATGCTAAATAAAAAAACTGGACCTTATTTTCGGTAGCTTCAGTGTTAGAAGTCAAAATCAAGTAGTCTTTAGGCTCGCTCGCCATTTGTGCTCAAGCACATCACTAGTTTATTTATTTATTTGTATATATGTATGGACGTACGTAAGGCATTTTTGTACTTTGACCCTCGCGTTTTTGTGTTAGTTCGGTTGTCGACCCCGTCCCAAATTGCCTAAACAGAATCCTCTGGTTTATCGATCAGTACCCGTATCACCCTAGAAATTGAATTGTTTACAGTTTTGAATTCTTTTGCCGGTGCAGTTCAAACTTGACAACTTAAGGGACTTCCATTTCTATTCGAGTTAGTGGGGTGGTAAGTCAATGCGCTCTTTGTCATGGTTATAAGCCGTGCGCACAGTATTTACCTGAAAATACATTGTCCACTAGACTACTGCGAAAGTAAGTCTGTGCAGGTGCATGTCCAGCTGTGTCAAAGCATTGTGTGTTACAACCACTACTTAGCTAAAGAATATCACAAAGAAAACTTTTAAATAACGTGTATTGTTTTGTTGTTGTTTTTTTCCTTCAATTCAAGCAGTTGCAGAGAGTTGTTACTATGGCACTGAAATCCCTTTACCTTGTCTTGTATGCGAAATTTAAAAACTGCACCTTATTTTCAGTAGCTTCAGTGTTAGAAGTCAATAAAAATAATATAGTCTTTAGGCTCGCTTGCCATTTGTGCTCAAGCACACCACTAGTAGTAATGTAAATACTCTCACATCTACTAAAAATTATCTGGTTACCTTTAGAAAAAAACTTCACTAATTATCAGCAATACATGTTAAAGTACATAATGCAGAGTTAAATTTTGTATCAACGATGAAAATAGCAGCTTTTCTCATTCTAACAGCCATATTGTTAATTAAAACTTAACACAACATTTCGACTTCATGCCAAAGTCCTCTTCAGGAGTCAGTTATAACTATGAAAAATGAAAGTTTTGACCGATTGAATACAAACAAGAGCATTATTGTGTGGTATTCTCATGCAAAAAGAGATACAAAAAGACCATTAGCCATCGCAGATAATTATATGAAAGTTAAAACGTATTTGTAAATAAATTATTGATCTCAATATTCATGCAAAAAAACGTTTGAATTGTATTTAATTATAATCTAGTAAAAATTGCAAGACTTCAGTAAAACTTCTTTTTAACGACATTATGAGAAGAAAAAACATTAAGACTATTTGACATCTCAGATATATTGAAATTGAATTTTTTTTGTAATTATATTATTGATCAAAATATTCAAGCAATACATTTTCAAGTGTATTTGATTATTCTAGAAATCATAATGTTAAAATTTGCACGTCATGATTATTGTTCGATATTTTGTACTTTAGATGACCATCTTGTCACAGCCTAGACAACGTCACTGTGCTGCTGCTTTTGTCATTTCTTCTGAGCTCACAGAAATAGTAATATTTGGAGGGTATCATCAATACAATTACAGGCTCTCAGATACTACAATATTAAGATTAAGTAGTAAGTTTTACAAAAATACAAAATTAATTCAATTTAATTATTAATATGTATTATATTTTGTAATATGTATTGTATTTTGTTATTTTGATAATTTTATTCATCTAATTATTTATTATAGTAAATAGAATGTTCTAATACCATAACCTAGTCATTTTCAATACAAAAAAGTGTGGTATTATTTTAAAATTTTTAGTACACTAACCACATCCAACTATATAGTATGCTATTTACATGGTCCCCATGTCAAACCATAAACTATGCTAATTAAGTGAGTTTGGACAGGTTCCCCTTCTTCGATAAGGTCAGGTGAATATGTCGAACCATATAATATTCTAATTAAGTGATTCTGGTCAGGTGTAAAATATGCTAATTAAGCAATTCTGGACAAGTTCCCCTCCTTCAATATGATCAGGTGAAGATGTCGAACCATAAAATATTCTAATTAAGTGATTCTGGACAAGTTCCCCTCCTTCAATATGATCAGGTGAAGATGTCGAACCGTAAAATATTCTAATTAAGCGATTCTGGACAAGTTACCCTCCTTCAATATGATCAGGTGAAGATGTCGAATCATAAATATGCTAAGTAAGTGATTCTGGACAAGTTCCCCTCCTTTGATATGATCAGGCGTAGATGTCAAACCGTAAAATATGCTAACAAAGTAATTCTGTACAAGTTCCCCTCCTTTAATACGATCAGGTGAAGATGTCAAGCCATATGCAAATTAAGCGATTCTGGTCAAGTTCACATCTTTCTATATGATTAGTTGAAAATGTCGAACCGTAAAATATGCTAATTAAAGCGATTTCGGACAGGTTCTCCTCCTTTAATAAGATCAGGCGAAGATGTCAAACCATATAATATGCTAATTACGTGCTTTTGGACAGGTTCCCCTCTTTCGATATGATCAGGCGAAGATGTCGAACCATAAAATATGCTAATTAAGTGATTCTGAACAAGTTCCCCTCCTACGATATGATCAGGAGAAGATGTCGAACCATAAAATATGCTTATTAAGTGATTCAGGACAGGTTCCCTTCTGCTAATTAAATGATTCTTCCCTCATTCACTATGATCAGGTGAAGATGCCAAATCAAAACCTGTAATCAATATAATATATATATTATTCACAATAAATATACCGCATTCCATGGAATTTTTTTAGTAATGAGGCAAATTTTTTGTGTGTAATTGAAATAGGTGTTCCTTATCTAAGTGCTAGGCATTGTTGAGCTGATTAAACTAAAATCTTATAGCTATAATTTTCTCACCCTAACACACTCTGCCACCTTTAGATTCATACAAAAGTGTGTCCTACAAACTACTTTGTGAGCACACTTGTATTTTAGTGTGCTCAACACACTTCTTACAATTAGTGTGATAGCAAACCATGCTTGATAAGGCTAAAAAAAGTGTGTGCTTTTTACAGTGTGGACATGCTTCTGCAGGAGCTAGAGAATCTTGTACTTTTGACAGTGAAATATATTTCTCTAATAGTGAGCATTGTCGTTCAGTGGTTAGTGAAATTGGTGACTTGGAATGGAATGAAAATACAATATCTAGTGATGAACAAAAGTTTGAGTGTTTCGGTGAAATTTAAATAAATTGTAATTATTAATTCCACCATCTTTTCTAGCAATTGTGATGAACTTCAACCAATTCGTTGGAAATAAAGAGATACTTCTTTGATCACTTTTACTGCAAAGCTAGTTCATAACGTGACTTTAACAATAGTTAACTTAGTAGCTACTTATTTCTAAATGTTTCGTGCACACCTGCAATGTATCATACTGAAGGATAACAATGCTCTTTCAATTGGTAGTATTGGTTTAAATTTTATTAGAGCATTGATGTGATAAATTTTATAATATAAAATAATCGGAAATTTTTAATTAAACATTGTAATTAGAAGAGGTTAATATCATCTCACGAGTTACAGTAATAATGAAAACCTATAATCTTCAGTGAACCCACTGATTTTTTTTTTGTTGTTTTTGGTTATGCACTTAGCTTGCTATAAGATAAATAGTAACTACCCATTTTAGCTGTTTGAAAAAAAAAACTTTATGGGTTAAATATAAGTGTTAGTGACTATTGATTATTTGGAAAGCAATCAAATTTTCAAGATGGGTTAGAATAACTAAATCAAAGGATTCTGTTTATCATGTAGCATTTCAAAAGTACCTATGTTGAAATTGCTCTATAGTGCCAGATATCTAATTGACTCGACAATTAGAAAATGGATTTTCAACTATAAACTATTGTAAAATAATTAGCATACTTTATTTTTTTGACACGTTATGTATAAAAGGCTGTTTCAGACACTTGTCAACTGAACTCAGCATTCATACTTTGCCAGATGTGAAGGAATGGATACAAATTATGAAAAGTTACGAAAAGAAAAAGAAAACATATTATTATACCTACTCGTTGGATGTATTTTCTCTCTTTCAAATGTTAAACAATACAGAAAAAAACGGTTTGGGATATGAACCCAGGCCACTTGCCTGTATTGATACTTTCTATGTTCTAATCAAATCTTTCTGTACTGTCTAGATCTAAGATCTACTTTTGGCAGTTAAATTGCTTACTCAAAACTCGGTCATTTCTAGTTAATGTGCTTTAACATATTATTTTCCCTACACGTCTATTGTGAGCATTTTTCTTTTGCTTTATTTGTAGATTACTTGTGGCAGTCTAGCAAATTTCTTTAGCATTTTACATTTACTTTACCAGTTACAGGTTTAGGGATCTCTAGTGACTGTTTAACTCTCTAGGATCCATTTGTAGCTACAATTGACATGTCTACCACACCTTGCTACATTGTGAAATAGTCATTTTATTAAATTAATTAGTAGTACAAACTGTATTTATAGTATTTATTTGTATATAATTTGTTTGAATTTATAGAAAAAGTACATCTTTCAACGACTTCTACCAAATGGAATGTATCAGAAATTATTCATTCTTCAGAATTGAAAGATAAAGATAGACTAACAGAAAAGAAATTACTAAAAAGTAAGATTGTAGATTGTTGACAAGTTGTAATGTATTGATTGGTTAAGTCTGATTTATCGGCGAGCGAGCGTAGTGAGCGAGACACTTACAGGGGTAACACAATTGAAAATCGGGGATGTTTGTTTATTTATTTATTTGTATATATGTATGGACGTATGTATGTTATTTTGTACTTTGACCCTCGCGTTTTTGTGTTAGTTATGTGTTCGACCCCGTCCCAAATTGCACTAAACAGAATCCTCTACTTTATCGATCAGTACCCGTATCACCCTAGAAATTGAATTGTTTACCGTTTTGAATTCTTTTGCGGGTGCAGTTAAAACTTGAAAACTTAAGGGACTTCCATTTCTGTTAGTGGCGGTGGTAAGTCAATGCGCTCTTTGTCATGGTTATAAGCCGTGCGCAACAGTATTTACTTGAAAATACATTGTCCACTAGACTACCGCTAAGGTAAGTCTGTGTAGGTGCATGTCAAGTTGTGTCAAAGCATTGTGTGTTACAACCACTATACTTAGCTAAAGAATATCACAAAGAAAACTTTTAAATAACGTGTATTGTTTTGTTGTTGTGGTTTTCCTTCAATTCAAGCAGTTGCAGAGAGTTGTTAATATGGCACTGAAATCCCTTTACCGTGTATGCGAAATTTAAAAACTGGACCTTATTTTCAGTAGCTTCAGTGTTAAAAGTCAAAATCATTCATATAAAAAAAGTATAGTCTTTAGGCTCGCTCGCCATTTGTGCTCAAGCACATCAAAAGTAAAATAAGGTTAGTGGCATTGAGTATTTAACATAGTTATGCATTTAATGCATGATTCATTTTGCTCTTTTTGCTCATTTTGAACATTAATTTGTAAACACTTTCATATCACATTGTTTAAAAACAATGATAATACTTTTATTAATATACACACAATATGTAGTTATGATTTAATTTGATGATTGTTGTCAGAAACATACTATCTTTTGAGTATTTATTATAGTTATGCATTTCAAAATGATTCACTTTAATCTTTTGGCTTATTTTGAACATGCATCGTGAATACTCTAATATCACATTGTTGAAACTAACAATACTATTTTCCACAATATACATACGCAATATGTAGTTAAGATTTAATCGGATGATTCTGTTCAGAAAGATACTATATTCTAATTACATACACAATATAAATAACAACTGCAAAGCTAGTGGCATTGTTTAAGATATTTTTAGATACTACGTGTTTGCTTTTTTTTCTTTTAAAACTGTCAATGAGGTAATCATGAATACAAATGCTAAGGTTTGACTGATATTTTATAGATTTATATCTTCACCTTTTCTGTTTGTTTGTGGTAATAATTACTACAAGATATGTCTTCTATAATAATGGACGGTAAAATATTGAAATGTCAAATATTATATAATTATTCTGAATTCAGAAAGAACTTGTTTTTGTTATTATTGTGTTTTGTTTCCGACAGATATAAGCCAGTTTATGATCTAAATATTACACGTCTGTAACCCTTGTCTTTCACCTATCACGAATCCGGGACTAGCATTTGCTAATGGTTTAGTTAGCTGGACTGCTTATATGTAGAGAAATTAGTAATAAAAACTTTTTCAAAGTCATAACATATGTTCTTATTGTATTAAATAAACACCTAGATAAAGAAATTGAGAAAGCCTGTCAAGAAGCCATACAAAAACAGATATGTGTAGACTTATGTGTAGGACGAATGAATTTTGTTGGTCTTCCAAGATCTGGTAAAAGTTCAACTCTACATCGACTACTTGGAGATTTTATAAACATTGATCAATCTAACATGAAAATTAATGAACCAAGCACTGGAGTAGCTGAGAGAAGGCAGCTATTCATTCAGAGTATCAGTAAGTCATTTGGATTTGCACAGCAGGGGCAATGGACCAGGAAGGACATTGTTGGTGAAACTTCAATTCTTAATGAGGTTATACAAGAAGCTGTAGAAAGTAAGTAGAACTTGCACAAAACTTTAATAAAGCTGAAGGTTTTAATATTTACACCTTAAGTTTATCATTTGTAGCTGCAAATTTAATTAAAGTTTTGATTGTTAGCAGAACACATTTCTCTTGATCACAGTCAAATTATATCATTGAGTTGGATTTGTTCGTTAATATAGTCCTCCTATTATGATGTGTGGAATTAAGTTGATGTGAAATCAATTTATTGGATTTATTTCTTACATTATTGTTAGTGTTTTGAATAATATAATTCAAGTTCTTCACTATGAATATTATTAAAGTTTAATTTTACCATTATTAATATGAATATGACATTAGCAATTTACTTTTACCAATAATAGTTTCTTTATAATGGACTTTGTAATGCATAGTACTTGGATAACAACTTGATGAATACAAGAAATAGTATTAGACAGTAAATAATGCTATATAAACCTGCAGTAAAAGTATAACACATTTTAGATTATTATGCTGAAGTTATAATGATGGGTTAAAATTCTGAAATGATATAACTTTATACAACAACAGGTAATAGTAATTTAGCATAAATGGACTAAGTTAAATGAAAGCTGATGAACTCATCTAAATTTACTGTTACAGTTAAAAATACACTCATTATGTTTAATAAATTGAATGGAATAATAATTGAATTTGATTGATCATTTTATACAGAGATCAAACCGAAATTCCAAATCAAACTAGATGTATCAGCAGCTGAAGAAGTTATAGATGCCCAATCTTCAAATGGTACTAAGGAAATGTCTCTAGAGGACCAGTTAAAAGAATCACATGCCATCAATGTAGCTGAAATTTATCCTGCTTATATTGAAGCTGCAGCAGAACACAATGAAGAGAAAGTAAAGTATTTACTGAAAGACACTATATACTTGATAACAACTGATCATGGCGGCCAAACTGAATTTCTAGACCTCATGTCTCGCTTTCTAATGGGGGCTTCTTTACATCTTATTTTCAGTCGACTCACTGATTCCTGGGACTGTATGTTTAAAATGTATTGCACCAATGAAGATGGAGTTTCTACTGAGAAAGAAGACTCTATAGTAACTCTAGAAGAAGCCACCTTTCAAACTCTGGCTAGTATAGCATGCATGAAGAATACGAGTGACAAATTGACCTCAAATCAAGACTCTAATGCTGACTTGGAGCAAGCCGACATAGTTACTAAAGCTATGTTTGTGGGAACATTTAGAGACAAAGTGTCTCTGTCACAATTTAAAAAACGAGATCAGATTCTTAGAAAGAAAATTGAGCAGACAGAATTTTACCACCAAGACATTGTCGAGTATGCCTCAGAAGAATTCCTGACATTAGCACTGGACAACAAGAAAGGAACTGTAGAGGAAATCAACAAAGCAAGAGAAACTTTTGAGAATTGCATTAAGAAAAATCTAGGTAAAGTTCACATTCCTTGCTCCTGGTTAATGTTCAGCATTGTTTTGCGAACAAAAGGAAAGCGCACAATGACACTTGAAGAATGCAGTGAGATTGCAGAAAGTTTAAATATTGATTTATCAGAACTAACCAATGTCCTATGGTTTCTTCATTATCGTGTTGGCACACTCCTGTACTATCCAGATGTGAGAGGTTTTGAAAACATAGTCATTTGTGACGTCAAGGTTAACAATATATACCTTCATTAATTTACTTTTCATATTTAAATACTAAAGGTGTAGAGTATTAAGTGTTCCCAATATGTTCCAGTGTCGATGTATTTATTTATTTATTAATTCAAGAACACTAGAACTTAAAGTATCTTGACTAGTTTATGTTTTATATTACAAGAAATTAAACTGCCTATCACTGTATCATTTATAAACTTATTATTTAATACGGTGAAATGATAATAATGTAACAAATCCTAAAGCATATTTTGTATTTATATTGTTGTAAAGTATAATAAATTTTTTTATTATGTAATTAAGTTATATTATTTAATATAACAAATAACATGGCAGAATCTTATGATGAAAATGTTTATTTTGTATTAATTAACAATAGAATTGCTTGGATTTTAAATTTTTGAGGATTAATTAAAAGTTTATTTTAAAAAGTTTGAAACTGCCAGATATCTACATACTCACATACTATCATCAATAAATTAGTGGTGTGCTTGAGCCCAAATATCGAGTATGTCAGTTTAGTAATGTTACATTAAAACTACAAAACTACTATATTATATAGTTACATAATTTTTATCTTAGTTCATACTACACAATCTTGAACAAGCTCTGCGCTACAAAAAGGCCCTAGTTCTTTTATGCAATTTTAGCTAAAAAATAATAGAAGTACGTACTTACCTCAGCTTTCTCAGAGTAGTGGTAGCTTTTATAGTAAGCTATTCTGACTACCAGTGGCTCTTGACAATCAACATGTTGCAGTTAGCTGAGAAGCCCCCAATAATAGTGAGGTTTTTGAAATTTCATTTAGTAAAAAGTGTCAATGCCATTGTAGCCAGTTCCAGCAAGTTATTGGGACTTGATGAACAACCATTTTGCAGGTATTATTTGGCAATTTGGAGCCTTAGTTTAAAGTAAGACTTTATGCTGTATGTTCAATCCATACATATATATAGAACATATTATGATTCTTCATTATTTACCACTAATATAGTATTAGTCCATGAGCCAGACAAAAAATGAGTATCAATTGGGTGAGTAATTCTAACTTTGATTTTCAGTTACACTGGTGTTTGTAGTATCCATAAATGTGTGATGGACCTGTCGCAAAGGTAGCTTATTAGGACTATGGATACAATCTTTCAAAATGGCCGACACGGTTAAGCAATGTATTGATATTTTCACAAAAAAAATTCAATTTTTTTAACCTGATGATAGGTCTTTTTATTTCCATATAAAGAGATATTTTTATAAGACATAGGTTTTTAATTAACTTCCAATGAAAAAATTAATGAGAAAATAGAAATGTCCAATTAATTAAATATTGTAACACCATGAATTGTTTCAGCATTTTATTGCATTAATTTAGTTTTGTTCTATATTCGGTGGAGTGTAATTAATTATTACGGAATACTGGGTCAGATTGAAGTAGTGGTATAGATGTTATCCTAAGATTTGTAAAAAGTTCTTTCTTACTCAAATCAGGAACTTCATGAAGAAATTTTCATATGCTTGATTTTTCTTCAAACCTATTATTACTTAAGTCTGGTGTAATCACGTAGCAAGTAGTTAGTATGATAATGAACTTCTGACTGCTCAGAGTTACTCATCATTGTGTAACGTCGAAACCTCTCTAACTTTAGTATCTGTTTGAAAAATGTAGCAGGAACAAGAGTATCTCTTACTATTGCTCCCTCAATAGGCTTAAATGCCCTTCATAAAAATATTCATTATTTGATTGTTTGATCTCTAGATGTCATAAATAACATGTTTATCCTGCAGTAATCTTCATTTTGCTTTTGATTTTGATTGTGCCATGTTAGAGTTTGTGAGTCTGAAATCTTCAGCAAAGCTTAATATGAACAGAAAAGATTAATTAGTTATCACTTTTTACAACAATGTAAAGAGAGGCAAGATATTTATTACATTATGTTTCATGAATGAACACCTAGCTAACAGGCTTCCATACAGGATTTAATAAGGATATTCTGATGGTAAAAACTGATTTTTTTTAGTTTGTTTGAAAAAAAAATTATTGCCAAGTTAACTTTTTTTCACAAGCAAATCCTACAATGAAGTAAAAGTCACTGGAGAAAGTACTAGGGCTCCAAAAGGTCCTAGTAGAACTGAAAAGTTCCTAATGTCTTCAGTGGAATTTTTTGGAGACATTCAAAATGATATTTGCTTTCAATTTGTAAAGCTACATCAGAGATATTTTGAAATGTACTTATAGCTAGAACTGAACTTGGCATAACTGATGAGAGTTGTCATTAGAGAATTAAAACTATAATAAATTTTACTGAATTAAAAAAACAAATTCAAACAGAACAGAAATCAGCTGGTTGACTACTCTAGAGTTTAAAGTTTTAGTGGGTAGTGTAAGCAAGATTGTAATAATGAGGAGTTTGTCTGTCACTGGAAAGCGAACTCTGAACAGCCAGCTATAATGTTCAAAGATGTCTATATTGAGAACAATTTACTGGTTAAAAAAATATTTAAAGTATATTTTATACATACAAAGTTAATTCAGGGACTTTTTCTATATTCCTTCTAATTATTGAAAAAAAAGTCTATCATCAATAAAACTGTTAGTTTGATGAGTTTTTATCACATGTTTGGTAAAATGTGCATTTCATACATTCACTTTGAAAGTGTCAGCCATTTTGAATGATTGGATCCATAGTCCTAATACGCTACTTTGTGACAGGTCCATCACATTTTTTTGGATACTACAAACACCAGTGTAACTGAAAATCAAAATTAGAATTATTCCCCCATTTGATACTCAAATTCAAAATTTTGGTGATTGGCTCATGGACCATATCTCGCTTGTTCCGCTCAATTGACAATAATTTTTCAATTATTGCCAATTTACCCAAAAAAAATTACAAATCATTTCATGACAAGCAGAGACTTATGGTGATGCATAACATATTTTATTTGTAATTCAAATCTCTTATATCAAAACATAGCTACATCGTATAACAACTAATTATCAAATGTAATTTATTAATTGTGTTACAAATAGGGTTTGTTATCTTACATAGAAACGAATTAATTGTTGTTCAGGTTATCTTTGATGCTGCAACACAATTAGTAAAGAAGACATTTATTTTCAATAAAGCTGGACATCGAGCAGCTACAATGTTTAAGAATAAAGCTCAGTTTACAATGGCAGATCTACTGAAAGCAACTAAAGAAGATGTAAAGGTTTTTATTTCTGTGGAGATGCTAATCACACTTTTTGAACATCACTATATCTTAGCTCCCCTTCCAATTACAAGGGATAGAAAAGTAATTACTTACTTCATGCCCAGCATTCTTAGAAGTGCTACAAAATATGAGCTCCAAAAGGTTCCTATTTCTACTGATGTGGCTCCTCTCGTGTATCGATACAAGTGCGGCTACTTACCATTAGGAGTCTTCTCTTCTCTTATTATAGGCCTGGTTTCAAACACAAAACTTAATTGGATTTTCAAGGAAGACAGTCCTTGTCGTAACAAGATTGAATTTCTCGTAGGAAAGGACTTGGACACAGTTACTATCATTAGCTATGCCACATATATTAAAGTGGTACTCTACAGAGAATCTCATCCAAAAACACCCACTTCTGTAGTCTGTGCACACATTAGAAATACTATCACTTCTATGTTAACACAAGTCAATCATAATCTCAAGTACCACAATGCAAGACTTCAATATGGATTTGAATGTATGGACCATCCACCAGAAGAACTATCATGTTCAGAATCACATCATTTATGCATACTAGAAGATGAAACCTCTCATAAAATGATGTGTCTGAAGGACCCAAATATTACTATAATAATTCCACTTATTGATTCAGGACAGACAATTTGGTTTCATAAGGTATGTCTATAAATTAATTAAGGTCAGTGTTAAAGTTACTATATTGTTTACAAACACTATAGGTACAATGTGATGATGTATTGACCACTGGAACACCATATGAAGGTATTCATATGAATAATTTAATGAGCTTGCAGATTAGTTTTATTTAGAATACTGTTCACATTTGAAGTGAAATAAGCAAAGCATATGAATTAACTAAACAGAAGTACTAGTAAATAGTATTTTCTGTTGTTGTTGTTGTTGTTTAGCCTCCTCTAGTCTCACTGTTGACAATCTAAAAGATGTGTATGATGCTGTGTATCCTGCCAGAGTGAGGTGGTATCAGATTGGTATGGGACTGGAGGTGGACATAGGAACACTGGATGCCATTGAAGCAGATGAGACTTCGGCTAATAAACGTCTCCTAAAGACACTGCAGGAGTGGCTGCAGAATGGCACCGATTGTTCTTGGGCTGCACTCAAGAAAGTTATGGAGATCTCCATTGTTGGACGTAAAGACATTGCTAGCACACTACCTCCTTCTTAAAACTTAGTTCATATGGTTGTGACATAGAAGTTTTATACTTTTTTATAGCAAATATAGAATAATTTTCAGCACACTCTAATATTAATGATTTAGTATTTACCATATAAATACTAAATACTATTTTCAATATATTATTTTGAAAATAGACTTAATAGTGATAGACAAGATCCGCTTTACTGGATTCAGTCCCTCAGCAACCACACAGGAAACCACACGACTGACCATGAATAAACACTAGTGGAGTTAGCTTACAATAGGAAGATGCAGCACTCACTGTGTGCTAGAGACCTTTATCGAGAAGTATTTTTCAGTTTTCTTACCTCTAATTTTCTTGAAGTTCAAGTATAAGAAGCAATACTTGTAAAGAAGTGTTATAACCACAATGGTTAGAACTTACCTAGGTACTTGTAAAGTGGAGTTTACCACGGTGGCTGAGAACTGTGGGTGGCAGCGAACTGTGGGTGGCAGCACAACCTGCAACTAACTGCCCGGCTCCTAAAGAATAGAGCACACACTCCCAAACCTTTGTGGATTACTAGATTATGTGTGGATACAAAGTTCAATGTATATATATCTCGTACAGTCCTGTAGATGGTGTGATTGTGATGCAAGGAATAGTTGCTATTGACCTGGAGTTATTTATACCAATGGAAAGTGTTTAGCACACTGAAGTCAAAGAGTGTTCTAGCTTGCTGATGTCAAAATGTACTTTTAATGGTGCTGAATAGCAGCAGTGTTATCTTTCAGTATCTCTCTTACTCTAACACATAACAATCTACAACAATTCAAGTGTTTAGGTAAACATGCCATACAATACTTAAAAAAATAAAGGTTATAATTACTTCTATCACATGTACTATTAATATGTATAATGTACACACAACACACACGCACACACATTGCTGGTATTTCACTGCTCATTGGGTCATATGGCCCTCTTGTTGGTGTGGGAGGTGGGGGAGGGGGGACAAGGTTAACCACTGCTACTGTGAAGCTTCTTCTTGTGGATACCCAGGCTGCCTCCACTCTTAAATAAGTATACCTATTGCAAGTCAGACGTTGCCAAGAACCTAGCTAGTCCTGCCTTGGCTTGCTACATTCATCACGGCAATTGTATCTCTTGAGATAGTTCTGCCTGCTACCTCTGAAAGACACCACCCCATCCCCAACTGGAAGAAATCACTACTCGACTGGACACTCACACGCATACACACACACCCATGCACAAACACACACACATGCACAAACACACATGCACACACACATGCACAAACACACATGCACACACACATGCACAAACACACATGCGCAAACACACATATGTACACACAAACACACACACAAACACACATGCTGGTACCGTGGTGCTTCTTCTTGTGAATACCCAGAGTACCTGCACTCTTAAACCACATGTGCAAAACAACAACAACAACAACAACAAACTACAACAACACATGTGCACACCACACATCAACCATCTACAACACTGAATTCAGTTCTGTAGAGTTGTAGTTATGTGAATTCAGGGACTGGGGTGGAGGGAGGAGGGGGGAGAGGAGGCAGATGTGGCCAGCTCAATTAAATATTGTGTTTGCACTCTGCATAGTTACTGAGCTTTCATGTTTGATTTTAGCATGTTCTTTTCTGTCAGCTCATCGTACTATGTACCTTAGGTGTACAAAATACAAATTCCTAGCCAAATACCTGAACCGATAATAAAACTGCTCTGTAGGGATTGGGAAGGGGGAAATAAATAAGACCTGGACAACTGATCAAAGTATTGATGTCATAAATTCTGCATTGGCAAACTTTAAAGCTACATAAAACACTAGAGACATGAAATTTACTTAGAAAATGTTTAAAAAAAACATCTTGGGACGCAACAGGACCTTCTGAACAAATAACTAACAAAGAATTCACTGGAATACTGAAATATGTATCAACTCTAACTCTAATTAACCACATTCATTTAAACTCTCCATCCTTACTCATGGAAACATAGTCTATCACACTGTCTCTTCTTTAGACACTTATTGTTAACTTGGATTTCATCTTCTTGTAATTCATCACTGCAATTGTTGATAATTCTATTAAAGTTACTCCCTTTGAGATTTCCAGGGATGGGCTGGCTTCACTCTAAACCTAGTTATCCGTAAAACATTTTCTACTTGCTGAAGAGAGATGGCCGAATTTCAGATCTTACAATCTTTTGGGGAGCTTGGTTTTTCTAGTGTAAAATCAGAACTTGTAAAGGAAATTCTACGAAGAGATGTGGGGGAATGGAATAACGAGACGGAAGAAGTAGTTCACTGCCACCAGAGTTAGGCTCTCAGGCTAATTACTTAGCAAGGCACTCCAACCTCAGGAATATAATGAACTGTTGTACAACCCCCAACAACTAAGTTGAACTGATAGTTTTGTTGAAGTTCAAGTATATGAGAGCTAACTGACTGAAAAAGTTCGGCCGTAGTTTATATAACCGAACAAGATAAAATAAAAAATGCAGAACATATGTTTACAAAGAAGATTACACTAATCAGTTTTTACTGTGGATGGTGACTCTACCTAACAACAGCTACTGTCAGCAAGCTGACAAGACAACAGTTATGTTTTTAGACTAATGTGGGGGCCGTCCCACCACAATGGGCCTTCAATCATATTGGTTGTTACTCCACTCACTGCAATAATAAAAGAACAGGTAAGTGCTTCATAGGTAATCATGTATTTTCACTAAATTCAAGTTCAGCTACTATTTGACTTAACAATACAAAATAATGGTGCTATCTAGTAGAGGAAATAGAACAGGGTATGTAACTGGTGACCAAGACAGCAATGAAGTCATGGAAGCTGTAACAGAAGGGGCATATCAAGTGGTGTACTTCACTCCCGAAATGCTACTTGGCAGTAGAAAATGGAGAGAATGTTACTGGGGGACATTGACAGATTTTGACTTTGAGCTTTTATTATTGATGAGGCCCACACAGTGAAAAAATGATAAGGTAACTAGGTCATAGTTATAATATTGCAAGGTATTATAGCTGGCAGCAGTTTACTACTCTCTTTATTCATAGATCTAAATTTATATGACGTATTTTCTTGCTAAAGAAATATTTCTTGTTGATACAAGTAATTATGGATATAAACTGTTGTTGTTTTTTATTTAAGTGTGAATTTACACACTTCAGTTGATATGAGACAATTTATAGATACAACTTCATTAACATTGTTGTTGCTCAGTTATGTGTTCATAGTACTGATTTTGAGATTTATACAATTATTTTAAAAATATTAATTATGATAGGGGAGAAACCTTCAGACGTCTGCTGTTGCGAATAAGTGAGATCCGGATGCTTCCAGCACACGCAAATATCATGGCACTAACTGCTACTGCCACATCACCATTGCTAATGGAGTTATCGAAGATTATTGGAATGAGAGATGAACTGGTGGTTTCCATCTCTCCATGTAAACCCAACATTATGTACTCTGTAATTAAGTTTTCTACTTTTACAGAAACATTTAAACCAATAGTCAAGAAACTTTTACAAGATGGTGCAGATTATCCTTGTGTTGTGGTGTTTTGCAAGTCTTTAAAAGACTGTGTTGACATATATATGGGTTTTTTTAAGAACTCACTTGGTGTCAACTTCACCATACCTGCTCATGCGCCTACATCTATTCAAGAATTTCGACTCGTGGACGTGTTCATGAGTTGTACTAAACAAGAGGTGAAAGGCAGTATTATTAATTTATTTAGTAAAATATCAAATTTATGTGTCATTGTTGCAACGGTGGCCTTTGGTATGGGAATAGATTGTCCCAATGTATGCCAAGTAATTCATTATGGCTCCCCTAGTGATGTAGAAACTTATGTGCAGGAGACAGGATGTGCAGGTCGGGATGGATTCCTACAATGGCAGTTTTATTAACTAATGTTGGACGCATAAACACATGGAGAAATCTATGTCAGAATATATGAAAAATGAGACCGTGTGCAGGAGAGATGTTCTTTTTAAACAACTTTGATAATTACTCACGTGTTTCTAGTGGACCTTTATGCTTGTGTTGTGGTGTGTGTGCAAAATCATGTACTTGTTCAATGTGTTTTATAAATCATTCTTCTTCTTTTTTCTTTTAATGAATAATTGCGGTAAAATTACATGTGTGAGATCATCCAATCAATGAGTTTATTTGTGTCTATTGCATGCAAGACATCTCTTGGATTTGGGAATGAGGAGTGAGAGTGACCTTGATGTGGGGAAAACACTTTGTACTGTTGCAAGTGCTGAGTTATAAGAGATATATCCTTTTTTTGAGTTCAGTGCCTTGTGACTACCAGATATATCTCCCACTATATTGTCTGCATCGAAGTTTTCCAACAGTGGTGCCAGTGTTCCCAGAGCTATTCCTACTCTTGTTATGGCCCTTTCAGTTTTGTTACTTCCTAGTCCTTGAATGCAATCTTTGCATACTCGATTGAGATGCTCTTGATGCAAGTCTCCTGGAATGAGTACTGATGAAGCAACTCCAGATCAGCTCTTGTGCTTGACGAGGAGTGAGTTCAAACTTGTATTGGCAGAGCATGTTCAATACTTCTATGAAGTAATTTTTTCTTCCAGAACTTTTGAATATCGGAAGGAGATATCGCCAACATTGCAAAACTCGTTCTCCATCACCTTCTCTGTTAGCATCACATTAAACCAGATAGAAACACCCCAGACACCTAGCAGTCTCGTACTGTAATCATGCACATACAACAACAACATAATTCATAAGTTATAGGTGTTACTAAACCAAAATGTAATTTACCATATGACTTAATGATGGAGGTGACTTGTTGAATTCAAAACAAGCAAACTTATGTCCACAATACTTTTGCAGATAGACTTCAGAATACTCTGACATTGCTCTGCTACCTCCATCCACAATATCTGTGGTTCTTTAATGGAAGAAATCGTGGGTACATCATCCAGTGAAGACATTTTTAGCTCCTCCATTGCTGCTGCTAAAATGTGACAAGTTACAATGAGCTTAAGAAATCATCACACTCGTTAAAATGGTGTATCGGATCTGCTGTCACATTCGAGTGATTAATTAAATTTCTGAGCTGATACAGAAATTAAAAAAAATACAATATATATTTAAACAATAACCACAAAATGTGAATAAAATCAGCTCTATGAACATGAATTGTCATTTTGTGACAAATGTAGCTAGGAACGGTCCAGGATAGTTCATTTCCACTTAATCACCGAGCACTCGTTGATTCGTTCTCTGGGATGGAGAGTCTATTTGATCTTTTAGCCCTGGTGATTTTATCAGAGGTGCACTCTTTGCAATTCTATATGTACAAATACAGTGAAATATCATAACATTTTTTTTAAATTTTAACAAAGTTACATCCCATACAACATTCCAAAACACTTCTACAGAAGACTATTAGCTTTACTACTTGCTAGCAGTACTTACTTTCATGCATAATTCAGTCTATGATTACTTCATTCATATTGTTCTCTTGCAAACTTTACCAAGAATCACACAGACTCCGGCACTCTAAACAACCCACTCACAGAAACTATACTGAACTTACAGAAACCCTTTACCAATAGTTGCAATTTTTTTTACTTGTCCCAGAAACCATATAAAAAAAATATCGATTATAACAAGTCTATTATGTTAGCTATAAAACTTCCCAATAATTACCTATAGAAAATCCTTTCCCACTCTTATCTGGGACCAAAGCATGTCCAAGAATTAGAATACAAGTCACTTTGAAAGGCTTACTTACAATATTGATGTCTCGTTATCCAATATAGCATGCCGTTAATATTATTCAAACATTTACAATTGTTAATAGTAGATTTAGGGTTGCTAGAAAAAGAACATCACAGTTAGTGTAACTACAGGGTATATTTCAGGCTTTTTGTCGAGGGAGGGGAGAAGAGAGGCAAGTAAGTGTGGCCAAGACTAGAAGAGGGAGAAGAGTATTATAGCTCAGGTTCAAAGCAATTCAATTTGCACACACCAAGAAGAAGACACATGGGTAAGTCCATAGCCAGGGGTTCCAAGAAGTCATTAGTTGAACAGTGCTATGAAGATCAGTGAAAAGAAGCCTGATGATGAAAAAGCTCGGAATTATCTTAAAGAGAGAGCTGAATGTTATGTGCGAAATGAAAACCAGATCCATTTTACGCAGTGGATTATGGGATGACATGAAGAACTTTAAGTGGATTACTGTTATAGAAGAATTGAAGATGTATGCACCTATTCTCTTTGGGATGTTGAATGCTTGCACATTGATTACGAGTGATAAGAGAAATAGGATTGCTACTATAGGTATTTGTGCTTCTATTCTCTTGCAATATCGATGCCATCACATGAGTTTAGTACAGAAAATCATTATGTTAATTCTATACGGTAGTCATTGTGGGAAACAAGTAAGCATCTAATGTGTTAAAATTAATTGTTTAATTTACACTCTGTTTCTATTTTATTCTATTTTAGGCAAATCAGAGACTAGCAAGACTTAATATCACCTTAACTCATAAATCTCTGAGCAGACTACTCTGTACTATTGGTGAAAACCATGATAACGAAGTGCTTTAGTGGAGGAATAGCTTCATTCCATTGCTAATGGAAGTATGTAGCTAACTTTAATTATGTAGCAATCTTCAAATGATGCGATGGAAATGTCTTTAAATACAACTGTAGAAGATATAAGAACACCGGCTGAAACATCAGTAACTTCTGACGATGAAGACAAGTTAAAAGAATCACATGTCATCAATGTAGCTGAAATTTATCCTGCTTATATTGAAGCTGCAGCAGAACACAATGAAGAGAAAGTAAAGTATTTACTGAAAGACACTATATACTTGATAACAACTGATCATGGAGGCCAAACTGAATTTCTAGACCTCATGTCTCGATTTCTAATGGGGGCATCTTTACATCTTATTTTCAGTCGACTCACTGATTCTTGGGACTGTGTGTTTAAAATGTATTGCACCAATGAAGATGGAGTTTCTACTGAGAAAGAAGTCTCTATAGTAACTCTAGAAGAAGTCACCTTTCAAACTCTAGCGAGTATAGCATGCATGAAGAACACGAGTGACAGATTGACCTCAAATCAAGACTCTAATACTGACTTGGACAAAGCTAACATAGTTACTAAAGCTATGTTTGTGGGAACGTTTAGAGACAAAGTTTCTCTGTCACAATTTAAAAAACGAGATCAGATTCTTAGAACGAAAATTGAGCAGACAGAATTTTACCACCAAGACATAGTCAAGTATGCCTCAGAAGAATTCCTGACATTAGCACTGGACAACAAGAAAGGAACTGTAGAGGAAATCAACACAGCAAGAGTAACTTTTGAGAATTGCATTAAGAAGAATCTAGGTAAAGTTCACATTCCCTGCTCCTGGTTGATGTTCAGCATTGTTCTGCGATCAAAAGGAAAGCGCACAAAGACACTTGAAGAATGCAGTGAGATTGCAGAAAGTTTAAATATTGATTTAGCGGACCTAACCAATGTCCTATGATTTCATCATTATCGTGTTGGCACGCTCCTGTACTATCCAGATGTGAGAGGTTTTGAAAACATAGTCATTTGTGATGTCAAGGTTAGCACTACTTAATTTATGTATCTATGTATTTATGTATTTTTGCTTTTATAATTAGCTATTGTTGTGTAGATTGAAATGTTTATCAACTTTTAACTAATACAATGCACTTACATGTTCTTCTTGTTTAAAAAACTGTTGAGTTTTGTTATACTTTTTTATGTGAGTAATATTTATAGTACTATAAATTAATTAGAACCTGTTGCTATATTGT
>WLWD01002925.1_pt1 | contig 70843 bp, 67 predicted proteins | sample 6712731 | NCBI WGS metagenome assembly WLWD01 (sample SAMN12718690, study PRJNA576275) | sponge metagenome | isolation source: marine sponge | host: Mycale hentscheli | place: New Zealand: South Island, Marlborough, Capsize Point | collected 2014-11-01 | reverse complement strand
TAGTATGTGTGTTTGTATGTGAGGTAATTAGTATGTGTGTTTGTATGTGAGGTGGATAGTATATGTGTTTGTATGTGAGTTAGTATGTGTGTTTGTATGTGAGGTAGTTAGTATGTGTGTTTGTATGTGAGGTAGTTAGTATGTGTGTTTGTATGCGAGGTAGTTAGTATGTGTGTTTGTATGTGAGTTAGTATGTGTGTTTGTATGTGAGGTAGTTAGTATGTGTGTTTGCATGTGAGGTAGTTAGTATGTGTGTTTGTATGTTAGGTAGTTAGTATGTGTATATTTTCTCTTATTTGATGTTTGTATGTTAATTGGTATATTATATAGAAATATCAACAATGTCCTCATCAGAACCTAGTCCAAGACATAACTTCTTCTCTGTTGGTAGACATTCTTCTGTATATCTATGGGGTGGACTGGTGGACTCAGGTGTGCTAGTGGATGACTGGGACTACTTGCATGAATTCAACTCTGCCACAGCAACATGGACCAGACACCAGTTACAAGGTCGTCATCCTCCTGAACTTTATGGTGGAGGATGTGGTAGGATAGATGACTGTCTGTACTTCTATGGGGGTTGGCCTAAGAGAGGACTGAGTGCTGGATCATTGTATCAACTAAACCTAACTAATTGGACGTGGCAGGAGATGTCTCCTCCAGGAGCTAGCGGTAGTCCTGGTGTGAAGTATGGCTGTCGTATGATAGACTATAAAAGCTCACTACTAGTACATGGAGGAGTGGATACACGTAATAGATCTACTAATAATCTTCATATGTTTGACCTAGCAACTGGTGAGTTCACACTATCATGAAATATGTTAATTAGTGATATATGTTAATATTTAATTTATATTAGTCAAGGTTGTATTTATGGGATGGGGAGATGAACCATTCCACTTCCCCTCCAAGAAGTCCAGTGTGGTGAAATAATAGCTCTAAAGTTACACACAAAGTCTGTAAATTTGTCCTTCATGTGATACTAGCACATCATACTCAATATAGTGGAGGCACTTGATGATCCTTACCATACCATATGTAATTGTGTAGTAGTAATTAATTATTTTAGTGTATGTTTTGTTTGTTTGTATTGTTATATATGTGTATTTGTTATTGACAGTGTGTTTATGTTTACATTTTTTAATTACGCTACTCTCATTTACTATTTTTATTTTTATTATTTTAATTAAACAATTTCAGTTTACTATGTTGCTAATGACTGTATGTATTGTTAGGGACTTGGTCTTATCCTTTAGTCACTGGAGATGTACCTGGTAGTAATGCATTCTTTGCCTTCACTAAAGTGAGTCCTCATCAAGTCATAAGATATGGAGGATTGAGCAAGGCCATACATATGTTGGACTTGTCCACAATGGTAAGTGTATGAAATATCAGACACAACATATGATAGTATTATTTATATTGTTTCTATTTAGCACTGGACTAGACTACATTCAGATGGACCTCACTTGGGTTTCTATCCTACTGCTACATGTATAGAGTATAATAGCAGCCACGCCCAACTTCTGATCATTGGACAAGGAGTGTGTTTATTTGATGTGTCCACAAGAGAGTTGAAGCAGATATCAGATACTGACTTGGTATGTAGTAGTTGTTATATTGTGTTAGATTTATTAGATATGAGATACTGACTTGGTATGTAGTAGTTGTTATATTGTGTTAGTATTTATTAGATATGAGATACTGACTTGGTACGTAGTAGTTGTTATATTGTGTTAGTATTTATTAGATATGAGATACTGACTTGGTATGTAGTAGTTGTTATATTAGTGTTAGTATTTATTAGATATGAGATACTGACTTGGTATGTAGTAGTTGTTATATTGTGTTAGTATTTATTAGACATGAGATACTAACTTGGTATGTAGTAGTTGATATATTGTGTTAGTATTTATTTGATATGAGATACTGACTTGGTATGTAGTAGTTGTTATATTGTGTTAGTATTTATTAGACATGAGATACTGACTTGGTATGTAGTAGTTGATATATTGTGTTAGTATTTATTTGATATGAGATACTGACTTGGTATGTAGTAGTTGTTATATTGTGTTAGTATTTATTAGATATGAGATACTGACTTGGTATTTATTGCAGCTTTGATATTTTTACTTGAATATTTCCGCATCACGCGAGCGTTCTGTATTCTCCCATATTGTACGGTTTATATTGTACGCTCCTTGTAGCACGCGCGTAGCGAGTAAAATCAATGAAAATTGTATTGTAACCGGTTGAGAAAAATTTCAAAGAAGCAATAAATCACTTATCACACTCGTCGTACAATATGGGAATGATATTTTACTCTCACGCCACATTTTCACTCGCCTTTGGCTCGTGAAAATATTTTGCGTGCTCGTAAAATATTTTCCAATATTGTACTCTGACTCGTGCTATAAGTATTATGTAGTAGTTGTTATATTAGTGTTAGTATTTATTAGATATGAGATACTGACTTGGTATGTAGTAGTTGATATATTGTGTTAGTATTTATTAGATATGAGATACTGACTTGGTATGTAGTAGTTGTTATATTGTGTTAGTATTTATTAGATATGAGATACTGACTTGGTATGTTGTAGTTGTTATATTAGTGTTAGTATTTATTAGATATGAGATACTGACTTGGTATGTAGTAGTTGTTATATTGTGTTAGTATTTATTAGATATGAGATACTGACTTGGTATGTAGTAGTTGTATATTGTATTAGCATTTATTAGATATGAGATACTGACTTGGTATGTAGTAGTTGTTATATTGTATTAGCATTTATTAGATATGAGATACTGACTAGGACAAGTTACAGTCTGGTGTGTGTTATTTCACCACACTGAACTTCTTGGAAGGGAAGTTGGTCTGAAAGTGGAGGGTACCAACAGTGGTGGGGGCTTAGTCACTCCTATTATAGTAGGAAGAGTAGGGGATGGAGCTATGCTACTGTTACTATCCCTATTGTATTTCATAAATATTCTGCCAGTAGTTATAATGAATGTATTTTATGTGTCATAGTTGCCAGGTTATAAGTACATGAAGCGATGGGGTCATAGTGCAACTGTGTTGTCATCTACTCCTACTTCAGTAGAAATACTCGTGTTTGGAGGACGTACACCTGGTGCACGTATCATATCAGCCACTACTCTACTCATACTCAGTGAGTTGTTGTTGTGATTGGATGGTGTCTTTGCTGTGGATAGTGTCTTTGTTGTGGATGGTGTCTTTGCTGTGGATGGTGTCTTTGCTGTGGGTGAAGTCTTTGCTGTGGATGGTGTCTTTGCTGTGGATGGTGTCTTTGCTATGGACGGTGTCTTTGTTGTGGATGGTGTCTTTGCTGTGGATTGCATATTTGCTGTGGATGGTCTCTTTGCTGTGGATAATGTCTTTACTGTGGATGGTGTCTCTGCTGTGGATGTTGTCTTGTTGTGGATGGTGTCTTTGCTGTGGATGGCGTCTTTGCTGTGGATGGTGTTGTCTCTGCTGTGGATGGTGTATTTGCTGTATGTGGTGTCTTTGCTGTGGATGGTGTCTTTGCTGTGGATGGTGTCTTTGCTGTGGATGGTGTCTTTGCTGTGGATAGTGTCTTAGCTGTGGATGGTGTCTTTGCTGTGGATGGTGTCTTTGCAGTGGATAGTGTCTTTGCTGTGGATAGTGTCTTTGCTGTGGATAGTGTCTTTGGTGTGGATGGTGTCTTTGCAGTGAATTGTGTCTTTGCTGTGGATTGCTTATTTGCTGTGGATGGTGTCTTTGCTGCGGATGGTGTTTTTGCTGTGGATGGGTCTTTGCTGTGGATGGTGATTTTGCTATGGATGGTGTCTTTGTTGTGGATGGAGTCTTTGGTGTGGATGGCGTCTTTGCTGTGGATGGTTTTCTTTTGTCTTTGCTTGTGGAGGGGTCTTTGCTGTGGATGGTGTCTTTGCTATGGATAGTGTCTTAGCTGTGGATGGTGTCTTTGCTGTGGATGGTGTCTTTGCTGTGGATGGTGTCTTTGCTGTGGATGGTGTCTTTACTGTGGATGGTGTCTTTGCTGTGGAAGATGTCTTTGCTGTGGATGGTGTCTTTGTTGTGGATGGTGTCTTTGTTGTGGATGGTGTCTTTGTTGTGGATGGTGTCTTTGCTGTGGATGGTGTCTTTGCTGTGGATGGTGTCTTTGCTGTGGATGGTGTCTTTGCTGTGGATGGTGTCTTTGTTGTGGATGTTGTCTTTGTTGTGGATGTTGTCTTTGTCGTGGATGTTGTCTTTGTTGTGGATGGTGTCTTTGTTGTGGATGGTGTCTCTGCTGTGGATGGTGTCTTTGCTGTGGTGTCTTTGCTGTGGATTGCGTCTTTGCTGTGGATTGCGTCTTTGCTGTGGATTGCGTCTTTGCTGTGGATGGTGTCTTTGCTGTGGATGGCGTCTTTGCTGTGGATGTAGTCTTTGCTGTGGATGGTGTCTTTGTTGTGTGTGGTGTCTTTGTTGTGGATGGTGTCTTTGCTGTGGATGGTGTCTTAGCTGCGGATGGTGTCTTTGCTGCGGATGGTGTCTTTGCTGTGGATGGTGTCTTTTCTAGTCTGTATCATCAGTAGTACATCACTAATGGTAGAGTATAAAGTCTGTATATTTATTTGATTTTTTATTCACTGGACATTCACATGGTTTCTTTGCTGTGGATGGAGTCTTTGTTAGTATTCATTTATAAATATTATAGTCATTGTAGTATTTTTTTTTATCTTTGTAGCAAAAGAACCATCAGATAAATGGTGGAGGTTTGATAATTTTATTACTGGAGAAGAGTTGAGAAGAACTTCTTACAGATCTGATGAGACATTTCTAACTCAAGAAATTCCTGAAGGAGTTCAACATGCAGAGAAAGTCAAAGTAGCTGCTGATGAAAATGAGAAGCAAATTAAAACTAATAATCAAACACAAGAACCTGAGTCTATTTCTTCACAAACTTCTCCTACACCAGCTCATCCTTCTCCTACTCCAGCTTTCACATCTACTTCAGAAGGAGATAAAGATGGCATTAACAATAGTCATTCAGATGGTAAGGGGATATCTAAGTTATTAATAGGATCAGGTGACAATAGTAAATTAATTATTTTTTGCATCAGTTGCTTGGTATTGTGATGGACCAAGGAGCTCAATGCCACATTTTTTCTGTAGTTATGAAATAAAATAAATTTTAATGCATTTATTTTTTCAAGTACTTTGTTTAATGCATGAAAGTTTTGTTCAAACTTACAGTGGTTTCAACTTAAAGAGTTGAAACGACTGTATAGAGCCTCACTACAGTCATTTAACATACACATACCTTCTCCTCATCATCCCAATAATGTTTCCAATAGTAAAACTGCCTGTTTAGAGAATGGAATATGGGGAACAGCACTTTTCTCATTAACTCTAATACATTTTACACCTTTTTTTTACGTCACGATTTTGCGGTAGTTCGTCATTAAGCGTAGCTAGTTAGCGAGCTACGGTAGAACGGTAATTTCCTGAGTACTTTCCCTAACTGCAAGCGGCTGTATGGATTCTCATTGTTCTACTAGCAGCATTAAGTGAAGGCGAAATCAGTCAAAATTGTTGGCTGATATTACTAACCTGGAGCCAAGCGTATCCAAGAGGTCCTCTTTTTCAAGAGCTGAAGGTGTTTAACGCTCCCAGCATTCAGTTTTCTGACTACATCAGGGCGATGCAGTTGGAGTCGTGCGGGTTGTGCTGCTCCAGATAGCAGCTAAAATGCTGGCCGTGATAGGCAGTAGTGTCGTGAAACTGGATCCCACCAGCCTGAGATACAACCGTAGCTAAAACAGCCATATCCATGCAACAATTAGTGGTTAACTGACGCCTCTCGTGCCTCTGACACATATACACATGCGCTGCTTTGTGACGTCATGTTTACGTGTACTAAAGGCCTACAACGCGCTCTAATCGTCATCATTAGATGACCCTTACCATACAAAAATTTGTTTTGGTGAAAAGCAGCCACAACTCACTTAATTTTCAAGATATAGCTACCAAAATTATACGTAATAATTTTAAGGTGATTTTACATCATGTGTCAAAATTTATAGAGATATAACTTTAAACACATTTTACCTTAAAATTTTGTGAGATTCAAATTTTGTGTGCCCACAAAATCAGGCTCACATGAAACTTTAGGTATTAAAAGTATCAGTATACCAAGTTATAGAGATAAGGGCAAATAATTTCTTTTTTCAGCTTAAATGCTTCCAAATTCACTGTCTTAAAGCTCCCAGTTCCATCACCTATAACCACAAAATAACTACAAACCCACAAAATGTTTTTGTCACTATGTTAATATGACAATAATGTATAATACTAGCTTTTTATTACACATACTTGAGATATTATAGCAGAATTAGCAACCTTAACCAAAAAGCTAAAAACGATCCACTCTTTAAGCTGGAAGCACCGTATAGAGGGGCTTTAATTATCACATTATGTGGTCTCTCTAATACAAAATCATGCATCGATTGAAGTACTGAGTGACTTTTTAGTTACTTTTCCATTAGAAACAAGCTCACTGATCAGACATAGTAAAGCACTAGAAGTATTATCTTCAGCATTAATTTTAGAAAAGCTACCAATATCATATTCCTGAAACTTTTCTGTGGTTACTAGATTTGAAATAGTTTTGACAACATCAGCAACTGGATGACATCATTTGCTGCTGCAAGTTTAAGGTTTTGTGGTGTGTGTTCATGCAAACAAACTAAAGCTTGCACAACCATCTATTTTCGTCATGAGTAGACTGGTCTGGAAATGGGACTCAATCATTTGCACTAATTAGGCACGTCTGTACCAGTTAGGATTTTCTTCACTGCCTACCTTTTCCATTCCTTCAGAGTCACCAAATTTAAACTTTGAGAGGCTTGTTGAGTACAGATTATACAACTCAGCAGTATTCCATATCTTCATGGGCTCTTCATTTATCTTTACAATGACATCATTTAAGGCAAGCTCCACAAGGTTGGACAACATTGTTGTAGTCTTTGAAGTGAACACGCCATCTCTTGGGGTTTTGGGAATCCTTAGGTATACACACATTTTGATGTGTATGTTAGACACACAGCTCTGATAGTTTGAGAATTTTCTTTAAGCGACTGTTGTACTTGATGGTGCAAGGCATCATTTTCTTTACTATACTGGATAATATATTTTCCAATCTTGCTACACTTTCTGTCAACAGAGGGCCTTGTTTAGGACAGTGAAACAAATTTGTTTGTATTGGTTCTAAAAAGAGCCCGCCTATATCAAGAGTAAACAAACATCAATACATCAATAACAAGAGAGTCGGAAGAGAGAGCAGTTTATTGGATATAGCCAGAGGTGAAGGTATTAGATCTGCACAGCTTGGGGAGTCTTCGCTCCGCAGAAATCGAGCCTGGTGGATCCATCCGCTTGAGTTCAGGTGCGCAGAGTCCTGAGAACGGCTACAGGAGGAGAGACAGCCTGGTGCACCTTGCCACGTGAGGTCAGACGACGTATGGAGAGTTGCTGTAAATGGATATGAGACAACAAGAAGCTAAACTAAAACACCACAACCTCACAAATTATACTTCTGCTACTACTGCGTGATTATATCTGCTCGCATATCATCGAATGGTGGTGTATTGGCAGGGAATAAATTAATGTCCGGATCTACAGGCGGAGTGTGTTGCTATGTGCGGCCATCCAAGAATGCTCAAAAATATATAATAAACATTTTTTTATAGAATTATAAAGTGCTTCTAGTTTAAACTCACTATAATAAACAAGTTCAAATGTATACGTTGTGTTTGTGATGGGTTCCAATTTACTTTATTATTGTTGTTTTTACCTCTATTCATACCCAGACATACAGCATGCTATATATGTTCTAGAACTCTTCATTCCAGTCAGTCTAGCTTATTCAGTGATTATGTGAACGTGTTGTTATCTTCTTGTTTCAAGATTAATATTAACATTTAAACACATACGGTAATGGATCAATAGAACTGAATAAGGTGTGAAGTGGTGGCAATTAATTAAAGGTAAACATGTCTGGAGTAGGATACACTACAGTTTCCTCCTTACGTAAATGAAATTGGGGTTAGGAAAAACCATAGTATTCTGGTCGATGACGATTCCGAGTAGGATACTTCTTCACTGTTCCTGAACTAGCACTGGTAGAAATTGGTAATGTTCCACTTGCAGAATAATCTTGTTTGGCTACAATTATTGGAATTTCTTCTTGATGATCAGGATCTGTTCCACATTCTTCTCCCACAGCTTCTTGTGGCTTTACTGAAGTCTCATCTTGTTCATAAGAGACATCCAGGTCCATCTCACAATCATTTATGTCTAGCTCTGGTCCCTTTCCATATACCTGGTTGATATGTCTACGCCATACTCCTTTCTCTGTCTCAATTTCATATGACAGTGGTCCCACACTCTTTTAGACACTTCCTGATATCCACTTCTCCCCAATTCCATAATTTCTTGCCATGCTTTTTGTCCAAGTAATAGTTCCCTAAGCCTGGAGTTCTGTCCATGTGTCTAAACTTGTTTTGATTGACGATCTAGAACGTGACTCTCACAATTTGGCTTCAGTAATTCTAATCTAGTACGGAACTCTATTTTTATGAACAGTGATGCTGGTGTGCGTGCTGTTGTCGAATGAGGAGTTGTGCGATAACGCAAAAGAAAGTTTTTCCAGCTAATGATAAACAGATCTCTTTGTAGCTCCACTAGCTTTCATAGCTTTCATATTCTTTCTCAATAGCAACATCGCTCATGTGTGCATGTCACTGGCCATGTGATCCTTGTATGCAGCGAAGCTTGTCTTGAAACTTTATACACACTGAACACTTCAACAATTCTACTAAATTTCTAAATCATAGCATGATAGATGAACAAAGAGGTAGGATGACTGCTATGCCCTCTCGCACATGTGTGCTGAGGGTTTATAAATTATAATTATTTTTGGCTATAGTAGCTAACATGAAAAAAAATTAATAGCGCTTTTACAGCGAGAAATTTCACATGGTTTCACCTCGTCTTGCACCACTTGTGCTATTAATCTGAAGTTTAAGAGTTTTCATGCTATTATATCTCGAAATAGGTGTTTTTAGAATTAAATGTAATTAAATATTGTAAATGCATTTGAATTCAAATCTTGATATTTGTTTCATGTTTGATTATTAGGTAAAGTGATTCCTGAGAAGTTCACTGATGAGGTGACATCAGCAATATTTAATAAACAAAGCATCAGGAGAAAGATAGCCAATATTCTACTGAAAGGACTCCCTGGATCTGGCAAGACATCGTTGTTGGATCGTCTCCTAAACAAGCCACTTCGTGTGTACTATCCCTCTACTGGCATGTGTGAGAAAATAGTCATAGTTCAAATAGGCCCCTCCTCCACACATACTTCAGCTTACACCTGTGAAGACAACACATGGAAAGTCACTGACTTTGATGAGTCTGTGGTTTCTCAGTTAGACAGTTGCAAGGTGTTCATTCCACAGAGAAGCAGCGGTGGTCCACGACTACGTCTTCAACATCACAGAGCAAGTGCATCCAAGCTAGACCAGCCCGTGTCTGACATCGAGCGCCATGTGAAAAAAGTCCTTGAAAGACACCAGATCAAAAATATTGTAGATTTGCAAACCAAAAATTCTCTTTACATCAGAGATACAGGCGGACAGGTGGAATTTCAAGAGAGCCTTTCTCTTCTGATTTTTGGTCCTTCTATTTTTATCTTTGTCATGAGAACTGACATTGACATTCATACAAAGAACATCATTCAGTACAGATCAGCCAATGGAGAAATTATCAACCAGTATCAATCCTCTATTTCTACAATGGATGCTCTCATTCAATTCCTTACCAGTGTTTCTGCCATACAGACTACTGAAGAAGGTGTGCTTGAGAAGGTTTCCTCAGTGTGTCACGAGCCTATTGTCTTTATAGTAGGAACACATATTGACATGATCGGTTCAGAAGCTCAATCAGTTCTTGACAGCATCAATCTAAAGCTTCATGAAATGATTTGTGAGAGAAATTTCATCCACTTAGTTTGTTATTCTAATGGACCTTTGAAGACTGTCATGTATAAGGTAGACAATACCAGCAGTGAAGACCAGCAGTTTCAGAAGCTTCGCTCTGATATCAATAAATTCATTCACGATAGAGATGAGTTTTTGATTGAATATCCTGTGAGTTACCTTCTCTTCTGTCTGGAACTACACAGTATTCACGAGATTGTCTTATCGATGGATCGTTGCAAGAAATTGGCAGCCAAGTTTTATATTGAGGAAGAAGAGATGGGGTTACTTCTTCATTTCCTTCATTTCAGAGTAGGTATTATCCAGCACTATGACATTGAAGGTCTTTCAGATGTCATTATTAAAGAACCTCAAGTTCTCTTTAACAAAGTCACTGAACTTATACTTGAAACTTTCTTGTCATCTGCATCTATACCACAGAATCAGCAAGACAGTTTCTGCAAGAGAGGAATTTTAGAAGCTTCTGTTTTTAAAAATCTTTTGAGTGAGAAGGACAAAATCACACCAGACCAGTTTCTCAAGTTTCTCCTTCACCTTCGTGTAGCTGTTTCTATTACCGACAGGAAGGGAGTCCTCAAGTATTTCATACCTTCAGTTTTGAATCATGTCGAAAAGTCTTCATCAGATACACTTGACTCTGTTGTTGCTCCTCTGGCTATCACTTTCAAACTTGGTCACTGTCCTAAAGGTCTGTTTGGTATGCTCATTTCTTTCTTGCTGAATCCTGAAGGAGATCAAACTCTAACATTTGACTTGTTAGAAGATCGAATATACCAAGATCAAGTATCTTTGCGGGTAAATTCTTCAAAAGATGTGGACCAAATTTGCCTCAGAAGTCATCTCTCTCATCTTGAAGTCAGTGCTGTTCTTGAGAATTATCCTCGGAATGTGTTAGCTCTTCCAAGAGCAACTTCACCGAGTGAAGTTTGCAGTAAACTTCGGCAAACATTCGATACCTGTCTTCAATTATCTCTAAATAAGTTGCACTATGACTATGGCAAAGTGGAACCTTATTTCAGTCTGAAATGTCACCTTGAGAATTGTTGTGAACTGCATGAAGTCCAAGTAGAACCTACATCATGGGCTATGCACTGCAGTGCTCACAATATACGAATAGCTCCCTCAGAACCTGCAATGTTGTGGTTTAATGAAGGTAGGCAATGCTTTAAGCAAATTAATACATTAAAGTTATATTTTGTATGTTTGTTTAGAATCTTCTACTAATTAAAGCCTACACAAGCCGAGATGAATATTTCCAAACTGTCAAGTAAGTTCTAGATTATTATGAAGGACTTTCCTAACTGTTTACACTTCTATGTATAGTTGACTCAGACCAAGTTGACCCAAGTTGTGAAGAAACTCCAACTCAGAGTACTTCTTTAAGTGATGTCAATTCTACTCAAATATGCAACAGTACATCCTCAAGGGATGTCAAATGTATGTTATTCTCTGTTTGTTTGTTTGTTTATTTGTTTGTTTGTTCCACTATTTCAGCCCTTCCCTTTACCATGAATAAATTAATCATATTGAAGTGGACTGATAAGAGTGGGCAACCAAAGACTCTCAGACTCAGAAATGAGATGGTTCCTTATTGGCAAGATGCTGGAGAATTGCTGAAATTAACTGCAGCTAACTTGAAATGTATTTCTGTAAAACATCGCGGAGATGGCAGAGAATGTTTACGAGATGTTCTTCGAGACTGGGTCCAGAGTGATTCATCAGATTACCCAGCAACTTGGGGTGGTCTGTTATCATTACTAGAAGACTTAGAACTTCATGCATGTGCCAAGTCTTTACAAGCAGCTTTGGAATGTAGTCCAGATTCAGTTTTATAACACAAGTTTTCGAAAACGTCATTTTTTTTAATATTTGTACACCATCTATAGGAAAAATCAATGTTTTTAATATTAAAATATGCTTGTGGTATGAATCTCATACAAAATGAGTAGCCTCTTTTACTTTGTTTTAGCTGTTCATGTATTTTTTTTTTTTACAATATTCATAAGAAGGAGTGCAGAATGAGGAGTGTATAACAGCTGATAGGCTATTGGATAGGGCTGGGTATAGTGCTAGTGATTGTGCTAAATCATTCTTGTTGCCAAGCAAACCTTCTGGTGTGTCGTGGGACAGTTATGATGCAACATTGAAACTTAAGTGGAATAAGTTAGTGCAGAAATGTACTTGGTCCTGAAGCTGGTGATGTGTTACTCAAAGCTGGACTCCTTAACTTAGTAAGTGGTAACAAGTGAACTGAGCTGGCTGTACACTTGAATGAACCTTTATCTAGCTTTATCTTATATGTGAACGGAACACAATGCAAGTTGAACAGAACCACAATAATGTCGCGAAGTCACTAACACCGGGTGGTAAGCGAATTGCTGTGGGTTCTCAGACTGTACCAGTGCCTGTTTATTTTCATTGCAACACGAAGGGCATGAAGTACCTGATTGCCCCAACAGAGTAGTTTTCTGTTACGTGTGTGGTGGTAAGGGTCATAAGAGTCCCGATTGCCCAGAAAATAAAACCACGGTAAATCTTGTAAGAACACAGCCCTGATTGTCAAAATGCTATTCATGGTACAGTAAACGGTAAGGAGACAATAGTCTTCATTGATACTGGAGCTGAGGGTACACTTGTTAGTTCTAACTTGGTGTTATACCGGTGATTCCATTTGTTTGGAATTTGCCAATGCTACTAGTGAGTACAAGCAGCTGGCTGAAGTGAATGACTTTTGTGTTAACAAGATTGTGGCTGTAGAGCCAGGGTTTACAAACAAAGTGCTTTTGGGTCTATATATGAGTTTTCCTGTTTGACTTGAGTTGTTTACAGCTGCTGAGATTCAACTGTTGGAAAGAAAGAGGAGGCAGCAGGAGGATGTCACAGCCCAGCAGCAGGAGTATGTCACAGCCCAGCAGCAGGAGTATGTCACAGCCCAGCAGCAGGAGGATGTCACAGCCCAGCAGCAGGTGGAAGATGGAGCGACAGCCACTCCACTAACATCTTTTCAAGATGAGGTAGAAGTTGAGTCAGAGGTCGATGAGCAGATGGTGGAGTTAGAGATGGATTCTTCCCAGTCAGATGAGGTTTTGCTGACCCTTGTGTGACGACCACAGATGTTGTTGGGGAGGATTTGGCTTCTCAGTTGGATCAAGATGGAGTGGCTGATTTGTTTGCAACATCAGCATGCGAGAATGAATCCCTGCCTATTCCTGCTGCCGATCCCCATGTTACTCATGCACTCATGGAGGCCACCCAAACAGATCATTCATTGGCTCACATCAGGTCACTTGCAGACAATAAGTCTGGCATGTATGGTTGGAGGGATGGGATTGTTCATTCCTTTGTTGACACTAATGATGTTGAATGATCTAGAGTTGTGGTTCCATTCCCTTTCAAGCATCAAGTGCTGGTGCTTGCTCATGACAAGGTGGGGCACCTGGGTGTGGCCAAAACACGAGAACTTATTAACCATTACTGTACCTGGCCAGGTGTATACAAGGACATTGTAAGACGTGTAAGTAATTGTGCTAGCTGTCAGAAAGTCAACAAATATTCACCTGGCAAGACTCCTTACCAACAAGCCCCTCCATTTTGTGTGCCTCGTGAGAGGCTTGCTGTTGACTTGGTTGGCCCTTTGGCCAGGAGCAGAGATGGTTACAAGTATTTGCTGACAAGTGTATGTGTAGCTAGCAGGTACCCTTTTACAGTGCCGTTGAAGGACGTGGCGGCAGAAAGTGTATGTGAAGCCTTACTTGAGATCTGGTCCCAGACTGGTATCCCTCATGAAGTTCTGTCTGACCAAGGCACCCAATTCATGGGAAAGGTGATGTCGCAGCTGTGCAAGTCACTGCATGCTCATCAGGTGAGAGCCTCTCCCCAGAGCAGCAGAACAGAGTTCTGGTAGTATTGAATGAGTTCTAGGGGGTCTTCTCTCTCAACACTGGGCTCTCCAAGACTGGCCTGCACTGCATCAAGACTGAGTCAGTGGTACCTGTCTTTTCTAGGCCATTTGGGCTCTGTCCACAATGGTGACACCCAGTTAAGAAAAAGATAGGAGACCTTATACAATTGGGCATAATTGAAATCCCCGACTGCTTCAGGTTGAGCTGAGGCTGACTGCAGGTTGTTCTGGGAAGATTTTGGTGGTGCCCTATGACGGAAACCTATCTGGAATCTGTCCCTCTGACCATTGGTGATGTACCACGCTAGAGCTTGGTCCAGGTTGGCTGAGAGTTACTGTTTGGGGCTGTTGCCTTATGATTGGGTTGGAACTCTGAACTTTTGTGGGTAAGGTGTGCTGCTTCCGAGTAGTAACCCAGCCCTTACCTCCCTATCCGCAGTATTTCCCCCTTACCCAGCTATCTTACTACCCAGCTACCAGCCTGTAGTAGTACCACTGGGTTGTAAAGTCTGGAAGTGATCAATGGGTGGCTTGCCTCTGCTGGAATGGTCTTCACTGAGGATGACGATGCCGCTGCTCCAGAGCAAGTGCAGTCTTTGGGAAGCCATTTTCGCTGGGGTGAACATTGGTATAGCTGCTGGAATAATGAAGTGACTGGTGTCCGTTGGAAGGGCTCATGCAGTCGACTCATTCCCAGGTGCCCGTGCTGAACAAATGTTGATGTGCCTTACAACTACATTATGTTATCGACCCTGTACAGTATATATATGGGCCTCCCATGAACTGGGACCAAATGCTCTCTATAGGGTGGGGTGGCCATTGTGTTTGGATAGCCTATGTACTTGTGGCTTTGGATAGCCTACTTGTGGCCAGAGGGGAGTGTCCCAATGCTGCAAGCTTGCAAGGGAGTGGAGTGCCCCATGTGATTACCCAACTTACCCGAACGTGGGATGTCTCTTTTGCTTTGCAAGAGGGCAAAGTGACATAAAGCTTGTGCAGGATCGTATACGCTGTGATAGAACACTAGTGTGGGGTGGGATGAAATACCCTGTGATAGAACACTAGTATGGGGTGGGATGATATACTCTGTGATAGAACACTAGTGTGGGGTGGGATGATATACCCTGTGATAGAACACTAGTGTGGGGTGGGATGATATACCCTGTGATAGAACACTAGTGTGGGGTGGGATGATATACCCTGTGATAGAACACTAGTGTGGGGTGGGATGATATACCCTGTGATAGAACACTAGTGTGGGGTGGGATGATATTCCCTGTGATAGAACACTAGTGTGGGGTGGGATGATATACCCTGTGATAGAACACTAGTGTGGGGTGGGATGATATACCCTGTGATAGAACACTAGTGTGGGGTGGGATGATATACCCTGTGATAGAACACTGGTGTGGGGTGGGATCATATACCCTGTGATAGAACACTAGTGTGGGGTGGGATGATCCTCCTAACAGGACACACGTATAGAATGTGTGTGATGCCTTTCGGAAAGGATGGCAGGTCCCCTCAGATTCAGCAGTACTCATCCTTATAAGCAAGATCCTCAGTCAGTGACACATAAAGTTTAGCCATGCTTATTTTTGTCTGAGTCATGAGGTTGTCATCTTGCACGTGCACGTCTAGTAAACTCTATACTTCTACCACTGCACCTGTGCTATGCTCATCCCATGTGAGCAGCTGCCTACTTGGATTGTTGCATGCCTAGCCTCTCACCTGACTCCCTCTATAAACATCTAACTTTGCTCTATTTAAAGAATCCTTAAACAGAACGTTTGGACATGTAATTGTCGAGATTTCACTAATTGGCCAGTGCTGAAAATGAACTCAAGATACTAGACAATTACTTATCCTAATGATTTCCGCATAGCTATCATCCCCATTTCTATATTAAAGCAAATTTACGTTTACCAGAATTGGAACCAACGTCCGAGATTACGCCAAGCCCACAACATAGCTGTTAGTTCTTTGTGCAATACTCTACAATTTATAGATTGAGTATTCATAACTTTTAATGTATATTAAAAGGACTTTCTTCATGATGGCTACAAGCAGCCAAAGTTTAGTCTACATGGATCGAGTTTGGCTGCGAAATTTGGTCCAGGACTATAGCAAATTTCTATTTGATCGGAAAACTATTTTTAAGTTTTGGTATTTCAGGTACAGTAAAGGGTTGTTAAAGTCACAATCTAAACGTAGTCTAGATATAGAAAAATGTGTGTTAATTTGAAACCATTCATGTATCACTCTTTGGTTACTCTTTGATCCACATAATAAATGTACTTGCTATTCACAAGTCAACAGAAAAATTTGAAACTGTACAGAAATAAATACCACTATACAATGACACAAAGGGTGATACAACATCCTGGTACGTACAACAAATTAAATTTCTTCAGTAAAATAGTGACGCTCCACTGGTGGGTGGGTGGGTGTGTCCTAAAGCTACAAATTGTAGGCTACATAGATGGGATCCACTTCATCAGAGAGGAACGAGTCTCTGAGATGAACTCTCTGTTTCTCTCCGCGTGAGTTGACTGGGATGGTGGACGGGTCCAACACGACTATGATGCCAGTGATGAGCTGCTGCTCCTCCAGCAGAGCAGTAGTGATGACTGGCACAATGTCTAAAGCTTCTTTCTCCTCTCCACGCAGCTCCGCCACGACAACCAGCAAGTTGTTAGATGTGAACACAGCACTAGAGAAGGAGAGAGTAATTACCTCCTCATACATGTCACCTCACTTATCAGCCCACCTAGTAACTCCACTGTACATGTGTATTATACATCTCCTTACTTTACCAGCCACACTATTACACATAGTTGAAATCTCCCTCCCATTAGAAGCTTCATCTTCTACCTCCATTACTGTTTCCCCCACTAGCTGTATATCCATACCTGCCCACAACGCTCTTGTGGCATCGCACTACTGTAGCCTCCACGTCCGACGGGTGATATCTGAACCCTCTGATGCTGAGGGCCTCCTCCAGTGAACCAACCACAAACAAGCTGTCCCCTCGGTCCGCCTTGGTCATGAAGCCGAGGTACCCGGTGCGGGCTTATGTGACAGACGGGTCCCTGGCTCCCTCCATGATGGCCTGGAAGTGCTCCCTGGAGAGAGTGTCACTGATTTCATCTCTCAGGCCGTAGTAACCAATACCATTGTGAGGGCTACTCACCCAGATCTGGGCATGGGCAGTAGTCATAGTGGAACAACAACAACAACGATAAAAACAGCTTTACTGAAAATATAATATTTACAGTTAAAAATGGTCGTCTGCAATCAGATGTATGTCTAATTCAGCCAAACTAACTACATAGATTTTAGATACACACACACACACATGTTGTCAACACAATTTGCCATAGATATATGAGTACCCTTTAATAATAATGTGCCTGCACGTGCTATGCATTTCCATGACAATCTCTAACAAAGCTTGGTTCACTGACTTCTATGGGTACCCTATTAAAATAAACAAACAATTTTTACAAGCTCTTACCTCTCCCAGGTCCGTGTGAGCACAAGGGACCTTCGTGTCCGGATGAACGATTGCCACTCTGACGTCGGGCAGCATCTTCCCGCCCTCTACCAGACACATGGAATGTGGCGCTCCCCTCTCCAGGACAACCACACGATCCATCCTCAGAGCTCGCTGGTCAACGTACACACTTGACACTTCAGGATGCTGGTGACCCTGGATGATACACCAAATGAATGCAACACATGTGTCATGAGACACGCAACACATGTATCATGAGACACGCAACACATGTATCGTGAGATACGCAACACATGTATCGTGAGACACACAACACATGTATCATGAGACACGCAACACATGTATCATGTAGGGAGATACACTCTTCCACGTTATATTGTACGTGTAAAAACCTTTCCAGAAAAAGACATTTTACGGAAAAAGCCTACATACATTGTGTTACTCCTGCATAGTAATAGTTTAAAGTAAATGAAGAAACTGTCTCCTACCTAACAGACTGCAACACTAGCATCAACACCAGCAAAACACATGTACCTGCAAACAAATGATAGGGTTCACACGACAACCAAAGGATGTGGAGAGGGCGTGGCTTGTGAGACCCAAAGGTGAGAACAAAGCAGTGAAGGAGTTGAGCAGAGAAGTACGAGGTCTCTCTTCAGTGACGACGACACACGTGCGAATACACGACAAGTCGATGCCGCGTGTCTTCAATATGTCCGTGTTACTCCCCAGCTGCTGGCAACACTTGTCGACGATAGTGTATGACACGTAGGCATCTCGAACTACACAAGCACACACAGTGGGTGGAGCATAAGTAAAGAATATGGTATACATAAGAGTGAGATGCGATCACGTGACTAGACAAGTGAACACGTGATTAGACACACCATCACGTGACCAGACAAGTGAACATGTAATTAGAGACGTGATCATGTGACATAGACAAATGATCATGTGACTAAATGATAAAGTGAAGTTTGAGATATTTACTCTTGTTGCTGCTGATGACGTAGAGCCAGACTGCGGGCGTCGGCTCCACCTCGTTAGGGTTCATCATGAATGAGTGGTAACCGGAATACACACTACAAACACACAAACAAACTCCATCAATGATAAAATACAAGAACAGCCTAGTCTTATAAGTACTAGTGACACACACACACACACACACACACATCCTCTGTAACATTATGCCTCCATCTCAACACATCTGCTATAAGGCATTCAATAGTGGTCCAGTCTTCTGGTATTCTTCATTTAGTTGTAACCCTCCCTGTGCATGTGTGAGAGGGTTATAGTAGTTGTCCTGTCTGTCTCTGACAGTATTGTTGATTATGGTATGAACTTCCTAGAATGACGATTAGTAATCATGTGAGCAAATATTTTTTTTTTGCAGATGCAGTAGTTTTGCTTCTCCAATACTATACAACATGCAAAACTATATATGCTGACTTCATGCTGCACAGTCTAAGAACTTCTGAGGGAGGGACACACACATACACTAAAATATATACTCTCTCAAGACACTCACAACACAAATATATACATCACCCACCCACCCAAAGCCATATCAATGTGGGTGTGGCCTAACATGTACAAGACTGACCTAGCGAATATCCAGAGCACCAGACCAAATCCTGAGAAAGGATCCAGACAGAGCAAGACGTCTCTGGAGGGATAGAGTTCTGAGATGTGAAAGTGACCGTACCCGGGGCCTTGGTTGTGGAGGCTTGGTTACGGCACCGTCAGAGGTCTTCTCGCACAAGGCGTGAAGGACCAGGCAGCTCACTTAACAGGCTCCGCCCTAAAACTACCCGCAACCGCTGGCCGTGAAGCTTGCAGTCTTGCGTAGCAGGGCAAAAGCGAGCACTAACTACAGATTTTCTTGTGTCTCTAGACTGTCAGAGGTGAGCAACAAAACTTAATAGAACTTGCCTGTGGCTTATAACAGAAATGAAAAGATGACTGTGCTGTGGGTTAACATTAAGCATGAATATCATTAAAGAGAGATGGGAGTAGGAGAAAACATATGTACATAAATGGAAGGTGACAAATTGTTTTGAGTAAGTGTAAGATGATATGTAAGTGTTCATGTATTTCATGTAGTTGTCCATGTCTGGGCTGGTCAACAGTCCCAGACAGACTCCCGGGCCTGTAGAAGTGAAGAGGTGATGTCGCGTGAAGAGCCGAAAGTTGATCGAAGGTTCAAGTTGGATGAGTAGATGAATCGTCTGTCGATGGGGAAGAATCTGGCGTGAATGGTATTAGTAGTTGGATGGCGCGGGTGTATTCCTTGCCATGACAACGGAGTCTAACTGCTCTCACCTGGCCGTCATCGCCAGGAAAAGTCTTGATGATGCGAGCTAAGGGCCATTGTCTGACTTTGAGGACCTCGTCCTTCACAAAGACTAGGTCCCCAACTTGTAGATTCTGTTGTGTCTTTGTCCATTTGTATCGTTGATGTTGAGTAGCCAAGTATAATTTTAACCATGATTCCCATAGTTCGTGTTTAATCTTTGAAACTAATCGCCATCTGCGAAGTGTAGAAATCTTTCCTGAAGGTGGTTCTTGTGCAGGTAGAGCTCGGAGAGGGCGGCCTATCAGGAAATGGCCTGCTGTGATGACATCTCCAATGTTTGACTCGTCTTCCAGGATGGGTGTGAGAGGTCGCGAATTGAGTATAGACTCTGCCTCGGCTAGAAGGGTGTATAGTTCGTCGAACCTGAGCGTATGTGGTGACAAATTCTTTTTGAGAAGCATCTTCATAGTGCGAACGGCTGCCTCCCAGAGGCCGCCAAAATGTGGTGCTCTGGGCGGGATGTTGTGCCATGATATTCCATTTCTTTGAGCGAAGTGTGATGTTCCTTCCTTGGTTTCCCTGGATCCGAGGAGTGCCTCCAACTCCCGGATTTCCTCCCGGGCCCCCACGAAATTGCTGCCATTATCGGAAAAGATGTCTGAGGGGCAGCCACGTCTTGACACGAAGCGTGTGAGGGTAGCCAGGAAGTCCTCCGTGGAGAGGGAGGCGCATAGATCCAGGTGAATGGCTTTGGTAGCCATGCAAACGAACACAGCCACATAACATTTCTCGAAGAGAGGTTTGCGAGTGTAGCCGCGACGTATCTGTAGAGGGCCAGCAAAATCGATTCCGACTTTCATGAATGGTGGAGAGGGAGTGGTGCGTACTGCAGGCAACATCCCTAGCTGTTGGGAAAGGGGCCGAGCGTATGCCCGTTGGCAGGCTGGACACGCTCTGCTGATCTTCTTCAGAATATTTCTAAGTCCAGAGACATAGAACTTGTCTGCTATGATGCTTTGTAGGGCAGCGACTCCAGGGTGTAGGTAGGAGCGATGAGAAGTGTGGAGTAGTAAACGAGTGAAGTGAGAATGTGGATGAAGAGGCGTTAGCAATTTGGGTGAAGTGTGAGAAGTTGCATCTCGCACTCTGCTCTTGAGGCGTAAAGTGCCGTCATGAAGTGTTGGAAGGAACTTGTGTAGGACGTGATGTTTAGGTAGTGTCTTGTCTTGTTTGATGTAAACAAAGACTTCCGGAAAGTCCTGTTCCTGAGACAATTGAATGAGTTTGTTTTTCGAGAAGTGAAAATTTCTTTGGACGTGAGAATCTCTGCTGGAGGTGAGATTTTGAGTCTGATGCGATTGAAGAAGCGGTAGATCCAAGCCACCGTTCTCTCCAAGGTGTGTAGAGAGGAGAAACGTTGCCAGAGTTCATTGAGGAAGTCGTGTCGAGGAGTTTCCATCGATAGTGAAGGCGAAATGGATAAGACTTGTACAGCTTCTGGAGGTCGTGATATTGGAAGTGCTGGCCAGCTGTCAGGTGCCTCGGAGAGCCACTGTGGACCCGCCCACCATAGAGTGGAGTGGACTAAGTCCGAAGCAGCAACTCCCCGACTTGCCAAATCAGCCGGGTTGTCCTCCGTACGTACGTGCTTCCATCTGGTGTGAGGAAGGAGGTCGTGGCATGCTTGTACACGGTTAGCCACGAATCTGTCTCGAAGTTGGGTGGAGTCTTTGGCCAACCAGTGCAAGACAATTGCACTGTCTGTCCAGGCGAACAGATGTTCGTGAGAGATGTCCAGAAGGTTCCCAACGTGAGCTAGCAGCCTGGCCAGCAGATGAGCTCCCAGCAGCTCCGCACGAGGAACTGTGGTGTGCTTTGTGGGAAGAACTCTTGCCTTTGCTGAGATGAGAGTAGTCTGGATGGAACCATCTGGCAGTACTGCACGGAAGTAGACAGCTGCTCCGTATGCCTTTGTGGAGGCATCCGAGAATCCGTGTAATGATTTGAATAAGTGAGGTTGTTTTGATGAGAAAAATTGTCTTGGTACAGCGTGACTCTGGATGTTGGGAAGATCATCAACCCAAGAAGTCCAGAGCTGTTTGAGGTTGTCAGGTAGCTCTTTGTCCCATGGTAGGTGAAGTTTCCAAGTGTCCTGAAGTATCGTACGTGGTATGATCGTGGTGGGTGCGAAAAGCCCCATGATGTCGAACACTGAGGCGGAAATTGAAGCCACTAAACGTTTTGTGACTTTGACGTTGGCTGAAGGAAGTGGAGGGACAGAAACGTGTAGAGTGTCGTTGGTTGTATTCCAGTGTACTCCAAGAGCTTTGGCTGACTCATGGAGCTGGAGGGGTGCGGTCTCAACTTCCCGAAGGCAGGCTGGAGTGTGGTCAAGGAACTCCTTGGAGTTTGACCTCCATTTTCTTAACGTCATTCCTGCCTTAGAAAGGAGACCGCAGAGTTCATCTCTGATGCTGTCGGCTTCTTGTATGCTTTCAGCACCCGAGACGAAATCATCTACGTAGAAGACTGCTCTGACCAGCTTGGCTGCTCGTGGGAACGTAGATTCGTAGTGGTCGGCAATGAAATGTAGTGTTTGTGTTGCCAAAAATGGTGAGGAGGCGACGCCGAACGTAACACGCTCCATCCTACAATCAACCACTTGACCATCAGGTTGACGTAAGATAAAGCGATGTAGGTCTTGCTGATCAGGGGCCAGTCGGATCTCACGGAACATCTTGCTGATGTCCGCGGAGAGTCCGACTGGGTGTTGACGGAACTGAAGGAGAATGTCCGCCAGTTGTGGGTATAAGTTCGGACCCACAAGTAAGCAGTCGTTCAGAGATGCACCCGTAGTAGACTTGGCAGATGCATCAAAAACTGGTCGCACCTTGGTGGTTGACGAGGTGTCCTTAAACACCCCGTGGACCGGCATGTAGTAGACAGGAGTGAGTGGTTGTAGTTGATCCCGGGGCACTACGTGGGCGTGACCGAGGTCGATGTACTCACGGAGTGCAGTGTCGAAATCCTCGAGTTTCCCTTTGGCTCTGAGGGAGCGCTCATTGTGGAAGAATCTCGACAGTGCCTGTCGTTTTGTGTCTCCGAGCTTGGGAGGGTCTTGCTTAAAGGGGAGCGCGACTGTGACACGGTTGTCTTTGAGTATGACCGTGTCTTTGAAGTGTTGGACAGCTCTTTGTTCATTGGCTGTGAGTTGTGAAGCTTCTGGTACGTGGTCAAGTGACCAGAGACGAGCGAGGACATCATGAAGGTTAGTATCTTGTGGAATCAAAGTGAGGACCTGAGCGCGGGAGGCCAGAGGACCAACGACACCGTACCCGAATTCTGTCGCAATGAAACGGTGACGATTGATCCTCGAGACCTCACCACATAAGTCCCATGGATGCTCTTCTCCGAGAATTATATCCACCTTACCCCCCATCTCAGGGTCGCTCAGAACGAGGCCTTGTTGTGTAGCCAAGTCCCTCACGGAGTCCCGATCTGAAGGAGGTGAAGTAGTCAGTGCGTGTGCACAGATTGAAAATTCAATTGGGTTGGTAGAGAACGTGGAAGTTGTAGAAGCCAGAGGGACGAAAACCTTGTGTTTGGAGCGAATAGTCCCTTGGCCGAAGCCTTCAAATATCCTGTCTTGTGGGTGACGGGGTAACCCTAGGTGTGTAGCGAGCTCCTCCGTCATGAAGCTTCCCCCACTCCCATGATCCAGGAGCACTCTGGCTTTCGTGATCTTGCCATTGTGCTGAAGTCGGGCTACTACCGTGCAAATGAAGTTGCCTGACCCTTGGGCCACGGAAGCAGGTTCTGCATGGACGGGAGTGTCCACTACTGCCACAGTGGAAGGGGCAGTGGGAGGAGCTGCTGGAGTGCTATTGTTAGGACGTGTGTCCCGATGTAAGAGGGTGTGGTGTCTCTGGCTGCAGTGGCGACATGAGTGTTGGTTGGTGCACTGCCGCACAGCGTGGGCGGGAGAAAGGCAGTTAAGGCATAAACGCTTCTCTCGCACCAGGCGATTCCTGCTGTCAGTGTCAAGAGCAGAAAAAGCTTGACACCTGCCCAGCCAGTGTGCTTCGCCGCACGAAGCACACTTGGCTGGTGGGGCACTCTTCCTCTTAGGTGAGGATGGCGGATATGAAGTCGGATGTGAAGTGGAGGACGACGACGTAGACGATGACGATAAGTTGTTGTTCGAGGAGTGTGTCGGACGGGCTTGAGTATCTGCCCAGAGGAGCCTCTGCTCAATGAAGTCACCCAAGTCCTTCATGGTTGGATTAGGCAACTTTTCAAAAAGCAGACGCTCCCAATCCTCCCGCAACTTCCCATCCAAGAAGGGGCGAAGGAAGTGCGGAAGGAAGAGGCCAAGGTCACCGTGTAGATGCGTGTCCAGGGCCCTGTACGTGTCTAACACAGACTCTTTAAAACGTCGGAGCGCTGTAGCTGACTGATCGGTCCTGGGAGGTTCTGCGATCTTCTGGACAAGAATTGGAATGACCAGTTGTGGTCTCCCGTATGTCTTGCGTAAGTCCAGAATGAGGTCGTCCACCGATGCCCCAGACTTGAGGCGGTCGGAAACAAGTGCTTTGCCCTGAGGAGGGACAATAGCCTGACGAATAATGGCGTATTTGTCAGTGTCGGAAAATCCCACTGCACGATGTTTGAGCAGAGAGACTAATTCTAGCTCAAAAGCCTCCCACTGGAGAGGGTCCCCGTGGTACTTGGGGATCTCCAGGTTCAGTGGAGCCATTCGTGGTCGTAAATCGGTAGATGAAGTAGACGTAGATATAGACGATGATGTAGCTGAAGATGCGGCGGATTCGATATCGTTCGTGAACTCGTCGATAGACTTCTTAAAGGTCTGGATTCTGTCCTTGAGGGCAGGATGTGACTGCAAAGCAGGAGGAGTGTTGAATAGAGAACGACAACTAGTTGAGAAGTTCTCAAGCTTTGTGGCAAAACGTGCAGTAGACTTGTCAGTGATGAGTGATAGACGATCGAGATCGGCCACCAAACTGATGCTGCCAGTCCATACTTGTTGCTGCTGTCTCACACGTTTGAGAGAGAGACGCAGGCTGGAGTGGAGTTCAGAGTGTTTCTCGGCTTCGGACTGCTCCAAGTCGTAAGCAGCAGCGTCAGCCAAGAGCAATTCGTCAATTTGTGATTGGAATACATCGTGAGCCGTGACGGCTGAGGATAGTGCATCTGAAAGGTCATCGATTGCGACCGGGTCCCAGTCGTCAGGATGACTCTCGAAAAGGGACTTTATCTTGCGTTCTGTTTTAGTCACCAAGCCACGCTTGTATGCGCGCTGGCGTTTCAGATGTTCCAGATCAGTCTGCAACGAGTCTTTGGATGATTGTAGAGCCATAGTAGATGTAGGTAGGTCGAAGTGAAGCAGAAGTGATGCAGTAGAATCGAAGTTACAGGTTGGAATTGAATAAACAACAAAGTACGACAAGTGATAGTCTAGCTACGAGCGACAAGGACTGTACTGAACTCGAAAGTAGGACCGCACGATCGATAAGAGAGATGGTAGTGGTCTAGCAGGCAGTAGTGCCGATTCGAACCAAGGCTCGAAGGACCAGGCAGCTCACTTAACAGGCTCCGCCCTAAAACTACCCGCAACCGCTGGCCGTGAAGCTTGCAGTCTTGCGTAGCAGGGCAAAAGCGAGCACTAACTACAGATTTTCTTGTGTCTCTAGACTGTCAGAGGTGAGCAACAACTTAATAGAACTTGCCTGTGGCTTATAACAGAAATGAAAAGATGACTGTGCTGTGGGTTAACATTAAGCATGAATATCATTAAAGAGAGATGGGAGTAGGAGAAAACATATGTACATAAATGGAAGGTGACAAATTGTTTTGAGTAAGTGTAAGATGATATGTAAGTGTTCATGTATTTCATGTAGTTGTCCATGTCTGGGCTGGTCAACAGTCCCAGACAGATGTGCTTGTGAGCTCGACACATGTCCATCACTGCGCGATGAGAGATCTGGTATCAGAACAAAATATACTTAAATCTCATTCACTGATTCTGAGGATTAAAATGAACTTATTCCCATATAATATAGAACAGAAACCTGTCCTATATTCTGAGGGTACATTACAGGAACCTTGTAAAGGGATAGAGTTCCTACCTTGACTCCAGAGAGCACCCCAGTGGTGGACACACTGAAGTCCAGGTAAGCTATGAGCTCTGCTGTGGGTGCCTTGTAAGGCTTGGTCAGCTTCTTCTTGGACAGATCATCTGTTTCTAGGATGGGGGGGAGGGACTTCAGATCCACCAGAGGCCCCGCCTCTTTGGACTTCAGGACTCGGAGCACAGGGTGGCAGGTCAAGATGGCCCTGCAGTTGCTGATTTCCAAAGTCAGCTTCATTGTAGGCACGCTCGCTGGGAGGTTTGAGAGCATGGGTGGGCGGATCACCACAGGGACCACACCCACATAGAGGCAGCCGTAGAAGGCAACTATGAGTTCTATTCCAGCTGGATACAGGAGGGCAATATGGTCGCCTGAGTTCAGTTGTAGCTTGTCAACGATGAAGGCTCCAACTCGTTCAGCTCTCTTGTGGAGGTTGACACAGTTGATGGACTTGAAGGCATGGCCCTGGAGGCAAAATAAATAAATAAATAAACAATAATAATAATATAAAAAAAATATATATATACACTCGAACCTCTCTTATCCATTCGTCTAAGTTACGGACACCTCTGTCTACCGGACACCAACTAAAATTATTGACTGCGTACGGATCGTCAGTGTAGTCGGAAAGCTACCAAATTAAACGAATAAAATCGGGAAAATATTTCGCGTGTGGCACTTCGAGTGTATTTGATCGTAGCGCTGTTTGTGGAGATGGAGCAGGGAATCAACAGGCAGTTAGTGCGTCTACCGCTAGTTCTTCTCAGAACTCGTTGACCGGCGGCGTCACTGCTAGTTCTTCTCAAAACTCTTTGAAAGGCAGTGCGCTGCTAGTTCTTCTAAGAACTCAACGACCAGCGGTGGTGGAGGTAAGGTCGCGGTAACTAAACCAAGCGTAGCGTTTTAACTCTAGAAAGAAAGCTGGAGATAATATCAGAAGTTAAGAAAGGGAAGTTAGTGAGGCAGTGTCTGGACAGTTTGGTGTTCCAAAATCTACAGTGAATGATATTTGGACATGAACGATGAAGAAATTGTAGAAGATGTTTTGCAAGAGAGAGAAGAATCTGAGACCAAAAATGAAGATGAAGCTTCTTCAAATGCAGTTACTCCATTGCAAGCTTGTGCTGCTTTCGATACTGCTTTGGAGTGGTTGGAGTCCAAAGGCAACACACACCCTGCACATCTTATGCTGGTAAAAAGTTGGAGAGACGATGCAGCTCAGCCTAGCTTGAAGTCTATGAAGCAAACTAAAATCACTTCATATTTTAAATAAATTGATTCATGTATTATTTTTTAATTTTAAGTAATATACTAATTCAATTATCAAATAATTAATTGTATACACGGTTCACACCGAATAAATTAAGTATTTCTGAGTTACGGACATTTCTTAGTTACGGACACCCCTTGGTCCCAGACTGTCCGGATAAGAGAGGTTTGAGTGTATATGTGAGTGGGTCTAGGAAAAGGGACCTTATGGAGCAAAGAAAAAAAATTGAGTTTTTTATGCTAATAAAAAGCTACAATTTCTCTCAACTTTGTGCTAAAATAATGGAGGGTAAAGCCTTCGACGTGCAGAGAAACTGGGCTGTATTCAGTAAATCAATTGAACTAGAAATCGAGAAAACATAAATTGAATTTCCACTTCCGTTATAATTAACGTTTCCGTATACTTAACGGCGTACTCCGCATACGCAATTAAATCGTACAGCCGCTTTTTCGGCGACTAACGAAGTTTGCGTAGAGTTATTTTTAGCTTTCAAAGCGTCTCACGGCCTGTCTTGTCGGAATCCTTGGCTACTCTATACGCTGTAGCGGTAAATTTTCAGCCAGAGATAAGCTGTAGAGTGCATGCAATAGTCTCAAAGCTAAGCCGTTTTTTTAGCTGCTTATTTGAAACTCCGCCCATTCCCCGTTTATTGTAAATAGAGAACGAGAGAGAATAAAAAGTAGCTTGTCTTTCCACGGCACGATTGGGGTCTTTTAAGTTGTTTTGACATTTGAAATTTGGCATAGACGTAGAGTAAGGGTCACTAAGACTAATTCTGCAAAAAACAAAAATAGGAGAAAGAAAGAATTTTTCCGATTACTTACTTCCGGAGCCTATATCTCAATTTCAATTTTTGCGCCATAAGGTCCCTTTTCCCAGACCCGCTCACATATATATATATAACAATTTGATGAGATAATAAACAACAGGGAAGCCACCAAACAACAATCGTTGCTTGATAGTGATATTTGTAAGAGATGACGCAAGAAATGTATCATTTTACTTGTACCATAAATCAACCAATCTTTCCTGTATGGCCTTCCACACTCACTTTATTTAACTCCCACCTACCCTGTTATCCAGGAGAGTGAAGAGCTGTGCGTCAGGTTGGGTCTGAGCTCTCCATCGAAGCACATCTGCCAAGAACTGATGCTTGCCTGCTCCGTCTGTGTCCTCATACGGCGTGCTGAAGGCATAGCCTGAGGACTCCGCCACACGACCTGTCACTAAGTCTCCCATGAGCTGGGCAGCCCCGGACACAGCTACAACACACACACACAAACATCACATCACTAAACTATATCCTATACTGCTTTTACGTAAGGAGAAGAAAAAATAAAACAAATAAAATTAGTATAGCTACTATATTCCCCCCCAAGCACGTTAAATCAGTGTTGTGGGAAAGGAGAGGGAGACTTACTGAAATTCCCAACCATTCCTAAATGAAGCTTCTTTAGTCTGTATCTTTCTTCTCATGCACACTTGAAGATGAATTAAATATGACCAATGAGAAACAGCTTTGATGTTTAGTGTTAATGGATCTAATACTGTCAAGCCCAACCTTTTAATACTGACGTTTCCCCTCCCCTTTTCTCCTAGACTAACTTCCTCTATCAAACCCTGTCAAGTCTGACCCAATCTATCTGCATCAAATGTACATCGACTATATTTCCCTTACTGGTGTGAGGTTTGGGTACAGGAAGGTTAGTGATGCACTGGTGGGGACACATGAGTAGGTTCACTGGATGTAGAGAACCCTCCAGGAAGTGTTGCTTAGTTTCGTGAACCTGTACCAGTCCGTTAGCTCCACGGGGAAGTCTGCCGGCAGACGTGAGCACAATACCGTAGATGTTGACACCGTGGATGCTCTCGATGGCAGGAACGACGCTGTTCATCCAAGTGAAGGCTTCCTCGTCGGTACAGTTGGGTTTCTGTTCAGCTACTACCACGACCCTCTCCTCACGCAGCACCGTTACTGAGAACACGGCAATCCTTCCTTTGTAGATGAAGGAGTGAGGCTCCACGGCCACCAGTTCTTAGTTCTAGTTGCATCACTATGGCATCATTCCCTAGCAACATGTGCCTAGGACACGCCCCCTGCACCACCGGAATATACCACACCCCCTGCAGCAACACCACCACTAGTTCAGGCAATCTAGTCCTTCAAACAATTCACTAACTGAGGGACATTCACTAACTGAGGGAAATTCACTAACTGAGAGACATTCACTAACTGAGAGACATTCACTAACTGAGGGACATTCACTAACTGAGGGACATTCACTAACTGAGGGACATTCACTAACTGAGAGACATTTACTAACTGAGGGACATTCACTAACTGAGAGACATTCACTAACTGAGGGACATTCACTAACTGAGAGACATTCACTAACTGAGAGACATTCACTAACTGAGAGACATTCACTAACTGAGGGACATTCACTAACTGAGGGACAATCTCTCAGTTAGTGATTGTCCCTCAGTTAGTGAATGTCTCTGAGAAGTATTCAGAGGGAGTAGCGTTTCTCCCACATGCACTCAGTTAGTGACAGTGCTAAACAGATAAAGGGAGGGTGGTTACAGCATTTGGAAGTCTAGTGTTACCCTACTACTACTACTAATCATCCTTCTGTAGGCTGACAACCCCTTACCTGAACGTGTTGGCTGTCTTTCCTTGTAAGCCCCAGTATGCTCCACCAGAAGCTGTACTCTGCACACAAATCTCTCCAATTTCATCAGTCTTGCAAATGACAGGAGATCCCCCAATTCTAACCACCGCAATCCGTGCCCCAGGCATGACCGTGCCAACATCCTGCAAGGTCAGAGAGGTCATGCTGCCGGGTTCCTCCACTCGGACCACTCCGTAGCTGAGACCGGAGATTGACATCACACCACGCCCAGTAGAGGTAGACGCAGTAGGTCTGGATATGCACACATAGTGAGGATAGTCACTCTGAAAGGGGTGTGGCAGTGTAGTAGAGGGATCAGTTTAAAAGTTGTGGGGATTAATTAAATTGAGCACAGTCAAAATGTTGGGTCAAGGAACTTATGAATATTTTTAAAATCCTTCTTCCAATTAACCCTTACCATTTATTTATTTTTCCTGGAATTTTGAACAGGTAAATCAACATCACAAATTGTTATATATCTTAAACTATTTTCATAAACTCCCTAACAACTATATGCTGTGGTCCCTAATGAACATGATGCGGTTTTGGTTCCATAGCAACTACGTACCAAGGTTTTACACGTGGTTTTTCCTTTGTTGTTTGAATTTTTAAACAAATTTTCATGAAAAACAATCTGTTCTCTTTTCTTTTCCAATCATGTGAAAAAAGTATTATAATGTATACAATAAGGTCATAGAATAATAAAACCCAACTTTATACAGGTACATAAATAAGTGGTTTCAACAAGAACAGTATGACAGTCACTTCTAATATTCCAATAAAACTGAATCATACCTTTTCTTGCTAGCTGTTCTCATACTCCTAGCAAGTTTTCTACTACTATAGATTCCCCATTCCTTCCTACTAGGTAGACTTCCATTCCTACTGGACTTAGTACTGATTGATTACACAGGCTTCCCTGACACTTCACCATCACTTTGTACAGCTCTAACCCTAAGGAAAATGGCTGCATGGGTAGCTAACTATGAGTCCTAACTTTGTTCTTACCTAAAATCGCCGTTCTCTAGAAGCTCGATAGCCTCGAAGGTTGTAAAACAAGAAGCCATAAGCTTCTGATCGAACAGTCTGAAAAATCGGTAAAAGGTCCACCGCAAATGAAGTTTGTTGCTATTTTTAACTGACCAGTCAAAAAGAGCAGTCTTTTAGGAGGCTTTTTTATTACCGTATATCATTGTATTTTTTATGATTTTTTTTAAAGTGATCGATAAAGGGTTAATCATTTCTAGTTAGAATCATATCATTCCTCACCCACCTTCTAACAGAAACTGTGAGAGTTTCAGGAGAACCAGCACACGGACACAGAGCTTCCCTGGACAGACCTTTGTGCTGGAAGGCATCGTAGAACAGATCACTGGACGCCAGAGACCCTGAGGGACATACCAGACAGGTAAATATACTCAGATACACTATTCAACAGTGCCTGCTCAGACCAGAGTTACCTAAGCAACCAAACAGCCTAGACCTCCCCTGGAACTGAATACAGATACTGGCTTCACCAAATGGATCTATTTCTATGTCCCCATAATATATACACATACAGTTACATAGCTCCCTCTGTAAACTTGTCTTTTCACACACACACACACACACACACACACTGATTACATATCCTGTTTAGTTGGATACTTCACCAAAGATTCTTGAGGACCCTAAAGTAATTTTCCTTCCGCTTTTGACAAATACAAGTCCACATGAACCTGTGTATATCTGCACATGCTCACTAACACACATACATGGATTAGTTCCATCATCCAGTAGCAGCATCCTCACTCCATCCAACTTGAGATCCTTGAGCTCCTTGTGGTTCGCCAGAGAGATGCAGCCGCTCAGAGCACGGCTGGACGATATCACACACGACGCCTTGTGCTTGTTGACCATGTGCAGCCAGGTCGTGGGCAGTGTTGTCATGATGCTGGGCGGGACAAACACCACATGTATCCCCATGTAGGCTGCCGACATGACAGAGTGCCACAGTCCGATGGATCTCTTGGGATCTTCCGTACATACCATGGTCTCTCCTACTCACACACACACACACACACATCATCTAACATGCTAACACACATACATACCCTAGTGGTGACTAACTCACACACAACCTTGTATCAATATAGAAGTGCAATACATGATACTGTAAACACGACAGAATTTGGATCGCGAAATGTTTTGTGCGATGTATTTAGCTGAAAAGCGTGAAAATGTTTCTTTCACAATCCACATGCCCCGCCCTTCCTTCACTATGTATCTGTGTTAGTTACCTTCTCTGTAGAGACATGCAGTAGTGAGGGAGCGACAGTGAGTGAGCATGGCCGACCTCGTCACCACCACTCCCAGAGCTGACCCATCTCTCACTGATGAATACTACAAAATGGACAGACATAAGGAAGAGGAAAGAAGGAGTCAAAAGACTGACCTCTGTATAGAATAGTTACAGATGTATGTACTGACATTGAACCCACCCAAATGAATTTAACCTGATTGTTTCAAACTTGAGTAAGAAAGAGTCTTGTGGCATTGAAGTGCAACAAGACAAACTCAAGTTACACAATAACTAAAGTAATCATTAAAATGTATTATATTATGGCTGTTCTCTCATATTTCAGATAGAATTGGGCAAACCGCTATAATTCCACAGACACACTCGATTACCAGTATGATACACTTTCTATATAAAGGCTTGACTAAGCTGACCAGGAGACCATAACCAGACCACGCTGGCGGCAACTCTCCTCACCTCGATGTAAGCTGGCGTGTCCGGCTGAGGTCTGGGGGGAGGGGACCAGTCTTTGCTGGGCTTCGGAAGGTGTTCCGTGACATACCAGGTAAGGCGTGGCCAACCCTTGAAGTGGACGATGTGATCCTTCCCCTCCTCCTTGGGGAGCCCCCTGGCAGTGGTCTCGCTGGTCAATGCCACAGTGATGTTCAAACTTCCCAGCAGAAAACCCACCTGCTGCCCTCCTGGGTCCTGTAACATGGTCAGCAATAGCATAATCACAGTCATCATCATCATTATGCCCCCTCATAAAGACTTCATAGTTCATCTGTCACAAACTCCTCCCCCTCACCTCCTTGGTAATGGGTGGCTCTATGGCAACTGGAATGACGGCGGCGAAGATGCAGCCGTAGAAAGCGATGACAAACTGCGCCGCCTCGTCAGGTCTGAAGACGAGGGCCACTCTGTCTCCCGGCTGCACCAGCTTCCCTCCTCCCAGCTTGTGCAGCATGTAATAGGCCACCTTCTGTGACCTGGCCGCAAGCTTATCTAATACACAGTCATCATAAAGCATCATTGCAGGGAATGAACTCAAGTAGATTCATAGACCTGGACCATGGCAATGTAAGCCATTAGTATTAATCATATTCATTGAATCCCACACCAGTACTGCACTAGAACTGTATAATAAGCTACAATGGTTAACACCATCTGCTTACATATGATACACAGTTCAAAGGTTAAAGTAACATAACAAAATGAATAGTTTACCAACACGGCATAACACTTACTGGTCAACTCCTACTATATAACATTTTCATAGTTGCTAACCAGCTTTAGTATCTTTCAGATTCCTAAGCCACACCCACTAAGTTACTCGTACGTAGGTGACCAATCCTGCCGACTCTCCAAGGGCACACCCACTGCAGGCTGCATGGTCGGACCTACCGGACGGGGAGCATTGGGGTCCTCTGTAGTCACTATTCAACACACACACACAAATCATTTACATTATCAGGATACTAGCAGTTGCCATGTCCACCATACTCCATTATGAACTAAATCATTGTTGATCAGGATGAATTTGAGGACTAGAGTTGTATAGCATCGTTGCCTATTTATGAAACCCTAATCTAACTGGTTTAGCAAAGGCTAAAACAAAGAAACAAACACAAAACTTGTGTGGTAAAGCCAGAGAATAGTAGCAAGCATTGGATTACTCCCACAGAGCATGAATCTACTTGAATAGATTCACATAATGGACCAATCAGATTGCTCGTATGTTACTAACTACGTTAAGTTGAGAGATATCGTAAGCTAACACGCAAACACACAACATCTTGAATAACCACACTCTTCTAGTCAGTATTTCAAGATTCCAAATACAATAGCAAATTTGTTTTCACAGAAGAAAAGGAAGTATTGCCTTCCACTGACGGCCAACACAACTCACATAAATTAATAAAATACCCTCGTCTCAACCAAACATCTCTTTATTAGATTAGACACAACCATTTGCCAGCCTGGTCGTGCACATGTGTTACCATGGCAACCCAACAATTGAGTTGGCTCATCTGCTCATAAATGACAGACAACCAGCAAATTGATGAGTCAGCAGTTCATCCTCTAACTAATGGGCATGTATGTATGTGTGTGCACATGTCTTAACACCCCTTACTCCGTATGTGTACATGTATTACTGCTTATTTACACTGAGAAAACAACAACAAAAAAACAACAACAAAAACAACAACAAAAAACAATGAAAAAAGACAACATCAAAGAACAACAAAAAACAAATTAAAACAACACAGTTACCTGGAGTGTCGTCATCCTGATAGTAGTCCTCCACTGGCTTCTTGTTCTTTCTTGGTCTCTTCAATGTGTTCAACAACTGCTGTATCTTGTGAGACACGCCTCCCTGTGATGTGTGGGCGGGGCCTATTACTGGGTTCCCTCCGATAATAGTCTCTTGTCCTCTGCTAACAGATGACTCGGCACTACCCAGTGGGTGGCGTAGCGACCCCATGTGAGCTTGCTCTGTGGGTGGTGGTGGGCGGGGCCTGGATGTCTTAGGAGCAGTAGGGGGTGGGGATCCTCTAGGAGGAGGGGGCGATGCTCGAGGGGGAGAATTGGAATGCTACAAAAAAAGAATACTATTACCAGTGAAGTCACAATATATACACATATAGTACACACATCATGTACAGTGCGTCCAGCTTAAAGAGTGAACTTTTTGAATTTATCATATAGGAACAAAATACAGCTTTTTGGATATGTATGTACCTTATTGTTACTCCTCCAAATATTGTTTCCAACTGCTACAAAATCACTTTAACTCATAGAAGGTAGAGAACCGCGCATCGCCCATAGACTGCAATACATTAGTCGCCATTTTATTTGACGTCAGACTTTCGTCTACGCGTCGTCATTAATCGTAATTGGTTTGTGCCGCGCAACGCTTTACCCACCAGTAATACGGGTATTCCCCTTTATAGTCGCGCTTGCATCGTATGCTTGATATGGCTTCTGGTTCTACCACTATGCGCGTTGCTGGTACTACCGGCAAGCGTAGGCGAAGTGAATCGCAGTTGCTGCAGGACACCACTAATTGTGTTACTCCTTCCAAGAGATCTTCATATTTTAAGGCTGAAGGGAAGTTGAAGGAACTGAACAAACTAAATGCTACAAAAGCCCCTAGAGGTAGACATGTTATGTCCCCACAGCCAAGTAGTGCTATGCTTTCACAGCAAGTAGTCCCACATTCTCCTTCAGCCTCTCCTTCACCTGCCCCATCACCCTCACCCTCACCCTCCCCATCACCCTCCCCATCGAAGGATGTGTTGCATGCTGTAATAAAGCAACGTTCATTTGTGATTGAACAAGGCATGCATATTTTACAGTCACTGGTAGAACGCAACACAACATTTTCTATCCAAAAGGCTATTGTCCTTCAGGTGTTTGGTGCTGCTGTTAGTTCGGGGATGGGAATACTGGAAGCATGCAACTTGTTTTCAATGGCCACTGGATTCAATTCTCGGGTAATACATCGGTGGGCAAAGGAAGTTTTTGTTGACTTCTTTGGAACCATTTCCTCTCTTGAGGATGTAACTGATGAGAAGTTGCAGGATGAATTGGAGTCAGAAAGAGGCAGACATCCAAAGTGGTTATCATTGATCTCTGACGAGAACTTCCAGAGCGAATGTAGAAGTTTTGTTCACCTCAATGCAAACGTGAAGGGGAAACCAAATCTGACGTTGATGGATGTTGTTTCGTGGATTAAGGCCTCACATGGAGTTGAAGTGAGCAAGTCTACCGTTTCCTTATGGCTACATGATCTAGGCTTCTCGTATCAGCAGCATACTAAAGGTGTTTATTTTGACGGGCATGAAAGGCCAGATGTGGTTGCTGATCGTGAAGCCTACTTGGAACGTTTGATGTTGCTGGAAAAGCGAACATGGCACTACCACTCTCCATCTCCAGATCCAGCCTTAAGACCAGTTATTCGGATCTATCATGACGAGTCCACTTATTATTCGAATGCGGACCAATCATTCCATTGGTCAGACGGCTCCCAACTGGTCCTGAAGCAAAAGTCACTGGGACAAGCCATAATGGTATCTGACTTTGTGGAGGAGGTTGGAGGACTGCTGGAGCATGAGGGCGAGAAGGCTTCCCTGCTTTTGGAGCATCAGACGGACGGATACTTCACAAATACCATGCTCATCTCTCAGGTCTGAAACAATGTAGATAATATTGTATAAATTGTTTTAAGCATTGTGCATTAGTTTTACAACTTGGTGTTAAATAATTAGCTAGTGCACTTTATTAATGCTCAATAATTATAATACGACATACAAAATCATTTTTTAGACTCACAAGGCAATATCCTTGTTTGAGAGGAAGTATCCGCAATGTCAAGGCCTGTTCATCTTCGACAATGCTCCTTCGCATACGAAGAAGCCAGAGAATGCCCTAAACGTAGAGCACATGAATGTGAAGGATGGAGGGAAGCAACCATTCATGCGGGACACCACATGGAATGGGCAGGTGCAGTGCATGGTCACAGACGAGGGCATTCAGAAGGGCCTGAAAACTGTGCTTCGGGAGAGGAGGGTGGATACGTCAGGGATGAATGCTTCCAGAATGAAAGAGGAGCTTCAGCAGTTTCCGGCAAGTTCATGACATCTAATTAGTAATAAGAAATCAACAAAAATACACAACAGAAGAATTGTGCATAAGAAATGAAATAAATAATTAGCATGATCATGCAATGGCAAGAAAAAAAAATCTTTATAATAAAAACATAAGTAAATTGTCAGTTGTTTTAAATTAGATCTGACCACACTCAGTATTTGAATCCCATTGAGAAAATAAAATTATTATTATATATTATTATTATTGATTATTTGCAGGACTTTCAGGATCGCACCACAATCTTGCAAGAAGAAATTGAGCGACGCGGGCATATTTGCCTCTATCTGCCCAAGTTTCACTGTGAACTAAATCCCATAGAGTCAGTGTGGTGCCACTCCAAGAAGTACACTCGTGGGCATTGTAATGGGTCTATTGTACGGCTGCGCAAAATTGTTCCCGAGTCACTCTCACTGGTGACAAAGAACACCATTGGATGTTTTTTTGCCAAATGTTTCGACTACGAAGCTGCATATCGAAACGGCCACACCTGTGCCTCGGTAGATACAGCAGTGAAGAACTACAAGTCTCACCGAAGAGTGACCGGGAAAATCGACTAGAGGAAGCTGCTGATATTGATTAGATTTGTGTGTGTGTGTGTGTGGGGCGGGGAAGGAGGTGGTTCAAATTTTTTTTTATTACATGCTAGTTATGCACGCGTCAGACAGTCTGACTTGCAACTTCTACAATGTGTTTTATTTCATGCCAGTTATGCACGCGTTGGACAGTCCAACTTGCACCATATTTATTATTATTATTTTATTAGTTATTTTTTGAGCCACCATATTCTATGGAAAGGGGGAGGGGGGTTTACGTGCTGGTTATGCATGCGTCAGACAGTCTGACTTGCACAGTCTACAATGTGTCTTATTTCATGCCCGTTATGCACGCGTTGGACAGTCCAACTTACACTTTTTTTATTATTATTTAACCGGCTCTTTTCAGAGCCACCACAAAGCAAAAGATTTCAACTTATTTTAATTATTATTTAACTGGCTCTTTTCAGAGCCACCACAAAGCAAGATTTCAACTTGCTTAAGAAGACAACATACTCACCTATTAGTTTGCAGCGAGTCAATTGCATTACGTCTTCCTTCAATGTTACCAGTATGGTAGTAATATCTTCCATGTTGCACCCAATCACGTGGAGAAGCAAGCACTGTTCTTGATGATGCATCATGCATGGCGTAACCTTGTCCTGATGGAAGTTGAGGCGTCCAATTATTCTGTATTTATGGCTAGATGTTACAGCCGAGTGTGATGTAGTGTTGGGTCCATCAAGTTCCTGGGAAATTGAATGCCCCATGTGGTTGTTTATTTGTTTACGTTATCGTATTTGTAGTAAATATTTGTTTACGTCGTATTCGCATGTGCCGTTTGTTACGTTTCTTACGTTGTACTCGCATGTGCCGTTTTCGTTTAAGTGTTGATGTTAATTCGTTTTCGTCTTTCAATGAGTTTTGTTGTGTATGTATTGGGGGTGTTTTGTTTAAATATGTTTTGTCTACATGTATGTTGGACTTTCGGGGGGTGGAAAATGTAGGAAGTGTTGTGTTTGAGTTACATGTCTCGTTATTGTCAATTGTATTTTGTATGTCGCTGTCAGCGTTTGACTCGTTATCGTCAATTATATTTTGTATGTCACTGTCAGTGTTTGACTCGTTTTTGTCAATTGTATGTTGGTTGTCACTGTCAGCGTTTGACTTGTCAATTGCATCTTGGTCGTCACTGTCAAAGTCTGAAATAGAGTAGGGGCAAGCCTGCTGGAAGGGACTAGAGTAAGGGGAGCTGTTATTGTTTTCATTGTCACTGTGAGATGTCAAATCTGTTTTGTCATCTGGTGTTTGGTCTGGAGTTATGTTCAGTGTCCCTGGTATTTTGTCTGATGTTGTGTCTGGCGTTTTTAGTGTGTGGATGTTATAAGTCAAGTTTGTACCACATAGAGCATCAACAACTTGCCCAACACGACTCTGGCAGCCACAGATGAAAACCTTGATGGAGCACACTCTTCCAGCATAAGTGGCGCCTGGATACCCCACTCTCGTGAATGATCCTGATGTAACTAGACTGGGATGACAAAACAATAACAAAAGCTATGAGCATGCACAACAATGTGCTAATAGATAGCTTTTAAAGTAGTCATAAAGCAGCACACATTTATGTCTCTATATAGAGCATTTGCCGATTTATGCATTTTAGCTTTACTGCACATTTCTTGGAATACTGTGTATTTTTTCTAATTAAAACAAATTCTAATTAGGAAATTTCAATCATCAGAGAGAAAAAAAGTATTGACATCTACTGGTTCTTAAAAAGGGCAGTGCATAGCAATTGGACAAAGTTAAAATGTCTAGGGTACATTCTACCTTCAATATGACTTTGTGTGTGTGCCATTCATGGGGCTACAGCTAAACTAAGGATCTAAGGCTTCAGAAGGTAATGCCTTAAGTAAAACCAGGAGGATTAGTGCTAGGCCTGGAACTGAGCAGGGATGGGACTTCTAGGTAATTGCTTCTTACCCAGCTAAATCATGACTTCAGCTATACAATAAACCTTTATGATAATTTACGGAAGTTAAAGAGCACTTAGTTATATAGAATTGACTTACCCATGAGCTTGAAATCCAGCCCTGAGAAGAGGAGCCAGTAACTGGGCTGCTTCCCTGGCAAGATGGCCGAGCATCTTATGCCCCGGCAACATCAAAGCGATGCAGTTGACGTCGTAGGGGTTGTAAGGCTCAAGGCAGCAACTGAACGCTTGTCCAGTCAACGCGAAAGCGTCGTAAAACATGATTCCCCTAGCCTGGGATACGAACGAAGCCAATGTCACTGAAGCCATACTAAGCATAGAATAAAGTGCGGTAAAATGGCGCCACCAGCTGGACCTATCGCAGCAATACGCATGCGCACATTTTAGACGTCACGCTTACGTAGATCAACCCGCGTATTATTACCTCAAACGTCATCATTTGGAGACCCTTACCATAAAAATGTAAATTTAATGAAAAATTGGCCATAATTCAGTGATTATTAAAAATGAAGCTATCAAATTAATACACATAAATTGTATCATAATTTTATACCATACAACAAATTTATAGAGATATAACCCAATAAATTCAAAAGTTTTTTCTTAAACACTTTTTTTCATAAAACGTTAAATATTGGACGTAAAAAATTTCACCAACTTACAAAATTTGGTTCAAATGAAAGATTAGGAGCTTAACTATCAGTGAACCAAGTTAGAAAGATAAGGACCAATAATTTCTCTTTTTTTCTCTTAAAAACTACCAAATTCACTGCCCAAAAGCTCTCAGTTGTATCACCTGTTACCACAAAACTAACCACAAAACCACAAAAATAATTTGAGTGCAGCTTTATATGCCAATAATGTGTAACTTCTCCAAAATTTAGATATTGATCATGCATACTTCATATATTACAGTGGTTTTTGTGATAGCATCATAAATTTCAGAAAGTTCACTCTTTAAGCTGGACGCACTGTACATAATAGTTGAATTGGGATGTCGTGAATCAGCTGAACTGATTGCATGTGACTAGCTATGTTCTTGTACTAATCCCACTGCTTGCATGTGACTAGCCATGTTCTGTATCAATCCCACTGCTTGCATGTGACTAGCTATGTTCTTGTATCAATCCCACTGCTTGCATGTGACTAGCTATGTTCTTGTATCAATCCCACTGCTTGCATGTGACTAGCCATGTTCTGTATCAATCCCACTGCTTGCATGTGACTAGCTATGTTCTTGTATCAATCCCACTGCTTGCATGTGACTAGCTATGTTCTTGTATCAATCCCACTGCTTGCATGTGACTTATATATATGAGGTGATGGGAAAGTGCAACATGGAGGAGTGAAACATAAGTACAGTGTACAGGTTTATGACATAAGAATAGGACATAAGTATAGGACAGCCACGCCCCTCTCAGTAAAGTAAAGCCGCTGTCTCTGCCAAGACCTTGCTGGCTGCTGTGGACATAACTGCATGTTGTATACACTAACAACAACAGTCTGTAACCATAGACAACACCTCCATTTAGTCATTATCACCAGACACAATCACACACAGACACTAACCAATTCTAGAACTACACATGCACACACAAACATACAACCCAAGAAGTACGCTTACAGAAACCACTTAGCACTACAACATATCCACCTCATCATCTACACGCTAATGCTACCCTTTAACAACCAGCCAATACACACACACCCACCACACCCCCTCTCACCTGACTGGGGGAACTCCCCCCAGTGCCTGGGGTCTGCACGTCCTGATGACACCAGTCCGTTCTCGTCTCCGAAGCTCAAGGAAGGTGAGACTACGACGTGGTCTGCTGTGCCTGTGTAGCGACGCGAGGACATCGGCATGTCCTCCTCGCGACTGGAGAGAGCTGCCTGAACTGCAGCTGCATGTGCTACTGAAATAAATACAACACATCATATACCAGAGGTACAGGAATGAGATTCAAGACCACAAGTTGGTTCCAAATACAGAGGTACAGGAATGAGATTCAAGACCACAAGTTGGTTCCAAATACAGAGGTACAGGAATGAGATTCAAGACCAAGGGTTGGTTCCAAATACAGAAGTCCAGGAATGAGATTCAAGACCACGGGTTGGTTCTAAATACAGAGGTACAGGAATGAGATTCGAGACCACGGGTTGGTTCCAAATACAGAGGTACAGAAATGAGATTCAAGACCACGGGTTGGTTCCAAATATAATGCATTAGAACTGAACTACTAGAACCAGAACAGAACGACGGTCACAATATTAACTACGTAAACCAGACTTGAATCCCTCATCCATTTATCACAGAGACAACGAGTTGGTAAGCCATCTTATTAAATGGAATAAAAGAGAGAAGTGTCTTAAGCTTGGCTAGATGAAGTGTTAGTGAAGACATGGCTGAATCGAATCCCCAGTTCATGAATTTCACAACTGCAGGAAAACCACAACTGAAATAAAGGAAAACCACAACTGAAATAATTGCCTCTAATAGCAGTGAATAGTAATAACAACAGAATAACTTGTGCCTGTCAATCCCATCTCTGACTGTCTGATAGAGAATAAAACACACTCACCCACTCACTCCTGATATTGTACACTCGTAGAACCCTCACAAATACTGTGACAGGAGAGACTCTGGAATGGGGGGGAGGGGGGGGGTTAACGGGCAGCTATTAATAGTCATACCATACTCACGGAGAACAACCAGAACAACAATGCCACCAGTATCACATGACCACTCACACCATCACTGACCCATCAATAATGACCCACTACATATACATGTCACTATAGTAGTTCCCACATTGTAGTGATTAGTTACCTCCAGGAGCGAGACTGGATCTCTCAGTTGTTGTGAGTGAGGTACTAGATGAGGTGATTCTAATTAAACAAACTAGTCCCATGGGAACTAGTCCATCTACTCAACTAGTCATAAACACTAGGTTCATGCAGCTGCTACTATAGATGATGACTAAGATTATGACAGGAAGATGATGACTAAGATTATGACAGGGAGATGATGACTAAGATATGACAGGGAGATGATGACTAATATTATGACAGGGAGATGATGACTAAGATTATGACAGGGAGATGATGACTAAGATTATGACAGGGAGATGATGACTAAGATTATGACAGGAAGATAATGACTAAGATTAGAGAACAGTCTTAGAGAAGTTTCTTTGCTCTATACATATTATAGCCTTTAGGGCTAGCATCTACTTTATGATGACCACAATGCTGGCTTATCAATCTGTTAACAAACTTCTGCAAAAGCCAATTTAGCGAAGCTTTAAAGTTAACCATGGCACCCTAACAGGAAATAAACAAATGTATTAATTACAGTCCAGTGGAACGAAATGTTGTATGGATGGTGACCAGACCCTTTCCCCTTCACTGCTCGGTTGGTAAAGGGTCTGTCTCTTAAAACTACGAGAAAATGGCCGCTACCCGGTACTCCTGTAAAAGCACGACACCCTCCCCCACCTACCTGATTTTACTTTTTTTTTTTTTTTTTTTTTTTAAAGCAATGATGGTCAATGATCGTGAGGCATATATACAACTGGTTAAAAGAAAAAGACAATAAATATACAAAAAGTTCAGGCTACACCGTCCAGGGAGGGGGGTATGGTGGGGAGACGGTGGAGCCACAGCGATGCATTGCCCCGCCCGTCCAGGGAGGGGGGTATGGTGGGGAGCCTACCTCAATGCGCGCATATTTCCAGGCCTAAAAGCCTCGTCCACCATCCTGTAACGAAAGTAGCGACACCAACAAAATGACACGAGCAGAAGGAAAAGAAACTCACGTATATATGCACACATGCGCAGTAGAGTATTGACACGCCCCTCTCATGCCCCCCAGCCACCCGCCGCCCCTTTTGTGCATGTACACTCTACGCTTTGCAGCGAAGCAGGCTGAGAGTGTTTGTTGATGTGGGGTGTAGGAAAACTGTGTATGTTTGTGTCGGCCGCCCTCCTGAAGGTGCGCTTGGAATGGGAGAGCATTTGCGTATGAAGTTGGTGTGAAAAGAGTAGCCTACGAGTATAGAACTCTTCTGAAAGAACCTGCGGCAATCGACTGCAAGTGAGTTAATTGGCGAGCAGGCGGTGCTGGGGAGACACTATCTATCTGGACTGGCGCTATTGAAAATCTGGGATACTTGTTTGGGAGCGAGAGCGAGCAGCGAAACAGTATAAGGGGTGGACAATTGAAAATTGGGTATTATGTTATATATTTTTATTATGGAACGTAGCCAGGATTTCTGAGAGGGTGGTTCCCCTCCATTTGAGGAAGATCAAGCTTATAGTGCCAATCCAATTAGAATGTACAGTAACACTTCATTTTAGGACTAGTCAACTTCTCAAGTATACAGTTTACTAGCTAGAGTTATTAGTTACCCATTGGTGCATTTCAAAAATAACCTCATTTCTAAAGTTGTAGGTTTCTGCAGAACATTGATGTCAATACTTTATCAGATGCCCTTAACAATTATCGTATCACGTTCCTTTAGACCAAACCCCTCAAACCCTCCTGGGCTATGCTACTGATGGTGAACAGGGCCTAATACCTGTTACCACCTAGGAAGCGATGAGGTTGAGCACAAATGGCGAGTGAGCTGATCTGACTGAAATTTAAATTGGAATGTTAGATGAAGTTTAATGCATTCATTAAACGGAGTTAACGGGGAAACGAGGAGCAAGCAGGTAAAGCGTCGCCGGCGCAACTTCCGGTCGAGCTAGCGCAGGCGCGCATAGAAATAAATGGGCGGGCTCCCGCGTGGACAGCATCAGTTGAGACTTTGCAGCGAATAAGCAGTGTGACGAGTTGATTGTGTTAGAGAAATGGCGACCGAACGAGAATTGAGCGAAGAAGCGCTAAAGGCGATAGCGGACGGCGTGACTGCCAAACTCCGTGAGACCTTGCCAGAACTGACAGCGAGCACGGCAGGGCGTAGGTCGGGTGGTGAACCCGGCGCTTCGGACGAGACGCCGGCGGGCGACGACGGCGACTCCCGAACTCCGCTGGACACGGCGGAGCCACTGAGAGGTGAGGAATAAGATAAGCACGGATAAAATTAGGCCACAACATTCTCCCTCCATCAGCTAGGATGTGATACGCAGCGGGAATGGTGGGCCTGTAGCTTGTGCTGGCTTAAGGGTAGTGGCAAAGATTAGTGGGGATTGGTGTATAGCCAAAATATATATATATATATATGTAAATATATACAGTGCTTCCAGCTTAAAGAGCAACTTTTTGAAAGACTATGATAATGATCAATTTTATCTCACAAAACTGTAGTTACAAATTTCTTGTCACTGAAAATATAGGTTAATACAAACACAGCACCACACGGTTCCTCAGAAACTTCAAACCAGACTTCTCCCATAGACTCTAATACATTATCACCATTTTATTTTGTCGTCATTATTTTCTACCGTGTCGTCACCGGATCGTCATTCAATCCTCACCCATGTTGAATTCGTCATTATGATGCGGTCCAAGCGGTACTTTCCCTATTAATTTCTTGCCCGCGTGTAGGTACTTTACCTTATTAGAAATTGCTGCATGCTAATTAACTTCATTCAACTGCAATAACTCACACAGCTAGCTAACGAGAATAGTTTAAATTACTGGTTGATATTGCTAAAACTATTAATACCAGAAGTATTTTCCAGCAAAAATAATGTAGCAGGCCCTGCTGACCCTCTCCTGGTGATGCTCAAGGTCATCTAGTAAGTATTAGTCATTGTTAAAGCTGTCAGTAGATGATGCCACTGGTAAACTTGGACTAAAGAACTGGATATTACCTCCCACACCAAGCCTACACTATGCCAATGCTGACCAGTCATTCTTCTGGAACACTTAATTTATATACATTTTCTTTATTATAAAGTTGCTATATCAGATTTTTTATTTAAACGTCATGCCTAGATTTATTCATTTTTGATAATGCACCTTCATAACAGAAAACTGGTAAAAATATAATGTAAATGTGTGACAATATAATATTATGACTAATGACAACATGAGGGGAATTCCAGAAGAGCTTGAAAAGTGCCTGTCAGAGTGAGGTGGAATCAGGAGGGATGAATGTTTCACACATCATTGTGCAGCCTAGCACATATAGCAAAATTAGATGCAGCAATATTAAGTATTAGTTCACATTATGAACTATATTTTTTTCTGCAGGTCTCCCAAGCTTTGTTTACAACCTAGCTAACTATTCTAAAACTACTAGTTTAGACATAACTTGTCAACTAAAATCGAAATCATTGATTACTCACCTCTTAGCTACTAATCCAGAGCGCAGAATAGGTGCTACAATCACTGTATCCTCTCATCAAGGTGCCTCTGCAAGTCCATTCTTGGCAGGCATTTCAGGAATGTTTAGTTGGCTTCACCTGGTTATAAACAGCAGTACAGCCAGTCCCCTCCTAGTATGTCCTCTAGATGGATGACAAGAAACTTATTTCCTGGCCAAAGTGCAGAACTAGCTACCACTTCCAAGAACGCCTTAGCTTGCACCCGAGAAAGAAACAATAAGTAGTGACCCGCTTTTTTGCCGCACGGCAATAATTGACTTGAGTGCGCCTGCGCTAAGATTTTACGTAGCGGTTACATAGAAGGCATACCGCTAAAGCTGAATAAACGTCATCTGACGTCATCAAATGGCGATCTCTGCCGCAAAAGCTGATAGTCAGCCTAAATTTTCCAATTTTTTCCACTAAATATTATATTTCAACACACAAAAAATATATATATGAAACTTCAATTATTACTCTATGTTCTGACAAGTCTAGAAAGGTCCAAGTATAAAAACAAAGAAATGCTGGCTTAAACACTTTTGGCACTTTTTTGCTACATTTTTGGCCATAAATTTCGAATTTTTGGAAGAATGAAATTAATTTGGTGCACCAATTTATTTTTCCTATTAACTTCACAGGCTATATTTCATATGTGCTAAGTGAGAAAGGTCCTAGTATAAAATTGTTTTTTTCCTGGCTTAAACACAGTCCTCAGTAGTTCTAAGGGTGACTGAATCAGACACACTATGGGATGCCTCATGATGAGAACTAGCAGAGTAAGATGGATAAGATTGAGGAGACATAGAGTTCTGAGGATTCGGATAAAGAGAGTCAGGGTCATGAGAACGGGAAGAGGAATGGAGACGTCTACCAGAACGGAGTGTGGTATCCATAACAAATGATAATAGATAGGGAATGAGGAAAGTGACACACTGCCTTAAGTATAACACAATTTACAACGTCTCAACAACAGAATGAAACAACTACAGATGCACTAATAAAACAAATAAACTTGCGCTCGGAGTTGAAGTTGAAGAAATCAAATGTTCAAGGGAGTAGGAGTCTCTTGGGGATGCCAAAGACGTTGCGCGTTGCCGTTATCTCTTGGGAATGCCAAAGATGAAGTAGTGGAGTGCTGTCACACGTCGTAAATGAGATAAACTTGAATTGAATGACGGAAACCCTCTACGCCGGAACAGGAAAAGCCTGAGTAAGAAAGAACAAGTAAGAAAATCGAAAATGGGCTTGACTAAAGGATAAGAACACAAGGTAGATGTCTAGAAGAACTCTAAGTAAGAATGGTTCGATGGTTAGGGTCGTCTCGGACATCGCTGGCACCAGCTGTGGCGTGACAGGTCGGCCGGACGAGTAGGAGCCGCCACCAGAGTTACGTCTCTCTCACAGTTTAGCCACTAGAGGCTTTCAAACCTCTCCCAACCCCAAGGCTCAATTCAGAGGTTTGGCAAGGGTTAAGCTATGAGACTTTAGAGCATGAGACACAACTGAAAGGTCGCGCATACCCGCAGGCCAATATATAGGGAACCCACGAGCATGCGCGGGACATAGAAATGAAATGATGTAAGGGTGTGCGCGATGACGAATAAATGACTTAAGTTCGGGTGACTTGTAATGTGCACGTAAGTGAAAGAGTGTGTGTTTGTGAATGTGGCGGTCCGTACCACCACAGCATCCATGGCAAAGTTGGAGTTGGTCATTAGAGGGGTGAAGAGAGTTCAAGCGGAAAAGCTCCAGCCACGCAGTTGCCGGCCAATCACAATTGACCTGTTGAGGACACTCCATTCCAGCTGGTCAAACCCACCAAGAACGAGAGAATAAGTCATGCTGTGGGCGGCGGCATCCCTGTGCTTCTTCGGGTTTTTAAGGTCAGGAGAGATCACGGTACCATCAGACGCTGCGTTCGACGAAGGAACCCACCTCTTCTTCAGGGATGTAACGGTGGACAGACTGGACGACCCATCAATACTGAAGGTCAGATTAAAAGTATCTAAAACTGACCCATTTCGAGTGGGGGTGATGTATGCGTGGGGCGGTCTGGATGTTCACTCTGCCCGGTGGGGGCAATGTTGGACTACCTAGTAGTCAGGGGCCCCGGGTCAGGTCCACTATTCAGATTTGCGGATGAAAAACCCTTGACTCGAGCCAGGCTAGTCAAGCAGGTCAGAGGGGCTTTATCAAGTGCTGGAGTGGACAGTTCGCAGTACTTCGGTCATAGCTTCCGGAGCGGAGCAGCCACGACGGCAGCACAACATGGTATCAGTGACGCCACCATAAAGATACTGGGCAGGTGGAAGAGCAACACCTACCACCTATATATTAAAACGCCGAGAGAACAGTTGGCGGCAATGACAAAGAAACTGGCCAAGAAGGCATAAAACCGCTGAACTGCTCCAGTCCTCTATTCCTTCTGTATCATTTGTGCTGTATCATACTGTTTAAGGTCATATTATAAAAAAGAAAAGGAAAAAAAAAGACTAAGAGGTGACTATTAGGTGGTAGTTCATAGGAGAAGGCGAGGAAGAGAAGGTTATAGGTATGATTGGGCTGAGTTTGGAGTGTGAAAATAAGCACCATAGGTGCTAATTGGTAATTAGTACCCACTCATACCTTAGCATAAATTAAAAAGAAAATACCTCCTTGCCCTCGCCTCCAAACAAATCCACTAATATGAGATATTGCGAACAATGTTAAATGAAGTTTAATGCATTCATTAAACGGAGTTAACAGGGAAGCAAGCAGGTAAAGTGTCACCGGCGCAATTAATGTTAGCACCCCTCAGGCTACTTCAAATTCTGCAATGAATGCAGCTAGATTCATGCCTTGTTCAAATTTTTGTAGGCTTTGTATAGCAAATTTTTCTGCTTCTATTTTCTCTTGCCTTTGATAATATTCACTTACATTGGGTTCCCTACTTCTCCCTGCAAATGCTAATTCTGCCATGGTCTTTATCATACCCTCCATCCTATCCCACTGGGATCGCTCCTCATTACCAGTTTCTTGGGAACTAGTTTCTTCTTCCCCTTCAAATGGTATTCTATACCTCCTATAAGTTTCTCTATTTTCCTGCTGTTGCACATAGTTTCTTAGAGAATCCAAAGTAGGTGGTGTTTCTCTACCTGTTGTAATCTCAAGCTCTGACAAATGGGTACCAACACTATCCTTGTGTTTCTGTCTTACACTCAATTTTTCACTCGCCATTCCAGCCAGCTCAGTCCTGCTTCTTGAGGGAGCCCTGGATGACACAGAAAATGAAAGAAGAGATGGTAAAAGATATAAAAAATTAAAGACACAATAAATATAATTAAACTGTCCTTTAGTTTAAGGTGAGTCCTACCGTGTTCTCTGCAGTGATGAGGATGAGTTTACTTTGTTTCCGCCCCACTTGTTTGAATGTCCCCCCGTTCTGCAAATAGTAGTAAGATGCTTGCTCAAAGTAGGAGGAGAATCCCGCAGTCTTTACCTCGTATGCACCGTCTGTGAATTTTGCAATGTCTCTCTCCACTTACACATTCAATGTGCAAATAACGTAAAAATGTTCGCTGAATTTGTCAGTTCCTTTAGTGTTTCTCGTTTGACACTCGCCGTAAAACCTGCGCCGCAGTCGCAGTCAGAAGAAAATGTTCAATAATTTGTAGGAGAATCCCGCAGTATTTCTTGACTTGCTCACTCAATTTCAGGGTATCTTCCCTCTTCTTCAGAATTTTTACACTTCTCAACGGTAGGTTGTAACCGCTGCCACCAGGTTTGTCGGGCCCTTTGGCTAGGTACACCCAACAATGCTACTATAGTTTCCTCGTCAGTTCAAGTTTTAACTTAATTTTGATATATCCAAATAAAGATAATGAGTGAGAGTGTTTCAATCAAAGAGTCCGACCCATGACTGTCTCTGGTCAGCCCTTTTATAGACTGCCAATGGGATCACAAGAAAACAGAATAAAATGAAAAACTGACCAATCACAGAGATGATAATGAATTATTAAAGTAACCAATCAAATGAGAGAACAAACATTCACACAAATTGTAACAAGTAACCTAGGCAACAAAAATGATACATAAAATACAGCTGCTACTATAACTATTGAAACTAACACAAACAACATACAAACATACATACAGAATAAATGTCTGGCAATAAGTTAATAATACTGTTGTGGGGTGTGGTCCCCACATATTGGAACAATAATTTTGAATTAGGAAACAAATCTGTTATGCCAGGCATATAGCTATGACAAATGGCTCAGTAACCACAGCAACTTACCATCACCACTAATAGAATAGAAAATAAACTCCGCTAAGTTTGTAAGACTTAACTACGGACATCTCTCCTATTCTTTCTCCATAGCTCTTTGCTGTTTTTTTTTCCCCAGGAATTATTTTCAAGTTTTTTTCTCCAGAATTCTTGCGCCCGCACTAATGTTAACATTTTGAAGTATCCTCCCGGGGTGGACACGCATTGACCTCTTTGAACTTTGCTGCCATGTACCAAAATCTCCATTGAGACTCGTTAGTGAGGGTCTCGCTTCACTCACCCAATCACGTGGGGTTGTTATGTCCCCCCAGGTTATACAAATGTTCGTTGCACAAGAACCTTGTTACTATGGTATTCACACATGAGCAGTACATAATAAATGTATTATTCATTGGATGCTGCAGAATATCACTCGTCTGGTTGGTGGTATTTATACTGGTGCCTGCAACACAGCCAACAGACTTGTAATATATTCCTGTATCAAATGAATAATATATATCCTGCATACATGTCCAGGACTGCCACAGACTTTCCCAGTCCTCAAAATAACTTGGGACTATTGAGGATGCCCCAAAGAATATATAATATACAAGTACCCTGCCACACAGTGGCGCTAGACATATTGCAAAGTAAGAATGCAGTAGCATAAGTTATTTATATTCATAGTTATCATTCTCTACAGTTGGTGGAGGTTACATCAGTTTCCCTCTCCTGCTCTATTCTTTCCTCAAATATTTAATTTCTTTATCTCCCACCTTTCTTTTTTCAGCTCTCTCTTCTCGATTCATGGAGTCATTTCTCCCCCTTTTTCTACCTCTCCTGCTTCTGAATCTTTCTGTCTTTCTATCATGATTGTGAACTTAGGCTTTGTGAAACTTTGCCTTCTTTTTCTACTTCCACCTATCCTGGTCTATTCTACTTGCTTTTAATTAAAATTACAGTATTGTGCGTCTGCATGTTGTTGCTCATCATCGGCCACAGGTATTATTATATGTGTGTTTGTATGTGAGGTAATTAGTATGTGTATTTGTGTGTGTTTGTATGTGTGTTTGTATGTGTATATATTTTCTCTTATTTGATGTTTGTCTATTAATTGGTATATTGTATAGAAATATCAACGATGTCCTCATCACAACCTAGTCCAAGAGAACACTTCTTCTCTGCTAATAGACATTCTTCTGTATATCTATGGGGTGGACGCGTGGACGTAGGTGTGCCAGTGGATGACTTGGACTACTTGCATGAATTCAACTCTGCCACAGCAACATGGACCAGACACCAGTTACAAGGTCGTCATCCTCCTGGACTTTGTAATGGAGGATGTGCTAGGATAGATGACTGTATGTACTTCTATGGGGGTTTCGATAAGAGAGGACAGGGTACTGGATCATTGTATCAACTAAACCTGACTAATTGGACATGGCAGGAGATGTCTCCTCCAGGAGCTAGTGGTAGTCCTGGTGTGAAGTATGGCTGTTGTATGATAGACTATGAAAGCTCACTACTTGTACACGGAGGAAAGGATGAACATGGTAGGCGTAATAATGATCTACATATATTTGACATAGCAACTGGTAAGTTCAAACTATCATGAAATATGCTAATTAGTGATATAATGTTAATATTTAATTTATATTAGTTAAGGTTGTATTTATGGGATGTGGAGGGGAACTATTCCATTTCCCCTCCAAGAAGTTCAGTGTGGTGAAATAATAGCTCTAAAGTTACACACAAAGTCTGGAATATTTGTCCTTCATGTAATACTAGCACATTATACTCCATATAGTGGATGCACTTAATGATCCTTACCATACCATATGTAATTGTGTTAATTATTTTTAGTGTATCTTTTGTTTGTTTGTGTTGTTGTATATGTGTATTTAATATTACCGATGTGTTTATGTTTACATTTTTTAATTACGCTACTCTAATTTACTATTTGTATTTTTATTATAATAATTAATTAATTTCAGTTTACTAAGTTACTAATGACTGTATGTATTGTTAGGGACTTGGTCTTCTCCTCCAGTCACTGGACATGTACCTGCTCGTAATGCAGACTTTGTCTTCACTAAAGTGAGTCCTCATCAAGTCATAAGATGTGGAGAATGGAACAGTGACATACATATGCTGGGCTTGTCCACAATGGTAAGTGTATGAAATATCAGACACATAGTATTATTTATATTGTTTCTATTTAGCACTGGACTAGACTACGTTCAGGTGGACCTCACTTGGGTGGCTATCCTACTGCTACATGTATAGAGTATGATAGCAGCCACGCCCAACTTCTGATGATTGGACAATATAGAGTGTATTTATTTGATGTGTCCACAAGAGAGTTGAAGGGGATATCAGATACTGACTTGGTATGTAGTACTTACAACAAGTTGACAAACAAATGATTTTTACTTAACTAATTAAATACATAATTGATCTGAAAGGCTTATATATTAGAGCTTAGTTACTAGGATACAAACTTAGTGTGTAATTTTAGTTACTTGAAGTGCTAATATCACATGAAGGACAAATATTACAGACTTTGTGTGTATCTTTAAAGCTATTATTTCACCGCACTAAACTTCTTGGAGGGGAAGTTGGTCTGAAAGTGGAGGGGACCAATAGTGGTGGGGGCTTAGTCTCTCCTTCTATAATAGTGGGAGGAGTAGGGGGTGGAGCTTTGCAACTTTTCCTGTCCTTATTGTATTTCATAAATATTCTGCCAGTAGTTATAATGAATGTATTTTATGTGTCATGTGTCATAGTTGCCAGGTTATGAGTATATGAAGCGATCACGTCATAGTGCAACTGTGTTGTCATCTACTCCTACTTCAGTGGAAATACTCGTGTTTGGAGGATGTACACCTGATACACATGATACTATATCAGCCACTGCTCAACTCATACTCAGTGAGTTGTTGTTGCTGTGGATAGTGTCTTTGCTGTGGATGGTGTCTTTGCTGTGGATGGTGTCTTTATTGTAGATGGTGTCTTTGCTGTGGATGGTGTCTTTGTTGTGGATGGTGTCTTTGCTGTGGATGGTGTCTTTACTGCGGATGGTGTCTTTGTTGTGGGTGGTGTCTTTGTTGTGGATGGTGTCTTTGCTGCGGATGGTGTCTTTGTTGTGGATGGTGTCTTTGCTGTGGATGGTGTCTTTACTGCGGATGGTGTCTTTGTTGTGGGTGGTGTCTTTGTTGTGGATGGTGTCTTTGCTGCGGATGGTGTCTTTGCTGTGGATGGTGTCTTTGCTGAGGATGGTGTCTTTGCTGCGGATGGTGTCTTTGCTGCGGATGGTGTCTTTGTTGTGGATGGTGTCTTTGTTGTGGATGGTGTCTTCTCTAGACATTCACGTTGAGTTTAAGTTTTCATTTTATGATATTATAATAGCTATTCTTTGTACTACTATAATGTTTATTCACTAGTCAATCAAAAGTAGTGTATTTATAAATGTTACAGTAAAGTCATTATGATATTATTTGTAGCAAAAGAACCATCAGATAAATGGTGGAGGATTGCTGATTTTATCACTAGAGTAGAGTTGAGAAGAAGCTCTTACAGACCTGATCAGACATTTGTGACTAAAGAATTTTCTGAAGGAGTTCAACATGCAGATGAAGTTAAAGTAGCTGCAGATAGAAATGAGGAACAAATTAAAACTAATAATTTAACAGAAGAACCTGAGTCTATTTCTTCACAAACTTCTCCTTCACCAGCTCATCCTTCTCCTACTCAAGCTTCCACATCTACTTCAGAAGTAGACAAAGATGACATTCACACAAGTCATTCAGATGGTAAGGAGATATCTAAATTATGAATTTGATGAACCCTCATCATTAAACTGACCCTCTGGTATTACTATTTTGTTACTGTTATATATTACAGTATGTAGGTGCATGCTAGTCTGTTTAATATATAAGTTTAACTTGCATGACAAAGTATGGAATATGGCAGTCAGAGTGGGATAACTCCATTGAAAATAACAACAACTAGATATTCACTAGCCAGCAATTACAAAATCATCCCAGACAAAAAGAATAACTTATTGGCTACTATTCAGATATCATTATCGCTCAGGTAATTAAGCGTGCCCTGCCACTAGAACCTGTGGTCATTTAATCATTCAGTATAATAGCACAGAACTGCGTAACCCAATCCCAAGTTATTCTCTATTCATGCAAGGTCAGCACTCTTATTGTACTTTAGTGCCGAAAATCTACCAGTTACAGTGAAGCGTGAGGACAAGCGGGTTCCAGAACTAACTGTTGTATAATAGACTTTGTCATCATCACTTCAGTTCTTTCTGTCCTGGTAGCTATTGCTAGTATACTTCAGCCCTATTAGTTATTAGTCAAGTAGCTTAATGGAATTCTCTACCGTTAAGGTTTCCCACTTCCCTTTCTATAGCACTTTCTTCTCGAGTCATGGAGTCCCTTTTCCTTTGTCTACCTGTCCTGCTTCTGAATCTCTCTGTCCTACTACCATGATTGTGAACTTAGGCTTTGCGAAACTTTTTCCTTATTTTTCGCCTTCCTTTTTTAAACTGACCCCGCCTTTACTCGGAACTGCCTGTAACCCAATCCCAAGGTCAGCGCTTATTTTGTACTTTAATGTTAAAAATCTACCAGTTACAGTGAAGCGTGAGGACAAGCGGGTCCCAGAACTAAATGTGAAATTCTCTATTGTTGGTTAAAGTTTCATTTGTTTACCTCTCCTGCTCTCTTTTTTCTGAAATATCTCGGCTTTTCTTGTTTCCCACTTCCCTTTCTATAGCACTTTCTTCTCGAGTCATGAAGTCAATCCCTTTTCCTTTGTCTACCTATCCTGCTTCGGAATCTCTCTGTCCTACTACCATGATCATGGACTTAGGCTTTGCGAAACTTTTTCCTTATTTTTCGTTCTATTTAAACCTAAGCTGCCTTTTCCACCTTCTGCTTAATTGCCTTTTACCTTCTCTTTCGTACTGTCGCTTAAACAATGCTACCTTCCCTCATCTATTAAACCTGCTTTTTTAAATTACCCACTTTCTACTGAATGTGATGACACTTTACCCATCGTGTACCGATTTGAAGCCAATGAATTATGCACACCGTCGATCAACAAGCAAAAATTAAGTCCAGAAGGACACAAGTAAAAATTAAGTCCAGAAGGAATGGGTTAATGAAATGTCCAGGAATGACTGGACTAAAGTATGAATTTATTTTGTGCTTTGTTATATCTAACTAAAAATTTTTGATAGGTTCCAAATATTCCGCACCCATAATTTTTTTGTCAAAGCAATTATTTTTAGGGATGAAGTTCATAAAATTGAAATTTTCAACTGGTACACATCAATATCAAAGTATAGTATCAATACGAGGATATTAAGAGTGTCAACAAGTTTACTTCATGCAATTGCAGCTACAAAGATCTATACAATCCCAGTTAGCTTTCTTGCAGCCACATCTTGCGCTTGCAACCACACTTGATAAGCTCCATCAGGCATTGCTAGCTATGGGTAGTGTAGTCCAGACAGGTACCCATGTGCTGCATGCATGTGCTCTCATCATGCATTGCTAGCTATGGGTAGTGTAGTCCAGACAGGTACCCATGTGCTGCATGCATGTGCTCTCATCATGCATTGCTAGCTATGGGTAGTGTAGTCCAGACAGGTACCCATGTGCTGCGTGCATGTGCTCTCATCAAGCTTCCATCCTGGAGATTCTGGAGATGTCCTGTTCTGTTCACTTATTCACTAGTGCTCCATATACCGTGGAGTTGATACTCAAATATTTATAGTTCTTCCCTGTACCAAAGGCCACCCAAATATTCACAGAAGTATTTAATGTAAGTCAATAATGGAATTTGCCAACAAGGATGGCAAGAATATCTGTATCCACAGTTTGGATCAAACATGGACTGCAGCCAACCATCAGTGAATCTATCACATGAATCTTTGCCATCAGGATAACTGGCAGACACTGTTGTGTAAATCCACTAGTGATAATGGATTGCCCTCTGTAGCTGGGTTGTAAGGCCAGCTATGCGCAAAAATAGCTCAGTCAAACTTGATTAAAACTATCTTTAGGAGAAAAAAACAGAGAGAGTGAAATGATACAAGGTTCTAGTTTAAATAGTGGGAAGAGGCAAGGTGAGCATGAGTGGAGAATATACATATATGGAAAAGAAGGGTTTGCATGAACATGTGTATATAACTGTTCCACAAATTAAATAAATGGCATAATGATACAGAGTGAATGGAGAGTAGGGTGACTGTTAATGGATCAATGTTTATTTAGCTGCAGGAGGAGGTGACTAGCAGGTGTGGTGTGAGCAGGGAAATGTAGTGAATAGGTGAGAAGTGGGTAAAGTTTGTGAAGTAATGTGAGGCTTGAACATGCCGCCCGTCGAAAAGGGAGTTTCTTTTCTAAGGTTCTTGGGAGATGAGCCGAACAATCTTCGCTGTAGGTCTCTTGTAGGTCCCTGTCTTAGTCTTTATGGCCACAACTCGCACATGTCCATCTTTGCCAGGATAGATTCTGACTATTTTGCCCATGGGCCAGTGAGAATTGGATACCAATCCATCTTCCTTGATGAGTACGATGTCATCAACCTGCAGATTAGCAGTTGGAGTTTTCCACTTGTTGAAGCGCTGGAGTTGCTGGAGATATTCGGTTGACCATCTGCACCAGAAGTGCTGACTGATGGCTTGTAGCAGTGACCATCGTCGTAGGAGTGGCAGTTTCTTTGAGGTGAGGTCAATCTCAGGCAGAGCTTGAAGGTTTCGTCCAATCAAGAAATGACCTGGTGTGAGAACATCGATGCCGTCGTCAGAGTGTGATTGGAGAGGGACTAGAGGTCTACTGTTGAGGCAGCATTCGACTTGGCATAGCACAGTAGTCAACTCTTCAAAGGTCAGTCGCTGCTCACCAACAACCCTTTTGAGGTGGAATTTAGCACTCTTCACAGCTGCTTCCCAGAGCCCTCCAAAATGAGGGGCTTTTTCAGGAGAGAAATGCCATTCAATTCTTTGGGATGTAGCAAAGCTAGTGATGGCTGTTTGAGTAGTCTTCTCTGACAAGAGGGCATAAATATCCTTCAGAATGTTGTTGGCCCCCACAAAGTTTGACCCGTTGTCGGACTGGAGGTGAGTAGGGCATCCTCTTCGAGCTACAAATCTTTTGAGAGCTGCAAGGAAAGCTTCGCTGGTCAAGTCGGATACCAGTTCTATGTGAACGGCTTTGGTGGAGAAACATACAAACTAACATGCATATGCTTTTAGATATACTGGCCGTCTAGTGTGACCTTTCTTGATGATGAAAGGTCCAGCAAAATCCATTCCAGTGTGGTTTAAGGGAGCAGATGGAGTGACTCTGGATGCAGGTAGTTGTCCCATCATTTGTTGCTGAGTAATTGCAGAGGTTTGGCGGCACGTTATGCAGCTCCTGCATGTGGTCCGAATTAGTCGCCTAGCACCAATGATGTGATAATTGGCTGCAGTAGCTGCCATGAGAAGTGTGGGTCCAGCGTGAAGTAGTGCTAAATGTTTGGTGGTTACGATTAGGCGAGTGAGAAGGTCCTTGCCACTGAGAATTATAGGGTGACGTTGAGATGTGGCAAGGGCTGAGTTCTGGAGTCTGCCACCCATGACAATGAGTCCTCCTGATCTGATAGTGGGAGATAAACTTGCGATGCAACTGGAGGGCTTGAGTGTCTTGCCACTCTGAAGTCTTTGCAACTCAGTGGGGAATGAGCGTCTCTGTGAGCAAGAAATAAGTAGCAACTCGGCTTCTTTGATTTCAGATGCTGTTAGGAAGGGATTAGAACAATGGTTTGGAGATGGTGATGACTGTAGCTTCCTTGTTCGCTCGATAAATCGCAGCATCCATGCGGTGACCCTTACCAGTTTGTCAAAACAACTGAATCGCTCCTTCAAGTCCATGTGTGGAGCGATGTTGACAGGCAGGCATATCGCTTTCACCTCTGGTATGTTGAGAGGAGGTATCAGAGGTTGGGCTGGTAGTTGTGGCGGATCTGTGAGCAGCCAAGACGGTCCTGTCCACCACAATTGGTGCTGTAGCAGTTCTTGAGGAAACATTCCTCTTGAAGCGCAGTCTGCTGGATTATCTTGGCTGGGCACATGTCTCCAAGCAGTGGGAGGTAACCTCTCCAGGATGTTGGCAACTCTGTTCCCCACAAATGTCTTCAGTCTTCTGGGATTGCCATCCAGCCAGTAGAGAACAATGGTGGAGTCGCTCCAGGCATAGGTGTTAGAGAGGTTGATGTGGAGTGCGGCTCCTACAGTAGTCAAGAGCTTGGCTAGTAGATGTGCTGCACATAGTTCCAGGCGAGGTATGGAGAGCTGTTTCAGAGGAGCCACCTTTGTCTTGGCAGTGACGAGCGCCATGGTGGGAGGTGCCGCAGCATACGTTGTACGGAGGTACACTACAGCAGCATAGGCATTCTCCGATGCATCAGCAAATCCATGGAGCTCAGTTTGCAGGATCTCCTCCCCCTTTCTAAAATAACATCTAGCAACAGGAAAGTTAATGAAACATGATAGTTCACTACGCCAGATGTGATGACATTCTTGGACCTCTGGAGGTACTTCCTGGTCCCAATCAAGCTTCAATTCCCACAGCCTCTGAAACAGCATCTTCATCTTCACTGTTGCTGGAGCCAGCCATCCCAAGACATCAAAGGTCCGGGCAATGTCAGATATGATGCTTCGTTTGGTGGTAGACTGTGGGGCTGGATCACCTATGGACACAAAAAAGGAGTCAGTTTGAGCATCCCAGTGTATACCTAATGCCTTCGGGTGAGAAGTTGCAGTGTCTTGGTTGAGCATTTTTTGCTGAGAAGGCTCATGCAAGTCTGTAGGAATAGTGTCCATCACTTGCTCCGAATTGGACCTCCACTTCCTCAGTTGAAAACCACCTTTGAGTAAGAGTGTTCGAAGTTGTTCTTGCAGACTGATGGCTTCCTCTGTGGTCTGAGCACCAGCCAGAAAATCGTCAACATAGAACGACTTGCTGACATGAGGGGATGCCAATGGATAGTCAGCACCAAAGTCTGCGGCAACTTGCTGGAGAGTACGAATGGCAGCGAAGGGAGATGCAGCTACTCCAAATGTTACTCGAGTCATTCGGAATTCACTAGGGTCTGTAGAGATGTCTTGGCGCCACAGAAAACGATGAAAATTACGATCTTCTGGAGACAGTTGGATGGCTCGGTACATCTTGCTGATGTCACCAGACAGAGCTATGGGATATGTCCTGAACTTCATGAGGATGTCTGTGATTGGTGGGTATAACGTTGGTCCAACTGCCAGGGTGTCATTGAAGGAATGACCAGATGATGTCTTAGCGGATGCGTCGAATACGACACGTAGCTTGGTTGTGGAGCTGGATTGTTTCACCACGGAATGCATTGGCATGTAGTAGACTCGTGAGTCAGGGAGCTTGAGTTCATTGTCAGGAACAGGTTCCGCATGGCCGAGATCCATGTACTCCTCCACTACGTCCTGAAATTGTTGCCACATGCCCTTCTTCAGAAGAGACTGTTCATTCGTCTTGAGACGTCTGAGAGCTTGACTGCGGGATTCCCCCAGGACTGGAGCATCAGCTTTCCGAGGCAGAGTCACTTGATACAAACCTTGAGAAAGAAAAACATGGTTAGATACAAAATGTTCTTGAACCACCTTCTCCTCTGAAGTATGGACTGGAGCTGTGGAGACTTCCTCTGTTTCCCAGAATCTCTTCAGTAGATCGTCAGAGGTTGGAGTTGGACTGACCACATTGACTGATGATGTTGCAGAGTTAGACGTTGATGGGAGTCGCCCCAAGATTGCCCAACCGTACACTGTCTTAATAGCGACTGGCTCAGAAGGAGCTCCTCGTCTGAACTCGGGCATGATGATGTCTTGCAGTGCATCGTTTCCAATTAGGAGGTCGATCTTGCCAGGTTGATCAAACTGTGGATCTGCCAGAGGGAGATTTTGTAGGTGTGGCAGATGTCTGAGTGGAGGTGGTGTTTGAGCTGGCATGTTTCCGGTCACCTTGGGGAGTACAAAGACCTTTAGAAATAGAGGTGTGGCATCTTCTGCTGTCGAGAGAAAGACGTGTGATGAATGAGAGCTGCAGGTAGTGACATCACCCACACCAGCCATTCCCAGCTTCTCTGGATGCAAGTGTAGCTGTAGCAGTTGTGCAGCTCTTCTGGTCATAATAGTCAGGTGTGAACCAGTGTCTAGAAAAGCCCTAGCTCGAAGCTTGCGTCCATGAGATGATTCTAGAGTGACCACTGCTGTCATGTGAATAGTGGAATCAAACTTGGTCATGATGGGAGCTGCAGTTACTGAGTGCATCTGTTGGGCCTGGTTCCCCTGCGATGAGGCAGCTTGTGCTGGTGAGGATGGACCTGGGGCTTGTGAGGATGCAACTTGTGTTTGTGAGGATGAACCCGGGGCTTGTGAGGAAGCAGCTTGGGCTTGTGGCTCAGTTGGAAGTACAGGAGCAGACTCTCTATGGAGAATGGTGTGGTGGTTTCTGTGACACTTCTTGCAACGTCCGAGACTCCGACAATCTTTGACCCTGTGTCCATAAGTCAAACAGTTAGAATACATGGTTTTGCTTGTCATCGAGGGACATGGCCATGAATGCAGTGCAGTAGTAGAGGCTGTGACGATCTCCTTTGCAGGCAGAGCAGGCACCCGAGTTGCTCCGGCTTGTGGAAGGTTGCGAGACATGAACAGCAGCCTTTGGCTTGCGTGCTGGATCCCTTCCCATCTCAGCTCTGTTGAGGATGTTGCTGGCAGTGGCAGTGGAGTTGGCGTGCTCAGTGAGAAATGCTAGCAAGTCTTTGACTTTAGGAACAGCCTTTGTATCTCGCGTGTGTAAGGCTCCATCTGTCAGTTATCAGCTTTGGGAGCTTGGAAGTGGCGATTGAAGTGAGGATGGATTCTGCATCGAATTGTTTAGCATTCTCCAGAGCTCTGATGTTGAGAGAGAAGGTATCTATGAAGGCACAGAGCTCTTTGTGAGTGTCATGCTTCACAGCTTGGCAATTAATCAGTGCCATGACGTGATGTTGATGGATGATTCGCTTCTTATCATAGCGTTTCTGGAGAGTGTCGACCAGCTCATCATACTGACCAGGAGCAATTGTTGTAGTTGACAAGAGTTGAGAAGCATCAGGATCAGTGATGGCCTGGCGTAGATATGTGAGTTTTTCGTGGTTGTCAAGCTTGGGATTATCATGGATGATAGAACTGAATCTTTCCCAGAAGACGGCCCACTTCAGTATGTCTCCATTGAATGTAGGAACGGCGAGCTTTGGTAATTTGATGTGATGATGATGATGGTCACTCGTAGTAGAACTGGAGATGCTAACATCAGTAGGACTAGCCCGTGCTTCAGAAGCTGACAAATCAAGCATGCGTGTGTCAAATGCTCTAACCATCTTTGATACTCTGTGATCGCGAGGTATGGTAGATTGATTGACTGTTTTCTCCATTTGAGCCAAGGTATTCTCAAGTTTCTTCAAAGCATCTGGATAACTGAGTTCTGGGTTGGTTGCGATCTTTGCTTCCAGGTTGGCTAGCTTCTCATCGAAGTTGCATGCCTCCATGTGAACTGACTTCAAGTCCACCAAACGTTGCAGGATGGAGAGTGTGAGTGCAACTGATTCCTCGTGTGAATCAAGTGTTCTCATTTCTTGCTCGTCGTCAACTTCTGTTGCATGAGTTTCAAGCAAGTTTTGGTGAACTTGGATGAAGGATTCGCTAGTGGCCTGAACAGACTCCATCTGACGCTTGAGAGTAGCAATGTCGAATGTGGAAGGATCAGCATCCAGGAGTTTCTCATGCCTACGAAGTACTCTAGTGATAGCACCACCATATGCAGAACGACTTTTCTTCATAGGTTCCATGATGAGTGGTAGTAGAAGTGTTGGGTGAACGATAGATAGCAGTTGAGTTGAGTAGAGGATGAAGAATAGGATCGACCAATAGAGTTGGGTAATCCGGCTCGAAGGACCATTCAATGTTGTGTAAATCCACTAGTGATAATGGATTGCCCTCTGTAGCTGGGTTGTAAGGCCAGCTATGCGCAAAAATAGCTCAGTCAAACTTGATTAAAACTATCTTTAGGAGAAAAAAACAGAGAGAGTGAAATGATACAAGGTTCTAGTTTAAATAGTGGGAAGAGGCAAGGTGAGCATGAGTGGAGAATATACATATATGGAAAAGAAGGGTTTGCATGAACATGTGTATATAACTGTTCCACAAATTAAATAAATGGCATAATGATACAGAATGAATGGAGAGTAGGGTGACTGTTAATGGATCAATGTTTATTTAGCTGCAGGAGGAGGTGACTAGCAGGTGTGGTGTGAGCAGGGAAATGTAGTGAATAGGTGAGAAGTGGGTAAAGTTTGTGAAGTAATGTGAGGCTTGAACAGACACGATCTTCTGAGAGAGGAACTCAAACAATTTTTGTGTATTGATATCATTTCGTAAGAAATCTCATTCCTTTGCCTCACTTTTGTCTTGTAGATGCTTTGATGCTGTTGTCTGTAAGAGTCTCACACTAAGTCTACCCGGGTAGATTGTAACTGCACAGTTATATGTGGGTCAAAGACGATGCTGGCATACTCATCTAATGTAGATACTGTGTTGACAGGAAGTAGGTGTACCAGATCAGCACTGGTACACTGCTGGGTCTTCAGAGCTGGACATCTGAAAAGAGATAGAGAATTTCTCTTCGTTGGATCATGAATGGAACTAGTACCATCCAATATCACTGCTTTCTGGTACTTTGTGTACTGGTCTTTGCTCAGAGTTTCAACAGATCATACTGTTTCACTGACAGACTCATCCATTACAGTTTGCAAGTTCAGGTTCAACAGGTCTCAGGAGATGTTTCGAGCAATGGATTCCCCATATCATGAAACACTTGTACAAGGGAGAGAAATTGCTGTTTGAACAATTTTTGAGCAGAAATTTTCCTTCATGATGATAATGCTTCTCAGCTATGTGTGGGTTATACTGAGTCAAAATTATTTCCTCGTCGTGCCTGCTCAGGTCCAGCAATCATCCACTTTCTAAAGGCTACCGGGTTTTCAGTCAGTCCTACAAAACCACTGCAACTATTTACCATCACATTGTTTTGTTCATGGGCCTGATCTATAGGCATTGCTGAGAGGTGGTTTATAGTAGTCTTAGTAACAACCCATTGACCATGGTCTTGAAATTCCTTGACAATAGACTGTGGAAGGTTTTCTAAGTCATGAATGTGGACTAGCTGTCTATCTCTCCTGCTTCTGAAATTCTGTCCTTTTGTACTTTCGCCTTCCTTTTGGAAACTAACCCCTGCTTTTATTCCTCGATTCCTCCTGCTTTTTAGATACAATTAATCGCTCGCCTTTTTGCCTCTCTTCCCTTTTATTTTAAACCTACCGCTGCGTTACCTCGCCGATTCCACATGTTTTATAGTCATGATTAATCACCTTTCACATTCTCTTCTGTACTTTCGCCTTCCTTTTTGAAACCCACGCCGCCTTCTGTTGTAAATGGCACCCACTTTTTAGAATTAACCACTTTCTACTGAATGTGGTGATATTTTACCAAACCATACAGTACAACACTCACGCAAAGTTTATTTTTAAAAAGCAAGTACTGCTCAATGTGTGCAGTCACACTTGACCCCATTGGAGTGCAGTTTACGTGGTTGAATAGCTCTTCATGTGTGTTTTATTTTTAACTATAATAAGCTATAGTTTTAGACAAAGAATGGCGAAGACACGCTGTACAAGCAGTAGCAGTAAAACTAAGATTAGATTCTTCCTGGGCAATGTGAGTACTGTAAGTAATGATGGCGGAAAAAATTATAAATGAATGAAGAAATGTCCAACTGGCTTGAAACTTTGGACACAGCTTCAAAAGCTTCAAACTACAGAATAAATATATAAATAAAATAAAAAGTCAATAATTAAAAATAATCATTTTTTATGGTAAAGGCCGCCCTTCGGAGGAGTCCAAGACTGACAATGAAGATTATTTTTCAATAGCAACATCGTTCGTGTGTGCATGTCACTGGCCGTGTGATCCTTGTAGCAGGAAGCTCTTAATTTCTTGAACCATTAATGAAGTCAGGATTGAAGTTTCTCATGCAGCAAAGCTTGTCTTGAAACTTTATACACACTGAACACTTCAACAATTCTACTCAATTTCTATGGCAGGGAGATTTAATCCCGAGCGGCAGCCTAGCATTGACAACAGTTCTATAGCTTCAGTTCAGAAACGGAAGGATCAACCACTCCAACAAAAGGAAGAGCACTGACAATGGCTATGGTGAAGCGCTGGATAGCCGAGAGCGACTGGGACATAGCTACTTGGCTTGCCTATACTGCGTCAGATCATTTGATGAAATTAACCAGATGTTGTCTATTACCTGAAGCTATTTCGAGCTCCGAAATTAACTCTTCATTGTCTGTAATCTCCAAACTCATAGCATTATAGATGAACAAACACAGGATGACTGCTATGCCATCTCATGCATGTGCCATGTGCTGTTAACCCCAAGTTTAGCAGTTTTTCATGCTATTATATCTCCAAATATGCTTCTTTTTTTTAGAATTAAATGTCTTATAATTAAATATTGTAAATATAGGAAATTTTTCTTTTTAACAGCCAATATTTTTAATTACAACTTAACGTATAATTATAACTTAACCCAACATTTCGACTGCTTGCCGAAGTCCTCTTCAGAGGTCATGACTTTGGCTGGAAGTCGATACGTCGGGTTAAGTTATAATTAAAAATATTGGCTGTTAAAAAGAAAAAAAAATTTCTTGTGTTGTAATTATTTCAGCCGAGAATGACTGAATCATTAATATTGTAAATGCATTTAGATTGAGATCTAGATATTTGTTTGATTATTAGGTAAAGTGATTCCTGAGAAGCACAAATTCACTGATGAGGTGACATCAGCAATATTTAATAAACAAAGTATCAAAAGAAAGATAGCCAATATTCTACTGAAAGGACTCCCTGGATCTGGCAAGACATCGTTGCTGGATCGTCTCCTGAACAAGCCACTTCGTGTGTACTATTCCTCTACTGGCATGTGTGAGAAAATAGTCATAGTTCAAATAGGCCCCTCCTCCACACATACTTCAGCTTACACCTGTGAAGACAACACATGGAAAGTCACTGACTTTGATGAGTCTGTGGTTTCTCAATTGGATAGTTTCAAAGAGTTTATTCCTGAAAATGCCATAAAAAGGCCACGGCTGCAGCATTATGAATCCAGTCCATACCAGCTAGACTATTCAGGGTCTGACATTCAGTATCACGTGAGAGAAGTACTGAATAAACACAACATAAAAAATATTGTAGACTTGCAAACCAAAAATTCTCTTTACATCAGAGATACGGGCGGACAAGTGGAATTTCAAGAGAGCCTTTCTCTTCTGATCTTTGGTCCTTCTATTTTTATCTTTGTCATGAGAACTGACATTGACATTCATACAAAGAACATCATTCAGTACAGATCAGCCAATGGAGACATTATCAACCAGTATCAATCCTCTATTTCTACAATGGATGCTCTCATTCAATTCCTTACCAGTGTTTCTGCCATACAGACTACTGAAGAAGGTGTGCTTGAGAAGGTTTCCTCAGTGTGTCACGAACCTATTGTCTTTATAGTAGGTACACATATTGACAGAATCACTTCAAAAACTCAATCAGTTCTTGACAGCATTAATCTAATGCTTCACGAAATGATTTGTGAGAGAAATTTCTTCCACTTAGTTCGTTATTCTAATGGTCCTTTGAACACCGTCATGTATAAGGTAGACAATACCAGCAGTGAAGACCAGCAGTTTCAGAAGCTTCGCTCTGATATCAACAAATTCATTCACGATAGAGATGAGTTTTTGATTGAATATCCTGTGAGTTACCTACTCTTCTGTCTGGAACTACACAGTATTCACGAGACAGTCTTATCAATGGATCATTGCAAGAAATTGGCAGCCAAGTTTTATATTGACGAGAAAGAGATGGGGTCACTTCTTCATTTCCTTCATTTCAGAGTAGGTATTATCCAGCATTATGACATTGAAGGTCTATCAGATGTCATTATTAAAGAGCCTCAAGTTCTCTTTAACAAAGTCACTGAACTTATACTTGAAACTTTCTTGTCATCTGGATCTATACCAAAGAGTCAGCAAGACAGTTTCTGCAAGAAAGGAATTTTAGAATCTTCAGTTTTTAAAAATATTTTAAGCAAGAAGGATAAAATCACACCTGATCAGTTTCTCTTGTTTCTTCTTCATCTTCGAATTGCCGTTTCTTTCAAAGACAAGAAGGGAGTGCTCAAGTATTTCATACCTTCAGTTCTGAATCATGTTGAAAAGTCTCCATCAGATACAATCAGATCTGTTATTGCTCCCCTTGCTGTCACTTTCAAACTTGGTCACTGTCCTAAAGGTTTGTTTGGTATGCTCATTTCTTACCTCCTATGTCCGGAAGGAAACCAGGAGCTCACTTTTGACTTGTTAGAAGACCGCATATATCAAGACCAAGTATCTTTACTTGTGAGTTCCTCTGAAGATGATGTTGACCAAATCTGCCTCAGAAGTTGCATTTCTCACCTGGAAGTTAGTGTAGTCTTAGAAAACTATCCTCCTGCAAATAACTCTGCAAAGTATGCCCCTAGGACAACTACTCCTAATGAAGTTTGTAACAACATTCGAATAATGTTAGATAATTGCATTCAATTGTCACTAAGTAAGCTTCACTACAGCTGTGACAAAGTTGGCACTGCATTTAGTTTGACATGCCCTGAGAAATGTGGCTCACTGCATGAAGTAAAGAAGGGAAAACGTTTTCTCTATATGCAATGCATTAGTCATGGCAAGTGGAAAGTTCCTGAGTCTGCATGTCCATGGTTTAATGAAGGTAAATAATAATACCAGTATAAGTTTACATAAACTTATGTTATCTTGGTATATTTGTATGTAGGCAATTCTTTAACTTCATTATCATTTCCAACAAAAGTGGATTCTGCTCATACATCAAGTAAGTTTTAAATAAATACAATATATTGTTATTAAATATTGCAATTATCATAGGTAGAGCATCCAGAGGAATTGTCACTTCAGAGGATCAATTTCCATGCCAGCATGCATCCAGCAACAACAGTCCCGTTAAGGCGGCTCAGTGTCCAAGATATTCTGCAGCTGCTGCTACACCAGGTAACTGGCTAGAAGTTAGTAGTTTAAATGTTCTTCATTATTTGTTATAATTTTCAGGTCTTGAATTTTCTTTAAGAAATTTAACATTGCTAGAGTGGACAGACAGAGATGGCCAGCCACAGTCTCTCAGGGTGAGAGATGAGATGAGTGTTAAGTGGGATGATGCTGGAGATTTACTGGAACTAACTCCAGCTCGCTTACGAGGTATTGAAAACCATCGTCAGGGAGATGTCAGGCAGTGTTGTCGAGAGGTACTAGTAGACTGGATAAAGAATGGGTCTCCTCGTTATCCACCAACTTGGGATGGATTGATAAAATTACTTATAAACTTAGAGCTTAGCTCAATTGCAGACACCTTAAAATTGGCTCTAAAAATGTCATAAAATGTTGTTTTTATCTTCCAATATTCTTTTTAATACTTCAATTTTTATTTTTAATAATCCCAGTATACCTAAATGAACTGTACTTAAATTAGCAATACTTTCAGCAGCATAAATACTTCAGATGCATCAATAAATAAGTTATTATTTGCCTTCTATCATTAAGCTATGTATATCTGGACAGTTGTCACTGTAGGTTCTGGTTCTGACTAAATAAGAATATTTGTCTGATAATATAACTTCAAGTTAGCTACAAGTTAAGGGATTCCTGAGTGCATGTACATAGTTGAAAGCTAACTAGAAGATACAACTCTAATGCAATCATAAGTTATAATGTCTTCACACCTCGCAGACCTTTCTAGTTTGGAATAAAATAATAGCTTAATACACTACCACAAAGTACCAAGTAACAACTGAACATTTTAGTGACAACAAAAGCAAATACATAATTAAATTTTTTAACTAAAATGATTATTATTGGTGTTGTTATTATTATTGTTGTTATTATTACTGTTACTCATAATATAGCTATATTAAATTATTATCAGTATTTTTTATGGTGACAAATTCATTTTTAATTGTACCATTGAAATTGAAAACATTTCACCATAAAAATAAACATCATGCCCTGTCTAAGTCACTTCAATTTATTTTCTACTTTGAACTGAACAAATACATGCAAACACCGTGTTGCTTGGAATTACTAAAACACCTTCTTCTCCATTTCTTCTTCCCCTATTCCATTGTTCACTAGTAATAAAGCCGCATTTACAGGCTCTTCATCCGACGACACTGTATGCATCTGATTCCTTCTGTTTATCATCTCCATCATGGCTAGAGTGGAGACCATGCCTTCATTACTGCCATCCATTACTCCTCCGCTCTCCTGTGGTGGGTGAGGCAACAGTGTTGGTATCTCTGGCCACTACCAGAGTCATGACAATCTTCCTCTCCACATCAGCCAGACCTCTTGAAAACTAATTTACACTTTGTATGTACTATACATTTTATTAGTAGTTAAGTTTCCATACTACCATAACATACCAGAATAATAATAATATTAAAATTGCTCTGAAATGATGTGGGAGATGTAGATTACACGCCCACAAGTCTGGTGATCATACTATATGCAACTGGATTTATAGGGACAAAAAAAGTTTGTTTATAAAGAGTACGAGTTGTTTTTAAATTGATTGTGACAGACCTGACAGTTGATGCTGTAAGTATGAATAGCTAAAGATAATGTGATTTTGTATTTTCAATATTCTGTTCATGATATAGTTTGTTGGCATGATGAATTTTCAGGTCCATAACCAGACTTAAAAAGAAATGGGATAGCAGAGAGAATAGGGAAAGTGTGGGAGAATAATGAGTCTCCTAATACAGTACATATAACTAATTGCTATTTTCCCCATGTAGCTATGTTAACTATTTAAAGATTGTACTGTGATTAAGCATACAATTTGCCTTATTCATCTTAGCTACATTTTAAACTATCTTGGAAAACAGGCAATATGCAAACAATGCAAAAATATAGAGCGGGCAAGACAAAAAATCATACAATTACAAAAATAAAATAAATAAATAAATAACATCAATAATAATAAAATAGTCAAACAAAACAAGTAATGAATGTTTGTTGTTGTTCAGCAAAGTTTTGAAAACATCAACATTAATTTTCATCTTGTAGTTCATGTGCACTCTCACATTTTCTTTTTTTTTCACTGCAACTTTCCATGACACAATACACCAGAAATGTGGTCCTTACTCTCCTTCTTAAATTTACATCTGCTGCCTTTAAATACAGCAATAACTAAGAAAGGGTAAAAATTAAGAGACTCTAAAGTCTTGAACATTTCTACTGTATTCTGGTGAGGTGACCAGTTATAAGTAATGACCAGATTCACCATACAGAATAACCTCACACATTTTTACTAGAAAAGAATAAGCCAAAGAACCTCTTCCATCCATCAATGCTTCCACAGTGAGTGCTCAATTTCAACCTGTACTACCAGCACATCACCTACACTTTAGCTATGGCCACAGACATTCCAGTATTACTTTGTCCTTCACACTGAATCATTCATATCATTTTATTCATGATTTTACTGTATTTTCTATTTACTTGTTAAATTTCAACTTTTTTTTAAATTATACAAAAAAAATTGACAATTAATATAATTTTATAATGACATGTACAATATATATATATATAATTTTATGATGACATGAAATTGTGGTAGATACAAGCAGCAGTTGAATTTGGAGGGTGGTAAATAGCATAACCATAGAGAACTGTACCTATATAGACATGAGGAGTAATGGACAGCTAAAGCATAAATAGTGACATGTAGAGTCTATGATGAATTGTATATCTTATTATCTTGGTCAGCAAACAGTAAATTGGCTGAGTTTCTAAATAAATAGGCCCTATTTAAACAGGTAAGAAAATCTGAGTGGACAAGCAACCCGTGATACAAACGTACCTCACATTGTAGCTTGCTCTTGTTAAGTAGCCTTGAATAGCAACAAATTCCTGAGCCTAAAATGAACCAGAATGTCAAGCAGAAGGGTAGAAACGAAGTCACCAAACTTACGACTGCTTTTTGTTTACAATTGTCTCTGAGGTACTGCGCACGTGTTTGGCCCAGTTTGAGCGCGTGACTAAATCCCGCCGCGTGTAGCGCGGGAAACGTGTGGTTTTATTTATTCCCATAGACTTTTCTATTGAGTTTTGAAACTGCACTTTCCCGCTAGCTCAGAAGTTTTTAAAGGGAATTTTCTGGACCGCTTCGGCACGAGCTTTCGAATGGTACAAACCCCGGAAGCGTAGCTACTTCCGTTCAAAAGTTATTAACGGTTTTTACCGCGCCAACTCAACTTGGACATACTATAGTACTATTGTGTCAGTGATCTAGGGAGCAGAGGGCGTGGCTGTTAGTACTATTGTGTCAGTGATCTAGGGAGCAGAGGGCGTGGCTGTTAGTACTATTGTGTCAGTGATCTAGGGGGCAGAGGGTGTGGCTGGTAGTACTATTGTGTCAGTGATCTAGGGAGCAGAGGGCGTGGCTGTTAGTACTATTGTGTCAGTGATCTAGGAAGCAGAGGGCGTGGCTGTTAGTACTATTGTGTCAGTGATCTAGGAAGCAGAGGGCGTGGCTGTTAGTACTATTGTGTCAGTGATCTAGGAAGCAGAGGGCGTGGCTGTTAGTACTATTGTGTCAGTGATCTAGGAAGCAGAGGGCGTGGCTGTTAGTACTATTGTACCACATACTCCATTGTATTGAATGTTGTTGAGTACTTTACCACCCTTTACCACATACTCTATGGT
>WLWD01003447.1_pt1 | contig 70886 bp, 55 predicted proteins | sample 6712731 | NCBI WGS metagenome assembly WLWD01 (sample SAMN12718690, study PRJNA576275) | sponge metagenome | isolation source: marine sponge | host: Mycale hentscheli | place: New Zealand: South Island, Marlborough, Capsize Point | collected 2014-11-01 | reverse complement strand
TGTCAGCACCAAACTCTTGCATTGACATCTCCTTCACATAGCTTGACTTGACCCCCAATATAGGTAAACCATATGCGCCAACAATGCTTTTATAGTCACGTAGTAGACCCTGAATTGTCCTGATCTCATGGTCATCAAATATGACCTGATGAGCATGGTCTAAGAACATGGTCTGTGCCTCACGAAGAGTCACTTCATGCAGGAGAGGGAGCTTTTGTTCAACTGACATTTTTTGATAGGCACCTACGTATTTAAGCCAGCATTTTTGGTGGTACCTTATCTCACTTGCAAATGGGTCAGTGATTGAATTTATAAGGCAGTTAATTCGGTCCCTCATGGAATCATCTTGCAATACTATAGTGTGACTTCTAAAGGCATTCCATGATGCTGTGTAAGAAAGGAGAAGCCATTTGCCGGTTTGTTCAGGGTGTTTGGTATCTTCAGGTTTCATGCACCACACACAAAGATGTTGTCATGCACAGTACCTGTGCTTGATCGAAGATGCTTTGGTGCAGACAAGAACAACTCTTGATCGTGTTCACAGGTGGAATCATAGGTTTGATTATCATGAGATGCTGATTCTCTCTCCCGCTTTCGCTGCCTCATCTTGGATCTATTCAGCTTCTGCGAACTTGCTATATCAATTCGACAATTATTGTGTACATGTTTGCCACAGGGACCCAGATCCCAATCCACAGTATCATACACATTCTCAAACTTATCACAGCCCTTCCAGTTTAAAGATTTAGATTTGAGTTTTCCCCATACTTCTTTAGTAATGTGGTCACATGAATCTGATGCCTCACATGGTTTCCCACATTGAAGAAGGCATTCAAACTGTGTAGAAGACATTTGATTGATGAGGATATGCACCCTGTGTGACTTGTTCACCCTGGCACAGAAATCTTAGGTATCTGAAAGAAAATTATCTAGTTAGCTTATTAGAAAACTGTACAAGAATAGAGCAACTAACCAGGACAGAGATTTGAAGAGCCAGAGGCCAACCGAGAGCTGTCACTTAGGTGTGCACAGATGGACAAACAGCAGCTGCGTGCAGGATCTTGCAAGAATTACTTAATTAGTACAGAAGTACATTTTTATCACTAGGAGTGATAATTTGGAAGAATCTGACTGACTGAATTACAGTATTTCCTTATTATGTACCTGCATATACTTGTAATTTTGTTATTTGTTCATTATCTTGTCAAGGAGACATCTAATCACAAAAATAACCTCAGAAATGGATTCCTTGCCCTCAAATTAGTCAAAAAAGAGATATTGGTGAGGTTTTTAAACCCTTTGATTTTTTTAATATGGCCGCCAGTGGCCATTTTAGATTTTACGCTCTGCCGAGAGTTGCCCAAACTTCTCAGAGAGGCGGGGGAGCTTATTTTGTAATAAATACCCTAAAGTACCATAATCCACCATCAAACTTTGGTAGCCAGAGGTTGGTCACGGAATCACTCATTTTGACCCTACTACTAGCCGTACCATTTTATTTTATTATTATTATTTTTTTTAAAGAATGAAAACAATAGCTAGCTAGGTTGGGTAGCAGTAAAGAAAATAAGGTGATGGATGTGAACATTTATTTTAATACTTAGCCATAGAATCACTTTGTTTGAGAAGAGACTTGACAGTCATGTTGAACAAGTTTGAAGTTAAATTAGGTAAAGTGTTGCTCATTCATTCCTTTGGTTAATGTTAATCACTTTCCCATTATTCCTATCGGTAAGCTTATAAGTTCTTCAGACTTGTGATTGAGATATACAATTTAGTCACAATAAAGTATATGTTTGTAGCTAGGTTTATTACAAGGTGTTCAAAAGATTTAGCTGATTCATCTGTTTTTTTTTAAAATTTAGCTTTGAAATTTGTTTAACTTCCGTCACAAGCTATCTAGTGCATGCTTTTTTGTTATTCCAATTGTTAGTATAGTTTTTTTTTTTTTGATAACTTTAGTTGAGGTATGGTTAATCTGCCACCCACACCGCATATGTTTGGTCATGAGTTATATCAAAATACTTCTTTTTGTACATTTCTTTTATAACCTATAATCCACTTACAGCTTGGAGACTGCCACGACCTACTGTGAGCCAACATCAACTACAAGAATTAGTGAGTGCAGAATTAATGGGTGCTCCGTAACTATATAAACTTCAATACACTTGCCAGTATCCCTTTTTTTGTGGCAGCTGTTGAGAAAATCTATTCACACATACAATTTTCAAGTCACAGCTATGGAACAGACTGCCTAACTTTAGCTAATCACACATTTGATAAAAATCTCTTGAGCAATTGTCACTTAGATAGTGCAGCAGTGTGTATAGTCAAATAAATACTCAAAGTCCAAGGGGGGGGAGGAGAAAGTAAAGAGCTAAAGCACGCCTTGCCCCCCCCCCCCCCCCCCCCCCCCCCCCCCCGAAATATACCTTGAACTTGAATATGAAAGTCTAATATTATGGGGATACTCCCTGATATAGCGTTATTATAGTACTTGGAGTACTACAGCCTAGACATTTAATTATATTTCTGTTTGTATGTTATCTAGTGATGGAGAAGATGTGTTGAGGCTGCACATTCAGCAAAACATCCATGGTTATGTGGGAAAACAATTTCCATTTCTAAGAAGAAAATTTTGTGAAATTTTTGGTAAGAAACGACAAAAAAAAAGTGTGTAATCACACAAATCATGATTTTCATGCCGTTTTCACATATTGCATACTTGATATGATATTGTATAGAGTATTTTTTCATTGTTTTATTTAATGTTATAGAACTTGCAGTTGCAGTCAAACTTCATCCATTTGCCCTGTAAGTCTTATAAATAAATAAATATTGTTATAAATAAATGGAACAGTTGGTGTGAGGTGTGTTTGGGTGGAGTGTGAGGGACACATGTATGAGTGGAGTATGAGGGACATGTGTGTGGGTGGAGTGTGAGGGACATGTGTGGGTGGAGTGTGAGGGACATTTGTATGTGTGTGGAGTGTCAGGGGTGTGTGTGTGTGTGGAGTGTGAGGGTCATGTGTGTGGCTAGAGTGTAAGGCATCATTAACAATGACAATACAGTAGACCCTCAGTTATCCGAACCCAGTTAATCCGAACTCTTGCTAATCCGAACACCATTTTTGGGGAATTATAATGATATTCATTGGATTTTTTGCTGTGCATTAAATAGATAAGAGATTAATACTCCATTCAAAATGACTTATTTAGAATATCCGAACATTTCAAATATCCGAACAACCCTCGGTCCTGAGGTGTTCGGATAACTGAGGGTCTACTGTACTTAGATATGCAAGAGTGTGTTAGGTAAGGGGTCATCAACAATTAAATAGCGCAGCAATGCATGATGAGTAAAGAGTCATCAACAATGCCAATACTTAGATATGCAGTTTGTTGCTGATGGGTAAGGAGTCAGCAGCCAATACTTAGATAATGCAGATGTGTATTGCTGTACAATTGGTTAGGGTATGACTGCTAGTAGAGTGCCATCAAGCATAACCCCAGTATAGATTGTGCAGTGTATTGCTATCGCTAGTATGTGCCGCCACAATGTGACTGTCCATAGGACAATTGGATGCATTGCAAAGAACTAAAATTGTTACCTATTGGTTCATTAATGTTAAGTCCTCAGAGTTTGTTCATATTGAAATTTAAAGAATTGGCATTTCCTGCCGTTACAACCTGATGTATTGTGGACCCTTTTCTGTATTGAACTGATATATTGTGGACCCTTTTCTATATTGAATGGATATATTGTGGACCCTTTTCCATATTAAACTTACGTATTGTGGACCTTTTTCCATATTGAACTAATGTATTGTGGACCCTTTTCCATAATGTATTCTGGACCCTTTTCCATATTGAACTAATGTATTCTGGACCCTTTTCCATATTGAACTTATATATTGTGGACCTTTTTCCATATTGAACTAATGTATTCTGGACCCTTTTCCATATTGAACTAATGTATTGTGGACACTTTTCTATATTGAACTAATGTATTGTGGACACTTTTCTATATTGAACTAATGTATTGTGGACCCTTTTCCGTATTGAACTAATGTATTGTGGACCCTTCTCAATATTGAACTAATATGTGACCGTCTACAGGAAAATCGGGCACAACGCGGCCCCGACGAAAATTTTTTTTTTGCACTTACACACTCCTCGGCAAACAGATATTAAGCTCTCCAAGTTTTATTGCCGTAGCTGTAGCCATTCCCGCTATATATCACCTAACCGTTCCCTTCGTTAGGCTTATTTAATACAATTTTAAGAACTAAATCGATCTTTTTGCTACGCATGCCGCGTTGTGCCCGATTTTTCCATAGACGGTCACATATATTGTGGACCTTTTTCCATATTGAACTAATGTATTGTGGACACTTCCATATTGAAGTAATATATTGTGGACCCTTTTCCATATTGAACTAATATATTGTGTGGACCCTCTTCCGTATTGAACTAATAAATTGTGAACACTTTCCGTATTGACTAATGTATTGTGGACACTTTTTCGTATTGAAGTATTACCTTTTCTGTATTGATCTAATATATTGTGGACCCTTTTCCATATTAAACTTATATATTGTGGACCTTTTTCCATATTGAACTAATGTATTGTGGACCCTTTTCCGTATTGAACAGATATATTGTGGACCTCTATCCATATTGAAGTAATATATTGTGGACGCAATTCATATTGAACTTATATATTGTGGACCTTTTCCATATTGAACTAATGTATTGTGGACACTTTTCTGTATTAAAAGTGTTAAAGTACTTATAAGCACAAGCACTAAGTGCTTGAATCCATGCCTTGTGTGTGTGTGTGTGTGTGTAATGTGTTTATTGGAATTAAACATACATATCACGTGACATTGCATAGGCACATAGGTTCATGTGAATGGGTGGAGTTTGAATGAGGGCTACATGTATGGGTGGAGTATGGGACACTGTAGTCTGTCCAGATGAATGATGAACAAAACAAAAAAAAACAAAAAAAGGAAAGGAAAATTGGGGCAGAAGTACTTTTCTATATTGCAAGAATCTGCAATAGAAATATCCTCAGTTTTCTAGTGCATCCAATTTAGACTTTTGGTTAATCCTCATGAGTTAATTTGAGTTGATTATGAGATACCTTAATTGCATCCATGAGTGCATTGATCATTTACTGCATTTATGGTCACACCAACTCAACTTCAACAGACTATAGTGTGGATGTGTGGGAGTGAGAGTAATGTATGTGGGTGAAGTGAGAGACAGGTGTGTAGGTAAAGTGTGAGACATGTGTAGGTGGAGTAAGAAACATGTGCGTTGGATTGTGGGGCATGTGTGGGTGGAGTATGAGCTGTGTGTGTGTAAGGTGGAGTGTGAGATACTAGTGTGGGTGGAGTATAAGGAGTGAGGGTGTGGTAGATTGTCAGTGGGTTGAATGTATTCTACCCTGTGGGGCCTTCCCGCCTTTTAAGTATCTCAAGCTTTTATTTATCGCCTGCTTCATAAGTACTAGTAAAGGGTCCTCAAAGGTGTTAGTGCAGCTACATTATGGGTGTACAATTGAACAACCGGTAAGGAGTCATTATAAGATAAAGTGTATTGATTGTTGAGGAGATTGTGTATTGCTGATTGGTAAGGCATCATCCGCAATGGCAATACTTAAATAGTGCAGCAGTGTATTGATTGTTGATAAGGAGTAAATATTGTGTATTGCTGATTGGTAAGGCATCATCCACAATGGCAATACTTAAATAGTGCAGCAGTGTATTGATTGTTGATAAGGAGTAAATATTTTTTGTGTATTGCTGATTGGTAAGGCATCATCCACAATGGCAATACTTAAATAGTGCAGCAGTGTATTGATTGTTGATAAGGAGTAAATATTTTTTGTGTATTGCTGATTGGTAAGGCATCATCCACAATGGCAATACTTAAATAGTGCAGCAGTGTATTGATTGTTGATAAGGAGTAAATATTGTGTATTGCTGATTGGTAAGGCATCATCCACAATGGCAATACTTAAATAGTGCAGCAGTGTATTGATTGTTGATAAGGAGTAAATATTTTTTGTGTATTGCTGATTGGTAAGGCATCATCCACAATGGCAATACTTAAATAGTGCAGCAGTGTATTGATTGTTGATAAGGAGTAAATATTTTTTGTGTATTGCTGATTGGTAAGGCATCATCCACAATGGCAATACTTAAATAGTGCAGCAGTGTATTGATTGTTGATAAGGAGTAAATATTTTTTGTGTATTGCTGATTGGTAAGGCATCATCCACAATGGCAATACTTAAATAGTGCAGCAGTGTATTGATTGTTGATAAGGAGTAAATATTGTGTATTGCTGATTGGTAAGGCATCATCCACAATGGCAATACTTAAATAGTGCAGCAGTGTATTGATTGTTGATAAGGAGTAAATATTTTTTGTGTATTGCTGATTGGTAAGGCATCATCCACAATGGCAATACTTAAATAGTGCAGCAGTGTATTGATTGTTGATAAGGAGTAAATATTGTGTATTGCTGATTGGTAAGGCATCATCCACAATGGCAATACTTAAATAGTGCAGCAGTGTATTGATTGTTGATAAGGAGTAAATATTTTTTGTGTATTGCTGATTGGTAAGGCATCATCCACAATGGCAATACTTAAATAGTGCAGCAGTGTATTGATTGTTGATAAGGAGTAAATATTGTGTATTGCTGATTGGTAAGGCATCATCCACAATGGCAATACTTAAATAGTGCAGCAGTGTATTGATTGTTGATAAGGAGTAAATATTTTTTGTGTATTGCTGATTGGTAAGGCATCATCCACAATGGCAATACTTAAATAGTGCAGCAGTGTATTGATTGTTGATAAGGAGTAAATATTTTTTGTGTATTGCTGATTGGTAAGGCATCATCCGCAATGGCAATACTTAACCCTTTGCGGACGAACGCGGGCGAGCAATTATGTAATTAAATATGCGCACGCCGTAAAACCAATTAGTTGCCTGAGACGACGTTTTACCAGATGGAGTTCGACACGTGGAAAAAGAAAACGGGCGAGTGTTTCTTTTGTGTTAGGCCTCAAATAATCTGCCTCTAGCGTTGTAGCTATGGTAATTCGTTAGTTTATAGAGTTGTTTTAATACAAACTTAGTTGGAATTATCGAGGAGGCCATAGTTTGTTATAGCTTATATTTATGAAAGGAGAAATCACACCCAAGTGTAAGTTCTAGTTTTAGTTTGCTTATTTCTAGCTACTTTAGGCCTTTACTTCTTAGTAGATGTTCTATTTGAAAATAGCTAGACACAAAGTGTAGAAAAAATTTTTTTTTATACTTGATAAAAGTTATACTTATTTTATAAGACTTATTTTGTAGAATAGAGATTGCAAAATGTATGCTATGTAAGCTACTGAAAGTTTTAGCGCGCTACGCGCTCTGTAACTGTAATAACAGAGCGGGGAAAGAGCTTGTCACGAATTTGTGACAGCCGTATTCTCTTGACGCACCCACTGTGTCACAGATTCGTGACCATCGTACGCGCGCGTTAAGTTACGGCGGTCACGAATTCGTGACCATTGTACGCAAAGGGTTAAATAGTGCAGCAGTGTATTGATTGTTGATAAGGAGTAAATATTTTTTGTGTATTGCTGATTGGTAAGGCATCATCCACAATGGCAATACTTAAATAGTGCAGCAGTGTATTGATTGTTGATAAGGAGTAAATATTTTTTGTGTATTGCTGATTGGTAAGGCATCATCCGCAATGGCAATACTTAAATAGTGCAGCAGTGTATTGATTGTTGATAAGGAGTAAATATTTTTTGTGTATTGCTGATTGGTAAGGCATCATCCACAATGGCAATACTTAAATAGTGCAGCAGTGTATTGATTGTTGATAAGGAGTAAATATTGTGTATTGCTACTAGAAAAGTAGCTGTATCTAACTAGTGCACTTATTTGTCTACATAATCCGCGTACTCATGGCATTCTTATCATACAACTCGAGCATATTTTCTTGAAGGGGCTTAAACGAACCCCAGTTAACTCCTAGCCAGCCGCCAACAGCTGGATTTGATTATAGTGTCGTGTGGAGACACGTGGTAATAGTATACAGAATATAAGACATCCCCCCTAGCCTTAGCAACTCTTTTATGCGGCGCTTTCTCTAAATCAGCAATAATAAATTGAGCAGCAATATTGAATTGTTGAAGTGTGTAGGGCGAAGACGGCTTGTGCTACAACTTCCAGATTTGAAGGACGGCATCTCAAATTCCTGTGCAACCTACTGGTAGGAAGCAATGAAAAACTTTAAATGCCGCGTTTAGGCCGATTTTCCCATAAATAATGCAGCGTTGTATTGATGATGGGTAAGGAGTCATCAACAATGCCTATACTTAAATAGTGCAGCAGTGTATTGATGATAGGTAAGGAGTCATCAACAATGCCTATACTTAAATAATGCAGCAGTGTATTGATGATAGGTAAGGAGTCATCAACAATGCCAAATAGTGCCAAAAATAGTGCAGCAGTGGAGTACAATAAAGCTTATGGGTGAAGTATTAAACTTGTGTTCAAGTAGAGAGTATGGCAGATGTCTTGTAGTCTTGTGAATATGTACACGACGGTAGGTTGAGGTTCCTTTGTGTTTCATAATGTCACAGAGGCTGCTAGGCTTGTGATCCACATCAGTTGGTACTGTAACCATGTTCATTGCTAGACTTGTGATCTGTGCCAATATGGGATAGGGTTTTTAAAGAATATAAGATAGAATTAACCACCTTTATTCCTGACATGTAATGTGGTACAGTTAAGTAGGTCACTCACCAGTACTATCTCATCCACAAATGGTGAGCTTGAGCATGGGACCATCAGAATCTATGAATATTTAGATATAGTAGCACATGATGTTAAAGTATAATTAGAGTGTGACGTACTTGAGTATGCATCTCATGTAGCACTCAATACCAATGTCTCACACAATACACTCATGTACACCTCTCACACTTCACCTATATGTAGTGGGGAGGGAAAGACATGTAGCACATTTTCTACATAAATTAATGTCTGTTTGATTATCACTTAATGTTCTAGCAATATTTACTTACAGTATATTTTGAAGTATGCAAATTGAATTCAGTAATAATTATTGCCACTTTATCATTATGCTGCAGGGTATGCCTTTTGATGTTTCTAGCAGTAATGGAGGTTGGCTACAATGATCAAGAATGATGATGAGTACAAGACTTTTTGACATATTATTTGTTTTGATATCAAACTATCATCCAAATTTTGGTGTAGCTACCTTGTTTTCCTTTGATGTAATATATTTTTTTATTACTAACCAGAATTTGTGTATTGGTGCGCGGCGTTGTCTGGTACAGTATGGTATAGTATGCTGATTGTACAGTGTCCCAGCATAACCTTGGACCAACTTTGATTGGTTGATGTCAAAATTCGGCAACAATTTTGAAAGTTGGCACGATGAATGTTTAGTACTTATAGGAGGATCCACAGACCTTTTCTTCAAACTATATATACTGCTCCAAAACAATTCTTTGATGTTTAGCAGTTCACATTTTAGCTCCTTTATTTCTTTGATGACATAATATTGATACTTTTGTTCTTTTGCTGCTCCCAATGGGCCACATTCAACAACTTGCAATCACAGTATTTCAAGTGAGCCTTTTATTACAGTAAAAGAAGTAAAATTAATTTACAACTTCGAGCACTTTATATGGGTTTACCTCATAGTCTTTTAAGTTACCTTCTCAGTTACAACCTTTCTGAGACCATTCACAAGTGACTATTAATTAACCTCTTGCCGAACAAAAATTATCTGGAAAGTATTGTTATAACAATTGTTTGGATTCATTCACAGGAAAAAAGACTCACAAGTTCATCATCACTGTCTTCACCCTGTAATGGCTCCAGACATTCTTTTAAGCATAGCCCAATGTCACTGTACCTCTTATATTATATACAAATAAAAAGAAGCACAAATATTAAAAATATGCTCACCTAGTTGAATCAACTCTAGAATACAGGGCGCACCATAGCCAATGGCCACAAGATGGTTGCGCTGCATCTCTGAGGACCAGGAAACAAAGACTACATTTAGCTGTAATTTAGAGTATACAGAGACTCACGCTTTACTTGATCTTTCGGCTGGGTACGGTCGCGATACGCCGCGTTAAAATCTACTGAAGATGGTAGCTAGATACAGCCAGGCTCATTGTAAAGTTCAGTCAGAAATTTTCTAGCAAATTCCCGGGAAATTCTTGCAAATTCCCGGGTGGAACCCAACAATATAATAAGCACGGCCCGAAAAAAACACCGAGCGCCAAAAACAACCGACCACCGTGCGCACCACCGTGCGTCGTGCACCCGTGGACGCACTATAAATAGCGCAGTGTTCTCGGTTTTTTGGCAGTGAGGTTGGGTTGTGCACATAGCTACAGTTATTTCGCGCGAGGTTAGCGGAGCTTTTTTATATCCAAGCACCCCCTAAATCTTCTGTCATGCCGGGTTATTCTTTAAAGGAGGTGCAAGTGAAGAACAAGTCTCTGTACTCTAAATATAAGTGCCACAGCTGTTGCCTAACCCTCAGAGATGCGGTGCAGCCGTCTTGTGGGCACTGGCTGTGCGAGTCGTGTATCCAAGAAATGTTCAAACTGGAGTAAGTATACTTGGTTGTCAATACTTAAATTGGAAGTTGATTCACATTATTTAAAAGTTGGGTGCCACAAAAATTGGGTCATTGCTATGTGGTGTTGTGCCCAATTTTCTTTTAAATTTTTCTGTTATTTAGCACACCAGTTTGCCCCAAATGTAAAGACTTATTAAGAGATGATGACAGTGATGATGAGCAAGCTGTGAGTCAATTCTAATTTTGTGTTAGTAATTAATCTTATAATTATTTTCACAGTATTTTCCAGATAATTTTGTACGCCGTGAAATTTCAAACTTATTAATTAAATGTGAATGGTGTGAGAAAGGCTGTGATTGGGAAGGCAAGCTAAAGGAATATGAGGTTAGTGTACTACAATAAATAGTCCAGTCTATACTCTGACTAGTATTACCTTCCTTCTACTCAGGTCCATTTAAGTGCATGTAAACATGAAGTTGTGAAGGATCATATTGACAGGCTTTTCGTGCCACTGCAAGATTCTGCTGCCATGTTCCCTCATGATCCTTCAAGAGCTTACTTGTACAACACTACAGTATCAGATTCATTGACAGAAGGCATGATTGCTAAGTTGTTGGCCAAAGTAGATGATGTAGTCAAAAGTGACCTCAGGAGAAGGAATGACGAGATCATGTCCCTCCAGAACTCTGTGTTGAAACTGGAGAAAATGATGAAGTCAAAGCACGCGGAACTTGAAGATAAAGATTTCAGACTTTCTCTTATTGAAAATAGCAACTACGATGGCACAATGGTGTGGAAAATACCTGCGTTTAAAGATCGTATTAGTGATGCACAAAGTGGGAAATGTACCTCTATTTTCAGCTTGCCATTTTACACATCTAGATATGGTTACAAAATGTGCATGCAAGTCTACTTTCTTGGTGATGGTAATGAGAATAAAGGTTACATGTCTTTATTTATAGTCATTATGATGGGAGAGTTTGATAATGTCCTGCTATGGCCTTTTTCCTATAAGGTTACCTTCAGGCTCATCAATCAGAGTGGCAATCGTGATGTGATAGACTCTTTCCAACCAGAGCCCACCAGCATTTCATTTATGAAGCCAAAATCAGACATGAACATTGCATCTGGCTGCCCACACTTCATATCCCACAATGACCTGTTTGGTAAAGGTTTTGATACTGATGATACTATCTTCATAAAATGTGAAGTGGAAAAATGAAAGTTTTTACTTCACATCATGTGACTAATTAACTTATGAGCATATCATCATTTATTGTTTCTTTTACATAGTTTTTACTTATTTTTTGTTATAATTGTTGTTGTTTTTAAAATTCATATTAATACTAAAATATAACTTGTGGAATCAGTTGGCTACTGGTAGCTAGTATTAGTAACTAAATCAAGCAACAGACAAGATTGGTAAAGGAGAGAGCTTGGGCACTGTTTTTTTTTTGTTTTTTTCGTTTTTTCAGAGTGAAGTTTGTATAATATTTCTCTCTTCTGTAAGATTTATGTATTTAGCAGTTCTGTGTTCTCTCAATGCTATTGCAATTACTGCCAACAGCATTGTGATTGTATTGCTGATAAAATACTGGGAAGCTGAGAAACTAAGTGAAAACAAGAAAACAGGACTTATATTTTGAAGAATAATTATGTGTGTATTGTCATAGTTCATCATGAAGTCATCCATTGCTGCGTGTGTGCATTATTTAGAGGGAGCAAAAGTTCCATGCACGATAATTACAATTCTACAAACCCCTCAGAACAACTGAGAACAAGCTGGGGCTATGCTTTCAGTTCACAAATCAGAGTTTGCTTGCTTCAAAGAGATGAATAGCAAAACTTATAATTTTTCTATTGGATGGGGCCAGCAGAAAGTGTGCTCAGCAGTAGTAGTTTGCTTAGAGAGTTCCAGCCATCTGAGTTACCATTCTATGTAACCCTCCTCTCTAGCCAATTGACCCCACCCATTGCCTTCTTAAAAGATTAGCACAAAGCAATGTTTGTTGTCATAAGATAAATAGGTGAGAGTTTAATTGTAGAGATCATCTTCTCCATCATCACCGAGCTGGTTCCCACCAGGGGCCCCGCCTCCACTGGCTCCACCACTTTGATCTGGGAAACTACAAGAACAACAATAAAGTAAATAAAACGTTTATTGTCTAAACTTAAATACTGCTATAAGCTATTTTTTTGTTAACACTGTGCCACATGACCCCTACAGTCCCACATGACCTATGACCTCTCCATACTGACTTGGCAGACTTGATGTGAGGGAAGACTTCCAGTAGCTTGTCAACCACGTGAGTCTTCAGTTGAGGATATCTCTGAATTTAATAAGGGCAATACTGTAAGTGAAAATGCTTGCAACAATATAAGTCTTCACTAACCAAATTCACCTGTGTTAATGTGGTGTTAAAATCTTGAACATGAGTTTTTTAAAGGCCAGAATTTTTTTAAAATCTAAGGCCATGCAGCTTAGGAATATGGTGATTCCCTTTTAATTCATGCTGCAATCAAAAAAAGAAGTTGCATAAATTTACTATTGAATTTAAATGGAATTGTATGTGTGCACATGTAGTCTAAGTTATTTTCATATTATAAGTACCGAGCATTTGCCTTTGTATGCCTTGTTTAAAAGTTAGTAGCACAAGCTGTCCTTTATTATTATTATTGTTTTTGCCTCCTTTTGTAAAAAAAGTGCTTTCTGCTTTACTTAAACACAAAAATGTGAAAAGACCCCAACACTTCTGACTCCAATGATAGTATATTTTCAAGAATTTTACAACCTCCTATACTCATGTGGTATCAACAAACAATTATACAGTACTCATAATAAACATGCATAATGTGAGTCACTGTAGTAGATTCTATATATTATAAGTCTCGGGCTACAATCTGGTTTATTAGTGTACTAAATCCTGTCCTTTGCACATACCTGAAACTAGAGCCGAACCCCTTTGCTGTCTATAGTTTTTGAGCAAACATCTCATATTTTCGGATGTCATTGTCCATCACAGGTTTGCGAGCATACTTCTAGCATCTTCAAAATGGTCTCGCCTAATTTTAGGAACCTCATCCTCCTCCAAGTTCCTATCAACACACACACACACACACACACACACACACACACAATGGAGACAGAGGTGACAGGGGAAGGAATTAATGAATTTTAAAGACACACGGAGAAAATTTACCACATCTATTGAAGTTGTCCCTTTATTCTCTTTCCTTCGTTAAATCTGCTTCAAAGGCTTCACTATAATAGTACGCCACGGTGTGTAAATTGCTCATTCAAAAATATACAGTCGGACCTTGCTCAACAGACCTTGCTCAACAGACCTTCAAAAAACAGACAACCATGCTACATCAGACAAACACAAAACAACGGATGTATTTCCTATTGAAATTGTATATTAAGTGCTTCCGAGATGAGGACAACAGACAGAATTCCCACAATTGCTACACCATACAAAAAGTACTTCACTTGGTGGACATTCATTGACACAAATCCAAATTTACTATAGTTCAGACAATTTTAATGAATTATTGTAATACACCTTACACAAACCTGAAGTTAGAGCCAAACCCCCTGGCTGTCTGAAGTTTTTGAGCGAACATCTCATATTGTGGGATGTCATTGTCCGTCACAGATCTGCGAGCAAACTTCATAGCATCTTCAAAATGGTCTCGCCTAATTTCAGGAACCTCATCCTCCATTTCCTATCAATACACACACACATACACTGGAGACAGATATGAGAGAAAAGGTGATAGGAGAACAGAATTAAATGAATTATAAATGTTGGAGTTCCGAATGATAGTAGGCTGCCACCAGAATCAGCTTCGATGGGTAAGACTTGGAGGGGTTGTAGTTGAGGGCTGCCCTTGCTCTCCTAATTCTACACCCAAAGGTTAACGAATTCTTTAGGGTTTTAATAAGAATAATTAATACCACGTTGCCATTACGTTAACATAGCATGACTGACTGGTGACGGCCTGTCCAGCCATAATGTATCAAACCAGCGCAGCGCCGCCACCACGAGGGAGGATCATGATACAAAACTATACAGGTGTGATGGGGTCGGGTAAATGTCAATGATCCTAAGTGTGAAGTTATGGAAATGGATACCAGAGAAAAAGGCTCTATAATACAATAATAATACTAATAATTATTTAAATGTGCACAGCTGTGGGGAGGAGACAGTTTAATCAGTAGGATCTTCCACCACAATAAAACACATGACAAATATTTACCACATCGTCCATATTGGGGTTGTCCTCTACTCTCTCTCCTTCTTTATATCTGCTTCAATGGCTTCCCTAATACGTAGCAGTCTTGCAAGCCTATAACAATCATAATCATAAGTTTTGTCTCTACTGCAATAATGACAGTCTAAACTCCTTGATGAGACAATTTGAAAAAAAAATTTTTGCCACTATTTTGCAACAGACCTAAAACTTCACAAGGTATACATACATACACTTATAGTGTTTGATGATGTATCACACCATTATCAATCAATTAACAGTCACAAACAGATGACTGGAACTTTAATGAGTGAAGCCAATTCTAAACAACCACTGCAGCATTTTTCTCACGGTATCTGACTCATCACAACTCATCACTATTACACTTGCAATGCCGAGATCATGCAGACTATCAGTCCTCCATGTATGGCATTGCATGAGATAATGCAGTCTCCTCCATGCATGGTATTGCAACATATCCTGGAAATGTCATCTCACCCTCTGGCATATGGCAGTCAAATCAGCTCCACTGTAGCCTTCAGTCTTCTTACAAGTAGTGGAAGTCAACATCCTGAAGAAAAATATATATAATCCTGAAACTACCACACCTACCCATGTATAAATGTCTGGTGCTGGTAAACTTACTGATGCCACTGGAGAGCTATGGGTTGCCGCCTTCAGAATAGATAGCCGAGACTAAAACAAAAATAAAATGTAAATAAATAATTCACTAAATTACTACAACCTGATAAAACAAATACAAAAAAAAACAAATAACCAGAAGAATGAACGTTCACTATGTCTGTCGCAGAATAGAAACTCACTGGCATTTAGATATAATGCCCACAATTAAACACACCATTTGATCAACTTGTCGTTTGATCAACTTGTGGCCTCGAACAGAAAACCTGTTAACTCTACTTCCTAAACCTCCTGATGAACTACCCAATTGTGCATCTTTTCGTTATAACCACTAATAATCTTACGAGATTGTACAAACTACTCTACCTTACACCCTCAAACTTTTACAAGAAAATAAATCAAAATGTACAGGCTCGTCAGGGAGAGGAATGTAGATAAGCTGATCAAGTCTTCCAGGCCTGAGAATGGCCGGACAAATACATCACGCACATTTGACTACAAAACATAAACAATTAACGGCTAATGATGCTGACAACATAACTTATTACTTGAACATAAAACAGTGAGTGCCAAGGATATCACATGTTTATTGTGTCTTCCAGGCCTGAGAATGGCCGGGTCAATAATGTCTGGCCTGTTAGTAGCTCCAATGATGAAGACGTTCTTCTTGGCCAACATTACCGTCCATCTCTGTCAGAATCTGATTGATAACACAATCAGCAGCACTACCACCTTAAAAAGAAAGGAATTACTACGGATTAACATACTACGGAGTACAGATGCATAGTAAATCAAACAATTGAACAATTATGCTTGGGTGTCTCCCAGGCAACAACCCAAAAGTAAAAAATAAAGGAAAAAAACGGATTTAATCAAAATTTCTTCAAAGTTAGTTGAGAACTCTCAACACCTATTCTCATCATTTGTGATAAGACATCAAGTAGCTATCTTGTGAAATTTTAGATCTGCTGCAACATAACATACCTCATCAAGGAGTTGTATTGTCATTGTTGCAGAAAATATAAAGTTTTTTTAAAATTTATAATTATGATTGTTATAGGCTTGCAAGACTGCTATTTGTATTAGTAACTGTGCTATTCGGTATTAATATTACGAGTAATGTGATTGAAATAGCACAAGGTGAAGCCAAGTGCTATTTCAATTGCTTTATGAGTGCTATTGATCCCTAATAGCACAGGTTACTCATGCATGTTAGATCACCAAAACAAACTATGTAATGTAATCTTGTTATTTTGAAATTCCACAATCAATTATTACTACATGGAGCAGGTTTAGCATTAGTATTTAGGAATGTGTGTTTATTTGATATAATTATATATACACGCTTGTATCTATATATATACTTTTTTCCTTGCAGGGACCAGAACTTCTCACTATGTGGTTTGGTGAATCCGAGGCAAATGTGCGTGATGTATTTGACAAGGCTCGTGCTGCAGCTCCGTGCGTGCTCTTCTTCGATGAATTGGACTCCATTGCTAAGTCGAGGGGAGGGAGTATCGGAGAGGAGGTGTGGACTGTTTATTGCATGATATAGGACGTTTATATGTCTGAGTTTGTTGTAGCATAGTGGCTCCTGAAATTAAAGAAACATGTCTTGAATGGGATAATATATATATAATATACAGTATATATATTTTTTATATTTATTTATTTATTTATTTATTTTTTGAACCGACTCTTTGCCAATTGCTTTTTTTTTTTTTAAGATGAAATTGCTTATTGTTCATACCCATGATTGCTTTTTTTTTCCATGATGATTAAGTGATTTGGTAACTTGGATAGCTAACTGTTATTTTAACTGTGAGCATATCAATTTGGTAGAGGTTCCATCTTACATTATACTGCCAAGCAGTTCTCAGTGGTTGTTTAATGGCTGGTGTGAAATTGATAGAAATCCACACAGTCTGAGAGTGGGCTGCAGGTTGTGTCTAATCCTCCATCAAGCTCACATGACTTTGGGATTTTTTTTTGTTTACTACGAGTTCTACTTTTTTGGTTTCTTGTTATGTCATTTTGTTTTTTTCCTAATTCTAGGGTAATTTGTTACCTGGGAGACATTATTGACCCGGCCATTCTCAGGCCTGGAAGACACAATAAACATGTGATATCCTTGGCACTCACTGTTTTATGTTAAAGTAATAAGTTATGTTGTCGGCATCATTAGCCATTAATTGTTTTATGTTTTGTAGTCAACAAGTTCCACTAAGTGGTCTAAGTGTTCTGAGTCATACATATATATAGTCCTGCTACTTTGTAAAAAGTCAGTCTGTGCGTAAGTCAAGATTTGATTTAATTGTAAATTAAAGATTAAAGAATTGACATTGTCTTAACTCTGCTCACTGCTGTGTCCTGTCCATAAGGATACCCAGTGCACCTTTACTTGGATACCACAAATTTGGCGACAAGGATGGGATTATGGCAGGACTACTAGGAAGAGTGGACTACTACGACTCGAGCAGAGAGGAATGGACACAGTACATGGAGCGGCTGGAGCATTTCTTCACCGCAAATGGTGTAGACACTGAAGCCAAGAAACTGAAGGTCCAGTTGCATACAAAGTGCTGCGCAACTTGGTAGCACCAGAGAAGTCTGGGGACAAATCCTATGCAGAGGTAGTGGAAAAGTTAACCCAGCACTTTTACCCTCCACCGTCAGAAACAATTCAGAGATTTCGTTTTCACACAAGAGTGAGAAAGAATGGAGAAAGCATTGCTACTTACATTGCAGAGCTACGTTCGCTGGCCGGATTTTGCAATTTTGGCGCAGTTCTAGAAGAGATGCTATGAGACAGACTCGTCTGCGGTGTGGGAAATGATCAAATACAGGCGAAGCTATTGGGAGAAGCTAAATTGACATATGACAGAGCAGTACAAATAGCTCAAAGCATGGAAGCAGCTGCGAAGAATCAGAAGGAGTTAAATGCACCCTCATCGGCTGGACAGGAATACAGTTCTTCATCGAATGGAGCTGCTGGTGTACATCAAGTGGTTTCCAAGAAGTCCTCCAGAAGTTTTGATGGCAAACAAATGCAATCATGTTACAGATGTGGCAAGACTGGACACCATGCTGGAGTATGCAGGCATAAAGATGATATCTGCAGTTTTTGTGGGAAGAAAGGACACCTGCAGATTGTGTGTTTACAAAGAAGAAAGAGGAAAAAACCCGAAAACACTTTAGCAGGCACCATAGTGTATCTTTCCAAGAAAAAGTGCATCAGGCAAGAGAGGAGCAACCCTTGGATGAGGGTGAATCTGATTCTACAGACAGTTCTCTATATTGTCTCATCGGTAGTACAAACGTGAAGCCATTTCAAACACAGTGATAGTTGAAAGTATACCACTGCAAATGGAAATAGACAACAGGAATCTGCTCTCCAGTGTAAGAGGAAAGTCGGACCTTTGAATTATCCAACTTCCTGGCTGGCCATAACTCCTTGAATGTGCTCTCTCCAATGAGGGATGAAGTAGCTCCAGTCTAGAAAGTACAAGAGTTAAAGTGGAATACAAGAAAATATTACAAATCCTAACTCTGATTATTGTTGCAGGATCAGGTCCAAGCCTACTTGGTCGAGACTGGTTACGAGCTATCAAGCTGGATTGACAGGAATTAAATTTCGTATGTAATAGTTCATTGGAAGATTTATTGTTCAAGTATGAAGATATGTATTTCAGCCTGGTTTAGGAACTCTGCAAGGGTTTAAGGCTAAAATAATTATTGAGGAAAATGCTACTCCAAAATTTTGTAAAGCCAGATCCTTACCTTATGCTTATAAAGACATGGTGGAAGTGGAACTAGACAGATTAGTATCTGAGGGTACACTGCAACCTATACAATTTTCTGACTGGGCAGCGCCCATAGTACCTGTTTTGAAGAAGGACAAGACAAGTATTCGCATTTGTGGAGATTTTTGCAGAACAGTGAATCCTGTGTCAAAACTAGACAGATATCCTGTACCAAAGATAGAAGACTTGTTTGCAAAGCTGAGTGGTGGTCGCACTTTCACAAAAATAGATTTAAGCCAAGCATACCAGAAAATTACTCTGGATGAAGAATCACAAAAGTATGTAGTGATCAACACCCACAAGGGATTGTTTAAGTACACTCGTTTACCATTTGGAATTTCTTCAGCACCTGGTATTTTTCAGCGAGTCATGGAAAGTGTACGTGTTAAAGGGAATTCCTAGGGTAGTTGTTTATATAGATGACATTCTAATCACTGGAAACACTGACAAGGAGTATCTACAAGCACTGAATGAAGCACCAACTTGTCTCAAGAGCATTGGATTATTGTGAGAGTAAAGAAAATGGAGTGTGAATTCATGGCCAAATCAATCACTTATTTGGGACACAGAATTGACGCAGAAGGATTACATCCTCTGGAAGAGAAGGTATCAGCAATCGCTGAGGCTCCTGCACCAAAGAGTGTGGTAGAGTTGAAGGCATACCTTGGTCTGCTCACATACTACAGCAGTCCTGCCCTGTATGTCAACTTTGTTGGCCCCATTGTACAAGCTCTTGAAGAAAAATGCACTGTGGGCATGGACTGAGACAGAAGATGAAGCATTTCAGTAGTCCAAAGACTTGCTTACATCATCATCACTGCTGGTCCACTTTGACCCAACCTTACCTCTCATTCTGGCATGTGATGCTTCTTCATAATGGAGTAGGAGCAGTTCTGGCACACAGGATGCCAGATGGGTTTGCTTCTCGAACCTTATCTCATGCTGAACTGAACTATGCCCAATTGGAACGAGAAGGTTTAGCATGTGTTTTTGGAGTAAAGAAGTTTCATGCATATTTATTTGGACATTCGTTTGAGCTTGTCACAGATCATCAACCATTGCTGACATTGCTGAGTGAACATAAGCCAACATCAATACATCAAGTACTTCGATATGTTCAGTCAGGTTGGCCTAATCACTGTAATCCGCATTTCAAGAACTCTGTGTTGAAACTGGAGAAAATGATGAAGTCAAAGCATGCCGAACTTGAAGATAGAGATTTCAGACTTTCTCTTATTAAAAATAGCAACTACGATGGCACAATGATGTGGAAAATACCTGTAATTAAAGATCGTATTAGTGATGCACAAAGTGGGAAATGTACCTCTATTTTCAGCTTGCCATTTTACACATCCAGATATGATGGTATTGAGAATAAAGGTTACATGTCTTTATTGTTAGTCATCATCATAAGGGGAGAGTTTGATAATAATTATTCTGCTATGGCCTTTTTCCTATAAGGTTACCTTCAGGCTCATCAATCAGAGCGGCAATTGTGATGTGATAGACTCCTTCCAACCAGAGCCCGCCAGCATTTCATTTAGCTATGAAGCCAAAATCATACATGAACATTGCATCTGGCTGCTCATGCTTCATATCCCACAATGACCTTGTAATGCTTGTGTTTAGCTTCACTTACTAGCTACGACTTTAGTATAAAGTATTATAGACTCAATATATCAACTGTAACTGTGATAGTGACTAGCTATTTAGAACAGAGACAAAGACTTACAAGTGATAAAATTATAAATAAGTAGACACACAGGAAAATATGATACTAAACCACAATGTTAATGACAGTACAGATTATGCCACAGACCTGTTTGGTAAAGGCTTTAATACTGATCAACGATTACTATCTTCATAAAAATGTGAAGTGGAAAAATGACGTTGTTTTCTTCACATCATATCATCACCAATTATAAACTTCTAAGCATACCATCATTTTTTCTATTTGTTTTATGTTTTTCCTTATTTTTTTGTTATAATTGTTTTTGTTTTTTTTATTCATATCAATACTAAAACAATGAAGCACCAAAAGATACAAACCCTCAGCACTATTAAACACTACCTAGCTATTACCCTTCCAAAAGAACAAGCAATTTATTAGCTATTTTAATCTGGCATCAATATAGCTCTATCAATGAAAATGGTGCATGGAAACACTGTCTTTTTTTATATTTGCTGCTAGCAGGTGTGACCAACTAGCTACTAGAGCTATTATTAAGGCCAACCTTAAGAGAAGAAGCTTAACTAGTGAGAAACACATACTGGCATATATTTTCAACGTGAAACTTCACCCCTTTCAACTATGGTAACTTCCCGAACATAAAGCAAACTATACCATGCGGGCTGCAAGAAATTATTTTGCTGCTCACATGATTATGACGTGCCGCTAGGGGGCATTACCCACAAAAGCTGGTACACCTGTAGGACATTTAATTTCTGAGTAAAGAAATGTACATTTGCACCAGCCAGCTCACATGTAGCTATACAACTATAGCTAGCTAATGGAATTAACGTAAACATTAAAATTATATTTATTTACAATTCAAAGAAAATTCAAATCAAATTGGAATGTATATTGATGTGGTAAATACAATCACTCTAACAAAATATAATAGATGAAAGAGATGAAGAACAATTGAAAACATGATATATTATAAAGTAATGAAATTGAGCAAATTAAGGCAATCCAAATCCACCATGGCAAAGCATGGCAGTATCCATCATAGTTTTAAACTTGGCAGGTTGATCATAATATTTAGTTGGAAGGGTGAGCTCTACAGCACATGTAGATGCCTTTGGAAGGAACTGATTGTGGTCGAACCTTACACTTGGCATACTATAAGACCCATACCCTAGTGGAGGAATCTCCTCAGAACCAGTAAAGAAAGCAAGAACCTTTTCCAATGTTACAGGAAGATCTGCCAGTAAACAGTCATACAGCCAAAAAAAAAAAAAAGGCAAAAAGGCAAAAAGAGAGTAGCTAAAGAATAATAACAAATAATTACACACTCACAACTTACTTTTCTCATCTTCAACTCCTTGGTGTAAATCAGTTGTTGAGAAGTGATCTTATGAAATTGACATAAAAAGGAGTAAAAGAAAATTAATATCATTTAGCTAATCTTATATATACTTACACTTTTCGCACTCGTCCAAGTAATCTACAAATAAAGAAAAAGTATCTTCTTCTTTCCTTCGAGAATTGGTTCCTTCCTCTGAATAATTCACTTTCTTAAACAACTTTAAGATTACCTCTATTCAAAAAAGCATACACATACTTTACTAATTTTACGTTATCAGACATAACTTCATGCACATTGTGCTTACTACCTGATGTGAGCTGTTGACACCCATCTATAGTAAAAAAACTTCGTGTTAGTGATGAATGGCACTTAATAGCTTGTAGTACTCCACATAAAGCTAGGCCATCACTGAACTGATCAAGCTCAGCTATAGATCGAAGAATTACGTGATGAAGGGCTACTACTTGAATAATTTTAGATTTATCACCTAATGTAATACTGGCTGAAGGCTTGGTAAATCCACACTCTAATAAAGTAGTGAAGTTGGAATCCACTATAGATTGTAATTCCAATTCAGTATTACATTTAAGTAACTGCAAATGAACAAGACGGAACAAAAACAGTTCGATTAAAAAATAACATGAAAGAACACTCTATCAAATACATGCAGCTAACTCGTTACACATAATTACCTCAGACAAGAATATCCTGATTTCTGGATCACCAACTTCAGCAGTATCCACAATAATATCAGCAATAGGCATTCCAGATAAGTAGTTAAAAGCTGATGTTGATAAAATATGAAACCCACCACATCCTTGCAAAATACCCATGCCAACAATCTGTCCTAGTTGGGAAAAAACATTATCCTAGACAACAACATCAACAATAATGATGACTTGTGATGTGCTCAAGCACAAATGGCGAGCGAGCCTAAAACTACACTATTGCTAAATGATTGATTTTTGATTTCTCAACGCTACTAAAAAAGTCTCAGTTTATAAATACGTGTATAGGTTTTTAATGCCATAGTAACCACTCGCTGCACTGTTTGAATAAAAAACGACAACAAAAACAACAAATAACGTTATTCTAACGTTTCTTCGTTATATTCTTCAGTTAAATAGTAGCTCTAACGCACAATACTTTCACCCAACTGGACATACCTACACACAAGACTTACCTTCGTGGTTAGTCTAATGGCCAAAGAACTTTCAAGGTAGTACTGTTGCATAGGGCTAATAACTATGACAAATAGTGCATTAACTTACCACCACCACTAACTCAAACAGTAATGAAACTCCCACAAGTTTTTGAGTTTTAACTGCACCCGCAAAAGAATTATTCAAAGTGGTAAACAATTCTATTTTGAGGATGATACAGGTAGCTAATGATGGATAAACCAGAAGATTTTGTTCAGTGAAGTTTAGGACGGAGCCGAACACTGAGCTAACACAAAATTATGAGAGGGGTCAAAAGTACTTAACTCAGATTTCCCCAAGTAATAGTAGCTTCTGGTATTCAGTACTACCAGTGGCTCTTGATGACAAGCACTCAGATGCTTAAAAAACAGCTGATCAGTTGACAACAGGTATTCAGATTCTGAATAAAAATGGCCAGGTTCTTAAATATATGTCAGGTAAAGGGTTTCAGTGCCATAGTAACTACTTGCAACTACTTATTGTGACTTGAAAAAGAAAGTATTTTTAGGGAGCCTTCATACAGTTATGAGCCTAACCCTAAAATAAGGCTTGCTTACCACTGTAGTACCAGAAGAAACTGGGGGTAAGCCATAAAAGCCAGTTTTTTGGAGAAAAAAAAAAGAAGAGCCCACACGTGCGTTTAAGGGGCATACGTACAACCCATACATATAGTGGCATGCTTGAGCACAAATATTGAGCGAACCTGCCTAGTTAGGTTACATAAAACTATTTACCACTGGTATCACCTGGTTCTGCCTCCCTATTGGTTTGGAGAATGCTCTATAAGATTCTGTCAAACTTAAAAAAATCTTCCTAATGGTGGCTTCCTTAGTATTAAAATTTAGCCATTCTGGCTACCAGTGGCACTTGACAACAAACCAGCAGCATTTGGCAGCCCCAAGAAACGACGAAGTTTGAAATTAGGTCTGGTAAAGGGTCTTCAAAAGCTGTACTAAAGTGTACTAACATAATTTATCACCACTTAATGACATCACACTCAGTGACTGGTGAACAAACTCGTAGTACTAAAAAAATAGCCAGTTATTTGTAATTTTAGCTAACTATTATGGAACTACATACTTACCCTAGCTTCCCCAAGTAATGGTGGCTTTCTTAGTCTTAAATAATCAGCCACTTTGGCTACCAGTGGACTTGACAACCAAGCGGCATTTAGCAGCCCTCAAAACGAAGTTTAGAAATTACGTCTTGTAAAGGGTTTCAATGCCATAGTAACCAGTCGCAGTAATATTTTGGGACTTGAAAAGCAAGCTTTTCGCAGGAATTATCTCACAGTTTGGAGCCCAAGTTTCAAGTAAGACTTGCTTAATGCTGCAGTATCAGAAAAAAGTGGGGTCAAGCCTAAAATCCGTGTTTTTTTGGAGAAAAAAGGCACATATGCGTGCTTTTAAGGGGCATAGTACCAAAAATACATAATATATACTAGTAATGTGCTTGAGCACAAAGGGCAAGCAAGCCTATGCACAAACAAAACACTTCAATGGAATCTATCAGTCCCTTTCTATAAGTGTAAGTACGTAGCTGTTGTGACAACTATATACTTTAGCTAACAAATACAGAACTACTTTCTTACCTCAATTCCCAGAGTACTGGTATTTTCTGTAGTCTCAATTAGCAGTAGCTTTTGACAACAAACACTCACAGCTACTAAAAAGGCTGAGTTTTTAAAATAATAGTTTTTATAATAATTATGTCTGGTAAAGGGTTCAATACCATAGTAACCACTCGCCATCACATTTTGCAACTTGAAAAAGCAAGGAGTTCTAAAGAATTACTGCAAAGTGTTGAATCTAACAGTGAGTTTTTAAGACCTAAGTGCGTCTTGTGTCATTCAGAAACAACCTAATGCAAAGGGGCAAGCAATTAATTTCTTTGAATGATACGGGATCGTTAAACCGAAAGATTCAGTTTAGTGGAGGTATGGCAAGAGGTAGACCATGAAGCAAACACAAAAACACAAGGGTCAAAGTACAAAATTACATATGTACATCCATACATATATAAACAAACAAACATCCCCGATATTCAATTGTGTTACCCCTGAGAGTGTCTCACTCGCTTCGCCCGCTTGCCAATAACATATACTCAATTTTCAATTATTCACCCCTAATAGTATCTTGCTCACTTTGCTCGCTCGATAACTAATATCCCCAATTCTCAATTCAATACCACTGTATAGTGTCTAGCTCACTTCACTCACTCGCCAATAACAACAATAATAATTTATTTTTTGATGTAAAGTAAATTACATTCGTGCACCTGAATAGCTAAAGCATTGTGCCTAAACGTCCCCATACTTCTCTGCTATCTTCTTCGCCAAAATAGTAAAAAATTCACGAGTTAGACCCCCACCATCACAACCATCTTCTCCAATGAAGCAAACCTATAAAATACCAATCAATTTCATAACTTGAAATTACATCATCTATGTAACTTCTTACCTTAATGCTTTTATAGCATTTGAAAGTTGGTTTAGACATACGTTTTAAAGTATCTTCCAGTACATGCTCCCTCCTGACATAAAATGAAAATACCTCCTCTTTGACTGTCTTCTTCAATTGTTGGATTAATTCACTCAGTGATCTACATATTAGAATCTCTTTACCTATACATCAAAGGTTAGCACACTGTAGCTACAGAATATACACCTTTTCCTTAGAAAATAATTTAAAAAAAATTCTTATTTAGTATGAACATTGTCAATTTTTCTTTGCAAAGGCTAAATATGAATTGAAAAAGCTTGCAGAATACACTCACTCCGGTTCAGCTGCTAAATCTCTCTTGCTTTTTTCTTTGACATACAACAACAGTTCATCTTCCAAGTTGTCATTGCCTTTCTAAACAGACAGATAAGGAAGAATTAATATTTTCCAACTGTGCAGATCTAATGACTCATCCTCTCCATTTAGACTCATTTCAACCAAAAAAATTTTTTTTAAACTAGCTATTTAATTCACATACCTCTTCATTGCCTTCAATTACTATTGGGTTACTTGGAAAAGTAGAGACACTTGGATATACTTCAGTCTTCTGATAACTGCACAATAATGTGTATATATATAATGTATAAATATATATACACACAACATCCTCTATATGTTACAAAATAAGAAAAAAAACAATAGCTAGCTAGAGTCAAATTGAGGTTTTAATGATTAGAGTTCCTAATTTTATTTGCTAAATTCTTCCAATTTGACATGACTGTGATGGTAAATTCCCTGCATTAGTAATCTCTTCTCACTAAATTTTTTTCTGCATTTAGCTTCTTTATATCATTTCTTATTTACTTTGGATGTTATATATTTCGCACCTACACAGCTGTGGTGTAATACCACCTTAATCTTCAAGCAACTCACTTATGTTTGCTGCTTTACTGCTAGCTACTTCCGCACATACAAAAGGCACCCTAAAATTATTAGACGTCCACTTTTGGCAGTAATCACCTCCCATAGGTTTGGCCCCGCGAGACTAGCTAGACACTTTAGCTAGCTACCTAATTGTAAGTGTTGAAATCTGGGAAGAAACTTGCAGCTAAGCCTACGTAGAACTTACGAACTTCTTAGAGGAGGGATTAATTTCTTTGCGTGGTTATTTTTGTTAAAAGTCGGTGAGTAAGCTAAGAATTCTCCTTTTCATACCTGGACTTCAGGAAAAAATTCAGAATGTGGTCGAGGCCTTGCACGTATTTTTCGTACGGAGAATAGCATTGTATAAACGCTACCCCTACATGTTTAACGTAGAAAAATAATAAATCTAACTCCTACGGTCGTAGTCGTCGACAGTACAGTTTTTGTTTTTGTTTTTTTTGTTGCAATATCAGTAAAGTGTAGTAAAAGATCAGCTATACAACTGATAAAAGGAAAAAAGAAAAAGAAAATGACAATAAATATACAAAAAGTTCAGGCTACACCATCCAGGGAGACGGTGGAGCCACAGCGATGCCCCCGCCATAAAGCCACTGCCACGCGGTCAAACAGGTGACTGGTAGTTGGGGTGGAGACAGAAGTGCCGCAGCGATTCTCCATGGTCCTGCTGATGTTGGTGATGGTGCGGATGGTGTCCTCAGCCAGCCCACCTAGTGTCTCAGCCACCAGAGGGACGAAGTCCGTCCCGGAAGAGCGGCATGCTGAGAGGTTGGCTGCAAGCTTCCTCTGCACACCAACTTGGAGGGCATGGCCAGGTGTTTGGACAGCCTGAGCGATGGTGAGCTCCTGTAGCGGGCTGATGACAAGCACACACATCACGGTATCTCCGCCTGTCGCGTACGCGGCGAAAGACGACCCGGGTTCGATTCTCTGTCGGTTTTCCTATTTTTTTTTCTTTCTATGTTATGTGACATAGGTGTCTGCATTGCGCTCAAATGTATTACATTATGGGGGGTGATTACTGCCAAAAGTGGACGTCTAATCATCTTCCCTGAGATTATTAGACGTCCATTTTTGGCAGTAATCACCTCCCATATAAACCCTTTACCGAACGAAGAAGCGGTTGGGTAAAGGGTCTCTGTTGCTAGACAACTAGAGTGTCCAGCAGAATAAATAAAAGAATGAGAACTCAGGAAAAGTAGCTACAACTGCACTGTTGTTATTCTGCATTCAGTAGCAACAATGTTTATAAGTCCTACAGCTGACTCCACTAAAGCTGGTCTTTAAAAAAATAGTACAATTTTTATCAACCCTATTGTAGCAAAATGATAATTAGTTCAAAAGGTTAGAATTACTGTCAATTTACGCATTAAACATAGTAATAGAAAAATGGTAGCTATTCGCTTTTAGTATCCACTTCACACTTAATGAAAATAGTATCATCATTGACAAAGCCTCCACTGAACAAATCATTGTGGGATATGAAATGTGGGCAACCCGACGCAATGTTCATGTCAGATTTTGGCTTTCTGAAAGAAATGCTAGTGGGCTCTGGTTGGAAAGTATCAATAACATCACGATTGCCATTCTGGTTGATGAGCCTGAAGGTAACTTTGTGGGTAAAGGGTCACTGCAAGATGTTGTCAAACTCGCCTCTCATAATCACAAAAAACAATGACATGTAATTGTTTTTTCCAATTCCGTCGCCAAGGATGTATAGCCTCAAGCACATTTTATAGCCATATCTGGAGGTATAAAATGGCAAGCTGAAAATGGAGGTATACTTGCCGCTGTGAGCATCACTCATTCTTTGACAGAATTGAGGTATCTTCCACACCATAGTGCCGTCATAATTGCTATTTTCAATGAGAGAGGGCCTGAAATCTTTTTCTTTCAATCCCAGGTCTCTCTTTTCATTTTCCAGTTTAACCAAAACCCTAATTAACAATTCAACCCTAGTTAACAATTCAGCCACATCATCTCTGTCCTCATAACTTGAAGATATCCCAGTATGCCCTGGGACTAACATTGACTGGTTGGTGTCAAAATTCAGCAACGTTTTCGAAGGTTGGCAGGACGAATGTTGTTTGGTACATTTAGGAGGATCCACAAACCCTTGCTGCAAACAATTTACTGGGGTAAACAATTCTTTGATGCGTTGCAACTCAGATTTAAGCTCCTTTATCTCCTTCATGACATAATAGTGATAGTTTGGCTCCTTTGCTGCTCCCAATTGGCCACATTCAACAACTTTGTAATCACAGCATTTCAAGTGAGCCAAAAATAGGAATCAATTTAGAACTTTGAACACTTTATCTGGGCTTACTTCATAGTCTTTCAAGTTGCCTTCCCAGTTACAACCTTTCTCAGACATTTTGCAAGAAACCATTAATCTTGATATCTCTCGCCTGACAAAATTATCTGGAAAATACTATAACAATTCTAGAATAACTTATTTAGATTCATTTATGAGAAAAAAAATTCTTACAAGTTGGTCATCACTGTCTTCGTCCTGTAATGGCTCAAGGCATCTGGGGCAAAGTAGTTTGCTAATAAAAAACAAGTTTTGAATAATAATAAAGTATTAAGCATACCCAATGTTTGACTATACAAATAAAAAGAAGCGCAAAGGTTCCGCATTATAAAATACGCTCACCTTGATTTAACTCGTTGATTTAACTCAAGAATACAGGACTCGCATAGCCAATGGCCACAAGATGGTTGCACTGCATCTCTGAGAACCAGGCAACAAAGACTACATTTATATTTAGAGTACAGAGACTTGTTCTTCACTTGGTCTTCTTTCAGATGGTAGCCCGGCATGATGGCTAGTAAGGACGGTGTAGATACCTACCGGACGGGCTTAATATTATATTACAGTTCAGTAAAAAATTCTCGCTAATTCCCCAGTGATACCCCGCTGCAGACCGCACCGAAACCCACAGGACTAGCTACGTAGTAGTATAGTCTGGCGTAGCCGACCCTTTACCTCTTCTACATTCCCCAATATAGAAGAGGTAAAGGGTCGGCTACGCCAGACTAGTAGTAGTACTGGATACTACCCTATTCGGGGTCCGTATAAAACACAGACCAGTCCAAAGACCATGGACCACGCGGACACGTCCCCTCCCCGGTTCTACTTACGCAATAGGTATAGATAGTTACGTTCATGTGGGTTTCTACAGACCCAGTCCTAATATCACCCACTCTTTTCGGTGGCAGTTTAGATTATTGAAATTATTCTTAAGAAAACTAGCTACCTAATAGTAAAGGTTCTGTGAATATATGATCTTGGGAGCATCAATCCCAGCAGGAAGTAACTAAGTAATTTATAGAAGTCACCACTGTCCAATTATCCTTCTGGCACCAAATTAAAGCAAATACATATATAATTAAGGTGTAATTTTTTTATACAGTAGCTACTGTCCATGATAAATAATAACTGATAGAGAATTGATATTATTATTCATATAAGCTACAAGTAGCTAATCCGCAATAGTCAATGATAATCCAAAAAGTTGCCTATATTTCTAAAATATTAATTTTCATTTTCTTCAATATGCTAAGCCCAAGCTATTCTTAATTAAATTCAACAAAACTGTCAACATACAGAATTTTATAATTATATTTCAAACACTCTATCAGGTCATTAAAAATCATTAATAATGTTTTATTTTATGAGATATTTCATTCACTCAAAATTACTAGCACTTTGGAATTGAGAAGTAAAGATAATTTGTGGTGTCTAAAGTCACTTCTGTGATACTTTGGCAAATGTACAGCACCATGGTGAAAATATATCTCATTTTTGGGGGATCAGAGTCACATTATTTTGTGTATTACACATTTTGAGCATCTGATTACAGATTGTTGCCAGCAAAGTGGCAATGTATATTACTACATTACACTGCCTTTAGTCTTATTTAATTATTATCATCAGCTAAAATAATCTAGCTAATTATGCTTAGATCATTAGTAAAAAAGCTTACAAGTGGCCGATCCGTTTCCCAATTACATATACTGCAGCAAGAATTAGAGACAAAGCTAGTCTCTTATGTGGTTGTACTTATTAAGTATGTTCCTAAGCTTCAACTGTCAATGCCTTGTAATAAACCATTGAACATTACTCTCATTTACTTTCTCAGGTTGCTCAAATATGTGATGCAATTCCTATAACTATATTAACTATATCCTTTAATCATATCTTGTAGCTAGCTACATGCCCAAAATATTTTCTAAGAAGGCAATAGCCAGCTACAGCGAATGTTTAACCCATCCCTCTAAACCACACAAAAAATTAAACAAAGAATAATAGCACACACCAGTGTTATATTATGCATTTGATGTACCAGAACGGAATAAAAAATTGAACACAGAATCACAGCACACACAAGTGTTATTTACAATAGTTTCATTTGCGTAATTTCTTCTTTCATTTTCTGTCTAATATCCACAGCATCTTTCTGAAAGTAAATAAATATATTAGCTAATATATAGCTGTATAATATGTGAGACTTAGATACCTGAGAAAAATAGAAGTCCACATTGAATGCTTGGCATCCGGCATACTAATAAAAAAAAAGTATATTAATTGTATAATAGCAACTTAGTAAATGCAAAACTTGCTTACCATGCACAAAAAAACGCCACAGTCCCAGCTGTTTTTCTGAACTGGTATATTCTATTATAAACAAGTATACTGCTTTAAAGCTTTAGTTAATTGTAGTGAACTTTTGTCCTTACTCTAGGATGTAAAAACTTCCATCTGGACGACTTAATGGTTGGCAAAACAAAATTGAGATATTCTCTGTACAATTACATATTCAGTTATATTCTAATAGACACTTTATTAGTGTAGCGAACTTACTGAATACGTCTCATACAGTGAGTACCATCTCCTAGTAGTGAATCATAAAATCTTATTTCATACTTGACGAAATCAACAACCAGTAAACACCAGTGGTTTCCCGTATTTACAGGTACAATAAATTTCTTATAACTGAGTAGGCTTGTCTAAGAAATAGAAAACAACAGCCCTATTATTAATCTATGAAGTTGAACAAACCCAATAAAACAAACCTTAATCCACGAAGCAACTTCCATGTACCCTGAAGCACAGAGTTTAGCGTAAAAAAAACTGGATGTACAATATGCACTATTCTCTGTCTCTTTGTTGGCTCCATCCATCACAAGGAACACATATGCATCAATAATCTACGTTATTGATAAGGTTTCATTCTTATAAGCATCCACATAAAACTACTTTCAATTACCTTGTCATTTAGCCAATTGTTACCTTCTAGAGTTTTCAAATCCTCTGGCAGTACTTGGCAATGGTTAATGCATGCCACCGGTTTAGTACTCTATTACCAAAATAATATCTCAGTAGCCATTATTCTTGTTCTAATAAATCTTACCTTATGATCACATAACAGAGTTTCACCTAAGAATTGAGTACATTCACTAGCATTGAAATAATATTATAGAATACAAATGACATCTATTGCTCACCTTTTCTAAATTGTTTGCATTTTCTTTCAACACAGGATTGTTTTAGCGTTCCCTTCCCACCAAATTTAACCATGTCTTGACAAAAGCGGCATAAACCACAGTCTTTTGCCTTGCAGTATGCACAATCTCCACATCGTTTTCTCCTGCCTAAACAAACTCTTAATTTATACATTAAGTGGATATTACAAACTAACCTTGTAGTGCTTCAAAATGAACAGAGCCCTATACAACAAAATATTATTCATGTTAAAGTTGAAGATGATCATCACATCTGAACTTTTTAGTGTCATACTGATATTGGAAAAAGCTGATGTTTCAATATACATTATATTACTAGCTAATATCGGCAGATACCGATATAAGATCTATTACTAAGGTTAAGTTGCTAAAGTCTTTAATCCACAGTATTTGCTATATCCATCTTTTAGTACCACCAAATATCGTAGCAGATTATCTAGTAAATTGATTTGTGATTCATAAAAGTTTTGATTCTAACTATATAAATTCATGAATAAATTATGCAAGTCTAAGTAAAAGTAAGTCCCATAAAAGCTTTATTCATTGTAAGAAGTGTGCAGTGAGCTTAAAATTTCTATTGTTCTTTTTATATAAACAAACATACCGTACAACTTGAGCGCATTTCATTATCTTCAGTTGTCACATTACTTGACACACTACTAGTGGATAGAATACACTATGTTGATTCAACATTGTGCACACACTTTTCCAACATACCTTGTCTGTGAAAGAATCTCACTATTATTGTATTGCATGTCAGCAGTTGGCAAATTTTGACATTTGGTAGTGATACTCTGAAGAATACTGGTAATCATTTAGAATACAAGATAAACGACAATCATAATACCTTCCAGCTTGAAGATGTAGAACTAATATTTTCCATGCAAACTTTCTTTTCACTTTTTTTAGGTGTATATTCAAGTTTCCTTTTTCTTGGCAGATGTTGACTTTCAACGATCTCCTAAATTAATATTGTATTTAATGACATAAAAGATAAAATATACAACCATACCTTCCCAGGTGAAGATAGAGCACTAAAGTTGTCTCTGCACACCATTTTCTTATCTTCAACTGGTATATGTACTATTGCATTCTCATTACTGGATTTCTGGAAGAAAAAAAAAAATTATATATATTGTCTTTATAACTACAGCCAAATGGCTACTTATATTGATTGCTTTACTTCGTGAACAGAATCCGGTGCTGGGTTAATGTCACAATCACCAGGCCTTGGAGCTTTTCTTCCTGATTTTTTATCTGTTCTATAACGAGTGTTTCTGTGAAGTTGCGTGAGATTTATCTTCTTCAACTTGACTTTGTCTTCCAGACCAACACTAATACGGACAGCTAAAATGTGGTAGCATCCCCCGCTAGCTGGACATGTACACGATTCACTTGGAAATAAACGTATTGCATGTGCGTTGCCAGTTGTTCCTTTCACGGTGAAAACCCCCAGGTTTTGATTATGGCTGATCAAACCCTGGTCAACAATAAACCTACAACAATATCCATTTTTATTAAAAATTGTATTACACATTCTAACTTAACCTACCTTGCACGACTTAGAGATGTAGTCAATGCTGAATTATTGCAGTCATCTCTTTTTTGCTCATCATTATCTTTATATAAAGTAGTTCAATTAAGTTGCAATGATAATAAAGTTAACTTACCTGTGCAGTTACTGCCATCTTCAACTATATCAGATTGATTGTGGCTTACAACTTCCTCTTTGATACTCTGACTGACATTGTAGTTGCCACATATACTGGTCACAATTTTATCAAGTGGATAGCATTTAATTAGATCAAGTTCATCTACTGATCTTGCTACAGACTTATACAGAGAATGAAGCTGGTATTCACCAAGCCCTATATTAATTCAATATCATTAGCATTAGGTAATGATAGAGTTAGTCATTTACTAACCTGCAAGACCTCTTTGGACTTCATTATAATAAAAGGCTTGTATGTGATACAAAGACAACAAGATAGTATCAACTGGTACTTCTTTTCTCTTCTGCAACCTTTTCAATGTGGCATTAAAGCTCTCTGACTGGTTATTTGTAACTCCAGTGAAGGGAGAGTATATATCCAGCTCCTCCAAAATCCATCGTCCAAGTGAACTGAGTACCTATATTATATAAAAGAATTAGTATATTAGTACAACGTAAAATTGAACATTTTAGAAACCTTGGGATGAATTTGTTCCATATAGTAATCCAAGAATGATTTGCTCCATTTAATTTTGTAAGTATTCAAAGTTTTATTGTAGTCAGTAATACAAGGTTGATTTAGCAGATCGCGAACATAGCCAGTATATGCTGGTATTTCTGCTGCAGTGGCACCATGTTTCTTGAGCCACACTTTCATAGCATTGATTGTATGGTTCCAGCAACTAACATGGACAGCTTGTGGCAAATACTTCGCAATAGATTGGATGATGACACTTTCATCATCTGTTACTACAGGAATTTTTCGTTTTCCTTTGACAAGATTGGGAATAAGTTTTGCAGCTTGTTGCATCATTGTATCGTGAACAAGTTGGAACTTCCGCTCATGAATTAAAAACAAGGCAGGAACTATTGGAGACCTCAAAAACAAAGTATGACGAAACAAAAGTGGAGACAGATAAAAATCTCCTAATTGAAATGTTGTGTCATACGAAAGGAGCTGTGGCTGAATTGACTCAATCTGGAGAAGGTTGTTAAGTTCTATCAATAATTTTTCGTGGCCACAAACGACAATCATATCTGGATATGTCATTATGACTTTAACAAAACCTCCCAAATCAAATGCAAGTTCATGCATATTGTATAGAGCATCACGAGTAAGTCTACTTTTCTGACGTTCCCTTTGTTGTATATTGACAATCTGTCTCATATCACGAGGCACCAATGTATGTTGATATTGAGTTGGTATTTCACTCTTAGATATTAGGGATTTATAAATAATTTCAGGTGACTCATTCTCTGAAGCTATTTTTTTTAGTACAGATGGACAAGTACGATAGAAGACACGATTACTATTAGTTGAATTGCCATGAGGTACTGCAACTGCAATAGACTCGTCCCCAATGTAATGTATCAAAACCAAAGAGGATTTTGAATCAAGGAGCTTGTAAGCACATCGTCTAAACTCATGACTATGACCAGTGCAAGTCACGGAAAGAAAGTAACTTTTACATATAACTGGAGCTTGTCTTGGTAGTTTCTTTGTCCCATACTGAAACCATCTGTACCCATCAGCTCGCCAATCATCTTAAAGATTACATTAATGTAGAGAACAATAAAATTCAATTATAATTATTGCAAATACACACAAGCTATGCCTCTAGAGATTACAAATATTGTAGGACAAGAATTGCTATTATGCTAAAATATTATAGCTAATGTATAATAGAATGAATCATAAGTGTGTTATTTTTAATAAGCAAAGTTTTATCTGAGGAGGAATGTATGGAGAAAGCTTTTTCCCAAACTGCTTAACTTCCTTACAGCACATGAAAACCCTAAATCTACTTTGTCTTACTCGTAAGAAAAAATCCTAGATGAAACCCGTCAAATTAAATACAATTTGGAAGCTCCCCACTTCAAAGAAATTCTTAATGGGCACTAACAAAAATTGAATGCAATTAATTAAACAAGAACAGCCACAAAAACAACAAAAAAAATTAGAAACAAAAATACATCTATCTAATTTTTAGCTACATTTGTAGTTTGTTGGTTTACCTTTGCACTGATCATTAGTTGGCCTAAAAATATAAACTTCACCGCCCCTGGGTTGAAAAGGGGGAAGAGTAGGCTGAGTTCTTTGCAATTTCTTAAATAGTGACAGAACGCTAGGGACATCAAGGTCATTCTTCGTGTTCATCACTTTTAAGGCTTCCATGACCACACCAAAACCTGACGGAAAAACCGACCAAAACCCACGTGGACGTAACGATCTATACCTATTGCGTAAGTAGAACCGGGGAGGGGGCGTGTCCGCGTGGTCCATGGTCTTTGGACTGGTCTGTGTTTTATACGGACCCAGTTTATAATTCAACGCTATTCTCCGTCGTTACGCGAAATCTGCGGCCCCGCCCGTTCACCACCATTCCGAATTAAACTCCTTCCGGAGGTCCGGGGGCGTGACCTAGCTCCTTCTATTCAACTTAAAAAAGTAGCCGCGTAAAGAGAACCTCCATTTATAGCTCACTGTCGATCTACACAACGGGTGCCCTAACTAAAAAAAGTAATCATTTTTGCGAATAATACTCAAGTCCATCTATCAATGCCATGTGTACGTACCAAAGTATTTCTTGATTGAAGATGAACCCTCAAGATAGTATTTTTCAGAACTCTGATAGCACACTGTATATCTTTTGCAGTTGAATTTAGCTGCGTCAATGGGGGCAAACAGCACTTTCTTCCTTTTCTATTTAGAGCCCGCCTCTATGCTGGGAATGGGTCCTGGGGAATGGGTCCTGGGGACATGGTCATACTGAATTTGTTCTGCCGGCTCCGTGTACTAAATGGTCTCTTGGCAGTCGGTGACAAAAACAGTCAGCCACCATTTCCCACTTCCCACTTATCGCGAAATATGTCCCCGGCTCTTTTTATACGCGACTTTCTCGTTTAATACTTCTGGCTAGACCCCTTACTATACTCGTAGAAGCTGGATGGCTAGTATCAAGAATTGTTCTGTAAGTGTCTCTTTCATGCATGGTATTTAAAAAAAAAAATTATTATTATAATTTCTTCTTGCAGGGACCAGAACTCACTATGTGGCTTGGTGAATCTGGAGGCACACCAATGAAATGTTTTTGAGAACGTTCGTGCTGCAGCTCGGGTGTGTGCTCTTCTTTGATGAATTGGACTCCATTGCCAAGTCGAGGGGGAGAAACGGAGATGGAGGTGTGGACTGATTATTGCAGGACATAGGATGTTTACATGTCCAAGTTTGTTGCAATAAAGTGGCACATATGATTACTAGAATGACTTGAATTTTCTCTACATTATGCTCTTCATTCATAATTTTATGTTCTAATCATTATAACTATCACAGGTAAGTTATAACACTACCACCAGGAGATCTATTCTAGGCTGTGTTGTACATTTTACCAGTCTGAAGCTTTAATACAAAATATGCGCAATAACAAAGTCAGTGGAGTAGATCTCAAACATGGATGGGCGTAATCTATTTTTATATGAGAGACATAATATGGCACATAGCTAGCTACAAAATTGAAGTGTTAAATGTGTGCAATAATGATGAAATGTTCAAGAGCAAGTGTAGTTGACTGCCATTTCAGCAACCATATGCAAGCTCTTTTTTTTACTTGTGGAGGCCATGTATGTATGCAGTGGGCCGTATCCTTCAGTTTTGCTTTGTGTGGGCGTATCCCAGAATAGGTAATCATCAATTGCGCGAGGATGACACTTGAATTTGTATTTCTTCATCACCACTATGAAGGGCACACCTTTTAAAGTGGCATTGTTTGGGTGAATGTGCAGCTTATGGAATTTGGAGTACTATAAAATCACTTCACCATAAGTATCTAAATGTCTGGACATCTTGATAGCTCTCTGGAATATTTATCACAGACTGTTGATTCCCTCATGAACAATCCCATAGCTGGAGAAATATCTACTTCAATAAGATGCTAAGTCATCATCAAAATCAGTGTGATCGTATGCTTTAGAAGAAGGGACAACAAGACAACCATAACTGCTGCAGTCGTAGGGAGGAGAACACTGTGTAACTCTGCATGCTTTGCTGACGTCAGAAATGATGGTACTGGGACATGTCATACAATAACTTGAGGTACTTGAATCAGCGGTGATAACCTTTTCATCTGCATCTCTTTCCTTTCCAACAATTGTCTTTGAATTTGTCGTCTCTTCCTCGGTTTTAATTGTAATTTCCATACAATTTGCTTCCTCAGTACTATTAGAATCTGTTCCTTCAAAAATTTTGCTGTGCTCTTTTTCCGAATCATCTTTTTGTTTTGGGTTGATATCTGTATACTGCAATACAAACAAAATCAGTAGCTAATGTATTTCACTGCAGGCAATAAATATATTGTTTTTACTTTATATGCACTTAACTTACTGTTGAATCATCTGAGCTATGGGTGTCCAACAAATTGTCTTGAGTTGCACTAAGCCGCTTTTTACTGGAGTCACTTCGAACACTTTCCTTTCTTACTGTTGTTAGATTTTTACTCACTGGTTTACGACTAGCAAGAGTAGGATATACTTCTGCCATTTGCTCTTCCTAGGTATAAATTGTAACAACAAAAAATCATACATTGAAACCATCTCAAAAACATTTTATGCAGTAAAATGTATTATCAATTCATGAAGTTAACATACTTGATCTAAATCGTCTAAATCGTCCAGTAAAGTATCCTTTGTGGCACTTTTGCGTTTCTTGCTGGAATCATTATTGGCTGGGACTTGTTTAAAATGTCTTCTCACCAGTGGTTCATTCCATTCCTAATTGTAATAGTGAAAAAAATATCATTGTATATAACTACATTAAATTAAATCAGAGTCAGTCTCAAAGTTTTATCTGTTCTTAATTAGCACCACCAATGCAACACAATGTTTAGCTAAACTTTGTGATGCTATGCATGAAAATTTACGATTCAGTCATTCTCGGCAGAAATAATTACAATAATAGTAATTTTTCTCTGTTTTCACGGCCATTATAATATATTTAATTTAAACTTAACCCACCATTTTGACTTCGTGCTGGTGGCCTTCAGCACAAAGTTGAAATGTTGGGCTAAGTTTTTATTAAATATATATTGGCTGTTAGAAAAGAAAAGCTGCTATTAGAAATTTATAGAAACTGCTATTATAGAAATATATGAAAGGTGTGTGTCTATTATACACTAAGATTTCTAATATTACAAACTTGCTAACTGTGCAATGAAAACTGACAGTGGGGAGCCGCCCCCAATAAATTACAAACTCATTTATTGGACGCTGTGATAGTCACGTGAGGCGGGAATGTTTAAATGATTGGCTCCTGCCCTTGTGGTTTAGTTCAGAGTTGTAGTTTTTTAGTTATTATGCTACACCAGTTGTGATGAAATTGCGGACTAGCTACCAGGGAATAGCGAGCCCCATTTGGATTACAGTGGAAGTATTTCAACAAGAAATTAACTTGAGTTACTTTTTTTTGAAAAATGGAAATCAAAACTAATAAAAAACAAACAAACACAATAGGTTCCAAAACAGCATTTCCATGGTCAATACTTTATTTTTGCATATGTCACTGTATACGGTCATTATCCACTTGATAAAGAGCAAATGATAGCATGTTGACAAGCAGATGGACAGACTAATCAGACAAGATGACTAAAAGTACTAGACTTCCTAATGCAGGTTCTGAATTATCTATAGCTAAACTTTGTATAGGATATTATACTGTTTCAACTCAAACATGAACATCACTGTGAATAAAATGATGAATATATATGGAACAATGCAATGCCCTGAACTAACATTTCAGGCTGGCTATCATGATAAACAGTTAGTGGACCTGAATGAATGGGTAACCAGCACCACACTTGCTTGATACTTGCAAGGATTTGATACGTGTTGAAACACCTTGATCTATTATTTAGTATTCTGAACCTCCTGGAGAGTATTGAAATACAACAACACACTACTACTAAGAGATGGCAGTGAAAATTAAGTCTAATAACAAAATACATCAAGTTTTACATGCTGGGTTTATAAATTTCATTCCCCCCCTCCCCACACAAAACCTGAAGTTAACATAATTGCTTGCACTTACGTTAGGCTCCTCTTGGACTGTGTCTATATTCCAACTTGTTCGATTAGCAGCAGCAGAGGATGCCACACTGATTGAACTAGCAGTGCTTGCTGTGCTGCCACTTCTACTCCGCCCTTGAAAATCACTATTGTTGCTAGTAATACTGGCTCTCTCTGCCGAGTACCTTTTCTTGTCATCTTTACCAAAAGTTCGGTCTCGAAACATAACTGTTGGATGGTCCTAATAAAATACAATAAAGCGCTAAATATGATATGAAAATTATGTGCTTTTAAACATAAAGTAATCAATGGAAACCATTGTGTGCGTTCAAATTTGTTGAAAAGGAAACCATTTTGTGGCTTGTCAAACTTATTTTACTCTAACGATTCATGCTGAAATTTTCAGATCATGCTGTAAGCGGATAAAAATAGTGTTAGATTAGGTTAGTGGACTGGCTGGCTGGCACATATGGTGTTGTGATAATCAATACCATAAGGAATAATTTCACATTCCATTAGTATGCTGTGTAGCCAACATTCCATTACTATAATATTTGCTTTAGCTATATCAATGGATGCAGCAATCTTACTTAATAGAGAAGCTATAGCTGATTTCATATTTAATCTATGAATTAGCTATAGCAAACAGCAAACCTTGACAGTAGTGGTAACTTCATCAGACTTCTCTCTCTTCTCATACTGCTCCTTAGTAGAGGCGTAATTCATACAGTCTGCATCATTCTCACCGGCGCCGCCTGCGTCATTCTCACCGGCGCCGCCTGCGTCATTCTCAGCGTCAGAATCAGGTGGACAGCACTTCCAATGCGAACTCTGGCTCGACATTTTGCTAAAGCATACCAGTTGTTAGTCTTGATGTTAAGCCGCTATTTCCAAGCGGCTTGATTTTATCGTCCGTCGCCTAACTAACCGTGCACGCACTTCGCCGCCGTAGATCCCCCTATATATAACTCCTTTTTTAGTAACGCGTGCGCTTCTAATGACGTAGGTCATTGCTAAGTGTAACTATGGGTTGCTATATAAAGCTCACCGCAATATGACGTCAAACGGCACTAAAGCGGGTGGAGCAACAACAACAACAAAGTAATAAACCATTTGCGCATGCCCACATTGATTTGGGGGAGATCTGAACGCACCTGGTAAGTAGACCTTGTGCCAAATCAGGCAAATATATTTATTCTTTCGAGACTCCCAACTACGAAGCCAAACTGAATAGGCTGCATTTTCTGTATGGTGGCTAGTTTTACCTATTATTCTCCTAAACCCTATTTTATTCTCAGATGGTCAGAAAGCTCAAATTATGGTTAAAATGCACTGTTTAGGATGGTGGAAAGAGGGGTTTCTCATTGCCATGCTGGTAGCTATAATTGATAATTATGAAAATTTTAGAAATGAACCCAACCTGCTTTAAACTAGGTCACAACAGAAAGAGAAAGATTTGAAGTTTAGCCATTTTCTATTTAACCCCTGGAATTGGAATAGTCTACCCAGTGACTACCTGAATAGTCCTTACTTCAGTACAAGACAATGCAACAACCTCAAAGAAAAACACCAAAAGGAGCAACAGCAAAAACAACATATCTGTAAGGAAGGGAAAAATAAAGGTTAGAAAATGCCATCTATGGTACCAACATTGTTGCAGTTGCCAACTCTTCCAGCCATCAGTCAAGGCCATCCTTCACAATGAATCCAGAGATTCAGAAAAGGCTACACTACCAGTAAGGTTTGTGTCTATACTATGAATCCAGAGATTCAGAAAAGGCTACACTACCAGTAAGGTTTGTGTCTATTGCTATATACTATGAATCCAAAGATTCAGAAAAGGCTACACTTCCTACACTACCAGTAAGGTTTGTATCTATTGCTATACTACTCCATATAATCTTACCACCCTATTATTTCAATGTAGCAGCGAACAAAATCCTTCAAGTCTAGCACTTTTTTTTTAATCAATAGCTATTTTTTTCAGTGTGACTATCAGCAAAACAATATTTCCCTGGTGTATATAGCTACACATCTTATTTTATTTGCTGTTTTCTGTTAGACAAGGAGACAAACTAAAGAAGTTCTGCATGCACAGATATATAGCAACTTCTATCGCTTATAAATAACTTTACCTAGCTCCTCACTAGCTACTGTCCACTCTTTTCTGTTTTCATCCCACCTCACTTATCTTGCCAGTTGTAAAGACTAATAATAAATGATCATGACTGTAAAAAGAAAAACAATAAATATGATATAAAATAATTAAATAAATAGTTTCTTGTTACATTATGTCCACTACTATATGATTGATGCCAGACCACAGGAAGGAAGTTCAAATTCTACTGGTAATATTAGTACTTTGACGTTGAGAGTGTTGTTAATAATGAAGCCAGTCTTCAACAGGCATGTTGAGATCCAGTCTCTGATACCTACTGCAGGATTACTCCCGTTCTGAGGTTGTTGTAGGCACCTATATATATGTGAGTTATTGTCACTACAGCAGAATCCTTGATCAATACTCTGGTCAAAGTTTTCATTCACAAGCTGCACAGCAACGTTTCTCACAAAAGGCCACGTGAGATGTCCATCGTGAGGGCCTTCGTTGAGAGCAAATCCCACGGACACCATGCGGTTAGCAATCTTCAAAAGTACCTTTAAAGAGTACTTCAAATCACTGTGCGTCCTGATGGCTACTTCAAAGTTTCTTTCTAGAATGGAATCTTTTGCATTCAAGACCTCGTTTAATCCTGAGAAAATGACAGAGACAATAGTTACTCCACAGTATAGTTTAATGATGGATACATCTCGATTGCATTGCTCTAGAGAAACTGGGAGTGTAATTACAGGCGGTCGAGTAGCCCTTGCTTGCTGGCAGTCTTCTTCATCGCTATTGTTTTGACTACTGCTCTCATTTTTGTTCAAGGGTGTAGATGGATCATCAAATACCTACAAGATAAGAATAGTCAAGCTGTATAATGGGTAAAGTCAAATATAGTACATAGGTGTGTATTAGCTATCAGTAGTGTAATTATGCTAATTTGCCAGCCCATATTTAGTAGACTTTTGGTATTGTTTAATTATACCTTTATTGGAGTCTCCAAATCAATTCCTGTAACACCTCCAGCTTCTTGTGGGAGAAACAGAAAGTAAACTAAAATGTTGCCATCTGATGTCTCAAATTCTTTTAAATTACTTCTTGAAATAAACTTGAGACCTACACAAGTGTTATCACCATTGGTTGGTTTTGAAACACAGGGCTCTAGTTCTCCAGTACACTTAAGGCAGGAGAAGCCTTTATGAATGGAGGTGATGCGTTGGCTGGCATTTCCACCATTTTCACTTGCACCATTGTCACATTTTTCAATCCTAAAGATGACTACTTCTTTAAACGGCCAAGGAAGGCGGTCATCTTCAGGTCCCTTTTGAATAGCGATAGCGAGACACAAAGAATTGTCAATAATTGGGAGGTGTGCATGTAGGACATAACCTCTCAACACAAAGGGTCCGCCCTTAACTTGTCTACTGTTGGAAGCAAACTCAGATGTCGGAATTTTCAGTGCAAATAGTTTGCAGCATGTGTATTTCTCAAGAAGAGCCTTGCTCTTTTGAATTTCTTGAAATAATGAGGAACTTTTAGCTAACACAACCTCAGAGCTACATGAAAATGCATTTTGAGCATCTATGGGTTTGGCTGTGCATTCTTCACCATCATTGACACTTATTTCCAAATCTTCTATAAATTTGATAGGTCCAATTGTTGGAGAAGGGGGTTTCATCCACACGACAGGTTCAAGATCCTCCGTGGGATTAAAATGTACAATGTCTAGAGCTGACTCGTCAATACTAGCTGTCTGTGATGTCATGTTTTGCGAAGTTTCACTGGCAGAGATTCTTTCATCAAGTGTTGACGTTGGCTTAGGCATGTTATGATGAGATTCATTCAAAATACCTTCTGATTGTTTGTAAATATTATCTTTATCACATCGAGGATCAGTTTGTGAGACAGTTGTACTATTAGAAGATGCCATGCTGCCACTTCCCAAGTCATCATCACACTGCTGCTTTTGGCGATGCAAAATGTGTTTAGTTCGCTTCCTAATTGATGGTGAGGAGGCATGGCCTGAAGGTGTGCTTGCTACACTAGAAGTATCATTATCTTGATTGGAAACGAGTTCATTTTTTGTATCTTGATCATCTGTGTCTATCTATAATTTTATCAGTAAGACTATAATTGAAGTACAAATACTATATGTAGTATATAAGGAACTTATTTTTACATTCAAATACTTTCATAATTTTGACTATCATTGGACGCAAATCTAGAAAGTAATAATAACAATTAATGAGGCAATATCTATTATTGGTACATGATTTGGATTTTATATATGAAGGCAAGTTAAAATTTAAACATTCATAATTAGCTACCATTGTTTATATATATATATATATATGTGTATGTGTATGAAGAACACTACTTACATCTTCATTGATGACATGCCACTAATATTAAATTATATTTCTATTTCACTTTAAAACTAAACCAATAAGCTTAATTAGGGTATTATCCCGCCTATAAACTTTGACCATTTATAGTTACATGTAGTTGAAACATGAGAAGTTTTCGGTCACTGGAGAGTTTGCTGGCTTTGCTCTGCTAACAATGCCTTTTACAGTGAATACCATTTAGTCACGTGTTATAGCCCAGAATTAGTGGCTACCAGCATCCCACTAACATTAGCTATATGCTAAGTGTAACACATTAGCTGTTAGCTAAGGATAGTGCAATGGTGCCTAAGTGAAAAACAAACAAACTAAAAACAACAATTTTGGAGTTCACAAATAAGTATTGTTGTGGTTATTGCAATAATATTGCTTATTAGGTAGTAATGAGTTTTGTTGGAATTTGAATTTATTACCTGATCTTCCTCTTGTAGAGACTCCATCTGTATGCTGGTTCGTTTAGCAGACAAGCTGGATGCCACACTGCTAATGCTACTAATACTTGCTCCACTGCTACTTCTTTGCAATTCATAATTGCCATCTTCACTGATAGTACTTGTTCTGCTTGCTGAATTTCTCCGTGGCTGATCTCTACGAAAATCTTGATTCCTCTGATCCTATAATAATGGTTATTACTATAGCTAAAGTTCCACAGTAGTAACTATACTAGTGGCGTGCTTGAGCACAAATGGCGAGTGAGCCTGTCTAATTAGGTTACACAAAACTACAGTATTGTTAGTGAATGTGTTTAATTTTAACTTCTAACCCCCTAGCTACTAAAAAAACTGTCTAGTTTTTAAATTGCTTATACATTATACAGTAAAGGGGTTTTAATGCCATAGTAACCACTTGCCGCAACTGTTTGACAGAAAATATGGCAGCTAATTAAGCTATATGTACACATTCAAGCCTATGCTCACTATTAGCCAGCTAATCCTGAAGTGTTATATAGCTCTTCATTACGCTTTATTAGTAGCTACCTAGCTATGGCTATACAGCTAATTTATGTAGTAATGTTTTGTTAGTTCTAAAGCAATAATAAGCAGTAGCTATGCAAACAACTAGTGGCTATAAATATAGCAATTGTGGCATATTTGAACGTTGTACTCATAATTCATTGAACCCATAATCACTATGTTAGCCAGTTCATTCATTGATCAAATGTTTGTGTGTGATTGGTGCACGCCGCCTTCATTTGTTTCTAATTGTGTATCGCATTTTGTAGACTATAATACTTGTTTAATCAATATAAACTAAATCTCCAACTGCGTGGGGTGGCAGTCATCTCTAGCTGAAAGAATCCCCTACATACTGAAGTTTCTTAATTGTAATCTTTTGGGAAAACAGATTTCATTTTATGGTAGTTCTATGCCATTAAGTTACACCCACTTATCTTTAATAGGGATTTGTTGGCATTCCAATCATTTATTAGATTTCTATTCCCTTGCTAAAACCATACAGCAATTAGCTAGCTATGATCATTTTCCCATAGTGCAAGTGCAGTTAAAAAAAAACATCGAACAAAACTAGCTAGCTTGCTAGCTATATACCATAACTGCACAATAGATAGCTAAGCTACCAAAACTGACTAAAACAACCAACTCTTTCTATAGTAGATAATTAGAATCCTAGTATATCATTAATGCACCAAGAGCTAACCGTTTCAGATGTATTGAAGCTTCCTTCCAGCTCTTTTGCTGCTGAGTGGTTGTGATCAGCTATGTCCAATTTGCTGCCATTACCGTCAACTCTGCAAGATCTATATGATAAATACAATTAAATCACTCAAAGAATGTTTTTGGTTGTTTACATTGTTTCTGACTTGTCAGGAGGTGAGTGGGGATCTTTCTTCGAAAAAGCGTAGGTTCTCCCCCTCTTCTGCGTTCCCGTCTGGACGCCCTCCACGTTATTTTTAATTTCGTTTGACGCGATGTCCTCCGTGCAGTCATCTTTGGTGATATCTTTGGTGATATCTTTGGTGATATCCATGGCGTTCTCTCACTCCCTATTCACAATCTCGCTCGTTGTCCGCTTGTATACGAGACGTAAAGCGCTTAATAATAGCGCGTGCGCTGTCCGCACTCGGCCTTGACCTATGTTGTTTTAGTTTCCCCCCCCCCCCCCCTTCCTATTTGGCTATTCATATTTTTTCAATATTTTAAAGGAATAAGATTGCATAGAACATTTTCTTTTGATAGTTCAATGTAGCTAATCTGATTGCTGCAGAGCCAAGCAGCAGATGTTGGAATTCAAGCACCTAGCTAGCTAATGGCAGAGCAACTGGCTGACTTTTCAGAGTTGGTATCCTTACAGTTTCAAATCAGAAATTTTCTCACTTTGCTTCTTCTCCAGCCAAATTGCTTTTGGCTTTTAAATTTTTGGAGTAAATTTTGTCAAGGCCTTGCATGCTGGTGGTTACACCCCTTTACAGCTACTATATACATGTATAGCTAACTCTATCCATATAATATTTTATGTATTAATCATTTAGAGCAGTTATGCTAGCTACATTTCGTGTAGCTAATTTGTCTATTTTTAGCTACCAGTTCATTTGATTAATTAAAAGTATTATTGATTTAAGACTTGGCTAGCATGCGCAACAATCCATGTATTAGCTAGTCGTGTGACATTAGAAAAGCTTTGCTTGCACTCATTAACTTTTTATAGTAAATATGTTATTATAATCCCACCCCCATATAGAATGCTAATACAATGGCATGCCCAAAAGCACATAATAGTTAGTGGTAGTGTGTAAACATATATCCTTACAAGTATGAAGCGTAGGTGTTGTGATCACCCACTCGTCCAGGCCCACTAATGTATTGCACTATATCTACCCTGATAGCTATATCTACCTTATTTGGGTCACTCATGACAGCTGTTGGATTGTGTAGCAAGCATTATTCATAATATTCATAATTATGCTGTGACTCCAACGTTGAATCTTTTTTTTTTTTTTTTTGTAAACACCTGAATAGTATTTGCTACAATGTCGTATATAGCTATATTGTAAATTTATATAGCTAGCTCAAAGCATGCGTAAGGAAAAAGCAGTAGCTATTTATAGCTGGCTAATGTGATATTATTGTCATCCTTAGCTAAATATCACCATTCTTGTCATCATTATCATCATGCTATCCATGTACTGTATAAATAGCTGTAACTATTATCCCTGTAATAACTGATTGTGTATTTGTACCGTAAACAAACAGATAGACAAAAAAACACAAAAAAAAACAAAAAAAGAAAAGAATTTTGTGGGTTTTCTCATTGAAGAAAAACCAAAACCAATATCAATAATGCAAGAATTGTATATGAAAGAAACCTGAAGAAGCATTATAGCTAGCTTGCTATTATAGTTATTAGCTAGTTAACCATAGCTATGGCTAGCTGTATAGCTAAAATACTGTAGCACTAATATAACAATGTTTTTTGACCTGTTCACGCAAAAATGATTATACATCCAGGCAATCATCATTCCATGGCAAGTAGGATAGCTGTACGGGAAAGAGGATACATAATATTTGTCTCAAGTAAAAGTAGTAAAAAAAAGCCTCCATATATATAATAATAATAATAATAATAATAATAATAATAATAATAATAATAATAATAATAATAATAATAATAATGATGATGATAATAATAATAATAATAATAATAATAATGATAAAATAATAATAATAATAATAATCATAATCATAATCATAATCTTAATAATAGTATAGCTAGATTAAAACTTTCTCACTTAAAGGCCTAGAGAGAATAGCAAAGGCAAAATGTGAAAAAAAAATCTTAGTGATTACGGAATCCAATCCAGTACCCCTGGCTTTTACAGTACAGCCACTGGTTCCTGAGCTACAACAACCCATGACTTCCAAGACCTTTCCTACATTTATAATAATAATAATAATGTAATAATAAAAGTTTGAAATATCAATGGGTGGGTTGGCCATAACCTAAAACGGTTGGGCGTTCCCTCGACGCTTTACTGCCAAGCTTATAAAAAAGTCTTGTTCACACTCCAACACGCATGGCCATTAGCAGCTAAAAATTTAAATCCAGTCAGGGCTTGTGTCGCACGGGTAGACTGTATGTAATATATAATTAGCTGGCGATCTTGTTATTGTGCGGTATATGCTGGAGTAACAAAATAATTACCCTACTAAATATGATGTGGCATTGCATTACATAGAATAGTTGAGTCATTAGATTGTGATACTAAAACGCACTATCAAAAAAAAGAAGAAAGTACTGTAGCTATAATAATTATAAAGATATATAGCTATCAACATTACATTCATAATACTAAACCAAAGTTTTAGCTAGAAAGTTTAGGTGGTAGTTCTAACCACAACTTCAATTCATGGAAATAGATAAATCCAATGAATGGTAGCTCCCTGGCCTTCTAAACACTGAGAGCTATGAATGCTCATCAGCTCCATATTCACTGCTCTTCTCTGCTATTGAAGTCTGATGATGACAAATTCTGTTTAAGAGAGTGGTTTTGCTGACTGTCAAAGAACTTCTCTTTGAAGATAACAGCACCATCAGAGTAACATTCAAGTCTAACTGACTGAAAAATATATATGATATTACACACAGCATTGTGCTCAGTTAAGAGTGTGCCTAGCTACTTCCAATAGAAAGAACAACAAAAACAAAATACAAACACACAGTGTTTTATTTTTGTTATCAGGAAATAAATCACTAACATAATAGTGTAGTAAGCTAAGTTAGGAAAGAGTGCCGGCTAGCTATACGGGAGGAATGTTCTTGGTATCCACTTCACACTTTATGAAAATGGTGTCATCAGCCACGAAGCCTTTGCTCTTCAGATCATTGTGAGATATGAAACGTGGACACCCAGATGCGATGTTCATGTCAGATTTTGGCTTTCTGAATGAACTGCTGGTGGGCTCTGGTTGGAAAGTATCAATAACATCACGGTTGCCATTCTGGTTGATGAGCCTGAAGGTAACTTTGTGGGTAAAGGGCCACTGCAAGATGTTGTCAAACTCGCCTCTCATGATCACAAAAAACAATGACATGTAATTGTTTTTTCCAATTCCGTCGCCAAGGATGTAGAGCCTCAAGCACATCTTAAAGCCATATCTGGAAGTATAAAATGGCAAGCTGAAAATGGAGGTATACTTGCCACTGTGAGCATCACTCATTCTTTGACTGAATTGAGGTATTTTCCACACCATAGTGCCGTCATAATTGCTATTTTCAATGAGAGAAAGTCTGAAATCTCTATCTTCAAGTTCGGCATGCTTGGCTTTCACAGTTTTCTCCAGTTTCAGCACAGTGCTCTTGAGGGACATAATCTCATCGTCCTTTCTCCTGAGGTCGCTCTTGACCACAGCATCTACTTTGGTCATCAGTTTAGCAACTATGTCTTCTGAATCTGATACTGTAGCAGCTGCAGTGCCATACAAGTAAGCTCTTTCACGGGAAGAAACTAGTGAAGGGTCGTGAGGAAACATGGCAGAAGGATCTTGCAGGGACATGGAAAGCTTGCCACTGCCACCTAAAGGTGTCAAACCTTTGGAATGATATAAAGAAGATGGATCTTTTTGGATGGTCATGGAAAGCTGCTTATCAACACCGTCTTTTTCAGTATCGCCATCTAATGGTGTCAAACCTTTAACTTGAATGCTGCTGGGGTAATTTGATGAACTGTTGCTGGTAAGCCTGCCAGAATTGTAGCCGTCATCATCTTCATGAAATCGCCGTGAGGACGGCGGGACACTTTTAGAGAGAGAAAAATTTTGCTTCTGTGATTTCAATGATGCAGTGACACTTCCTTTCTGTTGTTGCACTTCATATTTTATATCGCAGATTGCTTTTGCAATGATTTTTATATGTGAGGGTAAATCTTCCTGTATGTGGCTATTTAGGTTATCCTTATTCATCTAAATAAACAAAACAAAAAAAATTCATTTTTCAACACTAGCAAAATGTACCCGCATAAATGTAAACCTACCGCATTTTTATGTTCGCATCCTAATAGAGCCAGAGGACAACACTCACGACCTTCCGGGCATTCGTGATCATCTTCCTTAGCTCCACCGCATTTAGAACATTCCACAACTTTATGCTCGCATACACCTAAATGGACCTGGGTAGAAGGAAAAGTAAATATTATAGTCACAATAAGCCTGGACTACTGGGTGTAGTGCGCTAACCTCATAGTCCTTTAGTTTTCCTTCCCAGTTACAGCCTTTCTCGCACCACTCGCATTTAATTGATAGGTTAGAAACTTCACGGCGCACAAAATTATCTGGAAAGAACTGTAAGTAGGAAAAAAGGTAATAAAATTTACTAATAGATAATTTCCATAGACTTACAGCTTGCTCATCATCACTGTCATCATCTCTCAATGATTCTTTGCATTTAGGGCAAACTGGTATCCTAATAAACAAGGGAACATCAAATGAAGCACACCATTACAAAACAATGAACCGTATAAACTGTATTCCACAAGTTTTCTTGACACCCAATTTGTTTAGGAAGGCATGTCCAAACTATTTTTTGGAAAAATTCACATCATTGTGATACTAATAGTTCAATCCCCCCACTTTTAATATCATGAGGCACGCCCCTCCTAGGATAGCAGAAATAGAGCTTCAATTCACTCTTTGCTTTTTGCCACATAGATTTACGGCTCTGATACCAGCACAGTGCTCGTTAGACTTAGGATAAGAATTGACACTATCTTCTTTATTTAAACCATTTATAAAACCGAAGTAAACTGCGTGGTAGCCAAGTCGGCATTTCGTCACAATAATGCCCTCAAATCCTTAACGTCATGAACCAAACTGCCTCCCCACTAGCATCATAATGACAAACTCTCCACAAATAGTTCAGATATGCCCCTCAGTGAATGAGCTTTCAATGAAGTGTCTACAATTTTAAGCACAAGATGAAAATGTTCAGTCTCCTTACTCAAGTTTAAACAATTCCTGGATACAAGACTCGCACAGCCAATGCCCACAAGATGGTTGTACCGCATCTCTGAGGGTTAGGGAACAACTGTGGCACTTATATTTAGAGTATAGAGACTTGTTCTTTACTTGACCCTCTTTCAAAGGATAACCAGGCATGGCAGGAGGTTAGCGAGGCTCCAGGTAGTGCCACAGCGTCCGAGCAAACAACAAGCAACGTCTGAATTAATTCAAAATCTTGAGAATTGCCACTTAGAAAATAAACCCGTAGCTTATATTTAAATATTTGGAATTTCCCCGGGAAAATCCAGAATTATGCTGATGTTGTCATTTCACACACCCCCCCCCCCCCCCCCCCCCTCCGCCGGCGGGGGCCTGCTGTGCCTCAAAGAAAACAAAGCCACGTATGGCTCCGCTGCGCACGCATCACGTGTCAGGCCTCACTGAACCGCGTTGACCCGCTTTGTGTGCAAGAACAACAGGAGGCGTCGATAATTCCTACCCTTTGCGGTCATTGTTAGAATCCTCCCTTTAGCCGGCTGAAAAATGTTTAAGTTACAGGTTTGAAAACAAAACAACCATGTACTGTTGTGAACTATACAATGGACAAATGAGAACAAAATCTTCAATTATGTGCAGTGGTCAATCCTTTTGCTAAAGAACAAACTGGTACTGACAGTAATATCATTTGAAGCTTGTATATAATGTACTAGTAAATGACATAATGAAGTGTAAGAGAGGTCCACATTACTTTAAAGTTATACACACATGATATAGCTGAGTAACCCTGATGGCACTTACAATCCCAGTAAAATTCTTTTATCAATGTTGCCGCTTTTATTTATGCTCCTGCTTTTCCGTACTTAATAAGTACATGTAATTCAATTAATCGAAAACTTCTAATATTTCTAATACACTAGCAGACAAGATTAGCACAAAGCAATGTTTGTAGTCATAAGATAAATAGGTGAGAGTTTAACTGTAGAGATCATCTTCTCCATCATCACCGAGCTGGTTACCACCAGGGACCCCGCCTCCACTGGCTCCACCACTTTGATCTGGGAATCTATAGTTTATCACAAAAACAACAATATGTATAAATAAACTTTTACAGGCAGTATAAAAAAACAAAAACAAAACAAAAACAACAACAAATGCTGTTGTCTGATAACATCAGCATCTTTATGTGCATGCATGCGAGGGTTATTAGTTAAATGTTATTGTTAGCCCAAGGCTAAAACCTACTAGTACCATGGCATGTTCAAACTGTCCAATCAGATTGCTCAATTTGGGGTGAATATATTTCGTACCCACCTCCTAGGAGGTGAATAAGTAAAAGTCTAATCAAAATTAGTTTTTGTGTGTTTCCTATAGCAAAGTGCCATGGTACAAGTCAGTCGCACCACTCTGTGTCCAATTGGTATAGGATTTACACTATCCTCGGCTTTCAGGCCTTGGTTACGTAAATCCCAATACCTACCTTCACTTAGTGATGTAACCTATACATGTTACATATGTGACTAGTTACGAGAAAATTGACCGTTGTAACAAGAAATAAATAGAGTAAGCATGTAGTAAAGTTAATATACCTCAATTTAAAAAAAAAAAAAAAAAGTCTAAAATTTGTCAAACTATTGAAGATTAAACTTTTGGTTGATTGGACAAAAGCCTTTTTGGTAGAAAAGGGGTTGTAAATATGGCAGTCTACCGTTCTAGTAGCACCCAGGTTTTTTGTATCAATCACTGATTATAATACACCTTACACAAACCTGAAGCTAGAGCCAAACCCCCTGGCTGTCTGAAGTTTTTGAGCGAACATCTCATATTTTCGGATATCATTGTCCGTCACAGATCTGCGAGCAAACTTCATAGCATCTTCAAAATGGTCTCGCCTAATTTCAGGAACCTCATCCTCCATTTCCTATTAATACACACCCATACATACAATGGAGACAGATAAGAGAGAAAAAGACGATAGGAGACAGAATTAAATGAATGTTAAAAACACATGGCAAAAATTTACCACATCGTCCATATTGGGGTTGTCCCTATACTCTCTCTCCTTCTTTATATCTGCTTCAATGGCTTCCCTAATAGCAGTCTTGCAAGCCTATAACAATCATAATCACAAATTTTGTCTTTACTCAATCTAATCTCCTTGATGAGACGATTCAAAAAAAAATTTTTTTTTTGCTGCTATGTTGCAACAGACCTAAAACTTCACAAGGTATACATACATACATACACCTATAGTGTTTGATGAGTATCATACCACCATGTATATCAACTAAGGCCCTATCAAAATAATTTCTTGTTTATCATCCGAAAATTTCAAAAAATTGGAGAGGGGGGGGAGGCTTTTTTTTTTTTTTTTTAAGTTTCAAAATTACTTTTTTTTAAGTGAAATCACAACCAGATGTGTCTGGGAAAAGAAAAAAAAAGGTATATATGACAGTTGTTTTTTAGTCCTTTGGTTTAAACTGCCGTGTTCGTTTGGCTGGGGGGCGTTTGCCACCAGAAAAGCAGGTCATGCAGATAGGGTAACCTTCTGTTTGCTCTTTGAAATCCTCTTCCGAACCACAAAAAATGCATATTGGGGTATTTCCAGCCGAATACTACGGAATCTCAATTGGTGAGTTGCAGGACAAGTTCGTTTTCAAGTGGATGGCATTCAATACAGAGTCGTCGTCATGTTCCACCTCAGTAAGAGTATCACCACACACATAAAGAACTTCCAGCAAGATGTCCTCTAACTCTGACTTCTGATTTTTTTTCAGAGCAGACTTTGCATACATCAATCTCCATTTAGAGCACTCTGAGCACTGGATGACTGTTCCCACATTCTTGGCATACTGTGCACTTGGTATGAGATTTGCTTCCAGAATTGCCTTTGCTCGAAGGTTTGTGCTGCTTAGATGTTTCGGTGCCACAGGCTGCGGAAAAATCTTGGTAGTGCTCTCCCTTTGGGACAGGATCTGGTATGTGATGTAGTGACTGAAAAACATCTTCAGGTAGACGAGGGCTTACAAACTAAGCAACTGGCGTCTGTACATTTCATCACGCTGAACATTGTAATGCCGGCGCTTGCAATGGCTATCGAAAAAGGCCTGTAACACTACAAGCATCCGAACTGCAGGCCTTGTTGATGGCAGAGTTTCAGTTTCTTGGGCAGCAGGCTTGGTGGACACAACAAAATCCATGTATTGCCCCAGGCTGCTGACCACTTCTGCAACTGGACAATCAAAGCTGACTGATATCATGTCACTCCTACTTTTTCTAGCCTTGACAACAACTTCAGAGTCTTGATATTCATCAGGTATAGGCAAATTATGATCCAGCTGTCCTGAGCTATAGCTAGCATAAAGATCAGCTATGCTGCTTCCCCCTGCTACACTGCATCCATACCAGGGTTTCAGAATCTGGGCACCATTTCTGATGTGAACTATGACAAACACCATGTTTTTCTAATTGGTGCACACCAATAATCTAATTAGAGCACACCTTGCACATGCGCAGTAAATTAAATAAAAATTTCTCTTCAGTCAAAAATTGGAGAGGGAGGGGATGATAAACAAGAAATTATTTTGATAGGGCCTAACAGTCAGGAACAGATGACTGGAAACTCTGATGAGTCATCACCAGAGTGAAGCCAATTCTAAACAACCACTGCAGCATTTTTCCCACGGTATCTGACTCATCACACTTAAACCCCCCCCCTATCTGACTCATCAAGACTCATCACAACTTAAAAACCACCACGACTGCACTTGCAATGCCGAGATCATGCAGACTTTCAGTCCTCCATGTATGGCATTGCACGAGATAATGCAGTCTCCTCCATGCACGGTATTGCAACATATACTGGAAATGTCATCTCACCCTCTGGCATATGGCAGTCAAATCAGCTCCACTGTAGCCTTCAGTCTTTTTAGACAAGAAGGTGAAGTCAACATCCTGAGGAAAAATATATATAATCCTGAAACTACCATGCCCACCCATGTATAAATGTCTGGTGCTGGTAAACTTACTGATGCCACTGGAGAGCTACGGGTTGCCGCCTTCAGAATAGATAGCCGAGACTAAAACAAAAATATAATGTAAATAAATAATTCACTAAATTACTACAACCTGATAAAATAAATACAATAACAAATATCCAGAAGAATGAACGTTCACTAAGTCTGTTACAGAATAGAAACTCACTGGCATTTAGATATAATGCCCACAATTAAACACTGTTTGATCAATTTGTGATCTCGAATAGAAAACCTGTTAACTCTTCTTCCTGGACCTCCTGATGAACTACCCAATTGTGCATCTCCTCGTTATCACCCCAAATAATCTTACGAGATCGTACAAACTACTCTACCTTACACCCTCAAACTTTTACAAGAAAATAAATCATACATACAGGCTCATCAGGGAGAGGAATGTAGATAAGCTGATCAAGTCTTCCAGGCCTGAGAATGGCCGGGTCAATAATGTCTGGCCTGTTGGTAGCTCCAATGATGAAGACGTTCTTCTTGGCTGACATTCCGTCCATCTCTGTCAGAATCTGATTGATAACACGATCAGCAGCACCACCTACGAAAGAGAGAAAGGAATTACTACAGATTAACACATTATAGATGTATATGGAATTAAAATCATTAGGTAAGGTCTCTCCCAGGTAACAAATTACCCTAGAATTAGGATAAACAAAATGACATAACAAGAATCTAAAAAAGTAGAACTCGTAGTAAACAAAGAAAAATCCCAAAGTCATGTGAGCTCGATGGAGGATTAGACACAACCTGCAGCCCACTCTCAGACTGTTTGGATTTCTACCAATTTCACACCAGCCATTAAACAACCACTGAGAACTGCTTGGCAGTATAATGTAAGATGGAACGCTCTACCAAATTGATATGCTCATAACAGTTAGCTATCCAAGTTACCAAATCACTTAATCATCTAGAGCGTCGGATGTCTCATCATTTACCATGAGAGTAACTTCATTGCCATGCTCAGTAACTAGTACTTCATCACCAACTCTCACTCAATAATGTCCCAGACCTTTCACCTACTTCACCTGAACATTATCACCATTCTTATCACCTCCCATTATCTTATTGGTGACCAGAGAAGTACAGTAAAAAAAAAGCAATCATGGTATACAATAAGCAATTTCATCTTTAAAAAAAAAAAAAAAAAAAAAAGCAATTGGCAAAGAGTCGGTTAAAATAAAAAAAAAAAAAATAAAAAAAAAAAAAATATATATAATATATTATCCCATTCAAGACATGTTTCTTTAATCTCAGGAGCCACTATGCTACAACAAACTCAGACATGTAAACATCCTATATCATGCAATAAACAGTCCACACCTCCATCTCCGACACTCCCTCCCCTCGACTTAGCAATGGAGTCCAATTCATCAAAGAAGAGCACACACGGAGCTGCAGCACGAGCCTTGTCAAATACATCACGCACATTTGCCTCGGATTCACCAAACCACATAGTGAGAAGTTCTGGTCCCTGCAAGGAAAATATATATATATAGATATAAGCGTGTATATATATATTATATCAAATATACACACATTCCTAAATACTAATGCTAAACCTGCTCCATGTAGTAATAATTGATTGTGGAATTTCAAAATAACAAGATTATCACATAGTTTGTTTTGATGATCTAACTCTCCCCTATCATAGACTACAGAGTTAGAGCCCACGCAAATCACTTAATCACCAGGCAATCTGTCTACAAGATAGAGAAATCCCAGGGAAATCCACCCACCCAATTCACCACCCACTAAGGGAGACAGTAATCCCAGGAAGTCCTCAAACCCAATTCACCACCCCGGGAGACAGGATCTGGAAGCACTATAGGGCTATAACATACAGATTACAACCACTGGGAAGGACTCTAATTAATTCCAAATTCCTCATGTGTGCTTAGCCTTGATTAATAGAAAAAAGAAAGAAAGAAAAATCAAGCAAAACATGTTTAATCATCTACTTTGAGACTTCCATTGATACACACAAGCAATCATGTATACCTTGATAGAGATGAAGTTGGCCTGACATTCATTGGCAATGGCTTTAGCCAGCAAAGTTTTTCCGCAGCCAGGAGGTCCATAAAATAACACACCCTTGGAAGGAGTCATGCCAAACTGCAAGAACTTCTCAGGATGTTCCACTGGATACTATTAACAGTGTAGAACAATAATCGTAATACATGATGCAAACCATCCATACAGAAAACATAAATTAAATTATAGGCAAGCTAGCGAAGAGAGACGTTATCAGCTGCATAGGAAATTTTATACAAGGCATGTATGGCATATTAATAGTGGCACGTGATGGAGAAGTTAATGATTATTGGGTAAGACGTTTAGGTATTGCAGAGCTAGACTTCTAGACTTCTCTTACAAATACGATGCATCATATTGCCTTACATAGCTCTAGAAATAAGCTAAAAGATGACATAATCCTCTTTAGTATGGTGTTATATTGCCTACAAACTTCATCTTCAGAGTACAGCTAATAATTACACTTCAGATTTCACAAGATCTTATAAAAGGGCTTATTGAGTGTTGAGTATTAAAATAACAATTAAAAAAAAAGATATCTGTGTATCAATAGAATTTAAATGTGTATTTGCAATTAGTGGATGAAGCTGGAATTGTTACAAAATAACATTCCCCCCAGCAGTGCACCTTAATTAAACCCTCCCCACCCACACATACACTGGTAGTGAGTTGAGGGCAAAGGTTGTGTCATGACTGCCACTAGGTTCAGAGTACGATCACTCAGCTTCCACATGTGAGTATAAGTGTGTACGGAAGTGAATGTGCAAGCTCATCTATTCCGTAGGAGTACAAGTTTGTACAGAAATAAATCAGCCTTTTCCATTTCCCTCATTTCACAATAACTTGGCTTAAAGTTCAACTATTCCCCCTCCCACCCACACCCCTATTTTAAAGGCAAAGGAGATGTCACAAGTTTTGGGAGGTCCCAATACAATCACAAACATGCTTGATTGGCAGACTGAACATTAGGTCTAGTTCAGCCACCCAAGTCCCAAGGTAAAGTGATGTCATACACTGAGATCATGCGTCATACTTTGCCATCCACTGTCTGTGAATACTCCTAAGAGGCCCCACCCACCTACATGGGTGTGTCATATAGTCATATTGTCAAATTAACCCAAACTGTGCATCTGACTCGACTAGCTGACTACAGCAGTCACTGGTATTCCAGACATACAAAGCATGGTAGCAATTGAAGCATAGTGCTGTCATTCTGCAAACAGTGATTGTAGATAATGGTAGAGTGTGTAAACATTCCAGTAGAAGTGGTTCCACCACCAACAATTTATAACATCATAAGAACAGCTCAAAGAACTACTTGCTTAAGTGTCCAATGGAACTTCCGTGTAAAATAAAGCTGGCATGAGCTTTATGTTTATTATTGCCAGTTAAGCCATTTACTCTAATTCATTTAACCTCCATCCCCACACCCAAACAAACAAACAAACAAACACACACACACACCTGCACCAACTCCTGGAGCTCTTTCTTCACTTCATCTAGTCCGCCAATGTCATCCCACGTCACATTAGGTACTTCTACAACAGTTTCCCTCAAGGCAGATGGATTAGTGTTACCCATGGCAAACTGAGAACACACAAACACACATTCATAATAAATGGACAAATAAAACAAAACAAAACAAAAAACAAACAAAAAACAACAGAAAGAAATGATTAGAAATATAAAACGATGATGATGATAATATCACTTGTGTGGATGAATCTAAGACATGGGGCAAGCAAAGGCTCTAATAATATATTTTACTTTACTTGCAATTTACTGTACTAGTATTCTATTTCCCATGCTACAGGTTAACCACAAAGTAGTATTCTATTTTTCCCAAGGCAATAAGAACATCATTCATTATCTAACTGGTAAACCTGAGGGGACATCACCACGGCAATTCCCACACCACTAGGTGACCATTAATATAGTAAAAGGTGTGAGAATAAAAACCCAAAAACATAGATGTCATGTTTCTAAGCTTGGGAAGAAGGGGAAAAATACTAAAATATTCTAACAACTACAACAACAAAAAAAAAACAACCTTGTAAACAGTCTGAATGTGAAGTTGGTAATAACTGTTTAGGGATTACATCATTATATTTCTCAGAAAATAGTGTGAATATACAACCATGAGCAAGCACTGCTCATTATATCACCTAAGACAAGGCAAACACCCCTATGATTACGCCTAGCCATATCTGAAAGACTGCTAACAAACAAACTTCCACATTAACCAGCTAGTATATTGTTACTAGTAACTTAAGTTTACCTAAAACTGCAAGCAGTTCAATGATGTGATTTATTTATACAATTGTTAAAAAGGTGATTATTAACATGATACAATTGAATAAGTTATTAGAAGACTTTCTTATGTACTTAAAAATTAATAAACATCAACTGCTTCATGCTCTGCATCTAAGGAATTGAGCAACACCGATTGAAATAATGTAATATTGCCATTAAACTTGAGAGCTCAACAACTATGGCATTAGCTACGATTGTTTTGACAGCTAATGGTGAACAGCTTGCCCTTGAGTGCAAAATTGGTGGACTTGCTTTTAAGTACGTAACCCTTTTACAGGCACTGAAGTTTGGTACTAATGCACGAAGCATGGTTTGTTATAAAAGGGACTATTTAGTATTGTGCTACCACCCTCATCATCATTATGTACATTCATTATAAATTTATTATAAGCTTCAAATACACTTGCAATCTTTCATATTTTTTTTTTGTAGTGACATTGGAAAAAGGATTATTAGGAAAAATCAAACTGGTCAAATATTTTTTAATCCTACTTGTACAGGAATTAGCCTTCACTCACCCTAAAGTTATCCATAGTCACTGCAAGGGAATCCATCACCTCAGCATCAATAGTATCATCTTCAAGATCAATTAGATCCATTTTTTCTCTAATCTGTATGAAACACAAACATATGACATCATTATATCAATCCATAGGTGCTAACTGCCCTGAATTGAGCGGGACACTCACGATTATGAAGCTCCTGTCCCACCCAATTTACCAACCTAGGCTGTACAAATTAAACCTAGAGGGTAACCGGAGACTAAATAGTGCTTACCCAGTAAACTATAATTAGCAACTTTTCAGAGATTGTATACATGAATGAATAGCAGTATTCTTCAAATAGAGTGAGCTTGTGCTATTTTCTCATTAATTAGTCTGGAAGTGCTAAAAACCGGGTAAAGAAAGCTTAGTTTCATGTTGTTGTTGAACACCATAAGGCCAAAAAAAGTTAAGAGGAGCTTAATAGTTGTGATTCAGTGCTACCATAAAAAAAAATCATTTGCCTTTTGTGGTTTGCCCCAGCTAACTGGCCAGTTCCACTTTAATGGACATAGAGGGAATTCCCCACAAAAAACCCCAACCCCAAGGGGGACAGCACTATAAATATATACATGGCTGGCAATTAGAAGGGGATTCCCCAGGAAAAATCCCCTGCACAAAGCCACTTAACCTAATAACTCACTCCCCTGCTGTAACCAAGCACCATAGGTGTGAACCCCCAGCGTTACTATACATAAGCTAGTTATGACAAAGCCTACAAGAATGCTTTATTCAGAGTGGTATCAACATGTGCTAATCTGTAGCTTGTGCAAGTCGATATGTAAAGCTTAAGGAAATCAATATGCAACTCGTGCAAAGAAACGGTAGACATTAATGCTGTCTTCATAAGAGAAGTTTAACATACAAGCGACACTCATCTCACCAGTAGAGCTCCAAGCACTCAGGTAAACTGCTGAGAAAATGTAATGCAAAAATTACTGCGGGCAGCAAAGAAATTTTGCTCATGTGAGTACAGCTTGACTATAGGAGTGTTGTCGACAGTTGCTTACAATCATACAGCCTAAAATAACTAAGCTTTTCTGAAAAAAAATGACTACTGTAACCCTCTCACGCATGCGTGCACTAAAAATTCTGGCACATTAAAGGGACTTAAAATGTCCATTGCAACATTTTGATGCTTGATTCAATCTTCAGGAGGCTGCCATTCGAGATCTACTTTTTGTTGTGTGACAGAATGATGACTGACTGACAGACAGACAAACTGAGTACTGTAGCCCTCTCGCGCACGTACGCTGATAGTTACTGACACCACACACATACATACAGTACACACACATACACACACACAACTACTTGTCTGTTGCTTAGACTGACTTGTTGAAGAGCAGCTTCAGAGCACAGAGATGCCAGATCAGATCCCACGTAACCATGACACTCAGACGCCACTTCCTCTAGGTCCACATCTTTAGCCAGCTTCATATTCTTGGTGTGGATACGAAGGATCTCCAACCGACCTGAGCAACACAGACAAGAGTGAGGAAGGGAGTGATTATGATACAGCAAACTTTTAGTCTATTCCTAGATTATGTATTAAAACTACCCCACGTATATTTAATTTCATCTGATCATTGAAGTAAATATTACTGACTTTAACGATCCAAATTAAATTATGGTATCTATAGTGCAATCTGCCTACGTATTAAACACTCCATCTACGAGATTATATTTTGTAGCTGATTTGGTGTACTGCTCTTTCCATTTGAGCACCCCATGAAGGCTAATATCAATGGTTGCATCTGGTAAATACTGTCTGCAGTGCTTTGGTGTTCCCAATATTACTCGATAAATTATCAAGCCAAAATGTTGATATTTTAACTTTCACTGGAAATCAAGCAGAAACTGATGTAGCCATAGCAACATACCACAGAGATAAACAATGATGTCGCACTAAAATCAATCAAATTAAGGATGCATTCCAAAAGGTGTCATTTATTGTCAAAAAAAGCAACATGCCATCAAATTGTCTCCTCCTCCTCTTAAGCAGCTGTCTATAAGCGAGCATGGAACGCGACTCCTCCTAACCATAATTTTCTACCCCACCACTTATGTTTACAAACATAATAGGAGGGCGTGTTACACTCACATGTGAACTAGTCCATGCTGAGTATTGTAAACGTAACTGCCTCGTTCTGACTACAAAAAAACCCTGGTAACAATCGTATCCGTGAATATTCCAAACACCTCTATCCCATTAAGTCTTCAATACTAAATTATACTAAATTTATTGCACAAAGCCAGATGTATGCCACATGGCTAGCACAACCTCAGCACATTATTAGCATACTTAAATACCTTATAGGCCATAGTCAAGTCTAGACATCCAATATATATAAAATGCCGACTTCACTGGTTTGAATGAATATAGTTTTATCTACCCACGCCAGCAAAAAAAAAAAAAAAAAAGTTCTTCTATTTTTAACTCAAAAAGGAAAATGGCAGCATAAGGCAACAAAAAAATTATGAGCACATCACTGTACATCCATGCCTTTATTTTTTATTAATCATCAACTAAAACAACTGACTAAAATGCATTCAACAGAGTAACTTACAAAGAATTTCTGATTTGATAAAAACACCATGTTAGCAGGGTCTAGAAATATTCGCTAGCTAGGATGGGGAACATCAGTGTTAGAGGGTGGGGCTATATACTTTGAGATTATACAATGAATATTGGATATTATTGGACAGTGAAACCAGAGCATTCAATTGTAACTGTTTGTGAACTATCCATTAGTACATCACCTTGTGTAATAAAATGTGCAGAACAGTGCAGGAGATTCATTTAGATTGAGGAAGCTTCATCAGTGAGTGAGTGGGGAAAACCATTTTCTTTGGGAAGAGACAACTCTGTTTACTAGGGGGAAGGCCCAGCGTCCCCCCCCCCCCTCTGTATCATACACTGGTTAGTAGTTAAAAGTATACACACTTATAGCAACTCAATCCACACAACAGCTAATTGCCCCCTCCCCGACTAATTTAGGCGACAAGCACATCAATAAACAAGCTATGAATATCAACAATAACAAATCAGAACAAGGAAGCGTCCCTGTTAATTGACATAACATCCTCATGGGGAAATTCACATACTATGTATTGACATTCCGATAAAGCAAGTATGTGTCAACATACTTAGCTAAGAATGATAACAAGGACTCTTCTCGGCTTTCAATCCAATGGGAGGTGAGCAGGGATGATGGTAGATGAGCAGGGATGAAGGTGGATGAGCAGGGATGAAGGTGGATGAGCAGGGATGAAGGTGGATGAGCAGGGATGATGGTGGATGAGTTTATAGTTTCTAATGAGGGCAAGTTACTGTCAAGGGGAATCAAGTTCTGTGGTTTAGTCAAAGGGAAATGCAAGGGGAGGGAGGGAGGGCTGGAACGTATACCGTTGAGGGGTCTATCTGCTCAAATGTATTATTATAGTACTGGGTTCTGAAGCTCAGAATACTATTTCAATAGCGGTTAAATAATACTAGTGATGTGCTTCAGCACGTATGGCGAGCGAGCTGGTCTGACTGAAATATAAATTTGAATGCTAGCTGTTAATAACTTTTGTTAAATATTTAGTTTATTGCTATTCTTTAGCAACACACAACACTTTTATAGATACTTGTTCACTGGATATACCAGCACAAGACCTGCGTTGTATTCTCTTCGTGACTTGACTATTGGACTTGGACAATTCTGTTACATAAGGTGTATAGCTATGACGAACAGCACATTAACGAAGTTAACATACCACCGCCGCTAAAAAATAAATGAACTCGGCTAACTTTGGAAACCTAACTGAGAAAGTCTCTCCCATTCTGTGTCCGTAGCTCTTTGCTGCTTTTTTTTCTTTTTTTTTCCTAGCATTATTTCAAAGTCTTTTGTCCCAAATTTCTTGCACCCACACTAATGTTTACGTTTTTAAGTAGCCTCCGGGGATGGACACACATTGACCTCTTTGAACTTTGCCACATATGTATAATTATATACCAAAATCTCAATTGAGACGTTTTAGTGAGTCTCATTTCGCTCACCCAATTATTTTTAGATGCCGCGTATTGTTAAAAAAGGCCAACTCTATTCATACACATCTATAACATTCTGAAAAGGCTAAAAGATTAGACACAGTGATGAACATATGTACTATTAAGCTCTAATACAAGAGAGACCCACAGTTTAAGCTTACCTCATGACTTGTCCATGCTTATAGGAAATTTGTAACTAAATGGCAAACACCCTCAACTAAGTTGACCTTTAATGGCTAAAATTTAAGGCATATGCAATTAAGGTTAGAGTATATGATGTAACAGGCAGAGAGATACGGCTACAAATGATAGAGTAAGGTTAAACAAGGTGCACTCATAATTAGAATATTTACACTGTGCCCCTTACAAAGATATAACTTACTAATACAATTGTACTTCCTATGGGATCAACGCCACTGTTTATGGGCTCTGTGAACACTCCTGCAACTCTAATGCTATAATTGGTGTCAAGTCTGGTGGTATAGGCACAACAGCTGTGCTGGCTGTAACAACAGGAGTTACCAGATAAGCCAGCACTTATACGGATAAATTCACATAGGTAATACAATTATGGCACCTTTCTGGCAAGCTTGTATGGTAAACATTTAATAGCAGTTCATATTTTAGTTGTTGTCGATTCAAAAATAGCTAACCAGTACCCTTTCAATTTTACTTTCCCTAGGATGTGCATATTTTTGTTTATGTGCACTTTCTAGTGGAAACCCCTTCTTCATACTTTAGGTGACACAATACACATATTTCTAAATTATACAACAATATGTTATAGTTATAAACCAAAATTGAGGTTTGTATGTGATTTATAAACTCCGAGACACGAGGGCGCAGCCCGAGTGACGAGGATTTATAAATCGAAATACAAACTTCATGATTTTGGTTTATAACTATTTTATAGCCCAAACATAAACAACGAGCAAAGTATAGCGTTAGCTATCTTAGTAATTATATTAAAATACCCAAACTCTTCATTATTCCATTTTGCTTTGATCTGCCTTCCACCATAATTATGGTTGCTAAGAACTATATCAGACTTTTCCCCGCTAATACATTTTCTTACGAGCATACCAGACTGTGTCCGATTTATAGTTCTTAACGACAAGCGCGGTCGCTCGGTAACGGGCTATAACTCAGAATAGTACATCTTTTGATGTTCAATCTAATGTAATACTGACAATTCATTGCAAAATAATGATATCACACTGAAAACATTACTCAATATACTGAAAGGACCAATTACACAATGAGCTGTAACTTTATCTAATTGCCTATAGTATCCAGTAAGAATGCATGCTCTGTCCATATGAAATAACAATGAGGCAAATAAGAACATGAGAAATATGTTTCTCCCTCCAAAACAGTCTAAACATTTTTGCATGGTATGACAATATTGATCTTCACTTCAGAGAGAGCAGTTGGGATTGCCATCATAAGGTACATATCGCAATGAATTAAATGTTACAACATCAATTTTTCACAGTCACTAATGGATCAACATTTTAAAAACCCTTTACAAATCAAATCCGAGAATTTTATGATAGGTCAAATATATGCATCAGACATTGCTCTTTGGCATAAAAATTACAAAATAGCCCAAAGGGGCATTGTTAAAGGTGTTGGTTAAATAAAACCAGACCATTGATTCAAAAAGGCCAATGGTTTATTGGGAGGAAGTGTAGAACAAGGAAGTGTAGAACAAGCAAGATAGTAGAGCAACTCTGGAAGCATATTAAGAGTGGTATAATGCTCAGGTGTGCTGTGGTGAGTTTGATAAGAGATCATGAGACCAACAGTTACAAATGTTACATCAGATCAGGGCCACTCTCCATCCAACTAATTAATAGTACAGAAAACCCAGAGTAGGAAGAGCCTGGGAAGACAGGTGCATGCTGACAGATGCATGCTGACTGGTGCATGCTGACAGATGCAAACAGAAACCACATCAACTTGTACAGCAATCAAAATAGTACTCTTGGTTGTACACCTGTGGTGGTGTATGTTACCCTTGGTTCCTATAATAGGATATCATAAAATCACTTCACTTACGTATGTACTAAACCTCACTTACTAAACCCCACTTTCTACCTACACAGGGTTTCATCCAGAAATTTTTGTCTGGGGGGGTCAAAATTAAAGTGGACTAGGTAATAATTTTAAGTAATACTTTTTGCTATCTAAAATAATAGATTCCCTAATCTCACAACTAAGCAGAAATACTCTGAGTAAACTTTTAACTTTATTTTGTCCTTGAAAGTACAGCTATCAATTAACCCCATTAGCAACCCCAATAATAAAAAAAAAGCAAAAAAAAAAATACAGAATTGGAAAAGCTTCTGGATTTTTATGGAAAGCCTACCACAGTTGAATATGATAGAGAGACATTTTCAGCTCCAGCTGATGTCAGCATACATGAGACAAGGTTGGAATGGAAAGGATTTAAATCCCTTTTGTTTGAAGAAATGAAGGGATTTTCACTTCAAAAACTAGCATTACAGTTCTTCAAAAGTGAGGCAAAATGTGTGACGTTTCCCAATATCAAGACCTTGCTCTCTATAGCTATGGTTTTGCCCATGTCGACAGCAACAGTGGAACGGTCATTTAGTGACAGGAAACAAATCAAGAATCGACTTCGTAATAGACTTCAACCTTCTTCACTGTCGAAGCTAATGATGATAGCCATAGAAGGCCCACAACTTGACGAGGTTAATTTTGATGCTGTACTGTCACTGTGGAAATCGATAAAGCCCAGACGAATTTTGTTGTGATGCAAAAATACTGAACTCTGATTGTTTTTCCAATATAATATGACTTTTTTGTAGGCAATTAACTTTAATAGGTAGGTAAAAAAGTGGGGGGGATATCCCCCCCTGGCATTTTGACTGGGGGGGTCAAAACCCCCCCTGCCCCCCCCTGGATGAAACCCTGCTACAACTCACTAATACTCTTTAATTATATCAGGGACCCTATCCTAATTAAAAACGACACCTTCCCACTTACATGGCCACCTCATGTGTTGCCCTACTCCCTCGCTATCTTCTTTCCTATCTCACCCAACCTATATCCCTCAGTGTCTATCTTGAGCTCATTTCTTTTAGGTGCAAGCACTTCCAAGAATGCTCAAAGTAATCATTTTTTTTTTAAAGGCTTAGATTGTCTTATCTTCACTCTCAGCGATGGGAAAGTTAAAAAAAAAAAGTTAAAATTTTTTTTTGTAAAAAAAAAAAGAAGAAGAAAAAAAAAAATTCAGTAAACTGATTCAGTCATAACTGAACTACTGCAAAGGGCGGGATTTAGCAAGTACGTAATTTGTCCAATGGCCGAGTGTTATCGTGAGTAGTGACACATCACAACCCTTGTATACTCCTTCAGATGTGTGTGCATCAGGTGAGACAAGAGTAGCAGTCACTCCACATGGACCACACAATGGAGCTATTCCATCCTCAATGGAACAAGAACTGTTCACCTGAAGTATGTATACAACCAGTGAAAATGTTCATGCCAGATCAGGGAATAATTTACTTAATTTTATTTGTATAGCAACAAGTGCTACACATAAGTATGGTTGATTAGCAGTTGTCAATTTTTGTATAGCAATATTTTTTCTGTAATAAATATATATAAATTTAATCATAATCAAATAACTATAATGAAGTACGAATCACAAGTTAAGCATCTAATTCAGTATCCAGTGCAGAATGGCTTCGTTTGCGAGAACCATACGGTGCAGCATCTGGACGACGAGGGGTGCTAAAGAATTTTTCCATTGCTGGCCTTGGATCAAAATTAGAAAATGCTGGTCCATCAATACTAATGCGCAGCAGATGATCGATGGTTACTTCATTTAAGCGAGACCTCCAATCAGTTTTTATTCGCTTCATTGCACTAAAGCCACGCTCCACTGTAGCATTGCTGACAGGAAATAGTAGCAGTATTTCAATTAAGTGAGCAAAATTCTCCAACTGTGATCTATAACGGGTGAGAAGTAAGGACCAAACATCAGGGTTGCCTTGAATGTTATGTCCCACATAGTGCTTGAATGCATTCCATTCGGTCAATACAGCATTGAGTGACACTCCGTTCATCTCCAAGAGTACTTTAAAATGGTTCACCAGTAACGACACTTCAGAATTACCATAAGTTTCAAAATCAGGTTTGCCAGTTGGCCATAAAGGAACACTTAAGATATTAACTCCTTTCATTGCATCTAAATTTTGGAGGTCATCAAACCTATTCGCAACACATTCCAATTTGTCAATCAACAATGGTCGATTCCTATTGAATGCCTCCTGTACCTGCTGATTTACTCGTGATAACTGTGTTTTGCGGTACATAACTACACTTCCAGATGAAGTTGAAACAGAAGCTAACACTGACAGCTCTGTTGAAATATCTGGTGAATCTTTCTTCAAACTAGTTAGGTTTCCTGATACGCTCTTCCATAATCTCAGCCACATTTCTTAACTCACGAAGCCTTTTTGGACTGTTTTCATACACAAAATGAAGATTAACAAGCATTGTGGAGACTTCATTCAAGAAAGTGTTAGAAAAAGCTTTTTTTGCAGACAATTCAAGGCGATGATTCATGCAGTGTATGGCAACCAACCAAGGGACATCTTTCTTGATTAGTGCAGCCAGACCATGACGAACTCCCAAGTTAACAGCAGCTCCATCCACACAGATGCTAACAAGCTTCTTCATTAAGTCCATACCAAACGTTGCAAATGTCTCAACTAATAACTTCAGAATCCCTGGAGCTGTTGCATCCAAAATATCTTTCAATTGCAAAAAACAACAACACTGTGCCTTACCTTCAGGTCCAACATACATGACATACACAAGCTCCTTCTCAACAACACTGCTGTCTGTTGAGCCATCTATCAACACTGCCAAGTAGTGGGACTGACGCACGGAGTGTAGAACTTTATCTCTCATGCATTCACCAATAAGGACTGTAAACTCTCTGCACTTGTGTTCAGTAGTATATGCACTACCAAGAGAAACTCCATGTCTCTTCTCTAACTCCATAATAGCAGGATACTTAGTAAACGGAATTTCTTCCTTGGCTATCATATAAGCTATTTCCAAAAGCTTACACACATGAGCTCTTTCCTCCTGCTGTCCTGACGAAAATGCCCTTCCTAATGGAGTCGATTTATAAATGTCAGTAAGAGTAGCAGGCTTTATCTCCAAGTTCACAGCCTTACTATGCATGTCAGAGAGCTGGTGTTTCTTAAGGGTGGCCGCACATAGCAACGCGCACCGCCTGTAGATCTGGACATTAATTTATTCCCCGCCAATACCCCACCATTCGATAATACGCGAGCAGAAACAATCGCGCAGTAGTAGCAGAAGTATAATTTGCGAAGTTGTGGTGTTTTAATTTAGCTTCTTGTTGTCTCATATTCGTTTATAGCAACTCTCCATACGTCGTCTGAGTTCACGCGGCAAGGTGCACCAGGCTGCCTCTCCTTCCAGTAGCCGTTCTCCGGACTCTGCGCACCTGAACTCAAGCGGATGGATCCACCAGGCTCGATTTCTGCGGAGCGAAGGCTTCCCTAGATGCGTAGATCTAATACCTTCACCTCTGGCTATCTCCAATAAACTGCTCTCTCTTCTGACTCTCTTGTTATTGTTCTATTGATGTTTGTTTACTCTTGATATAGGCGGGCTCTTTTTAGAACCAATACAAACTAATTGAGAAAAAAAATTGCTCGCGTACTCGTAGTACGAGATATGGGGGTGGGGCTATTTCTTAAGAATTGCGAGTGGAATTAAAGTTCCAAATTTTGTAACAGTTTTGCTTGGAATCTAATAATGAGAACGACATAAAAATTTTACACACGGGTAAACCAAAAAAAAAATGAACTGCACCACGTAGAGAATTTTTCAATATCTTATTAATAGAAAAAATTGCGAATAAATCATAAAGTAATATTGAAATGGAGAATAACTCTTTGTCTTGCAGTAGAGTATCGGCTCGGCTAGTAGTGCACCAAATTGCGGAGCTCCAACTTACCGCACCGCTCCAAAAAACTGCTACAAAGTTTTATAACCAGGCCCCGATATTTCTTCCAGATTCGCTCTAAAATTAGTGAGCGGCTCCTTCGGCAGGTACTTTGTCCTTGTGTAGTAGTGGAGAAGCCCCTGTCCAGTATACAATAGTAGTAATCGTGCATAGCAAAAC
>WLWD01003766.1_pt1 | contig 70894 bp, 47 predicted proteins | sample 6712731 | NCBI WGS metagenome assembly WLWD01 (sample SAMN12718690, study PRJNA576275) | sponge metagenome | isolation source: marine sponge | host: Mycale hentscheli | place: New Zealand: South Island, Marlborough, Capsize Point | collected 2014-11-01 | reverse complement strand
AGTCTCTATGCTGTATGGAGAGTTGGCATGACAATAAAAAAAAATTTAAAAGTACCCAGGAAAAAATAGAAGGAAAAAAGAAAAAAGAATAAAAAGGTGTCAACTGCATGTAGCTACTTCCAAATAAGCTAAACCTATTTAGGAGTTGAATAGTTCCCAACTCTAATTAGCTATCACATTCCACTTAAGTGAATGAGAGGCAAAGAACTTGTGAAATAAATCATATGGTCTATTAAACCCCCCACAGCTAGCTTCATTTTAGCAAGTCTATTGAACATATAATTCACTTATAAAGAAATGTGAGGCCTTCACTTGCTAGCCAATCAAATGCTGAGGTTCAGAAGTATGACCAAATCATCCTAACTGGTCACATGGTCACTGGACATTATAGCTAGCCTCAGTTACTTCAAAGCTCGGTTGTTATAGCTATGTACTTCATTTGTATGATTCAGTTCTCAAAGAACAATAATGGCAATCAAACTTCAGTCTAGGTATGTGAACTGTAGCTAGTATAGGGAGTATGACGACTTTAGTGCATCTGGATATCTAGTATGTTTGGTTGTAACACATAAATCTCACACATACTCTCCACACAAGGTCACACCCACTTATTCCGAATCATAGTTGCTAATTGCTGGTGTTCAGGTCCAACCCTCACTACCAATAGAGTTGCAGCATCATTTGTATCATGCAAGTTGAGGAGAGTGAGCCCCACCCCCTGACACAAACGAGCTCAAGGTGAGATTCCCCTATATGTAAGTGGCTTGTAAAAGGATATGGGCTGATTGGTTTAGTTGTCACCTTTTACAATATTGACATCTGAACACTGATACCTAAATTTTTGCATCACTATGTAGCCATATGGGTAGTTACACGCCTTAATAGAAAGAGATACTGTCATGATTATGGTATTAATAATACTCTGACCCAAATGAGAATTCAATAAACTGTTCATCATTCTGAAATAGCTATTGCGTTCTAAGTGTATTTGTTTGTAGACTCAATGACAAAGAATAATCCAATCACTTGTCCCATTATTTCATTATAATTATTGCAGTGAAAAGAGCATGCTTGTTCGTATTCAATACTTTGTGATCTGTTAAAAATGCACACACATTAATAAAATACAAATGGACGATACATACAGGATAGGAAGTTGTAAAAAAAACAAAAAAACAAAAAAACATGGTAATTATTATGACATGCCAGCAATGATTCCACAGTCAAAAATTAATAAGAAAACTACCTGTTAGTATTCATGCTCATCTGTTTTGTTAGTATTCATGCTCATCTGTTTTAAAGAAAATAAAAAATATACATTGTATTAGTCTTGATGCTGTATGGAGTTGGCATGACAATGAAAATTTTAAAAGTACCCAGAAAAAAAAAAAAAGAAAAAAAAAGGTGTCAACTACATGTAGCCTATTTAGCTGTTGAATAGTTCCCAACTCTCTAATTAGCTATCACATTACACTTAAGTGAATGAGAGACAAAGAACTTGTGAAATAAATCATATGATCTATTAACCCCCCCCACAGCTACATGAGAATGAATAGCTTTGTTTTAGCAAGTCTATTGAATGAAAATACCTAATTCACTTACAAAGAAATGTGAGGCCTTCACTTGCTAGCCAATCAAATGCTCAGGTTCAGAAGTATGACCAAATCCTCCAAACTGGTCACATGGTCACTGGACATATTAGCTAGCCCTCAGTTACTTCAAACTCAGTTCATGCTTTTGCTAGTTCAGAACATTTCAAAATGAAGCGGCTGCAGAAATCTTTGGCAAATAAACTTTTTAGGAATCATGGTGAGCATTTAAAGTCAGATGATATTATTTATATTTTATACTAGCTACTCTATTGATTTTCAAGTATGTATTTATTGGGGTTTTTTTTTTTTTTGGTACTTCATGCAGGGAGGCAAGTGGCTGTACAGAGAGAAAAGAGGTAAGTTAGATGTTGTGAAGATTATGTATATTGTTACAATATGACTAATTCTGTAATCAATAAAAAAAAAATAAAAAAAACTGAGCATTTAGATGAACCTGTTAGAGCAATTGGGTGTGTAGAAAAAGTTTGGCTACAATATAAGCCTTGGGGATTTACATTTAAAGCAGTCCAGATTTTACTCTAAAATGTTCTTTGTAGAAATATTAGTGATGCAGGTGGTGACTCTACTGGAGACCTCAGTAATCCACATCGTGAATCAGAGGTAAGGATTACATGCTATATAAAGAGACCGCTTTATCTTCTCGCAAGGTCTTTATTTAACATCTCTTCATTTGTTTCTATTACTTTATTTTCTTTAGATGGTGAACACGAGAGAACTGTCATTAGTACCTGGTGAGTAACATCCTGTAGGTGGCTACCTACATAAGAGGAATTAATAAATTCTGCAGTTTTAATTCACAATTTTAAATAACAATAGCATCCTGCAATGTGTTAGCTACATTGGGAAGGGTCAAGTTCATGGTAATATTTTCTTGTAGAGAATGATTGTCACGTCTGGAATGTGGAGGATGACAACGATGACAATGTTAGGGTAGATCCGGAAAAGGGTATAGTTGCCGCGACGTTTGAGAAAATAGTGGAGAAAATTACTTGTGAAAGAATCCTTGGTGAGTTACAATAGATTAATGAGTGATACATATAGGTAGTAGTTGTGTTCTTTGTAGTTGTATTGTTTTTATCTATTCCATTCTGATTTGTAGTTTTGCACAGCAGACTCTTCTATTGCACACTGTCAAGTGATGATTTACTTCACCAACAACCAATACAAATTATTTTGTTCCCCATATCATCTGTTATTTTCTCCCTTTTTCTAACTGCCAGGTTATACAGGGCTAGCTCCCCTATTTTATTGGCATATATTCCATTGTTAAGTTTTCCCTATGGTTGATTACCCTTCAATTTATGCTAATTAATTTACAATGATCAGAGTTTGTTATACTACTGTGATGTGTCCTATAGATCTTGAGTTTGTGAAGACTTTTCTCCATACATACACAATTTACGGTACTCCGGAGAAGCTTTTAAATGAACTGATACAACGGTTTTATGTTGTTCAAAAACCTACAATGAACATTGAAGAATTTAATACCAGGAGCCATATGATCCAAATCCAAGTGATTAATGTTTTGCAGTTATGGGTGAACATCCCTGGGGAGTTCAAAGGTTAGAAGAAAAAAAAACAAAACAACGTAGCTAGTAAACATTCAAGTGGAATAGTTGTACTACTGTGGCAATAGTTCATCCATTATAATGGCTGTGCCATACTTATATTTCAGTTGAAACATTTAGAATTTTGAATTTTAACCCCTTGAATAATGAGTTATTTAAACTTCCAGTAATTCAGTTCAATATGATTATACTTACACATTCTTTATTGCCTAGATAATGTTTCTCTACAAGACAGTGTGCTCCATTTCACCAATTCAGTCTTAATTTATGAGTTCAGTAAGCAGAGTGAGGTTATACGAAAACATATACTGCTTATAAGAGTAAGTTTTCCAGCGGAGAATTGGGGAGGGAGAGGGCATTTCGTACCAAGTTTATTGATTAACAAGGGTACCAATATGCAAATGGGTTTATAGGACAACTGCATGCTAATTTATGCTCTTCACTGATAAATAAATGTCTAGAACTTAACAACTATAGTGCTTACTTTACCACTGCTTTGATTCATGCAGTTACGAGATGTAATCAAGCTAGACATAATGATATATCTGCTCATGTGATTCATTCATTTTGTATACCTAATTCAGGGTGTAGTCAATGAAAAGAAGCAAAAAGTTCTCACTGCGCCGCCTCCTTCCATGAAGGTGAGCCACACCCCTTCTTCCCTCTCTCTATCTCTCTCTATAAAATCCTCTCCCTGAATGGTATCTCGGTGCTTCTGCTCTATTCTTACCATCATTTCTATATTTCACTTATGACAAAATGTAGTTTTGAAAAAAAAAGATGGAATAATGACCTTAATTCTTTACACATTTTTTGTTTATTCCTGTTGTAGATGCCAGTGGATATGAATCAGCCGTTGACTGTGTTCGATTTTCCATCTGAAGAAGTGGCCAGGCAAATGACTCTGTTTGATTTTTCTATTTTTGCTAAAATTAAACCTTCAGAATTTTTGAATAAGGTATGCTAAACAAGTCAAGAAGTATTTGTTACTGATAGCACTAACACTGAATCTACATTTCTCACTTTTGTAGGCATGGCAAAAAGATCAACATAGTGCCAATAATATTCTTGCATTCATTGACAGAATGAATAGTATCTCTTTTTGGGTGGCCACTACCATCCTCTCAATGAAGGTGGGTAAGGGGTAGAGGTAATATCAAAGTTTTTGTGAAGTTCATTATTTTGTTATTACTGACAATATTTTCATAGTATGTTAGCATAAATATTGATTTTCCCTTTGGTATTTTGTGCCTAATTTGCGTTTAAAGGTTATTTAAAAAAAAAAAATTGAAGCGGCCTTTTATATTGCATGTGTTAGTTCTGGCCAAAAATGACAACACCTTACGATAATCATTTCTACTTAATTTCAACACAATTTTACTCTATTCTATTACATTAAATATATTAGCTATTATATTTTTCAGCGGCTTAACATAATTCATATTTTAATATTGTACAGGACACCCGAAGCAGAGCTCAGAGAATTGAATACTTTGTGTCCTTATCTACAGTAAGAATATCATAATTATTATGTTATGTTAAAAGTTATCAAATTGTGACCCTTCATACACAAGCTCTGTGATAGAGCATTGGTGGCTAAAGCCAGAGATCCTGGGTTCAATCCCATTGTGGGACAACTGAGAGATTTCTTTGCTTGACCCCTTTGAGTGAGAAGGGTTCACCATTTATATTGTATGTTATACTGTGCTTCACTTTCATGAGCCTGACTTATTCCAAGTACACATATCAATACAAATATTACGATTATTGAAGTATATATGGTTAGAATACAGTAGTTGCTTAATAATGACATTGAAATTAAAAGTTTAAAAATATAAAATTGTTCCATTATATTTTTTATATTTTCTTTGTAATATCCAGCATTTATTAGGCTTGAGGAATTACAGCTCACTTGCATTCGTATTGAATGGACTGGGCCATTCTTCGATCAGCAGACTGAAAAGAAGCTTTGCTAAAGTCAGCAAAACTTCTCAGAAAAAGCTAAAAGAATTAGAAAGTTTAGTGTGCCCCTCACAAAATTTCAAGCTTTTAAGAGAAGAGACGAGGAGTGCTACAGGTCCCTGCATTCCGCACATGTAAGTCTAACAACATTCAAGATAGCTAGTTGGTACAATCTTGGCACCTTTTTATAGGCGTAAACACTTTTCTAATAGTATTGTAAACTTCATACACCACACATTCCATGAGTAGTCTTCATTTAATTAGGTACGGTATGTGTCAATAATTGTTCTTTGTTGTATTTGCTGTTATTTTTCATTAGTGGAATTGTATTATCTGACATCACCCATATTACCGATGGAGTTCCAAAGTTTGTTTGCAATGGGCTCATCAATTTCTCTAAGTGCAAACTGATCTACGCTCAGATAAGGGAGATTATGATCAGACAAGTAAGTATTGACAAGTCAGGACTCACACTTAGTATGTAAATAGGTACAGTATGATTGTACATAAATCATTTTTATCCATTGTAGGGAAAACCTTATAATTTTAAGCTAGTGCCAGCAATTCTGGACAGAATATCTGATGTGCCATATTTAACAGATGAAGTTCTCTATGAAGTTTCTGCACATGGTAAGATGATGGGTGTGGCTATCGAGTATGATGGGTGTGATTAAGGGTATGATAAGTAGTAGTTATTCAACTATGCAAAACCAATATGCGATGACGAAAATTTGCTATTTTTTCACCATGCATTCCCAAGCACCATATGCCTTCTGCAGTATGGTGTTTTAATTTTTTTTTGTGGAGCTCTGTGTTGATTAATTGGAGATGCATGCACACAATAAATTAAAAAAAAGAAGTGATTTAAAAAAAAAACTAGATGTATGTAATTAATTCATTCTCACATAAAATAGTTTTAATATTTTTTTTTTTTGGCAATTCTAATAATAGTTCTATTGCCACCGTTGAAACATTGATCCTTTACCAGAAACTAAGTCATCATTATGTACTTTCTCTTATCTTTTGTTTTCTGTAGGAATTGACTGAAGAGCTGGTGATGATCGGAACATGTCCTTGGCCTGTTCTGCAATTAAGGGGAGCTTTTACCATACAAAAATGCTTTTTTTCTTTTTGTCATAACTTCACTATGCATGCATACTTTTTTTTACTTTTAAGTTCAAAACATTGCTCATCTGAAACACTTCAAAATGAGCTAAAAATATTGGCAGAAAACCACACCCATCAAAATATTTGGGCGTTAACGTGTAGAAAACCCTTACCCGCTCTGCCGCAACTTAACCCCTCCTACTTCAACATCAAGACTTCAAACTTCACACACACATTCCTTGATACCTTGTTAATAAAATGAATGCACAGATTTTTCTAATTATTTTTTGTTGATTTTATATTAATTTTTTTTATAAAAAACAGCCGTTTTTCAATGAAAATGTGAAAAAACGTGAATAACTTGATAACAAAAAATTAAAAAAAAAATTTGTGCATTCATTTTAAAGAGTAAAAAAAGAGCTTTCAGATGATATAAAAACATCACTGTAAAAAAATAGTGATAACAAGTTATGATTGGCAGAAGGTTGACAGTTCCACTTTAGAGATAATTGAGGTTAACCACAAAACAAGTTATTCCAGCTGATAATGCCTGTAATAGGGGAAAATGAAGCATACAATGGTGACCCAGTGTAAAATAAGGATTTACTAAGTTACCTTGTGAACATAGGTCACTCCACAGCAGTTGATATAAGAAAATACTGTGAATATAGAGGTATAATTCTGACAAGCAGCACTACTCAATGCACCAGGAAAGTCAAACATTGCGCACCTGGGCTTCCCTTGACAGCTTCAGAGGACAGCAGCGTTAGGCGGGGGTTGGTTTCTCGTATAACAGTAAGTTGCCCACGTGGGTGGTTCCAACATGCAACTGATCCTTATAACGCAGACCATCTCTCCGTAAATATGAGGGCAGTTTTAGCCATGAGGATGATAGGTCGGGGTAGTTCTTCATTGGAAACTGTGGCAGTGAAAGAGCTTCTCTAAAGTACCATTGAACAGCCCAATAGAGAAAATAAAATTTGCTGAATTAGGCTTGTCCATTCTGGCAATTTCAGAACTACTGTTTGGCTATTCAGGAGAGGGTTTTCTACCTCTGGGGCGCAATACAGTGGTAGAGCACCTAGAAACAAACCTTAATGAATCACCACTAAGTTTTAGCTTACTAACTGACGGTGGGGTGGCTTCCTTTTCCACTGGTGTAGGCTCCACTGAATCCTTCCTTCGATATGGAGTGCACAGGAAGCCTCTAGGGCGCTTCCTAGATCGTTTTCGGTCAGACATAGTGGGACAAAATAGCGAGAGAGATTCTACAACACCAACTTTGATTCGATCAAAAAAGAAAGAACACTCCGCGTGCGCAGTCACTCACACTTATCCCAATTGGAGTGCAGTTTACGTGGTTGAATAGCTCTTCCTGTGTGCTTTATTTTGAACTGCAATAAGCTATAGTTTTGTAAACAAAGACAGACGAAGACGCGCTCCACAAACGGTAACGGTAAGACCTGAAAGATTGGATTCTTCCTGGGCCGTGATACAATAAATAGTGTTGACAACAAAAATTATAACTAAATAAAGAAATGTCCAATTGACTTGAAACTTTGGGAACTACTTAAGAGTGCTTTGACCTACAGAATAAAAAATTAAAATTAAAAGTCAAAAAAAAAAAAAAATCATTTTTTGTATGGTAAAAGCCCCCCTTAATTAAGAAACTCCATTCAGTATACAGTAGTATTGTTGTTCTTGGAAAGTTGTTAGTTATCAAGCAAATTTGTTTCATAGCACTGCTTTAATAAGTATATTTTACCTGACAGTAAAAAATAATGACTTAGCTACTTAGCTAAGTTTTATCAATGGTGTACTGGACTCATGTTGTACTGTAGGTTTATACCACCAGTAAATCATACGGTAAACTATACTCAACACTATAATATGTAAAACAAATGCTGAATTTCACGTTTTACTCAGTTTTACTATAATAAAACATTGCCAGTAGCAGTTGTATACTATTGTTTTAGTGACTTATAAATTGCTGGTACACAAAGGAAAAAAATATGAAGAAATTGGTACATGTGTAAAATTAATGAATTAATAAAAATTCAAATAACTTTCATCTAAACCACACTGAGTATTCTAAACTATGCACACCACACTGAGTGTTCTAAACTATGCACAGTACACTAAACCACACTGAACTCCGAACTTACTTCAAACAACTTGTGGATACCTTTCTTTAGAGCATAAGCCATCGGAATATCTTCTTCAGCAGTTGATTAACAGATTTTCTAAACTAGAGAAATCATGACTATGGTACAAGATTAAAATAATTCTAATAAAAATCCTCTGGAATGCACTCAAGAGTCCCTGCATTAATATATAGCAATACCAGATGATGACTGTACATACACTCTATTAGTGTTAACTACATCATTAACGAGTAATTACATAGTTTCGGTCATCCCTCTTTCCAATTATTACAGGGTACAGATAAGATTATACTGGCGATCTGACAGAACTACAAATTACACTGCGATTAACAAGGCTTTACAATGTGCATTTATAAGTAGAATTTATTGAAATTTGTGTTTTCACCTATGTAATTTTAGCAACTTAAACAGATTTGAAATCTAACAACATAAGAAGTTTCTCTACACATATTGGTATAAATTAACTCATCATAAATACCTTTAAACCATGTAAGACACTCACCTGTTTATACTTTATGTCAACTTTGACAATACTGATGACTTTATTCTTGATTTATTTTATTTTGCACTGAATAACACTAATAGTTGTTGGATATTTGTATATTTCAATATGGAGCAAAAAAGAAACATCTAAAAGTTTATTGGCAATTCAATACTGTGTCCCCCCACAATAGAATATCTGCATGCAAGTGGCACAAATTACCAATTTAAAAGGAAGGATAAAATTTGAGCAGAGAACCAGTAATATTTGGCCTTGACTGTTGTCGGATAGCTATTAATAACATGTGCTTTTCTTAACCACTGTTCCTGAACACGCAAGACTAGGTCAGGGAGTGTGCAGTACACTTCTGCTTGTCTAGTTGTACATCACTGTCACTGGGAGACATTGGTGAGCAGCACTGTGTGCTGGTAAACTAAAAAATTTTTTTTAATAACACTGCACAAGTTCAAAGCAGAAAAGAGATAACAACCTCAGACGCTTAGCTATACGAACTATAGCCGTAAATAGTAATATATAAATGATGTGAGATGGTCGATCTTAACTTGAAAACATTATATATACTGGACTAAAATGAAATTTATTACATGTGATGTCCCAAACTTTAAGAATGTACTTATCCCATACATATTCCGATTCTTTTCCTCATGATATGTGTGTGTGGTGTGTGTGTGTTGGGGGATCACAGATTCATAACTGTGACACTTAAAAATTTAAGGCTTCAATCAAGTCCACCTCCCCGTATAATTGAATTTGAACCTCTAAGTTCTATCATTTCAACTTGTATTCTTGTATTGTTTGTTAACCTTAATACAGTTTAACCAGCTTCTCAATGACAATTCAAATTAGAGGTGTAGTATGCTAACTATATATTTCTAAATTAGCTTTGTCACTCGTGGCAACTATAAAACCACGGCTAGCCAATACCACCCTCCTCCTGTCTGGAAGAAAAGTACATGAAGAATGAAGAAAAGTTGCAAAAAAATATTTCAAATTACATGTTGAATAATAGTGTATAATGAAAAGGTATTTTTTATATTACATGTAGGTTACAATTCTTCATAAATTCTTTCTCAACCTTCTTTTACTCATTAGATGTATTCTCTCTCTTCCACAGGCTTTTTAAAACAATACAGAATTACATAATATAAAATATTTTAATTAATATTTTTAATTCCGTATTGTTTAAAAAAGTCTGTGAATGAGAGAGAATACATTTAATTTAGTTCATCTGTGTCAATAGGCCCATATCACCCACTAGAGTTGTCAGTGGAACATTCCCAGGCTGGATTATGAGTTTTGCATCATTGATTCAGGTTCCTACCATGCCTCTAGTCTTAACTTGTACTAACTTAGATTCTGGCGGCTATCTACCAAATTGAACTCTGGTGGCAGCCTGAGTGTTTGATTGTGATCTGTGGTTGTGAAGGATATCTCTGCAAAGACTGCTTATTCATCAGTAATCCAACAAACAAGAAAAAGAAAAATAACAACAATTGATTAGATATTAGTGATAAAAGATAGTTACTACGTCCATTTTGATATCTTAAAAATTGAAAGGTCATAGTTAGATTGAATCCCAAGACACAGTTCACTCAATATTTTTCCAACCACTGGAGCCAATTTAAATCCATGACCTGTAAAGGAAAAAAAAAAAAAAAAAAAAAAAAAAAAAAAAAAAAAAAAAAAAAAAAGACAAGGTAAAAATAAAAAAAAAAATAAAAAAAATAAAAAATAAAAAAAAATAAAAAGAAGGAAAAAAGAGGAAAAAAAAAGACTCTTTTATTTACTCAGGTCAAGCTTATCAATATAATTAGTCTCCGCTAAAGCCACTAGTTACAATAACTACCAAATATTTGGATGAGTTCACAAACCTGAAAATCCAGCTCCTATGACTATATTGGGATGGCTGGGGTGACAGTCCAATATTGGGTTATAGTCAGGAGTTTTCTGATAAACACAACACAATTTTATTATGCAAAAAAAATTAAACAAAACCTAAACTACTTCAGTATTATTTATCAATGCATGGTAGTTTATGTACATGGCTCTACCACACTCAGGGGTGTTAACTAACTGGTGCTGCCAGTGCGACCATAGTGGCATCAATATTGTAACAAAATGGGGGCATGTCTGTTAGCTTGTCTCTACTCTACCACATAGGGAAACTCTACATCCAGCCTAGTCCTTCGTTTAGTTTTCTAAAGCGATATTTTGGAAAAACAAACGCGGTTCAGAGGTCCTACTAGTGTTGGGTTTGTAAAGTGGCCATTTAGTACTACATGGAGTCTGCAGATGTAGTTTATTTTTAGCCACACATACCTAGAAATATTAAACACCAGTTCTATTATAGACAATTCTGCAAGAGAAACTAATGAGAAAGTAAGTATGGGATACTTTCAAGTGACAATGATAAAGCAAGTTTTATAATCAACATTACACCACCACAAACTAAACCAAACACCACTCCCATCCCACCCTCTCTCCTCTCCTTGCCTCTCATAATCCAATGTTGATAATCTGACTCACTGTTAGCAAGCATGGCTCCATAATACTTGGAGTGCCCAGTACTCCTTGAAAGTATTCGGTCACAAACTCTGATGTTGGTCCCACAGTATTGAAAGGCTTTCCCTGGTCTCTGTTGTCAGGATCTACTTCCACTCCACCATGGAAACAAATCTAAAAGAAAAAAAGAATATCATTTTAGCTTAGGTAACATATTAAATAAATTAAATAAGGCATATCATACAACATAAAATAATTTAAATCATGGAAGCCATCATAATTTAGGAATGGAATAGAGAGCTCAGATACTAGATAGCTACATTGGTTGTTGTGTTTCATAGAGGAACATGCAAGATAAGTATTTATATGGTCTTCTTGGTGCTGGTGGTAGCTTATATACATTCATATACCTTGACTATAAATTGTAATTAAAGGAGTAAAAAATGCTCTTTATTTTAATTTTAAGCAGTAAAAGGACTGTTAGCTTCACTAGTGAGTAGTCAGTTAATTGAGTAATTGTGCTAAATTCACCAGGCAAAATAAATCACTTCATTGAAAACGCTTCCTATCTATTCCTAAAACCCATTGATGTATACTAAAAATATTCTGGCAAGAAGCAAAAACTCCCTCTCACCACTTTGACTGTACTTAAGTTCCCAATAAGAACTCACTTTCAAAAGGCCAGGATACTCGAGGATTGGAGTGCCATAGAAATGCAAGTCACTCTCATTGCCGTACCCTATGATGGTAGGAAAGTTGTCAGCTGAGTAACGTTGGGGATCTTCCACCTTCCAATATAGACTCTCCACACGTACTACCTACAGAATTATATAGATAATATGAAGTTGTGTGAATTTGTGAGAGGAAGGGAGTAATTTATAACACCAAACAAACAAATTTCATTTATCATGATTACAACAGGCCTGTAAAAATTATATTGTGAGTGAAAAATTAATATATTATAGTTATCAAATGCTTTACCACACGAGATTGTAACGAAGGTTATGGAAGGGCAACTGAGGTGAAAAAAATTTCTTTTCTTTTAAAAACAATTTTATATACATTTAAGTAGCCATGGGTGCACAAATAAATATCATTTTAAATCTAGCTATCACAAGATTTGATTTCTTGGAGATATGGATAAGCAAAAAAAATCATGATTTCTTATGTTTTCTGTGGTAGGCAGAGCTATTCGTAGACAGCTGCAACTAGCAAGCAGTGACAGTCAATTAACTACATAAACAGTGTTGTTACTCCATTGTCTGAGACTAAGGCATTCTATGGCCATTGTAATATCAATATGACTACAACAATACATCAAAAGTGAATTAATATTGAGACTATAAGTCCTGGGAAAAAACCCCGTTAACACTGTGCACTTTTATACTACTATTGTGTTATTATCATTACAACAGGTATGGCAACAAAACCTTAAATGGTATATCCAAGCCTAAAGGCTGTAACAGCTTAGGTGCCCAAGGTCCAACTGTTAGTATTAGTTTTCTTGTTTGAAAAGACCCTTGACTAGAGGAGACTGTGATGATATCTCCTGGTATGATTTCAGTCACTTGACATTCATCTCGTATTTCACCACCTGCTGCTACAAATACATGCTAAATATACATAAAACAACAACAAAACAACAATTAAAACAACAACAACTGCAGCATCATCTTCATCAACAACTATAACATGAACCAATGAACACAAAATCACATGGAACTGAATAGAACTAGCCTGGAAAGCCTGAATGCTTTTGTCAGCAAGAAGTATTCCACCTGAGTCATCAAGCACGCAAGTGAAGTCATCAGGCAGACAGAGTTGTGTGCTGAACTTGCTATTAGCCTTACATATGCATACATATACATACATACATACATATGTATACCATGTAGATAAATGCATAGAGTTAATATAAGTAACCACTGAAACAGGCACACTGCAAAGTATTTGGAAAGGGTCGGCATGTCAGGGGCAGGGATGAGCATAGCAACGAGATGGGCATGCATTAAATAAAGAGCATGGGAGGGGCGTGTTTTAGGCACAGTCTACACATGGGCACAATAAGTGAGCAAGTGGTGAAAAGTGGGAGAGTACAAAAGAACACGAGCAAGGAAGATTGAAGTGCATATAGAGATACCAGATGTAGCACTGGACGAAATTATCAGAAGGCTGGAGGAGAGCAGATATAAGGAAGGAGCAAATGATAGCCAGGGAGAGGCAGACAGGGAGTGATTCACACTAGATCAATTGGTGGAGACACTTTTCCAGAAGGCAATAGCATTTTTAACATAACACATGCATAAAAGGAGGTCTTGGGATTTTGCAGGAAGAATAGCTGGCAATCCCTCCCAGTGGTAAAGAACGGGCTTGTCTTATTTTGTGGTATTCTTGGCAGGGGAGTGGCTGAAGCATAGCAGCATAAAAGCATATCTGGCAGCAGTAAGACAGCTGCAAGTAAAGGCAGGTAAGGGTGACCCATGTCTGGGTACAATGGTAAAGTTTGAGCAAGTAGTTTGCAGTGTGCAGAGGCTAGGGTCAGAGCAGGGAGTAAGGCAGAGATGCAGGAAACCAATGACAGTGGCAGCGTTGGAACTAGTTGGAGTGTGGACCCAGCAGGATTAGATGCCTTGATGTTCTGGGAAGCAGCCACTCTCGTATTCTTTGGCTTTATGAGATCTGAAAAGTTGACAATACTCTCGGCAGGGGGCTTCAATACAGACCAGATCAGGCAGGGGTATAGGTTGGTGGTGGGTCACACAGGGGGACAAGCTATGCCCTGTAATAGCAGTCCTAGGCTTCATGGCAGCGTCGGGCGCAAAGAGAGATCACTATTCCAGTACATGTCAGGGAAACCACACACACCGGCAAGTTTTGTGGTGGAGCTGAAATCTGTGCTGGAGCGGCTAAGTGTTTGTAGTGAGAGATATTCAGAACACAGGGGAGCGGCCATAACAAGAGGTCAGAGTGGGTGATGCAGTGATCCAGCAGCTGGGGTGCTGGAGAAGTGCAGCATACAAGGGCTATATCCATCCAGCGTGTCAACGACTTGCAGGAATCTCACAGAAGAAGGCAGGCCGAAAGCTGGGCAAGCAGAGAATGGAGGGAAGGATACACTCACAAACATAGACTAAATTATTCAGTGGTGTTGTGAGCACGCTAGGCCATGAGTAATTGTTAGATGTCCAGATGCTAAGAATGTAAACAAGGAAATAAGTACAATAAACAACTAGACTGAGAAAGGGAAGCTAAATAGAGATACATATGGGAAGGTAGGTACTGTAGTTAGGCAAGGAAGGGAGATAGGGGATAAAGAAAGCAAAAGGTAAAAGAGGAAGGGAGTGAATAGCACAGATAACCATACATTATGGGGGAAGGTGGCAGAGCTTTTAACAGGGCAGGGAAAACAATAATATCCCAATGGTAGGGCTAGGCTTCAGTGGGAAAGAACAACAATGAGAAATGCAAGATGCCACAAAGCAAAAATAGAATAAGAACGTCTCCAAAGAAGAGGCCAAGCAGTCCACCCATCTGGAAAGTTATATCCCCACCTACTGGCAAACCACATCAGGAGGAGGAAAATGACTAACAGTTAAATGTAGATTAACACATAGAGTGAATATGATGGAACAGGTAGACTGCAGAAAAGGGCAAATATCTGGAAATGTTGGCATGTCAGAGGGGTGTGCATAGTAAGGAGGCACATTACTTGAGATATTCAGGATTAGGATTTACAAAAATAATGACAAGAGTTTTTACCTAGAGCATAACATAAGCTTAAGGGGGATGAAGTCAAGAAGAAGTAAGAAGTAGGGCAAGTACAGTTTCAGGGCAAAAAAGAATACCCCAAAGGTAAGGCTAGGCCTTAGTGGGAATGAACTTTGAGAGGGAAGAAATGACCCTCTCTCTCAGGATGCTGCCACTAATAAAAAAAAGGGGTAGAACGTCCCAAAAAGATCAAAGAGGCTACGAAGCCCATCCATCTGGACATCCCCACCTATGCTGGCAAACAACATCAGGCATGAGGAAAGTGGTTCAAGGTCTACTTATAAATACAATAAAATCTTCACAGTAACTTTTATTCAAGCACTTAATTAGTTGTACATCCAATATTTAAGTTTCTTTATTGGATAGTAACATACCTCTTTTCCAGAAAGTAACTCGTGTGGAAGATCATTGGCCACAACACTTTTCTTCACATCTTTGATTGCCTGATTGTTACTTGGACCAAATATTAATCCACCAGTTTTTCTACCTTATAAAAAACAAATTTTTTAAGCTCATTAAATAATAGTAGTGCAGTGATAGTGATAAAGAGGAAATTAAAAAAGAAAAACAAAAACAATGGGTACAAATTATTATTTTTATGCTCACAATTATCAGTCTTAACTAAGAATATTTTGCACATGTGCAAGAGGGTTACAACAGTCATTTTGTCTGTATATATCTGTCTGTTACCTCTGTGTAAGTGCTACTTTCTGTGGGTAATACCCCTTATCGGCACCTCATAATCATGTGAGCAAACAATTTTTGATGTCCATGATAGTTTTACTGTATGCTGAAAAATTAACTGAGTGCTAGAATTGGAGTTATTTCATTAAAATTAATTATGAATAGCCAAATAAATTATTATTTTGGTCTGAAAGATAATTTTATATAGCTAGCTAAGTATATTGTAGCACTGAGGGCTTGCACCTTTGGTGGTTTATTAATTTTGCGAATAACCTTACAAACTGTGACAAGGGTGAGAGTGACAGTGTGAATTAAAAATGGTAAGTATGTAGTCTTATTAGCCTGCTTCGCACCTATACATGTATATAATCTTTATCAGTGATATAGAACTGGAGATGCAAAAAAGGTTTAAATATCATGAGTTCAGCAGCATTACCTAAAAATACCAAAACCCATCAATCGAACATAATTGTAACACCTTATTGGACCTAGTCTCAGCACCAGTAAGTAACAATAGGACTTGGGATAGGCAGCTGTCAATATGAAAACTGTTGTTAGACTTCAATCATTTCTAACAAGACAAAAACTTGAACACACGTGAGTCCACGTGAGTGATACAGAAACAATAAATGAAGGTGCAGGTATGATGACATTATATAATATATTATATATATATATATATATATATAAAAGCAACATATAAAAAAGCACAGTAATGAGGCCACAATGGGTTCTCGTATTACTGAGCACTGATACAATAGTCATAAAATTGTAGTTGGACTACTATAGCTTACTCACTACCAGGTTGGGGTCAAATACTATGAATAGTATTTAAATACAAATACAAATACTTCGACAAACTCCAATACAAAATACAAATACTTTCCTGGATATAGTATTTCAATTACAAATACATTTGAATTGCATCACTATTAGCTAAATAAGTATGGTGTGGATTATCATTAATGTTTATTTACATGTAAATGAAATGCTTGATTGAAAATGAACTTTAGTACTTACGTTGTAGGAATGCATAAATATACTGAAGCTAGTTTTGTTTTTGTATTTGTTTTTCATTGACCTTCCAAAAAAAAAACAACAAAAAAATAAGATTTTTTTCTTTTGATTGCTATTGAATTTGAAGGTTCATCAATATTTGCATCAATGAAGCATCAGCGATGTCAACGGTAAGTGCTATTACATGTCATTACTCAGACCATAAAAAACATAATTTGTTGGCATATGAAATGCTGTCTTCACAAGAGAAGCTGAACATCTCAGGGACACTCACAGGTTGGCTCAATAAGGAACTCTAATTTCAACACTCGGTAAACTACTTGGCATTAGGCAAAACTACTGCGAGCAGGAAGAAATTAATTGCAGACATGCATGGTTAAGACATAACAATAGGAGGCATCTCCTACATAAGCCTATGATTGTACAGCCAAAATATGACAAGATTTTTCTGAACTAAGTCAAAGCAAAAATATTCTGATACACTAAAGGCTAGGTCCAGTCTCTTTGGGTTATGTTTGGGAGGTCATGTAAAGGGTGAATGACTGACTGACTGACTGACAAAGGGAGTTCTAACTATCTCACACATGTGCAATGAGGGTTAATTATTTGTAATTGAAAGAGGTACCTAACTGCTGTACTGGACAATTTAAGTCCTACATTAATTCCATAATGTTAAGAACTAAAGAGAATATAGAATAAACCTGCCCAGTAGAACTTTGTTTCAGGTGATCATTTTCTTTCTACTAATTTGAGAGCCCAGTAACTATAAAAAAAAAAAAAGGATTTGAAATACATATACAAATATTTCACATTTTAAATGTGAAAATACAAATACTACAAATACTCCAAAAAAGTATTTAAATACACCTTAAATGCAAATACTCATGTATTTGACCCCAGCCCTGCTCACTACTACAGACTGCCATATACATAACATAGGCCTTTCGTACTACCAAGGTATGAATCAACAGATATTACATGTTCTATCTCCCACTTTTTCTAGTCTCCCTCTTTCTTTTTTTTCCCCTTCATCTCATATCACATAGCGAAATCAGTCCTCCAAACTGACCCTCTAAAGGAACATGGTCAATAAAATAATGACAACAGGTCATTATCCAAATATTACTTTATTGATGTGGTTCTCAACTGATCAATAATTATTCAGAGATTAACTACCAAAATTATTTATTTCGGTGTTGAGTTGAAATGTCAGATTAAGCAGATTAGAACTAATAATGCAGAAAATTACTGTTGGCTAGAAACTAACGTTCTAACTATAAAGTTAACTTAATGAGAAATGCTGCTATATAATTTACTCCTTGATGTTGTTTTTTGCTGTGTGCAACAAGTATGTAAATTTATGACATGACTTCTTACTTCATGAAAGTTACTATCAGAATAATATTATTACATCTCCCTTCCTGTAATTCATCTCTCCTGTATATGATTCAAATTCGAATGTTACCACGTGCCTTTCCTAGTAAGCTCACATAGCTAAAAAATTGAAAGTGGCTTTAGTCACTAGTTGTTGCAATTGTAAGCTCAGGCTAACCTGTTGGTACAGGAATGAGTCATGCATATCCTCTCTCTCACACACACACAGACAAAACACAAATGAAATTAGCAAGCAAATTAGGCCAAAGATTTAATAAAATTCCCACAATCATTTTAAATCTAGCAGTGCAACATATTTTTAATAGTCCACAAAAAACTTCTACAATTTTAGGTGAGATAGTCCCTAATCTATCATCATAAGATCCAAGGGATGATTGTATTGCTCAGAAACAAATCATTAGAATTTACTCCACATTATGAAAACCTTTTTTCCCCACTGTACTCACATGTAGAGTTGAGTCTGACTTTCACCCTCCAGAGTGTGCCACATTTGGAAAGCTTCGTCCATCATTGTCACATACAACTCAGAAGCATAGGCTCTTTTTGTGAGCCGGGAGCATCCATTGGAGCTACCTCTGACATTCTGAGAAGCAAACTGTATAAAATACTAGTCATAAAGAAAATGATCAATACAGATTCACCTGCATATGGCAGGAAAATAGCCTTATGCTGAGTTCAGGCTTCTTAAAACTCAGCTGGTTACCTTCACATAGTTACCTGCTCCAGAAGTAGCACTTTCTTCAAGCCCACTTTCTTAGCGAGATAGTACGCAGTAGCACTGCCTTGAATCCCAGCACCAACTACTATTACTTCATAAATCCCGTCAGACATTATGACAGACTGTACAAACAAAAACAACAACAACCACAGTTATAGTCAGGCGTAGCCGACCTTTACCTTCTCACCAGTTTCACAAACCTTACGCTATCTCAAGTGGTATAAAATCCACAAACCCTGTACTACTTGAGGTACTTTTCAGAAACCCAGAAGCCCTATGGCACGCGCGATCTTCCACGCTTTAGGAGCGGTGATCTGTAATAGTCATGGCTACCAGAATGAAGTTAAAGCTGCCTCCTTTTAGAGTCACCCAGAGGTCTACTTCTGAAAAAGTTAGCCATCATATCTTGCCTAGACTGTGAGGTTTGGAGGGTAAAGCTAATGTATCTGTCGATAGCCTAGCTTTGGATGGTAACTGTCAAGCTACAGAGCTGTGTGAATGTCACACCAATGTGCTTACTAGTGGAGGGACAGGTAAAGATACAAGGGAGAGTGTTCCTTCTTCCTCATTGTATGAGCTCGATCAAAAAAATTCAGCAGAAGCAAAATATGCTCTTGGACCACACTGCATCGACACAACGCTGAGTTATTGACCAACTGATACAAAGCTGAGCCTCTGGCAATGCTTCAGATTCAACGACAAATTTCAGCAAAGAATCATGCTGGATAGAGTGCCTACTTCACAATACAAAAAAAAAAGAGGTTAGCTATGTTCTAACGTTAGAAAATTACCGGGAATGGCCCTCCTCAACCGCGTATAGAAATTCCTATACAGTCAACCAAATCTTTCAAAGCTAGGTTTAGCAAGCACGGCTAACGAAAGAGAGACACGCAAATCAGACCGTATTCTGTTGGAAATTTTCCAAATACGGTGCATCCACCAGTAACTGAATATTTGGAAGGATTCAATTTTAATACCAAATTTCTTTTGTTCATAGTTTTACATACTCAAGACTACAGGGAGTTCTAATGGATCCAGTAGAATGACAAGATGTGTTTATGTTAACCCAACAATATATGTTATGGAGCATGCTAGTGAAAGAGAGCCAATCAAATCTTTACGAGTATTACTTCAGGTTAATAAGGTGCACATGCAAGCTTGCTATACTGCTCATTAATGCAGATGAGTCAGAGTTCATCATTTGTAGTATTAAACTATAGAATAGGAACATTTTGAGATTGTGCAGTTTCTTTATTGATATATACATGCATTTAAAATTGAATCCTTCTTCAAGTTTATGTTCCTAATGCTGTCCAATGATATTATTATTTATTCCTGAGCGCGTCTCAGCTCTTGTCTCATCCCTTTTGTCTTCGTCTCAATCCGTCATGGATTTCCTTCTGCTGTATAGTCTTTTCCATTCCCTTTCTCTGTCATGTCTCTTTGTGTTAGGTAAATTCTCTTGCTTTTCTGCTTAATTCTATTCTTGATTTGTGGATTTAGAACATTTTAGTAGATTAAAAAAAACATCCTCCACCAAGTTGTTATCATCATCCTTTTCTGACTGAGATTTGTCTGTTGTTCATGATAGTCACTTGAATTTATTAAAAGATACAAAATGTGTTGAAATCCATAAATAGGAAAATACATAACTATGATAAGAGCACTGATAATACAGTCCAAGAACGCCGCAGCATATTCTTCACTATAAAAATTATAGCGTGAAGACCCACCAAATTCACACCAAACTGGTGGTGTGAATGCCCACACCATCAATGCATAGCGTGTCCTTCACACTTTCTGCCTTGTGTGTTAAACCTTATTCAAATTATTCTACAAATAACTGTAACACTATTTTCTCAAACCTAAGCCTTAGCTGCACACAATAGTATACCACTCTCCTGAGTTATCTCTCCATTTGACCCTGGGAATAAATCAATTCACGGAGGATGCAGATACGAAGAACTGCATAATTGGTTAAGTTGCGAAAGCTAAACAACGCCATTATTCAGAAGAAGCAGAAGAAGAAGAAAGTGATAATGATGATGAGGAGCAGGAGGAGGAGGGAAAGGGTATAATGCTATAACATAATGTTACAATAATTCACTATCATGTCTAAGGATATAAAAACCAGTAGCTATAAAAAAGGGTTCAGAGCTACCATACTTTAGAAATAATAATTGGAGATTATTTCACAGACTAAAATGAAATTTTTTTAACATTGCCAAATTAGCTAGGTTAAAATTAGGCCAATAAATAGTGCACTTAACCAAATTATCACAGCAAGAAAATAACCGTGTTACCAAGGATCATACCAACTACAGCTTATAGATTGGAGTGTACAGAGATGGTCGATTGAGTAAGTTATGTAGTTCTGAGCGCGCAATAATGCGCGAAAAATGTTGACTGCATCGGCGCTGAGCGACTATCGGTTAGCGTCTGTACAGTGCTTCTGCTAGCGTCCGCGCGTTGTGCTAGTATAAAAACGGAGCGTTCACAACATTCCTGGCGTTCAACTGTCTGAAGGTTGTACTGTTCCCGTGTCGTTTGTGCAAAGTTGTTTATTGGTGGCTATTTGGCTATATCGTGACGGAGATTTCCTTAGACGGTAAGAGCCAGTAGCTAATTATAGTTAAGTATTACACTACGACGTAGCGAATACAGGGGAGCGCTGGAACAATTCTCTCGTCCTAACTGTACGATTCATAATTTATTACTTATTTTGTACTCCAGTGGTTTCTTTTTGTATAAATAAATAATAAATATTACTCTTTCATAAGCAAAAAATAGAAAATTGTTCTTTATCATAGATCTCATGGAAGGAAAGCGAAAGAGACCCTCTTTGATTGATGAGGATGAGTATCCTTGTTCTAAATACAGGAGACTAGACATCCAGGAAGGCCAGCAAGCTAGCAGTGAGCTGGATAAAGCTGCTGGTAGTTCTACATCTTCATTGCCTGAGGCAAACAATGACTTCCAGGATGTCATCACTATTAGCAGCGACTCTGAAGATGTAAGTTACCAGAATCTTAGAAGAGGCACAACTAAAAACGAAGTACAATGGTATGATAATTAATATACAACATTATGAGATAATAGGTAAATAATTATTAAAAAATGTTATTGCTATAACATCATTGACTTTTTTTATAGGATGGTGTCATCATCACTGGCATTACATATCCCAATGAAAGATATGTTAATTTGGAGGAGAGGAGGAGGAGGAGGAGGCAGAGGAAAGTGAGAAGGAGGCAGGTGGCAAGAAGTACCTCCTTCACAAATAGTACTGAATTGGAAGATGTAATTGTTATAGAATCGAGTGCAAATGAGGGACAGTTTGTGGGAGAGCTAGAAAGTTTTGAAGAGGAGAATACTGACCCTACTGGTGTGGAAACTGAAGATATGTCAGCTGGTCTTATAGAAACTTCTTCCAATAGAAGTGATGATAGAGAAGACGAGAGAGAGCAGGATGAAACAGAGGATGAAACAGAGGATGTGGCTACTCATGAAGTAGGAAATGATATGGAAGAGGAAGTTATAGACTCCCTATCAGAAGTACCACTTGATGATTGGGACACTGAAGTAAATGAAGAAGAGTTAGATCAAGATGAACGTGATCAGTAAGTAATTTTGTACAATTTGTACTGTGCAATTTGTTTATCATTAGAGTTTGCATCTTATACCATTCTGTTGTTGACATGACAATGGGTTTAAACTCTGGCATCAATAGGCTTTATTGTTACAAAAGAATAAAAATAAAGCTATCGCAATATAACAGTGAGCTCACTTTAGTGTAATCCAAGGTAAATTTGCTTCGATCAGAGCAATTTAAAACTTAACTTCCACTTAATAAACTCTTAACTCCTAGCAGTTATAGTAATGTGGTTTGTTTATAATTAAAAAAAATCATACAAAAAAAAAAAAGAGTTGAGTTCATTAATATACATTTTTTTGTAGTAAAGCCATTATGTGAGATTATTAATTAATAATTACTAGCAACTTCAATTTTTTCTTTTCTTTCTTTTCAGTGAAGATTTCATGTACACATTCGATGTTCCTGAAATTTTATGGGAAGCAGGATTTGATTTGCTGGAGGTAAGTTAATAATAGTTTATCCAAATTGTAAGCACCTGTAATTTGAATAATGAAGTGTTAGCTAATTTTATCATTTCTTTTTCTATTGTAGGATTTCTTTCAATTGGGAAATCCTGTTGAAGGTGAGGATAATTTTGATGGAATGGATTCTTCAGAGACTGATAACTTCGATGGACTCAGTCAGGAAGGTTAGTCTAACTAATTATTTATCTGTACTGATACTATACAGTGTTCTTAGTGTAGCTGCGAAGTTAGAAAAGTTATAAAAGATATTTTTTAATAGATTGATATGTATAAATATACATGGTGTAATGTGAAATTTTATGGTCGTTTAAGCTACAAAACAAAATATTTTTTTAGAAGCTGTCCTGGCTAATAAATTCACGGTAACTCCAACATCATCCAATTTCAGCTGAAATTTAAAGCTGTAATATAAACATCCTGCCTAGTTAACCTACTTGATGCCATTGCTCTATCACTATGTTTATTGTTATAAGGCAGTGAAAATAGAACAAAGTAGCTACTGACTCTCATGGCAGTAAAAGTTGAGTTAGACATATGTTTTTTCAATGGACTCACAATATGATCCATCCATCACTATCGATGTTATTTGAGAGCGACAAAAATGAAGCGAAGTATAGTATTCGGAGGGACTATCTTTGCAATAACTATTATGTTGGACATAGCTACAATTTTCCTCTCAAAATAACAAAATCCTGTCAAAATTTGGTATTTTACACTGTTCCATGTATAACTATACTATCAATAGTTTAACTATGGAACTCTCTCAGAATTATTTCTAAATAATAATGGTCTCCTAAAGGGTTCACCTACAAGATCAGGATGATTATTAGTAATAATTTCTCAAAACCATGTTACATATAAAATAATATACTTATTATACGAGTTAGAAGAGTGTGATATGGCAAAATACTTCACAGCATAGGCTAATTTATTTTCATTTGCCATATCACTCTGACAGAGAGTAGTAAGTGGCTTATTCTATGCTAGATATCTTCACTGCTGTAGTTGGTGCAAGGGTTAGTAGCTCATGGTGTAAAGTTGGCTGTAAAACTCTCCAGGGGCTCCCCACACTCTCCCAACATTCTCAGCTTTAATACTTTAAATCCCTTTTAATTATAATTTTTTCCCTTCCACATGTAATATGAAAAAATTGAAACAAGGATGATATTAATTTTTAGCAGCTGCTCTAACTTGGTTGGGCAAGCTTTACTATAGGAAGGTAGCTGTAAAACACAGAAAACTGATAAGCTAGGTCAGTGGCTGTAAATACTAGTATATATACCAAAGGTGTTTTACACACACTATTATAGTGTGATAAAGGAGAGTTTCACAGGTCACATACCTAATAACTTATGATGATATACAACATTTATATAATATATATTTTAAATCAGAATTTTTTTTATACTTTTATAGATATTGACAATATTCCTACAAAAATATTTCAAGACAGTGATCAAAACTTAGAATCCAACAGGTGAATTTAGTAACATACTATATCATTTTTCTAACACTTTCTTCTAGAAATTAGTATATCAAATGGCCAAAATGAAATGTTTTACAATGCAATTACTTACATTCAGGTGCACAGTTTGCCTAAATGACTTCACATCTGGAGATTCTGTCAGAATCTTAAAATCCTGCAAACATGAATTTCATCAAACCTGTATAGATGAATGGTTGAAAGTAAGTGCGAATTTAAACCTGAGCATCTATATTCCTTTATACTCCAACACTTTGTAAGTACAAATAATCATTATTTTTGTGTATGTTTGCAGCGTCAAACTACCTGTCCACTGTGTAGAACTCATGCTGATATTTGAACAGAGATTTCTCCAATTCGAGATTTTGAAAATAATTCTACAGTGGATGAAAGAAAATAATGTGCAAAAGTTCTGAAATATTGATCAATAAAAGAGAAGGATTGCCTGGCTGTGCAGTACATAGCCCTAAATTATTATGGGAACTCAGGTTAGTACAAGAGACTCATGTATGTGAAAAACAAAACTATTCATATAGCTAATTTTAAACAGTAGTATTTTTTTCAATTACTGTATATAGCAATTATTTATAAAGTATTGAAAGTTTGTTTTTGTGTTTTATTAATGAATTTTTTTTTAAGCTTTAGCTATTTATAAAGAAAGTAATATCATAAGTGAAACATTTGTTGTATGTATAAACATGTGCATGATCATTGTGGCTAATGCCATAATTATAACCTGTATTACTCATTTTATGTCAAATAATTCGTTTTGTGTATTCTTACAGAAAAAGTCAAAGAAGAATACGACCACCTATCATGCAAACACTGTACTGATCATTTTAAACTAAATATAATTAATATTTTGTAGCAATCTACTGATAAATGAAATCGTAATACAGAAATATTCACTGCAACTTTCACATTAGAGTAGTAACTAATCTCACACTCATTTAGCTACAGTGCTATCCACACTATTAAATACTACACATTCCTTAGCTATAAACTTACATCGTCTAGTTACTGTAGGCTAGATTTAACTAAATTGATTGTAGTTATCTCAATCTTTAATTCAAGCCATAGCTACGCTCAATCAAAGAGGTGCAAAGATTAGCTGAAAATAATGTAGGTATTTTTCTCAGAGTGAATAAATTTTTGCACCTCAGTAGTGCCCTATAATATGCTGCATGAAAATTTAGCACCAAGTTATTGGGCAGGTGTAAGGCACTTAGGATACAAACGGTTAATCAAATGACAATCAAAGGACCAGCTATCTTAACACACTATTCAAATCTAAAGCTTAGCTATCACAAAAGAACTAATATATTACACCAGACAGCACTTCCATCACTACTAAAGCCCAGTCTATCAAGACACAATAACTAGAACACTAAATGAACTCAGACAGAGATCTCTAATAGTGAGCGTGCAGAGATATTGTACTTGAAACGTAACTGCATAGGAGAGAGAGAAACCAACTTTACTATCAAATAAAAGAAGAACTGCATTACAAGAGAGTAACAAGAACCAAAAGTAAAAAGTGTGTTTGTATGAATTCAGTTTAGATTGGTATGTATGCAATGAACGAGATGATGAATGTGTCCAATTCTATAATTGAATGATGTTGTGTTAAGGTTCCTATAGATAATGATGCAGAAATTAGATGGGAGGGACTCATTCATCCTGAATTGGAAACACCTCTTCGATCTTGCCAAGCTTCCAAAATCCTCCAGGCTGACTATCGTCATTGTCACCCACATGGAAATGGTGTCAATATCCTGTTGCAGAGAGAGAGAGGAGATCGACAGAGGAAAAAATTGGCTTGTAGTAACGGATGTCGTCAGCATATATTCAGATAATACCTGAACCAGAGATAGGGAAAGAAGTGAGAGGGTCCAAAGATAAAATAAAGAGTAGAGGGCCAAGTAATGAGCTGCGGTACACCTGAAGCGACCCTGACATTTGCAGAGGAAACCCCTTTGAGTGAGAACATTGGGATCTATCAGTCAGGTAGTTTGCAAACCAGTCAAAGAGCTTCCCACACACACACTTATCCTGGATAGGGATTTCAGGATGAGGGAGTGAGGTAGGGAGTCAAAGGTGTTAGATAGGTCCAAGAATACACATGCAATATTCCCACCGCACTCCAATGTCTGATGCCAGTCACATGATGCAGCTAGGATGGCCTCCTGGGAAGAACTGCAAGGCCTGAAGCATATTGAAAGTAGGAGAGGAGATCATTGAAAAGAGCATGGTTCATTACAGCATTGTATAATATACACTCCTGAACTTGGACTACCAATGACAGTAGAGATATTGGCCTATAGTTCGCCACGTCAGATGGATCACCAGTTTGTGAACTGGGATGAGTCGGGAGGATTTCCATTCTGATGGAACCAGGCCAGAGGAGAAAGACAGATTGAAGATGACTGATAGACGAAAGCATATAGCTTGAGAGGTCCCCTTTAGCATCCTGCTTGAGATTCCATCTGGACCACTCGCTATGTCCTGATGCAGCCTCGTGATACAGTGGCCACCTCGTCTGGTGAGCAGGACAGAATAGATTGGGACGGGACCAATGATGGATGCTCCTCTGAAAGAGATGGAGACAAAGGTGGGGGTTTGGGAGAGAAACAGGAAGAGAAGTGATGGTTGAATAGGTCAGCTTGATCTAATGGATTTGTAGCTGAGATGGAACCACTCACAACACGTGATGGAACAGGATGATGGTCCTGGGATAGCACACGATACACTTTCCAGAAGGCTTTGGAGGCAGTCAAGCGTGATGAAAGTGACCTGAGGAAAGCTCTTTTCTCTTTGCGCAAAAGGTCCAGTTACGCAGGGACCTGAACTTCCCCCATGAGCTAGCCGTGTTAAGCTTCTTGGCTTCCCAGCAAGCTCTGTACCACATCTGCATACAGAGCCTAGCAGGCTTGGTCAGCCAGGGTAAAAACTTGGTTGTCTTCACTAGTTCACTTTAAGGAAAAGTCAATTAAAATCCCTACAGTGTGCATGAATTAGAATGAGAGGCTCTAGCTTTCGCTAGCATGAGTTTCAGACTTCCATGTGTAGGCATTCTAAAACTCCATTACTTTGTGGTTTGTTACATTTCTCTCAATACCTAACAATTCAGATACTTCAGATAATAGTCTGGACACACACTGACCTTTCTTCTCTAAGGACTTTCACAAGATTCCCATGTGAAAAGAACATACTTGCCTCAGCTACCTTCTTCCCTGTTGTATTCTTGAGGGGAATTGCGTCCACCCATTTTGTTGTCATGCTAATAGAGGTTAAAATGTATTTCATTGCAACCTTTCCCAGGGGTCAATGGTCTATTTCAAGAGCAACTATTTCAAAGGGTTGGCTGACTATGGGGCATTCTACCATATTTGTATGTAATTACCACCCTTGTTAAAGCAAGCACACAATATACAAGACTTTACAAAAATATCACAATCTCGTGACAACTACATTGAAATATAGGTCAAAATTATCAGTGCCATGCTTCAATCATTTGACCACGAAGAAAACATCTCGAAGCTCCAACCAAGTAGCTAATGAAGCAATTTCAGTGCAATCAGTCTCTCTTTGTATTGAAGAGAATAGTTGTTTAAAATAAACCTTGTTGCCCTTTGTTGTACATTTTCTAATTTTATGATGTACTTTAGAAAACTGGGCCTCCACACTTGGGAAAAGTTAGTCAGCTTAGATCTTGCAAGAGTAAGATGCAATGTAAGCTTTAGAGAGGTACAAGATTGTCGGTGAATTGATGTTTTAATAGAGAGAGAAGCATAAGCTTTACTACACAGATTTGTGGCGTGAGGGGACCAAGACAGGTTTGAAGTAACTAAAACACCCAAGTCTGTTTGAGCATTTGCGAGGGGAATGATATCATTACCTAAATGATAAACTGGGGTGTTAAAATCATTTGATAATGAAAATCTCACTACTCTGCACTTAGAAGGATTTAGTTTGAGACTCCAGGTGTTACACCATTCAAAAAGTGAAGTGGCTGAGAGTCATGATCTTTATCAAGCTGAGAAATAAGTTTAGTATTATTAGCATAAAGAAAAACATGAGAAACAGAACAAAGTGATGGTATTTCATTGACATATATCAGGAACAAAATAGGACCCAAGACACTATCCTGGGGTATGCCTGACTTGACTAGTGTTGAAGAAGCACCATCTATCTACCTCAACATAGTGATGCCTGCCAAGTAAATAGTCCTTGAATCTGGACCTGTTATACCCATTAACCACACCTTATAGAGGGTTTCCGCATGTGGTATTGAATCGAAGGCTTTACTAAATCCAAGAAAACTGAGTCTGATGGCATTTTCTTGTCAAAAAATTCCACACTTCAGAGTATGAAACAAGGAGCTGCGCCAAAGTAGATCTATCTACCTTTGAGAAAACCAAACTGATGCTGAGATATTTTTGGTAAGACTAAGATTAGTAACTTGGAGAGATAAGAATTTCTAGGACTTTGTGGTGATTGCAAAGAAGGGATATAGGTGTGTAATTTTGAACACAAGATTTGTCACCTTTCTTAAAATTAGGATTTATTTTATGAATTTTCCACTTCGATGGGAAAATGTGTGAAGAGAGTGAGAGTTGAAATAAGGAAAACACAATATAAGTGAGGGCTGATGAACAGTATTTAAAGATGTGTGGACTGAGGCTGTCCACACCAGATGTTTTGTGCGGATTTAAAGACTGTAGAATATTGTGTACATCTTCTATGCTGAGAGAAATCGAGCTAAGTTGTGAAGTAGAGGGACGAAGGTCAACAAAAGAGGGTAGCGAGAAAGAAGTTTTGGTAAAGGTAGAGTTAAAGTACATATTAAATAAGGTTGCTTTAGTTGACCAATTTTGTAACTGTGCTGCCATTGTCAATGACGTTGATGAGGTCAAGTTTTTCAAATGCTTGTAGAGAAAGGTTGGAGAATGTTGAAAAGATTGTGCAATTTGTATAAGGTAAGATTCTTTGGCAGATTTTACTTCGAAGTGAATTGTCTAGGCTCTCAAGTTTACTTAACAGATAAATTGTAGGAGATTTGTGATAGCGACGTTTGAGAAAGTGCTGGCACTTAATCAAATGTCTGATTTCTTGTGTAAACCAAATTGGAGAGGAAGAGTGATTGACCGTGAACTTTGGGACCAATCTATTTTGACCTAGGTGGAGCATCTTGACAATTTCTTCATTAAGGGATGAATGTCAAGAGAAGAGTTGAAGGATAAGTTGTTTTCTAAGAACTCTGAGAAAGATAAATAATCTGCTTTGTTGTAGTGGAAATAAGTGATGTGTTTGTGATGAGTATTTTGATGTGAGTTAATGCTGGTTCATGTACTTATGATGAGGTGATCAGAAACACTGTGTGAGGGGTGTAGGGGTCGAAAAAAAGGGAAGGTTTGTTGGAAAAAATTAAATCAAGATTTTTGTTTATAATAAGTTATACATAGAAAGTGTGCTCCTCCAGATTCCAGAAGAGGAAATGAGATTGGTGCATGATGGACACTAGACCCTTTCCCAGCGTAGATGATAGGTAAAGATTCTTGCAAGCGAGACTACCCAATTCCCCCATCAGTCCCCCACCCACGATTTTCTAGCATCTACAGGTATAGTTATGTGAAAGTTTTAAAATAAAGTGTACACTTAGCCAGTCGAAATATGTGTGGTTTTGAAGTCCTTCTTATTTCAGAGTTGCCTGACAAACTTAGAAGTTGTTTTGTTATTTTTAAGCTAGCTACCTCATTCTTATAGTTTATTTGACTTTATTGTGTACCATTTTCTCTGGGTATTCAGTCAAACAAGTGCTGAAAATAGAAAATAGAGTTTTCTCAGAGTTAATAAATCTTGCACACAAGCTGTTTTTTTTTATTGAACTGGTAATACAAGTTGAAACAGATGAACAAAAAATAAATGTTTTAGATACCTAAGCAACATACTGAACTTCAGCAATGTAGTGGAAGCAGAGCTAATGAAGTTATATAACTTGCAGTGTAATAATGTAAAAGAGTCAGACGATTTCCTCTCAGATTGATAATAAAACTTATAAAAAAAGTAGCCACAGAAAACCTGTTATATTTAACTTAAAGCCACCCATCTGGCTTTAGCCAGACTCTAAAGACTATGCCTATATTTTAAGAAGACTAAATTCATGAACTCTCTCAAGGGGAATAAAATCAAGGGCATACTTTGACTAAATTAAGTAAGAAATTTATAATTTCATATAGTTAATTTTATGAACTAATAAGCCATCCTCAGTTACTTGATGATCAATGGAAGTTTATATCAATGTGTAGAATCTTAGGGTGGAAGACACTGTAGATTAATGAGTGTGAGATTAGTCCCTATTCTAGCTATATTGTGCAAGTTGCAAAATAGGTGTTGTTTTGTATATTTTGACATAAAAGTATATTGCTAATAATAATTATTGTTATGATGATCAGTATTAATGACCAATGCAGTGTTTACAAAGTACATCTGGTAGGATTCTTTATGACTTGCGCTGTATCTAAAGAAACAAAAGATAATTATTTAACACTGAGAGTAATATACAGTTATAATGTTAGAATGAACAAATTAAATTTTGAACATGTTTTACATTATTTAAGTATTTTACTGAATGATTATGGTATGATTTTCTGTATATGAAGTATAAATTGTGTATTAAAACATATCGACAGAACTTTCAAATCTTTTTAATTAGTTGGATCAATATACTGCAGTAAAAAATTATATGAATAGTTTTTCAAATACTCGACAGACTCTTTTGCCAACCTCATATTCACAGTAACTGTATTGCTGTGTACTGCACAGTCAACCATTGTTCTCCTTTATTGATCATTCAGCCACCAGTTATTTCAAAACTTTAGTTCTTTGTTCTGCGATCCACTGTAGAAATTTTTCAAAACCTCCATTTGGAGATCTTCTGCTCAAATATCAGCATGAGTTCTACACAGTGGACAGGTAGTTTGACGCTGCAAACGTACACAGCATACACAAAAAATGGTAATGTGTACTTACAAAGGCTGAAAATAACATCGTTGTTTTTAATTATTCTCACTTACTTTCAACCATTCATCTATACAGGTTTGATGAAATTCATGCTTGCAGGATTTTAATATCCTAATGGAATCTCCAGATTTGAAGTTATTCAGGCAAACCGTACACCTGAATGTAAGTAATTACATATTATGTAAATCCAATCATTTATATAACTATTTTGTAAAGCAATTATATACACAATATAATATAATTCTAGAATGTATTTATAGAATATTGTTATATTATACTTAATTCACCTGCTGGATTCTAAGCCATGATCACTCTCTTGAAATGTTTTCTTAGGAATATTGTCAATATCTAGAAAATATACAAAATCCGGACATAAAGTAGCTTTATCATTAAAATCACTCAGACAATTATTATAACGGTATACAGGCATAGCTAATAATATTTTATATAATAAGATAATGCGAATTAACCTTCCTGACTGAGTCCATTGAGGTTATCTGGCTCTGAAGAATCCATTCCATCAAAATTATCCTCCCCTTCAACAGGATCTTCCAATTGAAAGAAATCCTATAATTATTAATAATTATATATAATATAATTTGATGGCAATGAATTGTATCATCTAGCTAACTCTCCAACTTGAATTACTAAAGCCTATAAATTTGGATATAGTATGATTTGTTTCTTACCTCTAGCAAATCAAATCCAGCTTCCCATAAAATTTCAGGAACATCAAACGTGTACATGAAATCTTCACTGCAAAAAAAGAAAAAAGAAAATTGAAGTAGCTCATACTGTGCAGGAATTACAAACCAACATTGTCATGTCACAACAATAGTATGAGATAAAAACTATAAACAGTATGATACAAAATATACAAATTACTTACTGATCACGTTCATCTTGACTCAACTCTACTTCATTTGTTTCAGTGTTCCCCCAATCTTCAAGTGACACTTCAGGGAGTGGGTCTATGACTTCCACCATATCATTTACTACTTCAAATGTATCATCCATATCCTCTGTTTCATCCAGCTCTCTCTCCTCTTCTCTATCATCACTTCCATTGGAAGAAATTACTACAAGTCCAGCTGACATATCTTCAGTTTCTTCTCTAGCAGTGCCAGTATTCCCCTCTTCAAAACATTTTAACTCCATCACAAACTGTCCATCATTTTCACTTGATTCTATCACAATTACACCTTCATCTTCCAATCCAGTACTGTTTGTGAAGGCGGTACTTCTTGCCATCTGCCTCCTTCTCGCTCTCCTCTGCCTCCTACTCCTCCTCTCCTCCAAATTAACATATCTCCCATTGGGATATGTAATACCAGAGATGATGACATCATCCTACACAAATAAGTCATTAATATTATTGCAATAACTAATTTTTATTTATCTTAATTTATATTGGAGATATACTATAGCTAAATAATTGTACCATTGTGATTATGTTTCAGTTATGCCTTTTCTAAGATCATGGTAACTTACATCTTCTGAGTCGCTGCTAATAGTGATGACATCCTGGAAGTCATTGTTTGCCTCAGGCAATGAAGATGTTGAACTACCAGCAGCCCTGTCCAGCTCACTGTTAGCTTGTTGGCCTTCCTGGATGTCTAGTCTCCTGTATTTAGAACAAGGAGACTCATCCTCATCATTCAAAGAGGGCCTCTTTCGATTTCCTTTCATTAGATCTATTATAAAAGAAGTTGTTGTTTACAGCTCATGAATGGGTAAGGTGTATTATTTTATATATTTATATAAAACTACTGGAGTATAAAATAAACATTAACTTGTGTATCAATTAATATGAGTAAATTTATAGACATCGATCTTTTAATTGTTTGAGCGGCCCTCCGCACTTGCCATATTATTAGTGTAATAATTACTATAATGAGTTACCTGCTCTTACCGTTCAAAGAAAATCACAGTAAATATAGTTTTTAACCAAATAGCAGCTAATAACAAACGTTACGGAAACAGCACGGGAAACAGTACAACCTTCTGACAGTTGAACGCCTAGAAAGTAGTGAACGCTCTGTTTTTATACTTGCACCTCACGCAGACGCTAGCATTAGCGCAGTGCAAACGCTAGTCAATAGGCGCTCAGCGCAGAAGTACGTGGCATTTTTTTGTTTGTCCATTTCTGAATGTTTTGTTTTTATCTTCCAAAGTACAGGTTCTACTTGGTCCAAACATGGTGCAGATGTGAAGACTTTTCTACTTATCACATATATGGTTTTTAATTTTTCCCACCACATCATGGACTTAATTTATATGGTGTGAATTAACATGCATTTTTTTCACTTGCGTGTCAAGTTGCTTTAAGCTGGCATTTTTAAATCCATGGAGGTAAGGTCTGTTATCAATTTATTTACTTTTTAAATGTATTTCATGCCACCATTCTCGTGGATCATGGTCAGACTATGTAAAGAGCAACGACTTCAAAGATTTTATGGCTTACTATGGGGCATACTACCATATTTGTAGGTATTCTATCACTTTTGTTAAAGTAAACACACAATTCACAAGATTTACAAAAATCTCACAATCTGTAATAGCTACATTGGGCCAGCAAATCTGCTAGGAATGGACTCGTGCATGCGTCTGACCACTATGTGCCCAGACTTGTCATGAGCTAATTAAAGAAACAGTTGATTAGTTCTCTCTTACTAGACGTAAGCTCCACTCATTCTCTCCTACTTAGTTACAGAAATAAAACTCACGATTACTAATAGCTATTAATTATTCCAGACACCTTCTCCCTCCCTCTACAAGTCCAGTTGTGTGAAAGTACACGGCTAAAATTAGTCTTAGATAATAGTCTGGACACAAACTGACTGTCCTGTCTGTAAAGACTTTCAGAGTATTCCCATTCCAGTAAAAAGAACAAAACTTGCATCAGCTACCTCCTTTCCTGTAGCATTCTTGAGATGAATTGCATCCTCCCATCTTGGTGCAAGTAAAAATGTATTTCATGCATCCTTTCCCAGGGGGCTATGGTCAGATCATGTTAAGAGCAATTATTTCAAATAGTAGGCTGACTATGGGGCATTCTACCATATTTGTAGGTACTCTACCGCCTTTGTTAAAGCTAGCACATAATTCACAAAACTTCAAAAATAATCTCACACCATGTAAATCTGCCAGCAATGGACTTTCACGCATGCATCTCACCCCAATGTGCCCAGCCTTGTTATGAGTAACTTAAGGATCAGTTCTCTCTTACTAGATGGAAGCACCATGCATTAGCTACCTATCAAAAACTCGTCAGAGAACTATTAGCATTTAATTCCCCTGGATTTCCACATCTACATATTTTGGAATATTTTCAGTGGATGGGTGATTTTTAGTTAAATATAGTAGGTGTACTTAATTTATTAGGCGTGAAATAACATGAGATCTAGCTATTATAAAAATAACTTGCTGTTTACAGCTCATGAATAATATGTAAGATTTATTATTTAGATATTTATATTGAACTACTGGAAAGTAAAACAAGCATTAACTTGTGTATCTTTACTAACAAACAATACAGTAAATTTATTAACACCACGCTGAAAGTTTAATAATTACTAGCTATAATGAGTTACTGCCTCTTACTTTTCAAACAAAATCGCAGTTCCAACAGTTTTAACCAAATAGCAGCTATTAACAAACGTTACAGAAACAGCACGGGGAAACAGTACAACCTTCTGACAGTTGAACGCCTAGAATGTAGTGAACGCTCTGTTTTTATACTAGCACTCTCACTTGGACGCTAGCAGTAGCGCTGTGCAGACGCCAACTAATAATCGCTCAGCGCGGACGTGTGCAGCGTTTTTGCGCATAAACGGTAGCTATAGCTAGCTTTCCCCACTCCACTATTTCAGCACATTCCAGTCAATGACGTATATGTTAGTTTATAATATTTGGTAACAAGGACTTTTTCCTGCTGCTTTTTTTATGTGATCAACTACTAAATTTGGCAATGCTGAAGAAATTTATTTGGTCTGAGAAATAATTTGCAATTATTATAGCTAGCTATAGTAAGATCTATAAAAGGATAGGACTAGATGCTCAGCACATGAAATTCAAGTTTGTCCAAAACTCAAATTCTTGTAGTCTCTTGTTTTTGCCCTGTGAAAGTTTTGAGTGGCTAATTGGCAATTAGTAGTCTTTGTCTGCCAGCATGCAAGTATGATAACTGACCTATAATAAATAACAAAATCCACCCTTCTTGGTGTCTCCAAAGAATGTTTTCTTCTCTAAGTGCTAGTGACACTAACCAAGATCAATTATCATCTTTGGATTACGTTATGAAGAGACCATTGACACTATTATAGGCCCCATTACATCCAGTGATTATGATAATAATAATGGAGTTTCTTTCTCTGCTCAGTCACTGTGAGCCTAGTAAAAAGGTAATAATGTGTGGCTGAAAATAAGGGAGCGAATATAGACATGAGGATATTTAACAAACTAAAAATGGTGCTTTAGGACACCATACATGCAGTTAGTGTGTGTGTGTGTGTGTGCGAGTGTGTGTTTGTTTTACTATTTATGAATGGTTAAGGTTATTGATTAACTGGCTTTGAATACTTAAGGCGATCATTATTTTGGCACAATTGAGTTATGTTTTTTCTTCATCTGTAATCGCGTAAGTGGGAATAAGAGCAAATGTTTTTTCCTCAAGCCTGGCGTCGCCGACCCTTTTCTTTCTACTATATCAATTAGTATAAGGAAAAGGGTCGCGGATACCAGACTATTATACTAGATATGCACCTTTAGTGCCCCAAACGGTGATAGCTCACCCTTTATCACGACGCTTGACAGCGACAGGGATTTTGTATTTCTCCCTCAGGATATATGGAGCGGTTACTGGTCGGTAAAGGGTCTACTAGTGACCTCCCTCTCTCCCGCGTCTTACGTAATTAAAGGTCATCATTTCAGAGACCAGTAATAAGGATTCTTACCTTTTAATTAATTGTTTTAGTGGTTCGTTTGGTTTCTGGAGGCGGAGAAGTCTTGCTGGAGTCCTGGCTACTGCTTGGACAATAATGGAAACATCCCATTCGAAATGTTACGACGTCCTCATCATTGGCGCGGGAGTTCACGGTAGTGCTACTGCGTACTACCTCAAGAGAAAACTTGGAGTAAAGAAAGTATTACTTTTAGAACAGGTATTGACATAGCCAATACAACACATTTTTTATACTTACTTTACCGGAGGTTTGGAAGATTATGTGGGGAATACTATCCCTTATGAATGAGTAGTTACTATGTATGTAAAAACAAAGAATACCTAAGTTGTACATCCTATGTTCAGGTGTGGTTAAGAAATCAAATGGGTCATTGTGTTTCTCAAGACATACACTCCAGGATACAGTGAGGTAGAATAACGTAGGAAGACCCTTTACCTACTGCTTCACTGGCAAAGAGTCTGGTCCAATGCAATACAGTGACCTGTTCAAGTTAAGTGGAGAAACCCATACTTGAATTGTCAAGTGGTTAACTATATGCTGAGTTAGCAGAACAGGTACCCCCTCCCACCCCCTCCCTCCCCATTGCGTTTGACGGGTCTTTTCCACATGAAGTGGTAGGTACAAGGTCTTCCTATGCCAAACTAACAGCCAGTAGGGTGGAGGCACCAGCATCTGTGCCTTTGTGCTTGGGGATAGATTAATTTATCAGGTGAATGCAACTAGTATTCAAAATTTTGACTTGACTCAATTTGTAATTCAACTACATGTGTAGTTTGCCCAGCCATGCTCGGGAGGAAGTTCCAGAGGAGCCAGTCGGATTACTAGACGTGCTTATGACCATCCTTTTTATGTGAAGATGATGGACGAAGCATTTCCAATGTGGAGTACTCTGGAGAAAGAGAGTCAGTCAACCCTTTACAAGTATGTACTTCATGCATGGAAAATGCAGTGGTGTAGGGAGATGTTTCAGTATGGGTGTGCTCAAAGGACATGTGTTTTGTGGGTTACAGGTGTTGCCGTGAGAAATCACATTTTTAGATTGTGCCCAAAAAATTATGGGCGGGTGGAGGGGGAGCTTCATCCCCGGAGCCCCTCCCCCTTTTTTACGTCACTGATAATTTGTCCTACATTATCATGCGTAGCCAGGGTGCACCCTACTCATTTAGTGTGTGGACTGTGAATCCTGAGAACTGTGGTTTTGAAAGCATGTTATCAAACCAGAGGATACAATTTATGTACCATTTAAGCACCAAGATAAAATTCTTTTCCAGAAAAAGGGAGTCAGGGGGGAAAAATCTTGATTTATGGTTTGAAGTCTCATTTATACCTCTAGAACAATCTGGAGAGCTTCTTTATTTTTCTCTTGTCAGAATTTTATAATTTGGTTGTTTTTTTACCGGAAAGTGCTTGTTCTTTTTTATATGTGGAATAGTTAAGAATGCAGCTGCTGCACAATGATTGAATAATGATTCAGTCATTCTCAGCTAAAATAATTATAATAATAGGAAATTTTTCTCTTTTTAACAACCAATATTTTTTATTATAACTTAACCCGACGTTTCGACTTCTTGCCAAAGTCCTCTTCAGGGGTCAACTGAGGTCGAATGATAATTGAATAATACCATAGCAATTAGTATTTGTATTCTTTGTGATTAACAATTTACTGAGAGTGAATCAAAGCTTTGGAGGTGGGGGGGGGGATGCCCACATAATAACCCAATTGTACTAAATTTACCAATTCAACTTTTACGCAGCTTTTCCTAACTTTATAGGATTTTCTTCTAAATTTATTTCCTTGGTTGTCACAGAAAGACTGGGATTCTGGTGTTTGGATCTTCCAGGGGTTCTCACATGAAGAACTACAAAGAAAGTCTAGACGTTAATGGAATTCATTATAAGACACTGTCAGGACCAGAGGTACTTATGGAATGCTATTCAGACTACGTGATATACATATGCCCAGAGCTGCATTTGATGAGGCAAAGCCCCAAACCCTCACCTCTCCCCCTCTCTCCCTCCATCCCTCCCCTTCCCTCTCCCCCTCCCTCCTCTCCCTCTCCCTCTCTCCCCCTCTCCTCTCCTCCTCCCCTTTTTTGTAAAACACTTCACTTACCCCAGTAATCCTTTAGTTAACATTTGACTGTATAGCATGAAACCTATGATCATGAAAGTGGTTTTTGCCCCTCCTAATTTATTTTCTATACGTACATGTAGCCCTATATACTACATGCCCAGTGGCACATACACACACACACACACACACACACAATCGGCGTACATGCACACACATTTTAGTATGGTTGTTGTTGTTGTTGTTGTTGCATGTTGTTGTTGCTATTGTCTTAGGTGAATAGGAAGTACAGTAAGCAGCTCTCCCTTCCAGATGACTTCACGTGCATCCTGGAAAGAGATGGAGGAATTCTGAATGTGCCACAAGCTATCCAGTCTTTCCAAGTATGAGTAGCAAGATGTGTGGGCCTGTCCTATTCAACTGGCATAGAATGGGGACAATGGGCTTTATAAAGAGAGAGGAAGTAATTGATGCACAGCTAATGCTGACTGCTAGTTGGTGTAGTTTAGTATTAATCCAACTAGAAAGATGAAAAGGCATGCAAGACAGCCAAATTAAGATAGTGGCATCTTTCCAATAAGTTCGGTGGTTTTATTTATTTATTTATTTATTTTTTTTGGCCAAGTAGAAAAAAATTGTGGACGCCCCATTCCTCTTCCCCTCTGCTCCTCCCACTTTATCCTTTATCTGCAAAGTATTCTGAGAGTCCTCCCATTGTACTGTATGCCAGCAAGAAATCAATCTTTTAGTCTTTGAGCGTGTGAGCGAGTTTGTATGTGTATGTGTGTGTGTGTGTGTGTGGGGGGGGGGGGGGGGGGGGTGGGGGGGGTTGTGTGGTGTAATAGTAGCCCTTCATACATGTTTTTTTTTTCCTTTTTTTTTGGGGGGGGGGGGGGAGAGATTTTTTAACAAAAAAAAAATAGAAGAATTGTGCTTTGATTTACATTTTTTGATAATAAAAGAATTTTGCTTTGAGTTACCATAATTAAAAATTCAGATTTCTTGGGGGGGGCCCCTTCCCACCCCCTCCTTATGAAGCCAGCCGTGGTAATGGTTGTGTCCTTGGCTCAAGGCCTCAACTCAGGGATTTTTCCATCTGGTTTTTCTTCCTCTGCCTCCCACCAGTCCACCCAGCTGTGATTGGGTACCTGGTATTTGCTGGGGTGCAAATTCAAGGCCTTTCCTCATGAAACAGCAATGGTCCACTTACTGTGAGGAAAGGTCTGTTCTTCTGCGAGTTCCTAGCCCGGCTCCAGGAGCTTTGCACGGCTCACAGTGCCTACTTGATGCACAGACATCCTAGCTCTGCCAGGTGCGCGTGACCACCTAGCGGCAGCAAGAGAATTACCAATTTTGTTGAGTGTACATTGTTGTTGATAGCAAAGTAGCGAACCAACAATCAATATAGTTCATAATCAATAATAAGCACAAAAAACCACACACAAGATACAGAAAGATCAAAAGACACGTGATACAAAACGCAATGAATGACTTAATCAATGATGCAATGAGTCATGATTGTTATATATATTTCCAACATACAATGTTGGGGGAATTGTAAGGTATAGTATCATATTCATGTGTGAGATCTTCATATCATACATTATACATACATCTGGTGGGCACTCAACAATGATTTTAAACTAAGCTATTGTTACCACTCTTACTACCATAGAAACTATTGAACTGTCCGTGCAGTGACACATACGCTTTTACATGGAAACTGTTTACCATTTCATTGTCTAGAAAATGTATGTATCTGCTGGTGGTGAGTTGAAGTATGACCATCAAGTGATGGAGATATTGCCGGGGGATGAAGTCACAGTTAGGACTAACGGAGGCTCGTTCATGACTAAACGACTGATCATCACTACCGGTCCGTGGACTAATAAAATATTGCGACCGCTAGGGGTGGAGCTACAAGCAAAGGTAGGCTCAGTAATTAAAAATAATTCCTTAATGAAACTCATTTGCCTAGTAGTGTTCATAGTTTGTCCACCATTTTAATATATTCCTGCTTACAGTCAGTGTGGCTAAGGATATTCTTGATGTTAATACGAACACTAATGGATTCTTTTCTCTTAATCCACCATTGTCTCTACCAATTTAGCCTTTCACTAACATTAATTATGCACAATATGTTTGTGCATCTTTGATGTCTTACCTAAATCTCTTGTGTTTACTGACATGTGTTCATGCCACATATATATGTGTGTATGTATGTATGTATGCATGTATGTATGTATGTATGCATGTATGTATGTATGGCCTCCCACCAGTCCACCCAGCTGTGATTGGGTACCTGGCATTTGCTGGGATGCAAATTCAAGGCCTTTCTCATGAAATAGCAATGGTCCAGGTGGGACTTCGGGTACCCACACCACTTGCTGTAATGAAAGTCTTGTTCTCCTGCGAGTGCCTAGCCCGGCTCCAGGAGCTTTGCTTGCATGGCTCACAGTGCCTGCTTAGTGCACAGGCTTCCTGGCTCTGCCAGGTACTCATAACAGCTAGCGGTTGCAAGAGAATTTGCAAAAAAAAAGTGTATGTATGTATGTGTATGTATGTGTGTATGTATGTATGTACATTAGGTGTTCCGTCCAGAAGTATTGTACTGGAAGACAGAAAATCCTGAATATTTCTCATGTGACAATTTTCACACATTTATCGCATGTGTAGAGACAGCAGAAGGACACAAGACGTATTTCTATGGCATCCCCATCAAAGAGAAGCCTGGTTTAGTGAAAGTGAGTGGCGTTGGCTTTGTCTGCAGTACCATCACATTCTTAAGTTGCTACCTCAACGGAAGTCTTATGCTTGTCTGTGTGTGTGAAAATGAACTGTAAATACGTAAATGACATCATTATTTTCTTGTTTTTATAGTGTTAATATGAATCGTGTTTGTTTAATGTGTGTGTTGTTTAAGAAATAGTTTAAGTGTAGGGAAAATGTTGAGAATAGCTTTATAATATTGCATTCTCATAGTGTAGTGTCGTAATAAGCTCGATATCCTATTTCAATCATTGCTGATTTCTTGTTCCAAGGTACTGTAGGATTCCTAGTTAGTGGGAAGAGGGTGGGGGGGGGGGGGGGGGGGGTAAAGGCCTTTTTTTTTTTCTTCGTCTCCCAGCCCTTTGGCCCATCGCTCATTTGCATGGAATGAACATTTAGTATTTTGCTCACCTGCCAATAGCAGAAAGTCACCACAGTATGGTGGAGAAGGATTTCTAAGTACAATAGTTAGTCTGGTAATACGTACATGTGTGTACATACATGTAATACGAGGGATATATTAATAGCAATTTTTTAATTTTAATTAATAATATTGGCTGTTAGAACGAGAAAAAATTGCTATTGTTATAATCACTTCAGCCGAGAATCTGAATCATTGAGGGATATGTTGTTCCTTTCTCAGTACGAAACTCACTGGCCATTTTTTTAATCTAGGAGGAGAATACCTACATAGAACAATTAATGTATTCCTAACCTGACATTTCCTCCACAAGTTAGTTGTCATTTTGTGCATTGTTTGTTTGTTTGTTTGTTGTTGTTGTTCCCTAGATTTGCCATCACTCTGGAGAAGTGACAGATCCAGATGTGGGGGACTCTCTACCATTCAGCAGTATCGAGATGACCTCCAAGTTTGTTGCCACGTACTTTAAAGGCGTGGCTGCCACACCCAGTGTAGTGGAACCATGTCTCTATTTTGTAAGTGTGCTCCATCACTTTCTGCACATGCTCAGTATTGTACTATAGTGATGATAGGTAGATAAAGGGTGTTCGAAGCGTTCACAAGAGTCTGGTGCATTTCTTCATATACTGTTGCTATATTATGTTGACCATTTAACTTCTTTCCCTCCTTTATTTTGGACCTCGTGCTTTATTTTGGACCTAGTTGTGATATTCACACACATACATAGCTGTGCTGATTACCTCTAGGCTTCTGATATTTTGCGTCTGTGTAGTATTTATGTCATGCCTCACTTTAATTGGCATTTTTAACAGCTTGTTGTAGAGTGTGATGGGTTGTTGCCTTATATTTAGTTGTTGTTTTTTATGTATGTTTGTTTTTATTTATTTATTAATTTATTTATTTATTTGGAGTGTGGTTAATAGCTGAATCAACATTTAGATGGCACATACATAATTTTTATTTTTTATTATTTATTTTTTTTTTTTAAGCCGCCCAATGTTCAAGGTTTTCCATCAGTGTACTTGTTACTTGGTATAGGAAGTATGTTATTGCTAAATTGGTGGTTTGATGTGTTTCTTATTGTGACAACTTCAATTCTTATACCACATGTGAACCAGAAGACTGAAATCATTAAGTGCCATTGTTCCAGAAGTCACTATTGCTAATGTAAAGTACAGCTATGTGTTGATGTGAATGTCCTTCTTTGCATTTTTATATATTCTCCTACAGTATGTGAAGCTTCACTGATTAATATGCAATAGTACACAAAATAGTGGGTGTGGTTTTAAGTTTTGGGTGTGGTAATGGATGCCGTTAGTGTTGTCCAAACAACTATTTGAGGCGTACATATGTAATACCAACATTTTTTATTTATTTTTTTCCCTGTAGGAATCTCCAGATCGTCATCCTTTTATAGACAGACATCCTCAATATTCCAATATCGTCATTGGGGCAGGATTTTCAGGTCAGTGCTAAGTGAGTTTGTTCAAATGTCATGTGCAATACGGTAGAATTTTGATATTTCAATAAGCTTTTGAACTAGATTCTATTGATATATAAATTCATGCTGACAAGTACAATATTTTATGAAACTATTCGCTCCTGTAAGTTTAGTGATACCTTATAAATCTTTTGTTGTTGTTGTTTTTACTAATCTGAAGGTTGATAACTTATTTTTTGTTGTTGTTGTTGTTTTTACTAATCTTAAGGTTGATAACTTATTTCAACGAAGTCAGTGAAGAATACTTGCCAGAGTTTGAAAAGTTGACAGTTGTCTTTTTTTTTTGTCTTTTTTTTCAGTCAGTTAGTGTATGCGAGTGTATTTAGATGCTGTTATAGTAAAGCTCACCGTCTACTCGCTTACAGTATGTCAGTTTTGTTTCTCCTCTTATTGCAGGTCATGGGTTCAAGTTGGGTCCAGTCGTGGGCAAGATACTGAGTGAACTCTCGCTGGGACTCCAGCCATCCTATGACCTTTCACCTTTCAAAATAAATCGCCTTCCTTCTGCAGTGCGGAGTAAATTATGAAAATTTTTAGATAGATTATGTTATCAGAACCTATCTTTATGAAGCTGCTCATTCTGGACCACATGTTTTAATAATTTTTTTTAATATTATGTTATGTCTCATTATGACTTTGAATTTTTTTTTTTTTTTTTTTTTTTTTTTTTTTTCTTTTGCATTGAGGGGGGGATTACCGAATCCAACTTACAACCACTCGGCTTGTAGCTGGAAATGGGTTATTTTCAGCATCTTGGGTTAGCAAGATGCAAATAATTCTGGGTTATTGTTCTCGCCATTTTAACCATTCAGTTTTATTACTGCAATGCCAGAAATGAGGTGTAATGCAATACAGCTATGGCCAGGCATGGCTTGATTCAGGATGTCGTCACACAGTTAATTGATAGTCCTACTTTTATTCGACTTTAAATGTAAAACTTTTAAATGGTATTCATGAAACTTCAACTGTGTGCCCACTTCGCAGCAACTTCGAATTCCACCACCCTGTTCTAATAGATTTACAAGCTCTAACGTAGTCGAAGCGTAGTTGGGCGGAGCTCGACCTCTGCTGATGAAGGGAGAGGTCGGGTAACAAGCCTGGGTTTGTTCCTGCTGAGTCAGCTAATTCCTAGCATTTAACCACACTGCTTCCTATTTACTGGTACAGCATCGTTTCTGAGAGAAGCCGCAAGTAACGGTGGGTAAAGGGTTTTCGAATAGCAAGACTAACAGTGCGAGGGATGAGCGCAGGCAGGAATGAGTGCTACGAGGTCATCGTTGTCGGTGCTGGGGTTCAGGGGAGCAGTACTGCTTACTATCTCGCTCAGAAAGCTGAAGTAGTTAATGTTTTACTGCTAGACCAGGTACTATACACAGTTGAACGCATCAGGCGGAATGTCTGTAACACTGGGGTGGGAGTGGCTAGGCTGTGGGCGTGGTCACTTATTCCAGAACACAGTATCTTCATGTTGTTTTCATTGAGTAAACTAAAAACTGGTGCTTGCTAATTTTAGTAAACACTGCTATGCCAATTCTCCTACAGTATAAATAATGCAAGATATAAAAAATAAGAAATTAACAAAAAATAAATAAGATTATTTTTGCAATAACTAACATGAACATTATTACTTGTAGTTTTCATCATCAAACTCTAGAGGAAGTTCCAGTGGGTCCAGTCGGATTACAAGACGTGCTTATGAGTATCCTTTCTATGTGAAGATGATGGAGGAGGCGTTTCCGATGTGGAGCACTCTTGAGAAAGAGAGTCAGTCAACTATTTACATGTATGCCATAATTTGTAGAGTTTTATTTTAAATTAGCTTGCATGTTTCTTATGAATATGACAAAAACCAACAAGCAAAGCAGCAAATATTATTACACAGTGGATTAGCTTGCATCTACTGTACAATGGATTCCTTAAATATAATGACTTATTGAACTAAGACAGAATAGAATATTTTTTATCAGTTCAATACGTACATATATGAACTCAGAATAACGTACTTGGTTTATTTTTTCTAGCAATTTATCTACTCCACTCTTCCAGCATCTGTATCATTGACAGCTTGCAAGTTTGTGACAGTATGTTACCATTGCCATGAACGTTTGAGGGCAAAAACTTGAATTTCCAGTAGTCACATGTTTAGGACATTTCATACTTTCATCACCTTTTGTGCAGAGGATGGGGCTATATGCCCTGCACTATAGGACATTAGCCCTATCCTCTACCAGAAAAGTGGAGAAACATAAAATTCCTTAATATGTGACTACGAGAAATTAAAGTTTTTGTTTTTCACTTAACCAACGTCGACCATTGCAGCCATGGGAGCATTGACAACAGCAGAGCACTAACAATGTCTTTATAAGGTCCAGGTTTTTTGTTTTGTTTTTGTTTGTTTTTGTTTTTCAACTAAATTTCCTAATGTGTAGCTATATAGTCCAATTTATGTCAAGCAAGTGTAGGCTTGCACAATTGAAATCATTGAAACTATTACTTTTAGAGCTCACTTGATTGTTGTTGTAATGACTAGAGATAACTTGTTACTAGACAAGAAGGGTATTACTGTGCACATATAGGTACATTAAAAATATTACAACTAATACAAATATTAATGAATGCCGGTGTGCTGGAAAGTGTATATACAATGAAATGCTATAGAATTACTCCACTCTGAGTTTTAAGGTCATTATTGTTTTATTGTTTATATAAATGCACTATCTGTCATGCTGCATGAATTGACATTATCAAATGAAACTATTTACAATATAAGCCCTCTGTGATCTGGCTCTAGTTGGTGAGCTAGTTAAATGAGCACCATTTCAAGGCAATGGTATAATGTGTTTGCATTCAGGAGTTTTATCAGGTTCGAAGTGCAGGTCACTCTAGTTTGCTTAGCAAAGCTCGTACAGAAATCTTGTCATTAAACACATTACTCTATCAGATGCACTAATTACTAGTGCATGCGTCCGTTATATTTAAATAAATATCATATAAAGCTATTGTACATATAATTGTGTATATGTACATAGTGGACTTTTTTCAAGATGCTTTTCTTTAGCATGCCATGAAGAGGATTAGAATGCTTTCTTATAACAATTAAGAGTTTATTTAAACTATTAATATCTTCATTTAGTAACTACTGTAATATAAATTCTTCTTAAATGCTGTTTTGATGTCAAAATCTCTACACACTCTCTGAATACTCACACTCTATAACTATTCAGCCTGCCTTAATGCTAACCACACCCACTAAAGCATGTCACTAGATTTATTGCATTTTGCAGCAAAACTCAGCTTCTAGCTTTTGGTCATTCTAAGAATAAGCGAGTCCAGGACATGATAGACATTCTAGGGAAAAACCATCTGGAGCATGAAAGGGTTTCTGGAAAAGAGGTAAGGTCACTTATTTCTAATATGTTATAGTACTGTGCGTGTGTGTGTGTGTGTGTGTGTGTGTGTGTGTGTGTGTGTGTGTATGTGTGAGTGTGTGTGCATGTGCATAGATAAACCAGAGGTACAGTAGGCAGCTGTCCTTACCAGATGACTATATTGGGGTATTAGAACATGATGGTGGATTACTTAGAGCCTCTAGAGCAATACAGGCATTTCAAGTGAGAAACTTTTAAATTTATTTATATATATATATAATATTTCACAAGTCAGCATATGATATAATATGGGAGATATTTCAAGGGCACGCGTAAGAATCTTCACGAGCTGAAGGCAGATGAAAATATACAAGCGTAAAAAGTGAAGTGTCATTTCCATATTGTAAAATGAAGGTAATAATTGTTTATTGTACATTATAATAATATCAAAGTAGTAAAACAGTTGTACTCCAAAGCCTTATCGTTAGAGATAACTCTGTCATTATCCAATAATACAGTAGTCCAGAACTATCCCTGGGCGTGTTGGGGCATTCAATTACTGCATTTGATATTTGATATCCAACTACTTAGTATATATGTATATAATATATATATATAATACTTATAGCACGAGTCAGAGTACAATATGGGAAAATATTTTACGAGCACGCAAAATATTTTCACGAGCCAAAGGCGAGTGAAAATGTGGCGTGAGAGTAAAATATCATTCCCATATTGTACGACGAGTGTGATAAGTGATTTATTGCTTCTTTGAAATTTTTCTCAACCGGTTACAATACAATTTTCATTGATTTTACTCGCTACGCGCGCGCTACAAGTAGCGTACAATATAAACCGTACAATATGGGAGAATACAGAACGCTCGCGTGATGCGGAAATATTCAAGTAAAAATATCAAAGGTGCAATAAATATATATATAACTTCTTTCATTGGTTATAAATGTGCTACTAGCATCCTCTTCAAATGACAATAGAATATTGTATTTTTGCAATCTCATTGATTGCTTCAATATTGTTGGATCATTGTAAAGTTGCATAGCATTTGAATTTCATTTCAATACAATTTATTATACACCTTATGTGCCTAATGTCTCATGATCTTAATGAAAACTGGTAAAAACAGCTATTTTAAACCAGACAAAAATTGTTGCTGTTATTATGTTTTATTTCTCAGTATAGCCTTAAACAATCATTGGAGATTTCAATTCTAGTTGTAATTGTATAGAAAATGTTCATATCAGCTGGTGGCAAGTTCAAGGAGGAGCACCAAGTGACTGACATAGTACCAGGAGAAATGGTGACTGTCAAGACTAATAAAGGTTCATTCTCTACCAAACGATTAGTAATCACAGCAGGTCCTTGGACTAACACTCTACTACAATCCATCTCCCTGAAACTACCTCTCAAGGTATGGACTGCTGATAAGTTGTGTGGTGAGTTTGTTCTTCTTTGTCTGTACTTACATCTGTATATGATAGGTACTGCGCACTGAGGCTCTCTACTGGAAGGCATCTCATCCAGAAGACTTCTCCTGCGACAACTTTCATGTGTTTATTTCTTGTATGGATGGTGAAGATGGAGCTCACAATGACTTATATGGACTACCTATCAAAGAATATCCAGGACTCATTAAGGCACATATTGATAATTATGGAGCAGTAGTATTTATGGAAATTAACAAAAGTAGTGTAGTAATATAAAATAGATATATATACACTGTACATGTATTGTATATCTCAAATTTATGTTTAGTTTTTTATAGAAAATTCATTACTCAGCTGTCATATTATCGTGTGTGTGTGTGTGTGTTTTGGTTACATATGGTTTTATGGAGTTGTTTTTAATGGGGATTTTTTTTTTAGATATGTTATCATTCAGGGCCAGAGACTGAACCAGACCAGAGAGACTCCAGGGAATCATTCAGTAGTCCACATGTAGTGTCTGAATTCATATCTAAGCATTTCAAAGGTGTGGCTACCACTCCCAGCATTGTGGAGCCATGCATGTATACAGTAAGTATCTCAATTGCATCGCTATAATACGTAGCCTATATAATTACGAAATTTGTAGCCAATTTTTTTTATTCAATATTGTTTTAGCCAGGTGTGTTTGTATCCAGGAGATATATAGATACTTAGTCCATGGTATGTTTTTATATATGTTTAGTTCTATCACATCATAAATATTCCTTGCTTAGCTAGCTTAGCTGGGACATCAAAATTATTTTACTGAGCGAGTTTTGAAGTTTAGTATGCAGTGTATTAAAGCATCCGTTGCTTCATTCAAAGTTGCAAAGAACCAAGTTACATTATTGTGGGGGAAGGGAGAGTGACGCGTCTCAACACGTTAGCACCAAATGTAGGGGAAACGTTCCTTCCTCTTTGTAGGTCACTGCCACCAGAGTTCGTAGCGCAGAAAGGCTCCCCGCAGGTAAGAATATCTCAACTAAGTTAATATTTAATTAAGATACGCACTGGTCCGGGGACCTGAAAGATGGAACATAAAACGAACTGAACAAAAATGACTCAACCAACGTATATGTAACATAATAACGTGCAGGCCACCTGAGCGGGCTCACAGCACACAACGTCAGACCTGCCACGTGTACACAAATGACACAAAACCAATAAGTTCTAAAAATAACACACATCTAGTTCACATGCGCACACACACACATATACAATGTTCTAGTGTCTTTCTTCTCTATCTTCACTCTTCTCTCTTCAAGTCTTGTTTCTCCTCTACTCCTCCTTTCTCATTCGTGGAGGCCGGCCCCACAATTACCATAGAAACATCTTTCTACATTTGCAGGAGATAGCTAATGTTAAATTTTCTCATTTTCTCAACCAACGTATATGTAACATAATAACGTGCAGGCCACCTGAGCGGGCTCAGAGCACACAACGTAACACACATCTAATTCACATGCGCACACACACACATATCTGATAGCTATGCGCTACAGTTATCGCATGTGTTGTTGTTTGTTTGTTTGTTATGGTTGCTAGATGACTCCTGATGGTCATCCTATATTAGACAGACATCCTGAACATTCTAACATAGTCATTGGTGCTGGATTCTCAGGTGAGTTGTTACTTCAGACTGTGATATAGGGGAAAAAAGTGACTTTGGTCTCCCCTCTCTCTTTTCCCCCATAATTTTGGGCCGCAATCTAAAGAGGTAATTTCACTTTTTAAACACTCACACACACAAAAACAAAAACAAAAAAACAAACACATGACCTTTGAGTATCCCTAACTGAAACTATTCCGACACTGCTGTCAAGCTATAAGCATCACTTTAGGACTGATTAGCTACTGACTAAATCTATTTATACTAGACTACTTTTTCTAGTCAATAGCCATGTCTGTGTTTCTTTTGAACATTAATACATGTACTTCTTTTCTCCTCTTATTACAGGTCATGGGTTCAAGTTGGGTCCAGTCGTGGGCAAGATACTGAGTGAACTCTCACTGGGACTAAAGCCATCCTATGACCTTTCACCTTTCAAAATAAATAGATTTTCTGTTGATGTATAGCATTATGCGTTTCTTATGTTCATTGTAATTGTATTGTAGAAAGCATAGAGAGTGGGTCCGTTTATAAAGCTATGTCGATAGGCACTAGTAGTAGCGAACCCAAATTTCTTTTTTACATCCATTATTATGCAATAGGCTACATTGAAAACTGCATTATAATTCTATCATTCTGTGAAGAGCTAAGGTAGTTGTATTCATAAAGAATTCTAAAAATTTGACAACATAATATTAACTACGTACCTTGTAGATTAGAACTTTATCAGGGTTCTGGTAGTTTCAAATTCTCTATAGTAATTTTTTTAATATTTAGCTTTTTATTATTATTTTTTAAAGCTATTATTAGTATTTATTTGTACATATAACTTCAAACAAAACAAAAGCCACTAGGGATAAGAAACATTGCCGCGCACTTTAAACCTCAAAATGCTGTCTAAGCAAATAGTCAAGGACGCCTCAGTAATGTCCTTTGACCTTTATTGCGCATATGTTTGCGTAGTAAACTTTTTTCTCTTTGTTTTATAATTTTTTCACAACCCTTTTGCTTTGCGTTTTTCCTCCATGATTAATGTGAAGAGGAGCATAAGTCTCATCAAACCTTTTGAAGAGTACTATAAGGGTGATGTACTGGTAACTCCTAGCTTATCAAAATAGTTCAAACAATTGCTATTTGAATGCAGTTTTTCAATGCCTTAATTTCTCAACCATCCTGCAATAGCAGATTTAGTAGCGATTATGAAAAAAGAATGTGTCTTTTCAGTGTTGTCATTCTCAGGTAAGACACATTGTTCATATGAACCTTGGTTTCAGATTTTTTTTTAGCATTATAATATCTAGATTTGACATAGCCATATGTTATCATAAGCCCAGGATAACTGCTGGCTGGTCATCACTCCCCAACGTTTCCTATACTTTTTACAGTCTATTAGCTAAGCAGTCCTCACTTCCAACTGTTTCTTTATAATAAAATAAAAAATTATCTGTTAGCATTCAAAATGACATTTAGAAATATATGATAATATGCTGTAAAACTATGTAAAGTGCAGTAGTGAAGTAGCTACCAACACAAAGTGGTTACACAAGCACAAGTGGTAAGCCACAAAGTACAATATTAGACAAATAGCTATAAAAAAAACAACAACACTGGTTGGCTAGTAAGGAAGTATGTGGAGATACATATAGCAATATGTAGTTCTAAATCCATTCACAAAATGATGTGATAATTAATTGGAAAGGGGGGTTCTGCTGAACCTACCAAACCATCCCTATGTATGGGCATGTAATCTTGAATTTCAAAATATAACAAATAGCTTTTAATACCATGCACTTCCACTCATCCATGTACAATGTCAATCATGTTAGAGTATAGTATTGAAAACATCTTTCATTTATGCCCCTAGATAAAATTACATTCCCCTCTCGTTCCTGAATTGTTTGGACGCGCGGAAAAATCTCTTCTTCCACCGCGGAATAGAGCATTACAGTTTTATTTTTTTAACTCGATGCTGGCTGGGAAAACCCCATAGCAACCATATATCACTAAATAGACCAAGAGTTTGGGATTCCCCTCATTTTTGATTGAGAAAATTGAATATTTAGGCCCTTTACTAATGCTTTAAAGACGTCGAGCTCCACCACAAAACAATTTCATATACACAAAAACACAAACAAATACAAACAACAAATTATTCATGATCCTATATAATTGCAACTTTATGATGTAGCTGTTGTATGCGGTTTCATACAGGATTTTTTGTTTGGGGGTGGGGCTCCAAGTGTATTTTGCCAGGTCCGGCATCTTCTCCTTCATCACTGGAAGACTCTGCTCCTGTTACCTCATCTGCGTCATCTTCATAATCAGGTCGGTGACTGCATACACATCTGGTCCTAGTAGTAGTACATGTGGTAAAAAAAAAATTAAATTTTTTTGAAAATTTGAAATTGTTCAAAAAATAACAACCCACTTTCATATCTCAAAACTCAATGAAATATTATATATTATAGCTAAACAGCTTTCTCTATCTCAATATAGCTATAAATAAGTCCTTTTCACAACAGAAGCTTGCTAGTTTTCAAGAGAAAGACAAGCTTACCTCGATCATCTTCTTGACTCCCATTGTCAGTATCAGAGTTGATGGGATCTGGTTTACCAACCCTGATACAGGGCCTCATATCCCTAGATGTCGTCTCCCTCCTCTCCGCTTGATCCTGAGTCGCTAGAGTCAGTATCAAGCAAGTCTAAAACTTCCACAGCACTGTAAGTGGTAGACGCCATCTTTCCAAACTGACTTCGAAAAAAATTTTTTTTTGCATAATTACCTGGATCACACGACACACTCACTTTTTTCCTATGATGTAATAAGCATTACCTAAAGACTGTACGTAATGGGGAGGCACCCAGTTGAACTGGCGATTTTATAAAACAAGGAGAAGACGGTAAGTCAAACCGCAAAGTCTTGGTCGGCAAAGAAGCGTTGTTTCAATGTGTTATGGAAGGCTACTGGGCTCAAGCAATTTTCGCTGCATCTACAAAGCTCTGGAGATGACTGGATCCATAAATGAAGCTGCTGTGAAGAAGGTAGCTTTTTTTTAATTCGACGGAGAACCGATGTTGTTGTTTTTTGCCGAGGAAGAAATAAACGCAACTGCTGTGAGGTACTGTCGAAGCAGTCCAGGCTGAAAGCTATTTTAGATGCTTCTCCAATGCATTGGACACCTGTGTATGCAATCTGAAGGTTCTAGCTATAAAGTAACTATTTTTTTAAATTCGGAGAAGCCAACCGATCTTCACCCGCTTTTAAGCGGGATCCGGAACGAAAGGGTTTTAAAGACAACTTAAAATATAATATTTTTATACTAGGTAATCAATAGAGGCTTTCGGAAATTTGTTTAGCTATAACTTAGCACTATAGTGTTGCTGTACTTTTTTGGTAACCTTTGAATTAAACTCTTCATAAGTCCCATGTAAAATTCATTTGCATCCTCTTGATTCCATAACACATTGATGGCCAAATTTTTGCTATAATATAAACAAAATGCATGGTGATATTCACATAATTAATCATTCTATTCTTGTCTACCTCCAAGATTTTTCAAAAGAGTTGCTAAATCAAGAGTCTTGCAGTGACTACTGTACATGTAACAGTTCCGTATGGCTTGAACTTCACGTACAAGACATCCAAGTCCTACATTATAAAAATGCTTTATTATTTTATTGATTTCACTTTACTTTAGTTTCCCTTTTTCTAGATGCAACATTATGTGTGTGTATAAAACGTGCAATTTATAATTAACTTTAATCAATTTTCCAAATATCAATTATTCATATACGAGCTACAACTTTGTGCTTTATTTTGTTTACTATTCTAGCTATTGTTCATATTGGATTGTATAAGTTCTACAAAAGACTTCTAATATAAGTTGTGTATTGATGTGTAAGGAAATGTTCCAAGATGGATGGAGTGTGTAAAAAAAATAATAATAAAGGATTGGATGGCATACAGTGCAGTAAAAGTAAGTTTATCAAATCATTTCTGCTTAGCGCAATTTATTATAAAGCTATATAAAATAGCTCTGTAACACAATTACCTTGCTATAGGGGTAATGCATCAAACATTGAAATATGCAGTTTGCATAGCAGCAGTTACGCTTATTTGCAAACCATGGATGCAAGGATGCCAAAAGGGGACAGCTCTTCATAAATTCCTTCGCTGGATGGAGTCCGATTCATGGTGAATTAGCTAGCAGGCGCAAGTGTAGTAAGCACAAAGAACAGAAGCCACACGTGCATCAGTACCATTGCGCATGTACAGTAATTCAGAGTATTTAAACGCGCGTGCGAAAGGTCAAAGTTTATATGTTTCCAAATGGGCCCCGCCCTCGCGGACAACTCATTACTTCTGGTACCGCCAAGTTTTATATGTAAATAAAAGTCTCATTATTTTGCAGCTGTTAGAGCAATCCTATATTGTATAGGTAAGATGGCTAATTGCTAGTTTTTAAAATTCTGGGTGAGAGATTACAGAAAGAGGCTAACGTCACTGCTTGCAGTTTTAGAGACAGTGGATTGTCAGCCATTTAGACCAGTGAGTTCAAATTCATTTTTTACTTGTGCCAGGACTTTTTAGATCATAGAAAAATGGCTTGCTTGCTAGTGGAAGGCATATTGGTAGGCTTAATTAAATGAGTTTTAAACTAAATAGTAGTAGTATATATTGCTAAAGCTCAACATAGGCTTGTGGAAATCATATATATTTAGCCAGCACTCAATGCAAACTACTTCTGGAATAAGTTTCAACATAAATTTTTTATAATCACCAGAAAAAAGTGGAATTTTCTGTTGTTATGTACGTAGCTATCCAAGGAAATGCCTAATTTTCATCACATTTTCAGTAATGGGATAATGATATTCATGTGTGTTGCAGTAATGATATTCACGTGTGTTATAGTAATGAATATTGTAGCAAATGATATTCTTCCGGTACTAAAGACAATAAAAATGAACAGAATAATCAGTATAGCTAGCTAGCTAGCCAGGTGCAAAAGCTAATCTCTCCAAATGAAATGTCACACTGAATACTTTTATCACTCTATGTATTTTCAAAGTGCCATCTTGAAAGTCCTGTGTTGCTAGAGTTAACAAATAATACTGCCCAATTACAGTCCTAATGCATGTATACATATTCGTATACATTAATTCATCAGTACTAACCTGCTATTAATGTCTTTATCCTCTTTTAAAATCTGAGTAGCTATAGCTAGTGTCAATGTTTCTTATGACCTGATATTGATTTGACAAAATAATATTGTATTTTACTCATAGCTATATCCAGTCAACTGAAGTTCTAATATTCATCTTTGTCTTATATATGTAAGTTACCTGGGTAGATTAGCTCATCTTCCGAGATTTCCTTTGGTGCCAAAACTGAATCAATGAAATTGAGACGAAATTAAATAATCATTATGCAGAAGACATACATTCTAGCCTTGCAAAACAACTTAATGTTGTTGTTGTTGTGGTTCTTTATATTGTTGGCCTTGAGATTGTTGTGATTGATTTCAGATGGAAAGATATAGCAAAAGGATGGTATCAAGAAATGAGGGAAATGGAGACTCCCAGCTTCCTACTTCCAAGTATAAGAAACTGGATGCAATAGATTCAGTTTGTGTATCTGCTGGTGATGCTGAAGTGCAATCAACCTCTTTGTCAATCGACCTAGGCTATGATTGCCAGAATATCTGCTGTGGTGCTAGTTTAAAAGAAGAGGTCAGTATTTCATTTAAGTTTTATTCCTTAATAAGGAGTGCAATTTGAAACAAATTGGTATAGTAATCTTCTTAATCTATTATAATAATACACATATGCGTCAGTAATGCTGCTGTTGTTTATTTACAATAGAATTTGTTTATTTACAATAGAAAGTTTTGACCACGAATTCAATTTTGCTGACTATGCACAAGTTACCTTTGATTTTGACGACCGTTGATTTTTGTTTTGTTTGGTTGGCTGGAGTGAATTATAGCAGTGACTGGTCGGGCTACTTAAAGTGTGCCATCCAGTCAAGTTTCCTCCAGTGCTGTTATACGATGGGCTTTTTTTTCTTCCTAATTTAGACTATTTTTCATTCTACAAAACATCTTTTCCGATGTAGTTATAGTCAGTTATTTTGGGTAAAATTACTTCTATTTATAGGTATAATAGCTAATTTTACTGAAATGATTTTAATTGAAAATATTAAAATTAATTACATACCATCACATAGCTATATTATTACTTTAGTTTTTATGATTTTGGATATAGTTAGCTAATACTAAAATGGCTGGATATTTTGATTTAGTCATAGCTAATCTTGACGTTTTAGTTAGTAAGAACTGTAAAGGAAATCAAACCACTTATAATTTTAGAAAGTGTTTGGAGATATAATAGCACGGAAAACTGTTGTAATTGGGATAAATAGCACGAGTGGATTAAGGTGAAGTTTCTCACTGCACGAGTGCTTTTTATCCGAATACCACTGTTTTCCGTCCTATCGTACGTTAATACTATAGCCAAAGATAACAGTTCAGTTCTGCAGCTAAGAAAACCATAATCTTGTATCATATTTCTGTCAAAGAATTTCTTCATCCTGGTTGTGCTATCATTCATACTTTTCTTACTGTTGCTAAATAGTGTTCATTTTGCTGCGACATTGCCTAGTGGGTAAAAGTGTGGCAAGATCGCGAAGAGATTGCCGTGACCAATCAGGTCATTATTTCAGTTTTCCACTGCTGTGGTATTTCAAAATAATACCACACTTTTTTGTATTGAAAAATGACTCGGCTATGGTATTAATGAATATATACTTTAGTTAGTTAAGTGTCATCCCAGTAGCATATTATTTGCTTTTGGATATGTTTAATTTTTAACTAACCTAGCTACTCCTTTGTTGTATAAAAAACAACAACATACGTTTCCCACTAATACAAATGGTCACATTTGCCGGACCAAAGTAAATCTGCTTCTGCCACTCCTGTTTATGAAGCATTTACCACCATTAGTAAGTCTTGGACAAGAGTAACTTCTTATAAACGGCCCAAAGGCCCTCAAACCTAAGAAAATTCAACCTTTTCGGCTTCTTCTGTAAATAATTTACTGTATTTTGTCTATTTAATAATTATGAGCACAGTATAATGACTACAGAATCATATCTGTACCTTCATGTCTGTTCTGCAAATAACTTATATAATAATATAATATCTATTATACACATCTCTTTGTCAGCTGTATCATTACATTCTCCACTCTGCTTATTTGAAATTAGTAACTTTTTACATTATTTTATACCAGAATCATGATATTGTTACTAACGGAGTGGTGCAAGCAAGTGGAGAAAGTACTCAGAGGCCAAGTCCAACTTCACGTACAATAACTCCGACAGTTACTGTTGAGGGAGAAGGTGCCATCATAAACAATGTCAAATGTACCAGGCTGGAGGTGGAAGAGGATGATGATGAAGATCAAATAGGCCACTACTTCACAGAAGCTGAGAAAGCACAGGCAGAAGCTCAATTCAAAGATAATGAAGCAGATGTGTCTACCAGTGCTAAATATTCTATATGATACCTTTTTGCAACTGAATGCTGCATATACACTTGATTTTTTCTATTTTCGTGAAAATGCTTTTTTTTTTTACATGTTTGTTTTTATAATTTTCAGATGAATTTACTTTTTTGCATTTGTATTGTGTGAATTCTTACAAATTTTTATACGTGCACATTTAATTGGATCAATAAAATGTTTTCATCCATTTTATTAAATTAACACTCTTATTGATACATATCAGCTGATTGCATGCAGGTGGGGTTCAGAGGGTTATTGGTTATCCCCCCCCCCCCCCCCCCCCCCCCCCCTTACATTCAAGCCTAAGGGGGGGGGGGGGGGGGGGTAGGAGTTGAATGGTGGTGGTGCACTGGCACCAAATCTTTATCTACCTTATGTGGTTTGCAAACCCCTGCATGCACAGTGTTAATATAGACACTAAATGATTTAAATGCAGCTGCATTATCAGAAGCTTAGCTTGGCAAGCATTTTCATACTAGCTAAAATGGAGAGGCAAACGTCATCTCAGTAATTTTCTTCTTAATTAGTAAAAGGAAAATTAACAATAGAGATTGTAGGTCAAGTATAATCGCTTGCTGAATGAGGTCTTTGCTATGTCAATTTACTGGACACCAGCAGTGCAATATCAAAATGAGGAGAAACATTCTCACCCTAGTAATTTACGGAATGTCGTCTCATCTGCAAGTGTTTTCCAGAAGACTTTTGAATTGCCCTGCTGCTATGATAATTGGTAGAAATCTGGTTCCAAGAAAGTTTATTAAAGAATTGTTAGTGTTCTACTATCTACTTTCACACGATTTAATCGGTGATTTCTAGTTTGACGTCAGAAATATTCTTAACTCATTTAATAAATTGTGCATTTTGTGAGCCTTGCTTTCTTTTTCTGTCTTTAGAAAAGTGTGTAAGGGTCATTTAAGCCATTTTCCAATTGTTAAGACTACAGCAGTGTCTTCTAGATCATTCTAAGCCGATATGAACATGACTGCCTAGAACTCTGAAATCTGAGGAGTAGTATTATAACCCTCAACGCGCATGCGCAATAAGGTTGTAGTATTAGTCCTGTCTGTTTGTCTGTCTATATGTCTGTCTGTCTGTCTGTCATGCTCTGATTTGTTACATTAGGTATAAACTTACTCAGGACTAAGATTCAGGACATTGTATTGTGCTACTTTTTTTAATTTTGGTAACCTGGGTGGTGTCAACAGACAAGGTCTACCTTGGCATCAGAAGGAAGGGAAGCCATCTCCAACAAGTACTGAGTAAAAGATAGCGTGCATAGTGAAAAAGCAAAAATTCACTGAAATCTGTTGAGCACTTATTTTTTATTCATGTGTGGGAGACATCCGCACTAGATTTCTTGACATGCCTATTGTCAATGTGGGTACAGCCCGTAACCTTTTTGATGCCTTGAAGTTGTCTCTCAGCAATCATGGGCTAGACTACAGCCAAGTGTTTGGCATCTATGTCTGACACGACTAATGTGATGAAAGGCACAAGGTTGGGTGTTCAGAAACTAATAAGGAATCAGTAATCCCCATGTTTTTGATGTGGGCTGTATCTGCCATCTAGCAGATCTTGCTGCAAAGTCAGGTATGGAAGTGCTCTCCGTAGACATATATCAATTGTTCATGGATGTATTTTATTACTTTTACCATTCCAGTAAAAGGAAGCAAGAATTTTGTGGCCTCTGGTGTTCTCTATTTACAAGTGAGCCTCAAACAGTTCTTAAGCATTGTACTACTCGGTGGCTTAGTCTATTGCTTTGTGTTGGTCGGTATATTTCTCAATTTGATAGTTTAATGTCTTATTTTCGGTCCTGTAGTGAGGCTGAGACAAGTAAAGTAGTTAGCATTCTACAACGGCTTGAAAACCCTCTTACCAAACCTCTTCTTCATTTCCTGTCTTTTATTCTTCAATCAATGGATAAGTTCAATCGTCTATTTCAGAAGTCAACCCAGAATACAACCTGTCCAGTTGTACATAGAAATGTCTAGGCTGGTTCGTTTGTATGCCAGCAATGTTTTGAAGCCAGAGTCTATAACTGCAGTGGGTGAGGATCTCAGTAAGCTAAGCTTTGCAAGTGCAAACCAGCTAGCAGATGAGAATTTGGAATTGGGGGACTCAACATGGGCAGCTCTCCCTGAAATGGAAGAGGAATTTGATACAAAACCCTTCTATCAAGCAGTGCGGGATTTCTATGTGGCTTCATTGAATAAAATGCTTAAAAAATTCCCATTTGGGGACACGATTTTGAAGGATTTAGGCATCATAAACCATGATAATATGGTCTGCACTTACAACTTTACTACTATTCAGACACTTGCAAAGCGTTTTCCACAATTAGAATTGGCCGATTCTGCATCCATTGATGCACTGAGAAGTAAGTTCATGGATTTCAAGCTACCGGTATCTCCAACTGAGCATCCTACTGTAGAAATGTACAAGTCGGCCACAGGAGATGACAAGCCAAGACAAGGGCGGTTTTGGTATGAGGTTGGTCAGATGAAACTTTTTGATGGAGAGCCGAGACTTCCTTTGTTGGTGAGGCTGATGTCAGGTTGGATGTCAATTCCTGCTTCAAATGCTGACAGTGAGAGGGGCTTTCCATGCTTAGAAAAGTTCATACTGATCAGCGACCAACTCTGAAACAGTCAACAATAATTTCTATAATGACCATCAAGTTCAACAGTGAAGAATGCTGTTTGACTCAATTTTTAGTGAAGAACTGCTCACTAAGTGCAAAAAAAGCAATAAAACTCATCTACTCCATTAACATGTACTGCATAATATAAAAAATAAAATTCATTTACTGATCATTTACTCCATTGATGTGGGTGTGGCTGGGGCATGGTTATGTTAATTAGGGGCGTGGTAATTAAATTATAGATGGGTGTGGTTTATGTCCTTAAAAAAAAGTTGGAGCCTATGCGGTGGTGTTAGGATTCGGGGTATACTTTAGTCTGGCGGAGCCGACCCTTTACCTTCTTTGTTGGTGGGCGGGGGAAACTCCCGCCCACCAACAAAGAAGGTAAAGGGTCGGCTCCGCCAGACTAGGTATACTTATAATGTGAGTTTTGACTTGGCTGAGAATGGCAGGGTTTTACGAGGTGATTGTCATCGGTGCTGGGGTGCAAGGAAGCAGCACGGCCTACTACCTCACGCAGAAGGCGCAAGCAGTTAACGTTTTATTACTGGATCAGGTGGGTTCTGTGTAAAAGCATAAGGTTGGTGCCACACCTATGAGCTCGTAGCTAGCTATATTGGTTAGGGACCTTTTGATGATAAATAAAGATAGCTAGTACAACTTATAAAGGAACAAACCTAAGTTGGTATGACTTAATTTATACATTAGAAACTTTCTAAAAGAAAGTGTGAGCTATAGCTAATGGTGATAATAGACACTTCCCATTTCACTATTCAGAAAGAATTGTAACACCACTGGAAGTGTATAATAATGCTTCAAGCTTTAAGTGTGAGAGATTGCTCAATGACTCAAAGCTTTGGTTGATTGTGTGCTTGCCTTCAGCTCTAGAAAGTTGCGGGACTCGGCATTATATTGTTTTATCACCCATTCATTTCCGGATTCTCTTAACATGTAAACAAAAGTAATTAAAACCTTTAGTACTATATTGATACTAGCGATGTGCTTGAGCACATGTGGCAAGCGATCCTGGGCACAAACGAAGCACTTCAGAAGAATCTATCAGTCCGTTTCTAAAAGTATAAGTATGTAGCCGTTGTGACCATACTTTGTCTAACAAATACAGAACTACTTTCTTACCTCAATTTCCCAAGTACTGGTATTTTCTGTAGTCTCAAATATCACTATCTGAGTTACCAGTAGCTTTTGACAACAAGCACTCACAGCTACTATAGATGGCTGAGTTTTTGAAATTTTGTTTGGTAAAGAGTCTCAATAACATAGTAATTTTTTGCTGTATCATTTTGCAGCTTGAAATTATGGTACAGTGTTGAGTCTAACAGTAAGTTTTAAGACCTAAGGGAATCTTGTGGCATTTAGAAACAACGTAATACAAAGGGGTAAACAATTAAATTTTCTTGAATGATACACGATCACTAAACTGAAGATTCTGTTTAGTGTAGGAATGGGAAGGGTAGACCACGAAGCAAGAACAAAAATTCGAGGGTCAAAGTACAAAATGACATACGTCCACATATATATAAACAAATAATTATCCCTGATTTTCCTTTGTGTTACCCCTGATAGTGTCTCGCTCGCTTCACTCGCTTGCCAATTATATTTCTCTATTATTACTTTTAACATATATTAGCTACTCAATAATATCTCTTTTATATAATTATATTGATGGTTTTAAATGTTGTGAGTAGCTCGGGTTATTTTTTATTGATATGTGAGAAGGTCAAATCCACATTTTTTTTACTTTTCAGGGAGATTTGTATTTCCAAGAATCAATGAAAATTTGAGATAATTTTCTTTATATATTTTCAGTTAGTGAGAAAAAACATTTTCAAGGTGGATGGGGGTGTGGGGAGGGCGTAAAGGGAGACAAAATTATTCCCTAAAGATCTAAAAGAATACCTGGTTACTACACTTGAAGGCTGTTAAGATTTTTTTCTGTTAAGATTGGGTCATTTATCCTTGTTTATTGTCTTGAAATCCTAATTTGGACTGACTCATTGGAGAGTCATCCATAGAGTTGCAACACTGTTAGTAGTTATTCTATACATTACGGATTTTATAAAATTTGCGAAATATTTTCTCAAGGTCCATATTATTTCAAACCCTTTGCCTTATGGTAGAGATTGTCTGATAGCTCAATAAAGAATGGGATTACCCATCAATATTTTAAGTTTTATGTATTTCTATGTTTTTCTGCTGGGATTGCATCACTAAGAATGAGGCTGTACTAGAAGTAGGTCATCAACCTGAAGGATTTAATAGAAGACAATTTGGTGTCATGTATAAGTGTGCAGCATTGCTATAGCCTTTGTATTTATTAACCCTAAGCACGCATGTGTGAGACGGCTATAGTACTCGGTTCATCTGTCAATTTTCTGTCATAATAAAATTGATCTTGAGAACCAATTATTTCTTTCGTACTGCTAGCTACTACATTGCTCGGTGTATATTTGGTTTACTTGAGAGTGTGGCAAGTTGTTAATTTATATTATAAGCATAAATAACATTTATGAGTATAGCTGTCCTGTCCATGCCTATATATTATATACACATTAGTGTTGTACGGTATATCGGTATTTTGTTAATCAGCGGTATTTTAAATCATACGATACTATATTTTTTCCACCCTCAACCCGGTATCGTTATCGGCGTTATTTTATTACCGGCGTTATTTTATTACCGTGTAGTCCACGGTATCAATAAACGCGCGTTTATTGCAAAAATTAAATCGTCACGTGCAAAAATTAGATCGTCACGTGCAAGTTCCGTGTAAGTAAATTTTCAAATCGCCACTTGGGATCGCCGCGTGCAAGTTTTCAGATCGCCCCGTTTAAGTTTTAGATCGCTTGTTTGTGCTTCGGTGTAGGCTCAAATGGCTACGATAAATAGTGGTTGTGCCTCTACTTCTAGAGAGGAGTTAGTGTCTAAGCCAGGGACTAAGAGTGAAGTATGGCAGTATTTTGGACTTGCTAAAGGCCCCGATGGTAAGGCTGTCAATGATGGTGCAGTCTATTGCAAGCTATGTGCCAAGAAGGTGACTGCAAAGAGTGGCAATACTTCAAATTTAAAGGCACATTTGAAGAACAATCATAAAACTATTCACTGTCAGTTACAGAAGCCTTCAGCCACAGTGGCTAAAGAAAAATCTTCCACACCAACACTGTTAACTCTAAAGAATGTACTACCATATGGACATCAGACACAGAAGTACAAAGAACTGAATGAAGCTGTGGCTCATTTTATTTGTAAGGATGGATTGCCAATATATACAGTTGAGAAGCCTGGATTTCGAGCCTTGATTCGAAAACTGGACAGCAGGTATGAACTTCCTAGTAGACCACAGTTTTCAAGGTCAATCATTCCCGATTTGTATGCTTCAACTAAACTTAAAATAGCTCAAGCAATTAAGGACATTAAGTTCTTTGGAGCTACCACTGATATGTGGTCCAGCATTGGAATGGTACCGTACATGAGCTTTACAATACATTTTATTAGTGACGATTGGCAGCTCAAGTCCTTTGTATTGTCAAGTACATTTCTTCCCAAAGACCACACTGCAGATGTTTTGGCAGAAGCCCTGGAAGAAGTCATGACTGAATGGAACTTGAAGTCTGACTCCCTTGTAAGTCTTACTACCGACAGTGGCACTAACATTGTAGCGGCAGCAAGAAAGTTGCGATGGAATAGACTTTCGTGTTTTGGCCACAATTTAAACCTTGCCATTACAAAGGCATTGAGTGGAAACAGGAGATGCGACCGAGCCTTGGGATGTGTTAGAAAGCTAGTAAGTGCCTTTTCTTATAGTTGGAAGCGAAGGAGAGAGCTCACGAGGGCGCAAATCACTCTCAATATCCCCCAGCATCATCTCGTTTCTGTGAGTGCAAATAAAGTATATTTAGTAAATGATGTAGATAAATGTACGATATAATACAACCTTAATCATATTATACAGGTAGTACAATGCAAATTAATTGAGGATGTCACTATCCAGATGGGGATGTTATTTTGAAAGTATTGGGTAGATATATTATAATAACATGGAGACAGTAAAAGTATTAATTTTCCAGCATATGTGTGGTACCTAGATAAAATGGGGTACAGATAAAGAGGATAGTGAATTAATTCATACGTATATATTTGATAATATAGGATTGCCAGACAAGGTGGGGATCACTGCAGAAGATGATAGAAAGAGTTCTCGAACAAGAACAGGCAATCAGAGTTGTCTTGACAGCAGACAGAAAAGCGTCACATCACCTCTTGTCATGGCAAGATCTAGATGTCATCAAGGCCATCAACGCTGCACTGTCCCCTCTTGCTGAGTTTACAGATGTGTTATCAGGAGAGAAATACGTGACTGTTTCAGCCTTATTACCTGTTATAGATTTATTGCAAACATCGATTCTAGTGCAGAAGACAAGTGACGTCCCCCTGACGAATGAACTTCGATCGAGTATCATGAGGGACCTGTTGACTCGGAATCAAGATCATGACATAGTTCGTCTGCTGCAGACATCCTCATTTCTTGACCCACGATTCAAGGAACAGTTCATTGAAGATGTCCAGGGCATGAAGGATGCTGTAATGTCTGAGGCTGTACGTGATGTTGACACTGAGTGCTCTTCGTCTCCAGTTGAGTGCCCAATGCCACCACCTACAAAGAGAATGAAACGATCATTAGGAAGTTTATTGAAGCAAACTACAATGGAAGACACGAGTGAAGCACCTGCAAGTTTGACACCACAAGATAAAATTAGTAAAGAAATTGATTCTTACCTGAAGGTTGCAAAAATAGATGCAGAAGAAGATCCCCTCAAATGGTGGTATAACAATGAGAGTAGCTACCTATCCTTTATTGGCAAAACTTTCCAGAAAGTACTTGTGCATTCCAGCTACTAGCACCAGCTCAGAGAGAGTCTTCAGCAAGGGTGGACAAATTGTCACTCCACGAAGAGCTTTGCTCAAACCACAAAATGCAGAAATGTTAATTTTTTTATCATGTAACCTTTAACCTTCACAATCACGAAACACAAATAAATTTTTTTATGAACTTTGAAAAATATACTATATTTAGTAATACCGGGGTATTTTGATTATATAGTATCGTGATATTTTGTAGGGCAATACCGTACAACACTAATACACATATATTATATATAATATATATATATATATATATATATATATAATAATATATATTCCACCCTAGATATCTTCACAATGTTATTTTTAGGTAGTGACCTGTGAGATAACTGAAGTTATTTCACTTATTTCACTTCACAGTGTTATTTCTGCCACATGCTCATTAACCCTCAGTGCACATGTGTGAGAGGGTTATAGTAATCTTGTCTGTCTGTCTGTCTGTCTGTGACACTCTGATTTTTGGAGATTACTGATGATACCATTGAGTTAGGTATGAACTTACTCAGAACAAAGCAGTAGGAACTTTAGTTGTGCTACTTTTTTTAATTTAGGGCTTATTGTCTATCAGTGAGCAAAAAATTTCTTGCAGCCCAAGCTGTAGTTTGCTTTTACCTTAGGAAAGTTAACCTGTGAGACAGCCAAGTTTATCACTTTTCCAGGTTTTTACAGCTACCTTACTTTGGTGTAGCCTACACAACTGTTAGAGCAGCTGATAAAGTACCATCTTGGGGGTCAGTGTGCTGTAGCCCCTCCCTACAGCTAACTTCACACCCTTGAGTTATAGTAGTGAAGATATCTAGTGTAGATTAAACTACTGAAAATAAATTACCCTTCTCATTGAAATATTTTCCCATATCACATCCTGACTCATGTAATAAGTATTATATATATATTTCAGTGCATGAAGCAAAATCACTGCAATCACTATCATGGAAATAAGCACCTATGAATTTCTCCACAGTGAGATTTCCTTCACTGATGTCTTAGGTTGTCCTTTGACTATAATAGCAGGACCTGGCCCATTTTTTGCAACATCTTGCACAATTTTTTGAACAATTTCTCAATGAGGTACACGTGTTGGGTTATTTTTACAGTATTTTTGCAGGCAACCACTAAGAATTCTTCAGTTCCAATGCTTGACATGGCATAAGCTTAACCCCTTTTCTACACCCAGTGTCCAAACTTGGGGAAATGTTTGGGTTACTGGGTTTATTATTTTTTTAAACTTTCACAATTTTTTGTCCTTTAGCTGGAGAATAAGCTAGTCTAAGTTCTGGTACATGAGGGCTAATTAACTTTTCCTATAATATAGTCAACCATATCTGAACAGAGTGTTATACACCTCAGTGGAGGAATTTACAAGCAATTAACCACAGGTAGAGTAGATAAAGCTTGTACAACTCCAGTAAGTCAGAACAGATGTTATTTACACTAGACAATTCCATATTGACATTATAAGGCTATGTCATTGTACTACAAATAAGTGAAATTTCTACAGGGAAATTTCAAAAAGAGTAGCTGATCTTTATAAGCTATAAGTATCTGCATTCCTAAACAGTGCAGCTGATTCCTGTGATAGGCTTTCCATGTTTCCTAGAAAGTGCAGGACTTCATGGAGGTGGCCTTTTTTTTAATCTGTTGAGCATAATAATATGCATATAATATATTACAGCCAATAATGTATTAAATTAAAACTTTGACCCCTGAAGAGGACCTTGACAGAAAGTCGAAAAGTCGGATTAAGTTTTAATTTAATATAAATTGGCTGTTGGAAAAGAGAAAATTTGTTATTATTATTATAATTATTATTTCAACCATGACTAGCTGAATCATTAATATATAATTAATAAAGATGGCAATTGAATTATCACTACTGTATTTTACTATTGCAGTTTTCAGCATCAAACTCCAGGGGAAGTTCTAATGGATCAAGTCGAGTCACAAGACATGCTTACGAACATCCTTTCTATGTGAAGATGATGGAAGAGGCATTTCCAATGTGGAACACTCTGGAGAAAGAGAGTCAGTCAACTCTTTACATGTACGTATAATTTATTTGCATCTCCCTGACGGTGGTGCTTTGAATGTTAAACTGACTAACTTGCTTCTATAAAACGCTCACTTTTATTAAGTATTGGACAGTTTTGATTATATTAATTGTTTATCCTAATGCAGCAAAAGTGGTTTTCTTGCATTTGGACATTCTCAAAATCATCGAGTGAAGGACATTATTGATATTCTTGGGAGCAATGGAATGGAGCATGATACAATGTCAGGAAGAGAGGTCTGTTTAAGGTATTTATTTACTTCTTATTGGAAGACTTTTGTATTTATTAGGTAAATGAGATGTACAGTAAGCAGCTGTCCTTACCGGATGACTATATTGGGGTATTAGAACATGATGGAGGATTGCTTAGAGCCTCTAGAGCAATACAGGCATTTCAAGTAAGTTGTTAATATTTGAAAATGTTCTGTTAATCAGTCTAGTTATTGTGGTATTTATTGGCACCATCATTGTCCTATGCAACCATCACATTTTTTTTTGTTTTGAAATTTTTAAAGCTGGAAGCCCCTTCTAGTGGTTAAATAGTTAACCAGTTTTTTTTTATAGTTTGTGTTTGTATTCAGTGGACTGTATATCCAATGATAGGAGTTTACGTCATTGTCCCTCCCATCTCCCTCCCCTCTATCTATAATTATCCATTCTAGAGGCAACGCCCCTATCTCCTAGAGGCTGTCACAAATACATTTTTGCGGCATTTGATAATAAGACTGAAGAATACACCCAGAAATACCTATTTCAATAAGGCAAACTGGACAGTCATTAGAGTTTGGGAGGAATGAGAGGACTCTCATAGTTGCACAGAACAAAGTCTATAATAGCTCATTCCTAAAGTAGTGAAGTATCAGGAACATTTATTAAGTGCTCCAAACTGTTAGACATTACTATCCTAAAAGAGCAAAGTACATCATCAATTTTTTTTAAATGCTCTATTGAACAAAAGGTTCCTTAGTTTGTATTGGTTTTGATGAATGTAGTCATTTAGCCTTTTTTTTTTTTTTTAATATTCAAGGATTTGAGAGTATTTAAAGGATATTTTATTTACTGAAAGGTTATTGCAGTTTGTTGTCTTTCTTTACATATTTAATGCTTTTCTATTATGAGGCCACAGCTTCTTTTCCAGCTCATACGGGACTCTACCGCATAGGCGGCGCGGCCGCTACATGTCCAGCAATGGCCAGACCACTTTTGCTCATCTTGAAGCCACACCCACCTTTAATTAGCCAAATTGAATTCTATCACAAGGTACATTTTTTCCCATGTCCTTCAGTATTTACAATCGAACTAGCATGGAAGATGACGACGGTCTCGGGCAACTCCAGCTCGAATTCTTTTGAGGCCTCACCTGATATGCCAGACACAACCTAATTCAAAGTAGTAAACAATTTATATGGGTAGAGATCAATAAACCAAAGAATTCTCTTTAGTGGAGTATGGGGACTGGGTCGATCACCAAGCAAACACGTAAATGTGAGGGTCAAAGTACAAAATGACATAATATACGTCCAGTCCACACATATATACAGGCAATATCCCCGATTCTCAATTAGACACCACTGTATAGTGTCTCATTCGCTTCACTCGCTCGTCAATTGTAGTTTTAGCTGGTTAATGAGTGGCTGATCAGAAAACATTTATAGGGAGGAACAAATAATGTAACCTTACCTTACCCACATTTCCCTGACTGTTTATGTCTAAAGAGCTAAGTTTGACCTCCATGTTCGAAAAGAACTCAGTTGTGACTTTCCTTCTGCTTGTGACCAAGTATTCCACTAAACCTATAAGTGGTGGAGCTATTAAATTTTTCTAGAAGTCATCTCAAAGTAGCATAGGAAATTTTTGCTTGAAGTGAATGCCACGTACAAGTACTGACTCTTGAGTGAAACTGAAAAAGTATTCCTACTGACTAAAACGAGTGCTTTTAATGTATTCTCTTACATGCCCAAAGAAGAAATTTTTAATTTGAATGAATAATGTTAAAATTTAGGGGAGGAGGGGGTAATTTATCACCATTGATCAGCCTCTGCTATTATAGCACTGTAGTGTCTAAATGCATGTGCATCTGAGGGCTACATTAACTAATTCCATTCCTGGCCAATTGACCACACCCATTTCCCGGCCTGACCACTTCAAAATCGGCAGCGGTGCCCCTGTACCATGCCATGAAGAGCTCAAGAGTGTGGATTACTTCATCTCATTAGTTAAGTTGTGGGAGGAGCACACACCTCAACTTTCTTCTCCCATATGAACAATTACTTTTGTCGCACATGAACAATAACCTTTGTCACTTTTCTTACATATGATCTCGTACTTTTTGGTTTTGTTTTATCACTCACTTGTAGTATTCTCTTTGTAGTTAGGTTTTGTAGTTATCACTTGGTTTTGGCCAGCCAGAACTGGGCACCATTGTGCTGTACCTGCATTGTTTCAGTGGAGCCTATACTTAAGCTCTATTTTCATTCAGCTTCAGTCGTTCACACACACAGCACTAGGCACGTCATTAATTATAGTTAGATTGAAAAACTCCAACAAATTGAGAAGGAAACTTGCTGGACTGACTCTGGTGGCAGTACACTCTACCAATAGGAAGACCCATGACCACCCGAGCCTCTGTAGCTTCCCCCACAAGTTCTCGCAAAAGTTCTGACATAAGGCATGGCTAAATACTGGACTAGCCTCTTTAGTCACCAGCTTAAACACTCCCTCTCCCTTAATTTTAGCAAACCTCTCTGAGTGACTTGCTTCACTTTTTTTGGCTCACCAATTGCTCACTAAATTCTAGTAACTTTGGTAAATGCTCATTGAAGGCATGTGTGTTCTAGCTTAGGGAGAGACATGGGATGGTACGTCAAGATAGCCTGCATGCAGCTAAATCATATCCTTGAAGAATACTGACCAAACGGTTTGTGAATGAACAGACTTTAACTTAAAAAAAGCTATATTTTTACAAGCCAAGCTTTGGTGAGCAAGGTTTGATAAGCCAATCATTACTATTTCCTTACAATAATTGCAGTAATAGATTCCCAGGGCCAATTGTGTGTAATCATAGAAGTGAATAAATTAGTATTGATATCGTCATAGGAAGAACTGCTACTGGAATAATTAAAAAAATCTATTCTTTCTTGAGGCAGTCTATTCAACAAACTCCTCCTGTTACTGCCTTGTGTGTGTTACATGTAGTCTACTATTTTTAATAGATAACTCTATAGCTGTCTTCTCATCAATCTTCACTTACTTAAACAATACAAGCTTCATAACTCTAGCATATGCATGTAATTCTCAATTCACTCTAATTGGAAACACACGAACTTGGATCTTCCTTAAATGGAACTCCCCCCTCTCAGAATTTCTGGCTCCGCCCCTGATCCATGCCATTATTAGTGATATATATCCAGTTGAAGATATGTCTGTCATCTTGATTGTTCGTCATAAAAAAAAAATATCTGTAAATATAGCCTTCAAAATTTCATGTGTATTATTTTATATTCAAAATACCATAAAACACACGCTATAATGTTAGAATTCTTTCTAGTAATGTTTGACTAGCAAAACTTTAACACAGTTTCTACTTTAACTAGTTTCTTTTATCTAAACATTTTATCTAATGTTTTCTATTTTCTTTTCACTTATCACTCAACCCACACGCTTCGCCAACTTGATAAGACCCAAACAAAATGGTCGATATTGCTTTTGCAGACATTTAATAGCAAAGCCTGCTAATTTCTTTAGCCGATTATAAGCAAAACGAGCAAATATCTTGCAAACACTAGGTAAGCGAGAGCACACACTCCACACAATTTTGACCACTTTCAAAATTAAACGGCCACGATTTATTTTAATTTTAAAAGCATTTTTAACTCTCCGAAAAACT